>Ga0066905_100000742_pt1 | contig 9927 bp, 9 predicted proteins | sample PanSoiMetaPlot36_FD_67483 | JGI IMG/M metagenome (GOLD analysis project Ga0066905, IMG submission 67483) | Tropical forest soil microbial communities from Panama analyzed to predict greenhouse gas emissions - Panama Soil Plot 36 (version 2) | ecosystem: Environmental > Terrestrial > Soil >... | reverse complement strand
CGAGGGTTTCGGCAACGCGCCCTACTACGTCGCGAGCGCGGCCGAGCGCGTGGTCGCGACGCCGGGCGGGAACTCGCCGTTCGTCGGCATCGCGGGCGAGTACCTGTTCCTGGGCGGGTTCTTCGAGAAGATCGGCGTGGACGTCGAGTACGAGCGCGTGGGCGAGTACAAGAGCGCGGTGGAGAGCTACGCCGCGACCAGGATGTCCGACGCGAATCGCGAGCAGACGAACGCGCTGGTCGACTCGATCGAGAGCCACTTCGTATCCGCCGTCGCGACCGCGCGCAACCGCACGGAGGAGCAGATCCGGCTCGCGATCGACTCGGCGCCGAGCGCCCCGGAGGAGCTGGTCGAGCACGGCCTGGTGGACGAGGTGGCGACCTACGACACCGCAGTCGAGGCGCTCGGCAAGCACGAGAAGGTCGAAGACGACGTCTACGCCCGCGTCTCGCCCGAGCGCGTCGGCTTCGAGCCCGCCGCCCACTTCGCGATCGTGCATGCGGTGGGCGCGGTGGTGGTGGGGCAGGGGAACCTGTCGGGCGGGAGCCCCGTGGCCGCCTCCGACACGGTGACGGAGGCGATCCACGACGCGGGCGAGGACGACAGCGTCAAGGCCATCGTGCTGCGCATCGACAGCCCGGGCGGCTCGCCGCTCGCGTCCGACCTGATCTGGCAGGCGATCCGCGACGTGCGGAAGAAGGGCAAGCCCGTGGTGGCGTCGCTCTCCGACGTCGCGGCCTCCGGCGGATACTACGTGGCGAGCGCGGCCGATGCGATCGTGAGCCAGCCCCAGACCCTCACGGGCTCGATCGGCGTGTTCGTGATCCGGCCCGTGCTCGCCGGCCTGTTCGAGAAGGTCGGCATCGGCGTGGAGTCGATCACCCGCGGTGCGCGGGCCGACCTGTTGCTCTCGACGGTGCCGCTCAGTGCCGAGACGCGCGCGGTGCTGCGAGACGACGTGCAGCACACCTACGACCGCTTCCTCGCGCGCGTGGCCGAGGGCCGCGGGATCGAGACCTCCGCGGTGGACAAGGTGGCCCGCGGCCGCGTCTGGACGGGGGCGCAGGCCAAGGAGATCGGGCTGGTGGATCGCCTCGGCGGGGTCAGCGAGGCCGTTCTCGCCGCCAAGGAGAAGGTCGGGCTCGCGGCCGACGCCGACGTGCTGCTGGTCCAGTACCCGCCGCCCAAGCCGGTCGCGCAGCAGCTGCTCGAGGCGCTCCAGGGCGGGGTCTCCCTCGAGCTTTTCGGCTGGCCCCGCGCCTTCTCCGAGCTGGTCGGGGCGCTGCGCCAGCTCCCGACCGGGACGCCGCTCCTGATCGCGCCGGGCTGGATCGAGATCCGATAGATGAAGCTGACGAAGGAGTTCGACGTCACAGCCACGCGGGAGCGCGCGCAGGCGGTGCTCGCGGAGGACGCCACGCTCACGAGCCTCTTTCCCGACACGCCCACCGAGATCGTTTCGCGCTCGGGGCAGCGCCGGACCACGCGATCGCACTACAGACTGCTCGGCCAGGACGGCGAGGCCACCTTCCATTTCGACGGCCAGGACGACGGGAGCGTCGCCTTCGCCAAGGTCTGCGACGGGCGGATCTGGAAGCAGCTCTCCGGCCGCGTGACGCTCCACCCGCGCGGCCCGAAGCTGCGGGTCCGCATCGACATCGAGGGCAAGACCAAGGGCCTCGTGCCGGAGTTCACCATCAAGACGCCGCTCCAGAAGCAGCTCGACGACATGGCGCGGGCGCTCCGCAAGCGCATGGAGTCGAATGGCTGAGCTCGGGCCCGGGGCCAGCTTGATCACGGCGAGCGACGGCGTCCGCATCTACGCCGAGGCGCACGGCGAGGGCGAGCCGGTCGTCTTCTCGCCGGGCTACTGCCAGACGCACGAGAACTTCCGTCCCCAGGTCGCATCGTTCGTCGCCGCGGGCTTTCGCCCGGTCCTCTGGGACTACCGCAGCCACGGCCTGTCCGAGGCGCCCGAGAATCCCGCCGCCTACTCGATGCCGCAGGTCGTGGACGACCTCGCGCGGGTGCTCGACTGGGCGGCGCCGGGCCGGCCCGCCGTACTGGGCGGGCTCTCCTTCGGCGGGCTCGCGTCGCAGCACTTCGCGCTCGCCTGGCCCGGGCGCGTCTCGGGCCTGGTGCTGATCGCGAGCGGCCCCGGCTTCAAGAACCAGAAGGCGCAGTCGGACTGGGAGGCCCAGATCGGCCGCATCGCCGACCGCCTCGAGCGGGTGGGCTTCGCAGGCTGGGCGAGCGGGCGTTCGGCGGCGACCGCGATCGGGCTCCGGCCGGAGCTGCCGGCATCGCAGGCCGCTGGCCGCGCGATCGAGGCGCAGAACGCGAAGAGTGTCGCGCTCTTCGGTCGCCGCGTTGCCGGCCCGGCGCCGTCCACGCTCGACCGGCTCGGCGAGATCCGCGCGCCGGCTCTCGTGCTGCTGGGCGCGCTCGACGGCGCCTACCAGCGGGCCGCCGAGGTGATGAAGGCGAAGCTCCCGAATGCGCGCTCGGCGGTGATCCCGGACGCCGGCCACTGCGTGAACCTCGACCAGAGCGCGGCCTTCGACCGCGCGGTGCTGGAGTTCCTGCGCAGCCGCTCGGCCCTCTGAGGAGGGCTGAGGCCGGTGCCCCGCGGGGATCCAGGAACTTCCCGCGTACAGCCGGGTTGAACCTCGATGCGGAGGCGCGCGAGCGTTGGTCGACGACGACGTCCGCCTGATGCTCGCGTTCCGGGGCGGCGACGACCGCGCGTTCGATGCGCTGTTCGAGCGCTGGGCGGCTCGGGTCCTCCGCTTCCTGGAGCGCATGGTGAGCGAGGCGGGCGTGGCGGAGGATCTGGTGCAGGAGACCTTCCTGCGCGTGTGGCGGGCGCGCGAGCGCTACGAGCCCGGGGCGCGCTTCTCGACCTGGCTGTTCACGATCGCGGGGAATGCGGCGCGGAACGAGCTGCGCCGCCCGTTCCGCCGCGCGTCGCACGAGAGCCTGGACGACGGCGACGAAGCGGGAGCGCCCCTCGCACTGACCGGCGAGGATCCCCCGAGCGACGTGCTCGTCGATGCGCAGCGCGCGGGCCAGGGGCTCGAGGCCGCGCTCGCGGAGCTCCCCGAGCGGCAACGCTCGGCGCTCTGGCTGCGGGCCGTCGAGGGCCTCTCCTACGCCGAGGTCGCGGAGGCGCTCGCGACGTCCGAGAAGTCGGTGAAGGCGCTGATCCATCGCGCGCGCGTCACGCTCGCGAAGGCGATGGGGTGTGGAGGGTCCGGATGACGGAGCTCTACGAGAAGCTCTGCGCCTTCCTCGACGGCGAGCTCGGCGAGGGCGAGGCGGCAGCGCTCCGCGCGGAGCTCGCCCGGCGGCCGGAGCTCGCGGCGCGCCTCGCGGAGCTCGCGGCGGTGGACGCCGGGCTCCGCGCGCTGCCGGCCGGGGCCGTCGCGCCGGATCTGCGCGCGAAGCTCGAGCGACGCATCCGTGCGGAGCGCTCTCCGGGCGCCGCGCGCCGCCCCCCGCGAAGCCGAGCCGGCCCCGGCCGGAGGCGACGCTGGCTCGCGGCGGCGGTCCTCTCCGCGGCAGCCGCTGCGCTCGCGCTCGTGGTGCTGCCCCGGCTCCAGCACCGCGAGACGGCGCTCGCGAACGTCGAGCCCGCGCCGATCGTCGAGCCCGCGCCCGCGCCCGCCGATGCCGCGGTGAGCGAGGACCTGCCCGTGATCGAGGTGCTCGACGTGCTGGCGGAGCTGGACGAGCTCGAAGGGGTGGGGAGCGGATGAGCGCGCGTGCCCTCCGGAGCCTGGCCCGCGCGCTCGGGCTGGTGCTGCTGCTCGCGACGCCTGCGGCGGGCCAGCCCGCCGAGGATCCGCTCCAGCAGGCGCCGCCGTCCTTCAAGGAGTGGGTGGAGGGCCTGCCCGAGGGCCAGCGGGAGCAGGCGTTGCGTCGGCTCGGCGCCATGCCGGCCATGCGGCGCGACCGCATGTTCCGCCGCTGGGAGGCCATGGACGAGGGGCAGCGCAAGAGGTTCCAGGCCCTGCTCGAGGAGCGCGCCCAGGCGATCGAGCGCGGCGAGCCGCCGCCGCGGCGACTCGAGCACCTCTCGCCGGAGTCGCGCGAGAAGCTCGCTCCGCTCGTGCGCCGCTGGCGCGGCATGGGGCCCGGCGAGCGCCTGCGGATGCGCCAGCGCCTCGAGCGCTTCCGCATGCTCTCGCCCGCGGATCAGCAGGCGTTGATCGACAAGCGGTTCGCGCAGAAGTCGCCGGAGGAGCGTGCGCGGATCCTCGAGTCGTTGCGCGAGGCGTCGAAGGCGCTGCCGCCGCACCCGCTGCTCGACGCGCCCGAGGCGCCGCCCGCACCGATCGCGCCGGCGCCGCCGAAGGACTGAGCACCTCGCCCGCCATCGACCGCCGTGGCCGCCTGCCGATCGGCGCCATCGAGACGGCGAGTCACCACGGCGGGCATCATACTTCCGGGGCGCGCCGCAGAGGGAAGGGGCTCCATGGGCAAGGTCTTCGACGGCATCGACGAGAAGCTCGCCGGGTGGATCGGGGCGCAGCGCATGTTCTTCGTGGCGACCGCGCCGCGCGCGGACACCGGCCACGTGAACCTGTCGCCGAAGGGCCTCGACTCGTTCGCGGTGCTGGGGCCCCTGAGCGTCGCCTACCTGGACGTGGTGGGAAGCGGGGCCGAGACGATCGCGCACCTCCGCGAGAACGGGCGGATCACGCTGATGTTCTGCGCCTTCGAGGGGCTGCCACGGATCGTGCGGCTGCATGGCCGCGGCGAGGTGATCGAGCCCGGCGACGCCGGGTTCGAAGCGCTCGCCGCGCGCTTCCCGAGCTTCCCGAGCACGCGCTCCGTGATCCGCGTCGCGCTCTCGCGCATCGCGGACTCCTGCGGCTATGGCGTCCCGCTCTATCGCTACGAGGGCCAGCGCACGCAGCTGGACGCATGGGCCGAGAGCAAGGGCCCCGACGGCCTGCGTCGCTATCAGCTCGACCGGAATCGCGCGAGCCTCGATGGGCTGCCGGCGCTGCGCGCCGAGGGGCTCGGGGAACTTGCTTGACTCAGCGGTCGCGGAGCTTCCGCAGCGCCGTGGTGCCGCCGCGCATGTGGCACGCGGAGAGATCGGCGCGGCGCATCAGCTCCGCGAGGTGCGCGCTCTTGAGACCGTACTCGCAGTAGAGCACGTAGCTCTGCTCCTTGGCGAAGCTCGGGTAGGCGTCGAGCGCCCGCGCGAAGTCGAGCTGGAGCGCGCCCGGCCAGTGCCAGCTCTGGTACTCGGCGCGCGTCCGCAGGTCGATCACCACGGCGCCCTCGGGCACCTCGGTCACCTCGAGGTCGGCGAGCCCACTCGCGTCCGCTTCGAGAGCGCGCAGCTCGAGCACCTCGCGCTGCGCGAGCGTCGCCTCGAGCAGCGTGGGGTCGAGCTTCGCCTCTTCCTCGCGCACGGCCTCGAGCTGGGCCCGTGTCGCGGGGTGCTTCGGCACGAGCGCGCAGTACTCGTGCACCGCCGCCGAGAGCGGGCCGGTGCCGATCGCGTGCGCGGTCGCCACGATCTCGTCCTTGTTCGCGCCGACCAGCGGCCGCAGGATGGGGAGCCGCGTGGCTTCGCTGATGGTGGCGAGGTTCGCGAGCGTCTGGGACGACACCTGCGCGACGGCGTCGCCGGTCACGATCGCGTCCGCATGCACTTCGCGCGCGACGACCTCCGCGGCGCGCAGCATCAGGCGCTTCAGGATCACCTGCCAGTAGCGCCTCTCGGCGTGCTGCTGGAGGTCGCGCGAGAGGGCTGCGAAGTCCACGACGTGGAGGCGCGGGTGGGCGCCGTACGACCAGCGGCTCGCGAGCACCTCCATCACGCGGAGCGCTCCGAGCCGGTGCGTGAGCCCGCCCAGGTTCGCGAACACGTGATCGAGCACGACGCCCCGGCGCTGGAGCTGCCAGGCCGCCACCGCCGAGTCGAAGCCGCCCGAGACGAGCGCCACCGCGCGGCCGCCCGTGCCGAGCGGGAGCCCGCCCGGGCCGGGCACCACGTCCGCGAACAGGTAGGCGGCGCCTTCGAACAGCTCGATGCGCGCGGTGACCTCGGGCCGACCGAGGTCCACGCCCGCGGATCCCCCGCGCAGCCTCTCGCCGAGCGCGACCTCGACGTCGCGACCTCGGAAGGGGAGGTCGGAGTCGCCCACGGTCCGCGCCCGCACCGCGAAGCGCCGGCCGCGCACGGCCTCGCAGAAGCGCTCGACGCCGAGCGCCACGAGCTCCTCCAGGCTCGCCACGGGATGGCGCTCCGCGCGCGACAGCGACTGCACCCCGAAGACCCGCGCCATCACCTCGGGCGCGCGCGGGTCGGCGGCTTCGACCACGATGCGATCGTGACGGCGCGCCACCGCGCCTTCGATGCCCTCGCTCGCGAGCGCGTCCCTCACGTTGCGCGTGAGCTGGTTCACGAACGCGCGTCGCGTCGGGCGCGCCTTGGTGGACAGCTCACCCGAGAGGCGGATCAGGACCACGGCGCTCGGCGGCATCACGGAGGGCAGGCTAGCAACGGGAGGGGTAGAGTCGGACAGCGTGTCCGGACGCATCCTCGTCGAGAAGGAAGGTCCGCTCGGCTGGCTGATCTTCGATCACCCCGAGCGCAGGAACGCGATCAGCCTCGAGATGTGGCAGGAGCTCCCAAAGGCCGCGCAGAGCCTGGCGGACGACCCGGAGCTTCGCGTGGTCGTGCTGCGCGGCGCGGGCGAGATCGCCTTCGTGTCCGGCGCCGACATCTCGGAGTTCGAAGGCATGCGCACCGGCGCCGCCGCGGCCGCCGAATACGAGGAAACGACCGGCCGCGCGTTCGGCACGCTCGCGAACCTGGACCTGCCGGTGCTCGCGATGATCCACGGCTTCTGCGTCGGCGGTGGCATGGCGACCGCGCTCGCTGCCGACCTCCGCTACGCCGCGGACGACGCGGTCTTCGCGATCCCGGCGGCGCGGCTCGGCCTCGCCTACCACCCCGGCGGCATCGAAGCGCTGGAAAAGCTGGTGGGCCCCTCGGTGGCCAAGGAGATCCTGTTCAGCGCGCGCCGCTACACCGCGCCGGAGGCCCAGGCGCTCGGGCTCGTGAACCGCGTGTTCCCGAAGGCCGCGCTCGAGCGGGAGGTGCGGAGCATCGCGGCGGCGATCGCCGCCAACGCCCCGCTCACGGTCCGGAGCGTCAAGACGCTGGTCCGGGAGCTGGGCCGGGACGGGCCCAACCGGGATCGTGCCGCGATGAGCGATTCGATCCGGCGCTGCTTCGAGAGCGATGATTACAAGGAAGGCGTTCGCGCCTTCCTGGAGAAGCGCCCGCCCCGCTTTCGCGGCCGCTGAATCCGCCCGGGCGCCGGTGGGGGGTCGAATCCACCCGCCCCCGGTTCCAGAACGCTATTGCGAAGCGGCAGGCGAGTCCCGAGAATAGGCCGCCATCGAACGTCCCCGGCGCGCGAGCGGGGGCGCTCCCGGAGGCGGGAGTGCTCGGCTGCCGCGGCGATCGCCGTGTGAGGAAACGAAGGAATGCGAATGCGTCAGAGAGTCTTCACGCACTGGGCGATCGCGACGTTCGCGGTCGCCGGCCTCGCGATGAGCTGCGCGTCATCGGGCGGTGGCGACACGGAGAAGGTCGAGCAGGCAGGCTTCCGCGAGACCCCCGCGGGCGCGGGCGACATGGAGTCGACCCAGGAGAAGCCGACCGGGCTCGAGCCCGTCTACTTCGACTTCGACAGCGCCGCGATCCGTGCCGACCAGCGTCCGACGCTCCAGGCCAACCTGGCGGCGATCAACCAGCACAAGGACTGGAAGACCGTCGTGATCGAAGGCAACACGGACGAGCGTGGCACCGAGGAGTACAACCTCGCGCTCGGCGAGCGCCGCGCCAACTCCGTGAAGAAGTACCTGATCGACAGCGGCGTCCCGGCTGCGCGCATCGACACCGTGAGCTTCGGCGAGAGCAAGCCGGCGGTGCAGGGCCACGACGAGTCGGCCTGGAAGTGGAACCGCCGCGACGAGTTCAGCGCGATCCGCTAGCCGCAAGCTCCTCGATTCCAGACGAACGGGTGCCGGACCTCGTCCGGCGCCCGTTTCATCTTTCAGGAACCGCCGCGCTGGACGTGCGCACAACTGGCAGGAGTGATGGCCGGGTGAGGCGGGTCGGGCTGGTGCCGGAGCGGAAGTAGAGCGCAGCAGGTAGCGCAGTGAGACGACTCGTTCCGCTGCGACCGAGGCGGTAGACGGCTGCGCGCAACGTGCGAGCCATGGAGCGGAGGCACCCGCCCGACCCGCGCCCGCCTCTCCCGGCGCCCGCACCGTGCATCGCCCCAGGCGCCTCGGCATCGTCTGCGTCAAACTCGTCGCGTTCCAGCGAGGAGGTTCCCCCATGCCCGTCCACGGCGGAAAGCTCGCGGCGCGCGCGCTCAAGCAGGCCGGCGTCGAGGTGGTCTTCACGCTCTCCGGCGGCCACATCATGCCGCTCTACGACGGCTGCCTCGACGAGGGCATCAAGATCGTCGACGTGCGCCACGAGCAGGCCGCCGTGCACGCGGCCGACGCGTGGGCGCGCTGCCGGCCGGGCAGCATCGGGGTGGCGGCGATCACCGCCGGCCCCGGCGTCACCGACGGCGTCACCGGGATCGCGAACGCCTGGCGCGCGAACTCCCCCATCCTGGTGTTCGGCGGGCAGGGCCCGTTCGAGAACCTGCGCCGCGGCTCGCTCCAGGAGATGGACCACCTCGGCGTGGTGCGCCCGATCACCAAGTACTGCGACGCCATCTACCAGACCAAGCGCATCCCCGAGTACGTCGAGCTCGCGGTGCGCCATGCGGTCTCGGGGATTCCGGGCCCCGCATACCTCGAGATCCCGATGGACGTGTTCATGGGCCAGGCGGAGTGGGCGGACGCGCCCGTGCCGCGGATCCGCACCGCGCCGCCGCGGCTCTCGCCGGATCGGAACGAGGTGCGCGCGGCGATCGGGATCCTCGCCGCAGCGAGGCGTCCCATGCTGATGGCCGGGACGAGCGTGAAGTGGTCGCGCGCCGCCGGCGAGATGAACCGCTTCATCGCCGAGACCCACATCCCGACGTACACGAACGGCATGGGCCGCGGCACGGTGCCGCCCGGCTCGCCCGAGTTCCTGAACCGCTCGCGTCGCGAGGCGCTCAAAGGAGCCGACTGCGTGATCCTGGCCGGCACGCTGCTCGACTTCCGCATGGCGTTCGGCAAGACGATCCCCGCCGACGCCAAGATCATCCAGCTCGACATGGACGCGACGCTGATCGGCCAGAACCGGCAGACCGACGTGGGCCTCGTCGGCAATCTGGCCTGCTCGTTCGAGCTGCTCCTCGAAGAGGCGAAGAACCAGGGCGTGCGCTTCGACTGGAGCGGCTGGCGCGACGAGCTCCGCAGGATCGAGCAGGCCGCGGAAGCGAAGGTCGAGGCCGCCCTGAACAGCGACGAGGTGCCGGTCGACCCGCAGCGCATGTGTCGCGAGGTGCGCGACTGGCTCGAGACGCTCGGCGACCCGATCGTGGTCGGCGACGGCGGCGACATCGTCGCCACCGCCGCGAAGATCCTGCCCGTGAAGAGCGAGGGCGCGTGGATGGACCCCGGTCCGCTCGGGACCCTCGGCGTGGGAGCGCCCTTCGCGATCGCGGCGCAGCTCGCGCATCCGAACCGGCGCGTGGTGATCGTCTACGGGGACGGCTCCTTCGGTCTCAACGGCTTCGAGTTCGACACCGCCGTGCGCTTCGGCCTGCCGATCATCGGCGTGGTGGGGAACGACGCGGCGTGGGGACAGATGATGCGGCCGCAGGGCGCCGTCTACGGCTGGGAGCGGCTGGCCGCGACGGTGCTGCGCCACACCCGGTACGACAAGGTGGTCGAGGCACTCGGCGGCCACGGCGAGCTCGTCGAGCGGCCCGAGGAGCTCCG
>Ga0066905_100000741_pt1 | contig 9930 bp, 9 predicted proteins | sample PanSoiMetaPlot36_FD_67483 | JGI IMG/M metagenome (GOLD analysis project Ga0066905, IMG submission 67483) | Tropical forest soil microbial communities from Panama analyzed to predict greenhouse gas emissions - Panama Soil Plot 36 (version 2) | ecosystem: Environmental > Terrestrial > Soil >... | reverse complement strand
CGGCCGAGGAAGCTGACGCGCTCGAGGTCGATCCTGCCTTTCAGCTCGCGCAGGAGGCGGGCGCGGTAGGTTTCACCCTGCGCCAGCCGGGGGGAGTAGCTGACGTCGTCGCCGCCCAAGATGACGATGCGGGCGTGCGGCCGGCGCCGCTGTATTTCCGGGATCGCACGCATGAAGATGTGGAAGCCGCGGTAGGGCTCCAGGTTGCGGGCGACATAAGTGATCAGCTCCTCTTCGCGCTGTCCGCCGGGCTTCGCGGCGTCCGTGTCGATGCCGTCGTGGACGACCGTGGTACGCGGCGCGTAGACCTCGGGCAGCTGCCGCTGCTGCCACTGTGTAGGTGCGTGAACCCAGTCGGCTGAGTCGAGCGCCGCGAGGAGCGGCGCGTTCATGACGCGCAGGCGCGCGACCTTCTCGGCGCTCGGCACGAACTCCGGGTCGAAGCCGACGTCGCTGCCGCGCGCCCGGTAGAAGAACTCGGCGTAGAGCAGCAGCTTCGCGTGGGGGAAAATTTCCTTGAGGAAGATCGCCTCGCCCCAGCCGATGTGCGCGAGCATGACATCGGGTCGAAAGCCTTCGCGGTGCAACCGTGCTGCCACTTCCGCCGCCGCACGGCCGCGCGAAATCGCTTTAAGCACCGAGGCTACGAAAGGATCGTGATCTTTCTGCGCGAATGCGTAGGAGGAGAGGCTAACGCCGCGAATCCTCGCGTGCGGTCCGTCGACATAGGCCTTGTCGCCGATGGCCACGACCTTGTTGCCGGGCTGCGCCGCGAGATGCGCGGCGACGTGCCGGTACTGGCCGGGAAAATTCTGATGGACGAAAAGGTAACGGCGCATCGGGTTCTAGCACGCGATGCCCTCTTATTGCACAGACAATGTCGAGCGCGTAAGAGGGGGATATCTGAAGATTTGTCATGGCGTGTGGTCTATTCGAACGACTGACGGTTCGCTTTTCATACGCAGATTTGCTGACGCTATGATTCGTCGTGCATACGTGTAAAGAAAAGCGACGCCAATGCGATGCACGTCGGTCTTTCGCAGCCGTGCTTCAGGGCGAACGGCCGACGCATGCTCGTGCGCTTTATCAGAGGCTTGCGCAAATCATTTGGTTTGCTTTACGTGTAAAGAAAAGCGACGCCAATGCAATGTACGTCGGTCTTCGCAGCCGTGCTTCAGGGCGAACGACTGACGCATGCTCGTGCGCTTCAAGAGAAACGCGTTCGCGCTGCGTCATTTTGACGCAGCCCGTTGTTCGGCTTAGCGGTTGCTCATGCCGAGGCCCGGCGGCCCTGGCGCGGCTTGCGGCGTTTCGCGAGACGGCGTTCCTTGGGGAACCGCGGCTCCAGGTGCTCCGGGGGCCACCGCTCCGGGTGCTCCAGGCGCGGCCGCACCGGGTTTCGCCGCGGGCTTGCCGGCGGCGGGGGCGGCCGGCGCCTTATGGATGAACTGCCAGTCGGAATACTTCTGCGCGCCTTCGAAGGACGCGTCGCGCACGCGGAAGCCGGCGATCTTGAGCGGTGCCTCCTCCGATGCACTCTTCACGCCCTGGATGCCGCCGTCGGCACCTTTGATCACCACCCATTCCTTGCCGGTCATCGGATCGGGATAGAGCTTGCGGATGTGGCGCTGGGTGTTGGGCTGGCGCGGATCCTGAATCAGGTCCTGGAGCTCGCGCGGATAGCGCTTCACGGTGCCGGGCGTCGCGGCGTAATAGAGGCCAATCGCGCGGCGGTACTGGTTGCCGATGAAGAGCAGCTCGGCCTCCTTCTCCCTGCGGGCCGACGTCTCCCAGGTCTCGCCGACGATGGCGAGGCCGCCGAGCAGGATCGCGATCACGAACATCACCGTGAGGTAGGTGAAGCCTTCGACGCGACGCTTCACCATTGCGAGTATTCGCTGCCGTCGCGGCTCTTGCCCTGCGCGCCGCTCTTGATGTCGTAGACACCCGTCTTTTCCGTATCCTGGGGCGCCACGATCTGCCAAGTGGTGGTGCTCTCGGTGATCGGGTCGACCGGTACGCGGCGCAGGTACTTGTCGGTCGTCAGGGTCTCGAGCGATTCGGGGTAGCGGCCCTTGTCGGCGTAGTAGCGCGAGATCGCCTCGCGCATCTGGTGCAGGTTCTCCTTGAGCACCGCCTCCTTGGACTTGTCGATGCTGCCGAAGTAGCGCGGCAGGGCGAGCGTGAGGAGCAGCGCCACGATCGTCATGACGACGAGCAGCTCGATCAGCGTGAAGCCGAAGGAAAATCGTGCGCCGTCCCTGATTTCCGCGTTCTTTACCATTCCTTGTAGGGGCGGCCGTTGATGCCGGTGCCGGGGGCGAGCGAGTACACGTCGAACACGTCGTCGCCTTCCTTCGGGTCGTCCGGGGGGCTGGCGTAGGCGCGCTTGCCCCAGGTCTCGGCGTTGGTGAGCGTCTCCGTGGTAGCGAAGGGGTCGCGCGGGATGCGGCGCAGGAAATAGATGCGCTCGCGGCGCGGGTTCTTCTGGTCCTCGACCCCGGTGACGAGGTCCTGGAGGGTCTTCGGGTACCCCGAATCGTTGGCGCTTTTCGTCAGGCGGCCGTCGTCCCAGGCCTGCTTGTATGCGTCGATGCCGTCGCGGAGGTCGCGCAGGGCACGGCGCAGGTCCTGTTCCTTGGAGCGCGTCACGATGAGCTCGTTGAGCGGCAGCGCGACCGAGGCGAGCACCGCGATGATCGCCACGGTGATGACGAGCTCGATCAGCGTGAAACCGCGAGCCGAAGGAGGAGAAGCGCGGGAAAAGCGCAAGGCAGCGCTCATTGCGGCGCGGGCTTCACTCCGCCGAAGGGCAGCATCGGCTGGCCGGGCTGCTGTTGCTGCTGCTGTTGCTGTTGCTGCTGCGGCGGCACGCCGGCGGTGTCCGGCGATCCGGGCGGCGGCTGCGTCGGCTCGCCGCCGATCGGCGCGAGCGGCGCTGCGCCCAGGCGCGGGGTGCCGGTCGCGGCCTCGGTGCCGGCGGCGAACTCGACCGTTCCGGCATCGGGCCGCGTGAGCGCGCGCGCGAGGCGCGGCGTGATGAGCAGCATGATCTCGGTGCGGTTCTTCGTGTCCGTGGTATTGGAGAAGAGCCTACCTGCGATCGGCAACTCGCCCAGACCCGGGACGCGGTCGGCGCTGCGCCGGTCCTCGCGGCTGATGAGCCCCGCGAGCACCTGCGTCTCGCCGTCCTTCAGCCGCAGGTTGGTGGCGGCGTTGCGTGTGCCGATCTGGTAGTTGAGGCTGTTCGAGCCCACCACGCGGATCTCTTTCACGATGTTGCTGACCTCCAGCCCGACCTTGATGCCGACCTCGTCCTCGAGAAAGATGAGCGGCTCGACCTCGAGCTTCAAACCGATGTCGAGGTAGGACACCGACTCCGAGACGAAGCCGCCGGTGGCCGCGGCGGTGGTGGTGATCACGGGCACGCGGTCGCCTATGTGGATGCGCGCCTTCTCCTTGTTCTTGACCCGGATGCGCGGGTTGGCGAGCACGCTTGCCCCGCCGTCGTTCTGCTTGAGGCTGAGGAGAAATAGCGGATCGGTGAACTGCATGCGCACGAGCTCGGAACCCCGGTTGAGCCATTCGGGCAGCGTCACCTGCCCCGGCACGCCCGCCGCGCCGACGAGGCTGTAGGCGAGGGTATCGGGGAAGCGGATGCCGAGCTGCTGCAGCCAGTTCGACGCGACCTCGAGCACCTCGACTTCGAGCATCACCTCAGGCTCGGCCAGGTCCTGCGCCGCGATCAGGCGCTCGGCGAGGCGGATCGCCGCGGGCGTGTCCTTGATCACGAGGAGGTTGATCTTCTCGTCGATGAAGATGTCGCGCGTCTTCACCAGGGTGCGGATCATGTTCGCCGTCTGCTTCACGTCCGCGTTGGCGATGTAAAAGCCCTTCACCACCAGCTCCTGGTACTCGCGCAGCTTCTGCGGGGTGTTCGGGAAGATGAATACCGTGTTCTCGTTCAGCACCTTCTGCTCGAGCGAGCTCGTCAGCAGCACCATGCGGATCGCGTCCTCGATGGTGGCGTCGCGCAGCAGGATGGTGGTGCGCTGGTCGGTGCGCACGTCGCGGTCGAAGATGAAGTTGATGCCGGTGGCGCGCTGCAGGGTCTCGAAGATGTTGCGCAGGGTGACGTCGCGCAGCTCGATCGAGATCGGCTTCGGGCTCGCCGGCCTGAGCTGGGCGCTCACGATTACCGGCGGAACCAGCTTCTCGTCGATCACGCGCTGCAGGCGGCGCGCGTCGCGCTGCTGCGGGTTCTCGGTCAGCACCGGCCGCAGCCTGTCCTGCGCCTCCCGGAACTTGCCGCCGCGCACGAGCTGCTCGGCCTGGGCAACGACCGCGGCATGGCGCCGGTCGGTCTCGATCTGCTGCAGGCCGGCGGCGGCGCGCGGGTTTTCCGGGTGGTGCGAGAGGATCCGGCGGTAGAGCGTCTCGGCGGCATCGAAGCGCCCGGTCTGGCGCAGGGCCTCGGCCTGCGCCAGCCACTGGAACACCGTCACGTCGCGCATGCGGAAGTACTCGTTCGTCAGCGCACCGTCGTTCGGGTTTTCGCGCAAGGCCTTCTGCAGAATCGCCAGCGCCTCGTCGCCGCGGCCTTCTTCGAAGTGCTTGCGCGCTTCGTCGATGGTGTTGGGCGTGGTCGCGCAGGCGGCGACAAGCAAGAGGAGCACGAGCAGGATTCGCTTCATGGCAAATCTCCCGGCGGACGGGCGTAGATGGTGAGGCGCAGCTGCCCCTCGAGCTGGCTATCGATAGCCTTCTTGCGCTCGAAGCGCATCGCGTCGAGCGAGGCGATCGGCATGTTCTTCAGCACCGCGCCGACGAAGTCGCGGAACTGACTGTAGTTGCCGCGCGCCGGCAGGGTGACGCGGTAGGCCCACAGCCCCGAAGCGCGGCGCTCCAGGCGGTATTCGCCCTGTGCGAGGTCGAGTCCCGAGCGCCGGGCGAGCGCGTGCAGCCGCTCGACCTCGTCGGTGAGCTGGCCCGCGGATGGAAACAGGCTGTAGAAGCGGCGCAGGTCGTCGGCGCGTCCGCTGGAGGCGATCGGGCGGTGGGCGGTGCGCGCCTTGAGGCGTTCCAGCGCCAGGCGCTGCGCCGACGCCTCCGCCTCGAGCGGGGCAAGCGAGGTGAAGTAGAACCCGGCGCACGCGAGCAGCACGCCGATCCCGGTGATCCCGGCGGGTCCCAGCCGGTGCAGGAACATCTCGATGCGCGCTTTCACCGCGTCTCCCGGATCGAAGCCTGGATCGAGAACTGGACCGGCTGCTGCGGGTCCTCGCGCTGCACCTGGTGGCTCACGAGATGCACGTCGGCAAGGCCCTGCGAGGCGCCGAGGCGGCGCACGAAGTCGAACATCGCCTCGCGTTGGCGCGTCTCGGCGGTGAGGCGCAGGAGCCGCGTCTCGGCATCGGGCTGCAGCTGCAGGATGGCCACTTCGCGCGTGGCGGCCTGCTCGATGGTGCCGATCAGGGTGGCCCAGGGCAGGGTGAGCTGGCGCACCACGGCTTCCGCGTTGCGCGCTTCCTCTTCGACCTTTTCCTTCGGGATGGGCTTGGCGGGCCGCTCCGGCACGATCAGCCCGCTCTGCGTCTCGAGCCGGGCCACCTCGACACGCGCCTCGCGGTAGCGGTCGGTGAGCCAGGCTGCGAGCGCGAGCGCGACGGCAAGCACCACGACGCCCGGCCACCAGGGCCGGCGCACGGGCGCGACATAATCCAGCTCTACACGGCGAGCGTTAATTTCTTGGTCCCTTCCCCGACACCCAGTTTACCTCTGCTGGAGGCGGTTTACGGGACCGTACTACGGGTTTGTTACACGCTAGCCCATCCGCCCCTATTGACCGGTCCGGGCGGTCGTGGCAAGCGCTTTTCTCGTCGGATACCGCGCGTTCGTCGCCGCTAACGGATTCGGTCTGGACTTGACTCAAACGCCTTTCGCAGGGCAGGCGGCATGGCCTCGACCACCTCTCTGGGGTACTCGAGCCGGTGGCGGCCAACCCGCAGCGCGAGCGCCGGCGGACGCTCCTTGAAGCATGCGTCGCAGCGCCCTACTGCCCCGGTGGCGATGAAGCGCCCGCACTCGAAGCAGCGATCGCGCTGGGTAAGCGGGCGGCGCACGGCGTTGCGCCGGTACACCATGATGCGGTCCTGCAGGCGCGGCCAGTGCGGGAGCTCGAGCTCTTCGGCGAGGGTCCAGTTCAGGGCCAGCTCCCGGTGAAAGCGTACCGAGCCGGTGGCGCCTTCGTCGCACTCGCCGATGTGGATCACCGTGCCGCCACGATAGGCGCGCAGCACGCTGTAGCTCGCTGCGTCATCGCCGTACGGAGGCCAGCACAGAACCAGCGTACGTTCGGGATGCCGTCGCGCCGCCTCGACCGACTTCAAGCGTGCGATAGGGGTCCAGGGGCTGCGAGCGCGTCGGTGGTAGGCATTGCCCTGACCCGGACGCGAGCGATCGTAGCCGATGGCATCCACCCCCCGCGCGCGAAGCAATGCGAGCCAGTAGCCCATCCCGGCGCCGCACTCGACGAGCGGCGCATGCCGTGCCAGGACATCGAGCGTTGCGTCGGTGGGAATGGCCCAGGAGAAAAGCGAGGCCAGCTCGCGCCGGCGTTCCTCCAGGTCGAGGAGCCGGGGCGGCGAGCTCATCAGCAGCCGGAACAGCTCGAGGTAGAAGTTTTGCCCTGCGCCGAGGCTGCGACGCTTTGCTGCGCCGGCGAGCTTTCGCTGGTACTCGGCGAACACGGTGGCCGCCTGGCGCCACTCGTCCTCGCTCGCGGCGACCCACGGGAAGCGACGCGTGAACGCCGCATAGTCCTGGGCTTCCGGCGTGATGCGCGGCCGGCGGCTGAGCCCGTGGCGCCACTGGTCGGGTCCGACGGGCTCGACCGCGCCGCCGCACACAGCGCAAATGGGATGCCCGTCGACGGTCACGCGGCGGCCCGCGCTGAGGAGCGGCTGGACGCCGGCCGCTCCGTCGGCGCAGCGCTCAGTCGCGGCCGCGGCCCCGCCCATGGTCGCGGTCGTCATCGTCGTCGTCATTGTCCTCGCGCTCGATGCGCAGGACCTTCGCGTCGTGGACGATGTTTCCGCCCACGATCGTAAGCACGGAGTTGATCCGCTTGAGCTCGTCCTTGTCGACCGAGAAGTAGTCCTTGTTCAGCACCGCCAAGTCGGCAAGCTTCCCGACCTCGATCGTTCCGAGATCGTTCTCCTCGCGCAGGAACCAGCCGTTCTCGCGGGTATAGAGCCCGAGAACTTCCTGCCGCGTGATCTGTTGTCCCGGGTTGATTAGGACGCCTTGCGCATTCAAGCCGGTAGTAGCGAAATACATGTGAATCCACGGATTCATCGGGGCAATCTGCATCCCATCCGAGCTCATTCCTGTGTGGATACCGCTGTCCACGATCCAGCGAAACGGAGGTCCGGCAAACCGCGTAATGCTGCTCTGGGCGAGCGGCGGGATGACCCCGGCGAGGAATTGCCAGCCGGTCAGCGACAGGCTGCCTCCGATCGTCTTGAATCGACCGATCCATTCCTGCGTAATCCCCGGTACGTGCGCGATGACCCAGCGCTTGTCCCCGACGACGCCGGGAAACTCGCCATTCACGGTCTCGAAGGCGGTGATCTCGCTCACGAAGTCCGGCGTCGGGGTTGTCGGGCTGAAGCGGCCGAGCGAGTGGACCTCTGCGCGCCAGTTGGCTTTCGCGACCTTGCGCGCCGCTTCGAGGAAGCGCCCGGGGACGTTGACACCCTGTGCGATGAACTCGCCGATGCCGCCGGTCTTCACCATGTCGCCGCCGAAGAACTGGAAGGCGTTCTTCAGCCGCTGCTCGAGCTCCGGCAGCGCCTCGACTGTTTCCATGTGCAGGAAGTTGATGCGCAGCCGCACCGTGCCCTTGCCCTGCTCGTAGATCTCGAGGAACGGGAAGTGCATGGTGAAGTTGTCTTCGTGCGCGGCGCCGTCGGTCGGATTGTTGACCGCCTGGAACGCGCCCTGGTCGATGTGGGTCGTCACGCCGAGGCTCGTGGCGTGTTTCATGGCGTCGAGCGTGCTGCGGCGCCGCTCGGCGGGATTCAGCAGGGTCTGGCGCAGGAAGAGCAAGGCCTTCGTGCATTCGCTGGTGGGGAAGCCGCCTGCAACCGATCCGTCGGGGCCAACCACGACGCCATTCGCTCGGAGTATGGAGGCCGCCTGGCTATTCGCCATGCCGGGGCCGGTAAAGCTGATCATCAGGAATATCGGATTGTTCTGACCGACGGTTTTGGCGACGGAGTCCAGCTCCGCAAGCGTTGGAAAACGGCCCGTCGTCTGGTTTCCCGGATTCGCGTAGAGATGGTTGAAGTGGAAGCCACCAATGGTGGTGATCCAGGCGTCCGGCGGCACGGTCTTGGCGCGCGCGGCATAGATGTCGAGAGCTTCCTTGATCGAATGCGCGTTCTCTAGCGGCGTATGGAAGCCGGGGCGGTTGCCCATCAGCACGATGTGGTTGTGGTTGTCGATGATGCCCGGCACGACGGTGCGGCCGCGCAGGTCGATGACGCGCGTCTTTCTTCCGGCGTGGGCGTTCGGGCGCCCGGTCTCGACTTCGAGGAAGCGGCCATCCTTGATCACCACGGAGGAGGCGATCGTGTTCTTCGCGTCCATGGTGTGGATCCTGCCGTTGATGAGGATGACGTCGGGATCCGGATGCTGGTTCGTCTTTGCCTGCGCCGGCGCGACGAGCACGTTCCCGCCGGCCGCTGCCGCGGCACTCGCCGCCGCCGTCTTCATGAATTTGCGGCGCGTGAAGGCGCCCGGCCTGCGCTTGTCCTGGCTCATCTGGTTCCCCTTCCTTTCGATGTCACCTGTTAACGACGACCGCCTCGGTGAGGCGGTAGAGAAGCCCGCCGGAGTCGTCGCGCAAAAGCGAGAACGTTCCGGAAACGATGATGGCGTCCGAAGGGAGCTTCACGGGCACCTTGGCAAGCACCTCGGCCATCTGCTCCGGGCTGCCGGGCATACAAAAGGCGCATTCGGGCGGCTGCGCAATCAGCAGAAAGCGCTTCTGCGTGAGTCCCACCTCGAGCGGCATCATGAAGCCTTTCAGCTTCACTTCCCGCTTGTCGAGAGCAACGATCTCTTTGGAGAACTCGGGCACGTAGCGGTCTTTTTGCCGGGTGACGCTTACCTTGGAAAGCGTCTCCCACGACACCACGGCGCTCTTGTCTTCCGCCACTGCGGGCTGGAACGCGACCAGCAAGGTCGCGGCCGCAACGTACGCGCGCGTTTTCCGCATCGTTCCCCTCCTCTGAAGAACGGCGTTTTACTTAGTGCATCTATACCGCGAGCGGACCAAAAGCGAAAGCAGCGTTTCTTTTCCGCGGTGGGACGGGAAGTGGGAAGACTCCCCGACGCGCAGCGTCAGTCGGCGAGCTGGCGGAATTGCCAGCCCTCGCTCTTCGCGGGCGCGCGCGCGCCTGAGAGGAGCACGACGTCGGGCACATCGTGCAGACGGAAACGTTCGCGGTCGAGCAACGTGAGCCAGTCGCCCTTCGCGTTCTGGACCGAGCGCCAGCCGCCTTCGCGGTGCATGGCAACGCAGGCGCGGTCGGACTCGGCGAGCACCAGCCAGGCGCCCTCGCTCGGGATGGCATCGCGCCAGCGGTTGATCGCCTCCATGAGCTCGGGCTGGACGGAGACGAGGCTCGCCTTGCCGCTGCGCGGAAAGACGGCCCTCAGCTCCTCCAGCAGCGCGGTGTCGATGGCGCTCGCGAGGCGCGGCAGGCCGCGCCGGTCCTCGCTCGCCCGGGGGGTCCAGGACTTGGCGCGCTCGCCATGGATCTTGCCGAAGTGATGGCGCAGATAGGCTTCTTCCTCGGCAGGGGTGGCGAGGCCGTCGCTCCATGGGATGACCGCGTAGCGCACGAAATGGTTGGACAGCAC
>Ga0066905_100000740_pt1 | contig 9942 bp, 4 predicted proteins | sample PanSoiMetaPlot36_FD_67483 | JGI IMG/M metagenome (GOLD analysis project Ga0066905, IMG submission 67483) | Tropical forest soil microbial communities from Panama analyzed to predict greenhouse gas emissions - Panama Soil Plot 36 (version 2) | ecosystem: Environmental > Terrestrial > Soil >... | reverse complement strand
TTGAAGCTGATCAAGGCCGGCATGGACACGGCGCAGGTGATGGCGCGCTTCGAGGCCGAGCGCCAGGCGCTGGCCCTGATGGATCACCCCGCTATCGCCACCGTGTTCGATGCGGGGGCCACGCCGGCGGGGCGCCCCTTTTTCGTCATGGAGTACGTCGCGGGGCTTCCGATCACACGACACTGCGACGAACGGCTGCTCGGGATCGCCGAGAGGCTGGAGCTCTTCGTTCAAGTGTGCGAAGGGGTCCAGCACGCACACCAGAAATCGGTCCTGCACCGTGACCTGAAGCCATCGAACGTTCTGGTGACGTCGCATGACGGGCGGGCGACGCCGAAAATCATCGACTTCGGCGTCGCCAAAGCGATGGCTCAGCCGCTCACGGCGCACACGCTGCATACGGGGGTGGGGATGCTGATCGGCACGCCCGGCTACATGAGTCCCGAGCAGGCGGATCTGGGAAGGCAGGACGTGGACACGCGCACGGACGTGTACTCCCTCGGGGTGATGCTCTACGAGCTCCTGGTGGGGGTGCTGCCGCTCGACGAGCAGAGCCTGCGGAAGGCCGGATGGGAAGGACTTGGACGCCTGCTGCGCGATCAAACGCCGGCGACGCCGAGCAGGCGTCTGAGCACGCTGCCGGCGGTCACTTCCGCCGAGTCGGCCCGCCGCAGGCAGATCGACCTGCAGGCGCTGCGCCGGCGCCTCTCCGGAGATCTGGACTGGATCGTCATGAAGGCAATCGAGCCCGACCGGGAACGGCGATACGGAGGGCCGTCGGAGCTGGCGGAGGAGATCAGGAGGCATCTGCGCCACGAGCCGGTGCTGGCGGGATCTCCGAGCGCCGCCTACCGGATGCGCAAGTTCGTCAGGCGCCACCGGCTGGGAGTGGCCGTGGCCGCAGTTCTGACGTTCGTAGTGTCGGCGGGCCTGATCGGAACCACCCTCGGCCTGCTGCGGGCGCGTAAAGCGGAGCGCGATGCGAAAGAGCAGGCGGCGACCTCGGAGCGTGTCTCCGGATTCCTGTCCGACGTGCTCGCGTCGGTCAATCCGGAGCGGATGGGCGCGGCCCTCGTCACCGACCTCAGGCTGCGTCTCGAAAACGCGGAGCGCGCCCGTGGAGGCGGCCCGGCGCGGGCGGCAGCGACCCTGGCGGCGTTCGATGCCGCCTTGCGGCGGATCAACCGCGTGGACGCGGCGCGAAGTCTGGTGGATCAAGAGATCCTGGCGCGCGCCGCCCATGCGATCGACGAGGAGATGGGGAGCGACCCGCTGCTGGCGGCGCGGCTGCAGGCGACGCTGGGGACGACCTACCACGAGCTCGGCCTGTTCGCGAAGGCGGCGTCGTTCCACCTCAAGGCGATGGAGACGAGGCGCCGGTTGCTCGGAGCGGAGCATCCGGACACGCTCCGGTCGACGAGGGACCTGGGTCGCGCGTACTACAGCGGAGGGCGCATCGCCGATGCCGAACCGGTGCTTCAGGAGGCGGTCGACCTCCAAACCCGCTTGCTGGGTCCGCAGCACCCTGAGACGCTCGAGTCCATGAACGATCTGGCTTACGCGAAGAGCTTCGCGGGACAGCCTCGGGAAGCGGAGCAGCTCTACCGGAGCACGCTCGAGCGGCGGCGCCGCGTCCTCGGAGCGGAGCATCCCGACACGACGCACACGATGAGGCTGCTTGCGGACCTTTTGACCTGGCAGCCGGGCCGCGCCGAAGAAGCCGAGCGGCTCTATCGCGAGGCGCTCGAAATCCAGCGTCGCGTGCTCGGGCCGGAGCACCACGAGACACTCCGGACCATGGGAGACATGGCGCGGGCCGACACCGCATTAGGCCGCCATGAGGAGGCCGAGCGTCTCTCCCTGGAGGTGATCGACATCCGGCGGCGCATCAGCGGGGAGGACAATATCCACACCGTTCTCAGTCTCGGTTACCTGGGGATGGGGTACGCGGCCCAGGGGCGCCCGAAAGATGCGGAGCGCGTTCTGACGGACGCGCTGGAGCGCTCTCGTCGCGCCGAGGCCCTCCTCGTCACCCCCATGTTCGGAGAGGCGCTCGCGCGTCTCTACCGCTCTCAAGGACGACTGTCCGGAGCGGAGACGCTGTACCGGGAGGCTCTGGAGATCAGGCGCCAGTCCGGCGTGCAGCGGACCCTCCCTTCTGCCCTCGGGCCGCTGGCGGACGTGATATGGCGTCAGGGCCGGCGAGAGGAAGCGGAGCAGCTCTTTCGAGAGGCGCTCGAAATCCAGATCCGGGAGTTCGGCCCGGACGACGGAAACACCCTCGGGCTCAGGCGCGCGCTGGCGAGCGTTTACTGGCGGACTCCCGACAGCGAGAAGGGGCGGGAGTACGTCGAAGCGTTTCTTGCGGACCTGAGGCGCCGGGCGGAGCGCCCCGGCGCGACGCCTTCCGATAAGAACGAATATGCCGCGGGTCTGCTGCTCGCCGATCCCGCCGACCTGCGCGATCCTGAGCGGGCGCTTCCGTTCGCCCTCGACGCCGTGGCCGCGACGGATCGAAGGGATGCCAATATCCTCGATACTCTCGCGCTCGCGTATCACCTCATGGGTCGTGGCGACGACGCCGTGAGGACCGAGCGGGAGGCGCTCGTGCTGCTCCCGGCCGGCCCGTCCCCGCTGCGCGAGGAGCTCGAGAGGAACATGGCGATGTTCCAGCAGGCAGCGCGGCGCCGGTGAGCCCGGGCCGGCATCCGGGGATCACCAGCCCCAGATCGTGGCAAACCGCACCGTGCGAGGCTGCTCGTACCCGACGATCCGGCCGTAGTTGGGATTGGGGATGGTCGACCGCGCCTCGACGCCATCGCTGTACCCGGTCGGGTGCTGGGAGTTGAACAGGTTGAAGACGTCCACGGCCATCTTGAGCGAGGTCTGTTTCGGCCGCAGGCTGTAGGCGAGGTGCAGGTCGAATGTCGTGAGCGCCGGGGCGCGGCCCAGGTTGCCGCGGCGCTCGGCCTGATAGTCCGCGAGGAAGTTCCCCGAGCTGCCGCGCGTCCAGAGGCCGGTTCCAGGATCGATGGACAAGTAGACGGGGTCGCTCCCCGGAATCTCGTTGACCGCCGCCTGAAAGACCGGTTGGGCGAGCATCGACGTGCGCAGCAGCCCGGATTCGCAGTGCAGGGCTCCCCCGACCTCGAAGCCCCCATCGAAGAAGCGCGTGCCGAGCACGTGCAGCACATGGGGCCGATCGGTGTTCAAGGGGCCGGTCAGGAACTGGCCGCGCGTGAGCGGCGAGTCAGGAAAATCGAACAGGGTCGACAGGTTCGGGTTCCCCTGGCCGTTGTCGTTGCGGAACAGCCCCTCGTAGTTGCCCCGGAGTCGGGAGTACCTGTAATTGGCCATGAGCTGCCACCGATTCGCCAGCCTCTTGTCGAGGACGAGCTCGAGGGCTCTGTATTCGCGAACCGGTCTGGCGAACGGGAACGGTACGTTGGTCGGCGTGTTGACGCCGGGATTGGCCAGAACGAACTCGCCCAGAGGGGCCGCGCCGAACCCAGGAAAGGGTGGGTTTCCGGCCGCGTCGAGGCCTGTCAGGAAGTTCAGGAACTCCTCCGCCGACGTTGACTGGACGTCCTCGAGCACGCGCCCCTGATCGCGGTAGATGCCGCGGACTTCGAAGGTCAGGGTCGGGGACAGGAGCTGCTGCCACCCGAGAACGAACTCGTCCACGTAGGGAAGCTTCGTGTCCTCCTCGATGCGGGTCGGGGTGAGTCCGGCGAGGAGTATCGGCCCGCCGTTCCACACGGTCAGCTCCGGATCCCGGAACTGAAAGCTGACGACAAAGACGTCGTTCGAGAAGACGTGAACGGCCAGGTCAAGCGGGACGCGCTCGAAGTACCTGGCGTAGTTGGCATAGAGCTTCGTGCGCCCCTCGGCCGTAGGGTCGAACGTGAAGCCGATCCGGGGAGAGATCTCGGTCGGGAAGGTGTACGACAACGCCTCGAAGTGCGTCGGATCCGTGGTGAACACGGATCCGACCTGGGTCAGATTGAGCGTGAAATCGCCCCCGCCCCTCATGCTCTGGCGGCTCGCCCGGGCCCCGAACTTCAGCGCCCATCTCTGGCCGATCGACCAGGTGTCCTGGACGAAGAGCGAATTCTCCTCGGAAGTAGTGGGGCCAGACGGATTGAGGCGGCTGAAGGTGTCGTACACGGGGATCTCGCCGACATTGCAGGCGGTGCATCCCGGGATCCCTCCGATCACGGTGACCGTCGCCCCTGTGGGCGATCGGATGACGGTGGTGGAGTCGGCCACGCCGTCGCCGTCCGTGTCGATCGGAAAGGGGAAGTCGACTTGGCGACCCTCGAGGCGCAGATCGTAATCCGCGTCCCAATACTCGTATCCCGCCTTGATCTCGTGTCTCCCCAGGCTCCCGGTGACCTTGATCGCGACATCCCAGACCGCCTCGTCGGCGCCGGCCGGCAGCCCTCCGCCTCCCCGAGGGACGAAATCGACGCCAGTTTCGTTGAGCGGACGGAAGTCGTGGTAGGGGTAGTCGTCGACCTTCGAAACCGAATCGAAGCTGCTCGTGCGGTGGCTGAGCTGGCTCTCGACGAGCCATCGGGAACCGAAGAACCCGCTGTATCTCAACGCCTGCTGATGAGCTCCGTACCACTGCTCCAGTCGAAAGGCGTCCTCCAGGAACCCGGCCGCCGTCTTCGTGACGTCGATGGATCCATCCCCATCGAGGTCGCCGGCCAGGTTGAAAGGATTCGACCCCGATGCTGCGGTGTCGTTGTCGGAGCGGTCACCGAAGCCGGACAGCTCGAGGCGCTGGCGCGGCGTAAGTTGCCAGGCGAGCTTGGCGGCGTAGTTGAGATTGTCCTGCGCCAACTCCTGCCCTTTGCGGGCGGCCTCCGGCTGCAGGTCGGGATACGGGTAGGTTATGGAGGCTCCGGGGTCGAGGGCCAGCACCGGATTGGTGGAGGCCGGCGCGTCCCGGGTCACTTGTTCGCTGCTGTAAACGGGGTTCAGCGCGACGAACCAGAAGAGCTTGTCTTTTACGATCGGTCCTGCTGCCTGCACGCTGAAGTCGATCCTTTCCCGCGCGTCGGTGTTCGTCGCTCCTCCCTCGAGCACGACCTTCTCTCCGGGCGCTTCGAGGCCGGCCGGCTGGTAGAAGAAGCGGATCGAGCCGGTGAAATCGTTGCCACCGGACTTGACGACGCCATTGAGGATGCCGCCCAGCGCCTGACCATACTCCGCCTCGAAGCTCGCGGTCTTGACCTGGAGCTCTTCCAGGAAGTCCGTCGTCACTCCCGTCGTTAGTGTGCCGCCGAACAGCCCGGTCCCGACACTGCCGAAGGCGGCATTCGTGACGTTGGTCCCGTCGATGAAGTAGGCGTTCTCCAGTCCCGAGGAGCCGCCGATCGAGCGGTTGAATGTCCCCGTGCCGAGGCCGGAAACGACGCCGGGCGCCAGGGCGGCGATGTCCGTGAAGGTCCGTCCGACCGGCAGCGTGGAGATCACCTCGTCGGTCTTGAAGTTGGTCGTGATCTCGGTTCGCTTCAAGTCGACGAGTGGCGCGGCGCCGGTGACCTTGATCTCTTCGACAAGGCCGGCGGTCATCGCGATCGGGAGCATCGTCCGCTCCCCGGCGACGATGGAGATGCCCCTCGTCTCGATGGTGCTGAAGCCTGGCGCCTCTACACGGATTCTGTAGTCTCCGGAAGGAAGGAGGCGCACCTCGACACGGCCGCTCGCGTCGGTCGAGGCGGTGCGCTCCCCCAGCGGGCCTGCGATGCTGATCCTCGCGCCCGCAAGCGGCCTACCCGCCTGATCCGCGACCGTGCTGACGAGCGAGCCCGTGGTCGGCTGCTGGGCGAGCGCCTCCCCGGCCAGGCCGAGGCCAAGGGCGAGCACGATGTACACGCAGCTCTTCTTCGTCGTTCTCCCCCTTACCGACGAATGAGCCGTTCAGACTGATTCCTGTGCCCGGCAGCATACTCGATTCGCGGTTCGGCGAGTCAAGCCCGAGGTCCTCACCCACGCGTCACGCTTTCGTCCTCCTCCGGGGAAGGGCTGCACGAGGCTGAGCCGGTAGCCGTTTGAACTTCAGCGTCGAAACCTTGATGTGATTCGAGCCAACTCCGCGCATGAAAGGGTGGAATCGAACCCGCTTCCCATTACCGACCCGGAGGTTGATCAGGGTGCGCACATTGGGGCCATCTGGAGCGCCTAGAAGGCCAACGGATTTCGACCAGCCTGACCCTGGATTCCCGAGGGTGCCCGGATCGTGCTAACGCCCGTCGGCGTGTGTAGGCGAAGCAGGAGGATGCGGACAACGGCACAAGAGTGTCACCAAACATCCACTGAACTGATCGGATATGGGAAGAAGGGAATCCATGCAGAAATTCGAGCCGAGAGGTTCGTGACAAAGGAACACCTAGCGGGGAGGTGAGTGATGAGCGACGGGCGTCTTAAATGGAGTATGTGGCTGTTGCTGGTTCCGGGAGCTGCATGGGCGGACGAGGCTCGCATTCCCATCTTCCAGCCCACGACCATCACCCAACCCGGGCATTACATCGTCACCAGAAACATTTCGACTTTTGGAACCGTTGTAAGGATTCAAGCCAGCAACGTCACGTTGGATCTCAACGAACACCTGCTCACGAGTTCCGCCTCCACCAGTAATCAGATTGAAATCGCCGATGGGTTCACGGACGTGGTCATCCGAAATGGACGTCTGTCGGGAAACGGAATTGGAAACGGCGTAACTTACACGTCCACGACCAATCGAATCCGCTTGACCATCGACAGGCTCACCATATCCAACACTGGCATCGGGATCTTTATTCAGGACGTGGAATCCATCCGTGTGACGTCCTGCCTGATTCGGAACGTCGTTTCCGATGGAATACGTGTCCATGGCTGGTCGGACGTTTTCGCCGGGACCTTCAACGACAATACGGTGCTGGGGCCCGGGGGCCGCGGCCTGATCCTGTTCGATTTGCGCAATGGCGAGGTTCGCCGAAACATCGTCTCCAACCCTGGTGTTGGCTCGGAAGGAATACACCTGACCGGAAGTCTGGCAGCGGGAGGCGGAAACGTCGTCGAAGGAAATACGGTCTCGGTGACGGCGGGAGCCTCGATCACCGGGATCACGGTCAACGCCTTTTCCAATCACAATCTCATCACGAAGAACGTCGTCAAAGGCGCCACTCTCCGGGGGTTCTTTGTGGCAGGCTCGGAAAACCGCCTCGTGCGAAATCTCGCCGGCGCTAGCGCTCAGGGCTTCGGGGTCTCGGGATCTCGCAATCTGATTGAGGACAATCTGGCGGAAGGAAATACCGGGTGCGGGCTCATCTTTTTCAACACCAACTCTCATGCTTGGCGGGACAACATGCTTCGCGGCAACGTCCCTGAGGTCTGCAGCGGGGGCGCTCCGAATACCAACGCAGGAGGGAACATCTGCAACGCCGGAATCTGTCCCTGACCGCTTCTGACAGGACGAGGAACCGGTGCCCCCATGAAGAAAGGAGAAATCCATGAACAGAACATTCATGACATGCCTGCTGCTCGCGGTCGCGGCCATCAGCGAGGTTTGGGCCGACGAAGGCCGCATCCCCATCTTCGGCCCCGTGATCATTACCCAGCCAGGGCACTACATCTTGACGAAAGACATCAGTGCCCCGATCGGGGGCAATGGGATCGCCATTCAGTCGGACAATGTCACCGTGGACCTCAACGGACACCAGGTGACCGCGGTGGCCAATTTCACTCTCAGCGCCATAGGAATCGCCGATGGATCACGCGACATTACCCTTCGGAACGGACGGATCGCAGGTGGCAATGCGGGCATTACCTACAGCTCCACGACCGTCGGTGCGCGACTCGAGATCGACTCTCTGGAAATCTCCGGCACCGATGCTGCTTACATAGACATCCGGGGCGCCGAATACGTTGAGGTTCGCTCCTGCCGGATGGTCGCGGACGCAGCCGGCGCGAGCGGCGTGTTTGTCACTGCCGTCTCAGGTAGCAATACCTTCATCGGCCGATTCGTCGGGAATACGATCCTGGGGGCAGGGAAAGGCAACTTCGCGGGATTGGATCTGGAGGATTTGCGGGGAGGTGAGATTCGAGACAATGAGGTGACCGCTGTTCAATCATCGGGAGGGGGAATAATCGCTTGCGACGAAGCGCCCGTGACTCCTCAGAACGGCGGCAACATCGTGGAAGGCAACACTGTTTCGGGCGGGCCAGGGGGGAGCAATGGGATGGCCTTTTGCACCTCGCACAATCTCCTCGTGAATAACGTCGTTCACGGGATGCCATCCACCGGACTGGTACTGTCCTCAGGCACCGCCGGGAATCTCGTTGCTGACAACGTGACGAGCGGTGATGGCCATGATGGAATTCACGCCACCCTATCGTCGCGCAACCTCCTGGAGAGAAACCTGTCCGAGGGGAACATCGGAACTGGATGCGGGATCTATTTCGGCAGCTCCAGCTCGAACGCCTATCGCAACAACATGCTGAGGAACAATGCGGGCGGTCCGGTTTGCTTGCCTGCCGGAAATCTGGACGCGGGCGGAAACATCTTGTGATCTCCAAAGAGAGGAACATTCTCATGAGAACAACCGCCAAGTCGGCTACTTTCGCGAAGGAGTTGACCATCCATCGTCTTCGGGTTCTCGTCGTGCTGAGCCTCGTCGCCGCCGCGGCAGCCCCGGTGGCCGCGGCGAGCTACTACCTGTGCACCGACGTTCCGGCGACGCTGGGGGGCACGGACTTCCGGCCGGACGAGGTTCTCCTCAGTGCCGGCGGAATGTATTCGGTGCAGATCGACTTTGCTGAGCCCCACACGCAACTGGCCGGGCTCGAGCGCAGGTTGGATGGGATCTGGCTTCTGACTCCTGCGCAGCCGGATGAGGGAGTCGGCCCCAGGGACGTCGTCACCTTCGACGGGATCTCCCCGTCGCCGTATTTCGAAGGAAGCGCAAACGGCGTGCCCGAATACGCCCGGATAGACGCGGTGCTCCTCGACGCTGGCTCTCTCGTGCTGTCGTTCGACGTTCCGGTGAACCTCGGAGGCGTCGAGTACCGCTCGGCGGATCTCGTGCGCTGGAACGCGCCGGGGTTCTCGCTGTACTGGGACTCCCAGGCGGCGGGCATTCCCCCGGGATCGAACGTGGTGGGAGCGGGACGCGACCCCGGCAATCACCTCGTCCTGACCTTCGACGTGCCCACCAACCTCGGGGGCACCGAATACCTGCCCGGGCAGCTCGTGCAGTGGAACGGTGGAGCCAGCTTTTCCAGCTACTATAAGGATCCCAACTGGCCCCCCTCGGCTCAACTTCGCGACTTCGGCTTCGTCCCCGGTTCTGGTCAGGTCCCGGGCGACCAGGCGTTCCCGGGGACGCCCATGACCGTCTCGCGGAACCCGGCGACGGCCGAGTTGACCCTTTCGTGGGGCACCTCCTGTCTCCCCGCCGACACCGACTACGAAATCTACCAGGGAACGATGGGAACCTTTACGACCCAGGGCTTCTATACCCACACCCAGAAGTTCTGCACCACCGGAGGCCTGACCACCAAGACGTTTTCCGAGCCGGGGGGGTCCGCCTACTTCCTCATCGTTCCTCGCAATCTACTCGGAGAGGGCTCATACGGCCAGGCGAGCAACCTCTCAGAGCGGCCCGTGGGAACCAGCGCGTGCCTGCCCCAGTCTCTCGCCAGCCAGTGCCCGTGAGAGCAGGGTAGAGGAGCAAGGAGGTTTACGAGGGGTCGCATCGCTCTGCCCGTGATCGCACGGGCTCATCGGGAGGACATTATGAAGAAGCTCGGAACACTCGCGCTGTTCTCGACCCTGGCGTCGGCCGCCGCGGCGACCGCGCCGCTCGCCGACGAGGGGCGCATCCCCGTCTTCCAGTCGACGACGATCTCGAGCCCCGGACATTATGTGGTCACGCGGGACATCGTCGCGAC
>Ga0066905_100000739_pt1 | contig 9943 bp, 7 predicted proteins | sample PanSoiMetaPlot36_FD_67483 | JGI IMG/M metagenome (GOLD analysis project Ga0066905, IMG submission 67483) | Tropical forest soil microbial communities from Panama analyzed to predict greenhouse gas emissions - Panama Soil Plot 36 (version 2) | ecosystem: Environmental > Terrestrial > Soil >... | reverse complement strand
ACTCGTCGCCCGACACCTCGGCGAAAACCGAAACCCGCTCGACTTGCGCGTGTTTGGCGGCGTTGGTCAGCGCCTCGCGAATAGCGCCGATCGCGGCCTCGGCCCGGCTGTCCATCGTGCAGGTGCCGACGGTTACCAGCTCGACGGTCACGTCAAACCGGTCCTCGACTTCCTCGGCGATGCCCCGTACCGCTGCGGCGAAGTCACTTTCGGCCGCGGGCGGTGCGCCGTAGAGCCAGGCGCGCAGCTCCCGTTCGGTGCCGCGGGCCAGTCGGCGCACGGCACCGGAGTCGTCGGCCTGCTTCTGGATCAGAGTGAGGGCCTGCAAGCCCGAGTCGTGGAGGTGGGCGGCGACCTCGGCACGCTCCTCCGCGCGGATGCGGCGGGACCGCTCCTTAGCGAGCGTGCGAGTCAGCAGGAAGAGCCACGGCAGGATGATCCCGCCGACGAGTGCGATCGCGGTGGCAGCGATGATCGAAACCACGCTGAGGGCCATCACGACGAGGTCCGGCTGCTCTGGGGAGAAGAACGCGGCCGCGATGACGGCAGCCAGCGGGCCACCCACCCCAATGATCGCGGCCACCACGATGACCCGCGAGAACAGGGTGGTTGCAATCGGTTCGCCGTCCTGAGACCGGACCAGTTGGCGGCCGATCAGAACCAGCCACGGCCCGATGGCCAGTCCCGCCACCGCGACCAGATCGGCGATCAGCACGGGCAAGGGAGGCGGTTCGGTGTGCTCTACGGCCCAGAACCACCAACCCACAAGGAGGAGTCCCAGTGCGGCCAGCAGCAAAAGCCAGCGCGTCTTCAGATGCACAGCTAAATCCTAGGGACGCTAATCAGTTGCGATCGCGCGGAGAACGTCCACCCGGCTGGCCAACTGGGCGGGCAGGACCGCGGCAGCGACGCCGGCGAGGACGACCAGCGCCGCGACGGCAGCGAGCCCGCCCACTGGCACGGTGAACTCGGTCGGCGACGAGGAGTGCTCGAACACCCCGGCCGCCGCCCAGGCGAAGAGGGCACCAAGCCCGAGGCCGAGGGCACCGCCGACGAGCGTGACGATCACTGCCTCTGCGCGGATCATCGACCGCACCTGACGGCGCTGCATGCCAACCGCCCGAAGCAGGCCAAGCTCGCGCCGTCGCTCCACGATCGACAGCGCCAGCGTGCCGACGATGCCGAACAGCCCGACCAGCGCCGCCAGTCCGGTCAACGCACGATAGACCGCGCTCGCGTTGTCGATCTGTTTGATGTCGGACTGGTGGAACTCGGCTCGGTCGTGGATCTCCACCCCGGGGTAATCGGCCGTGACGCGGGCGACTGCTTCCCTGGCCGCGGCGGGATCGTCTGCTGCGGACCGGACGTAGACGGTTGGTGTGGTCGCGCCGGCGCCGAGTTGAGCATAGTCGGCTGGCGCCATCAGATAGGCGCCGAAGGTCTCGGTGGCGCGGTAGATCGCCTTGACGATAAAGGTACGGCTGCCGCCCGCCGCGTGCATCGTTACGGTAGCCCCGGTAGTCCACCCGGCCGCGGTCGCATCGTCTTGGCTCACCCCGATCGCGCCATGGCCGAGGTCGGCCAGGCTGCCACTGACCAGCTCCAGGTCCTTGACCTCGGCGATCGTGGCTGGGTCGACGGCGCACACCGCCCTTTGGTCGGCTAGGGTCCCGGGCGCACAGCGCACCGGCACTACCGCGGCCACCTCCGGCAGCGCCCGCAAGCGCGCGACGATCGCCGGGTTCATCGGCTCACCTCTCGGCCCGGTCTTCTGGTCGCCGGCCTCCTGCCCGGCAGCGGGCCAGAGCTGGAAATCGGCTCGATCGCGGGCGTACTCGCGCAGCAGGGGCGCCTTGGCCGACGCGGACAGGATGGTGATGAAAACCAGTAGGGCGAGGCCGATCGCCAACGCCGACGCCGTGGCAGCGGTGCGTTCCGGGTTGCGCACCGCGTTCAGCCGGCCGAGCACGCCCGGCATCCGCAGCGCGCTGGCGACAGGCAGTCCGACCACGCTCGCCAGGCGCTCGGCTACCAGCGGTCCGAGCAGACGCAGCCCGGCCAGGCTCAATGTCGCGCCGGCAAGGATCAGGGGACCTCGCCCAGTGGCGACTGCGATCGGGAGGGCAGCCACGCCTGCGCCGAAGACCAGTGTGCCGGCCACCATCCGACTCCTGCGGCGCCCACTGGGCGCTGGCGGCAGCTCGAGCAGGGCGGCCACGGGAGCTACCCGGCTGGCCCGGCGGGCCGGCCCTAGCCCTGAGATCACGGTGGTGACGCACCCGACCAGCAGCACGGCGATGACGGTGCGCGGAGTGAGTATGAACGCGTGACCGGGAAGCTCGCCGGCAAACGTACGCGTGTTGATCAGAGCCCGCAGCGCCGAGGCGACCCCGAACCCCAGCAGGAGACCAGCCAGCGCGTTGACCGCACCGGTGAGCAGGGACTCCAGCAGCACCGACCGGCGAATCTGTCGGGTGCCAGCGCCGATGCAGCGCAACAGCCCGAGTTCGCGGGTGCGTTGCGCCACGGTCACCGACATCATGAGGTTCACGATGAACGTGCCGACCACCAGGGTCACCCCGCCGGCTATGAGCATGACCTGTCGGACGATGTTGAGGTCGGAGTCCCCGCTGCCGAGCTGGTCGGCGGTGTCGCTGATGATGAGCGTGCCGGAGACGATGGCAACCCCGACCACGGCGGCCATGCCGGTCAGCAGCGCCCGCCGCCAATGCGCCATCATCCCCTTGACCGTCAGCGCGGTCATGCTCGAGCTCCCAGCGCCTGCATCCGATCCAGCACCTGCTCGGCGGTCGGCGAGCGCAGGTCGTCCACGACCCGTCCGTCGTTGAGGACCAGCGTCCGGTCCGCGTACGCGGCCATCGCTGGGTTGTGGGTGACCATCACCACGGTCTGTCCGAGCTCACCGATTGACCGGCGCAGAAACCGCATCAGCTCGGCGCTGGCACCGGAGTCAAGGTTCCCGGTCGGCTCGTCGGCGAACACCACCTCCGGCCGGGTCACCAATGCCCGTGCCACCGCAACGCGCTGCTGCTGCCCGCCTGAGAGCTGGCTCGGCCGGTGCCGCAGTCGGTCCCGCAAGCCAACCGCGTCAATCACCCGGTCGGCCCACTGCCGGTCCGGCGCGCGCCCGGCGAGCCGCAGCGGCAACAGAATGTTCTCGCCAGCGGTCAGGACCGGCACCACGTTGAACGCCTGGAACACGAACCCGATCCGATCGCGGCGCAGCCTTGTCCGGTCCTGCTCGGACAGCCGGGTCAGCTCTGTCTCGCCGAGATACACCTCGCCGGAATCCGGCGTGTCCAGCCCGGCCAGGCAGTGCAACAGCGTCGATTTTCCCGAACCAGACGGGCCGATGACAGCCATGAAGCAGCCCCGTTGCACCGCCACGGACACGTTGTCCAACGCGGTAACCGCGGCCGCGCCGATGCCGTACTCTCGGCAGACCGCCACGGCCCGAACTGCGGCGGTCATGGTTGCACCGGCCCGGTCAGCTGCTCCGCCACCACGGTCGCCGCGAGGACCGGTGGCGCGATGAGCACGGCGGCGAGCAGCAGTACGGTTCGTCCTGGCTGGCCGTAACCAGCGCCGATGCCCAGTGCATTGAGGAGTCGCATACGCCGATGCTCGGCCGCGCCGGGCCGGTGGCACATCCGTAATCGGCCCGCGAAAAGCACGTACCCTTCCCGGAGTCACGCCCGCCTCATCGTGCTGGTCTGCGCACTCCTGATGTCGCTCCTCCGGAGGGGGTCGCGCCGGCCTGCGCCCCGCCTACTACCTTGACCGCGTCGACGAGCTCGTCGGGCGGCCGTGTATTCGGGCTGAGTGCAACACATGTACGGCGATGTCGCCGTGAGTTTCGCCGTCGGTGCGCTCTGATCGAATCGCACCGGATCGGGCTCAACCATGCACCGTCCCCGTACGCTGAGGACCGCTGATAAGCAAGGAAGCGGCGGTTGGCCGCCGTGGCTGCGTACGGTCGCGGCCGGTGTGCGGTCAACCGATCGGAGGTGGGTCGTGCGGGCGACGCTGAGTCTCGGGCGGATCGGGGGCGTGAAGGTCGGCATCAACTGGAGCGCGCTCGCGATCGTGGCGCTGATCGTCGTGGGGCTGGCGACCGGTCAGCTGCCCGATGAATATCCAGGGCACAGTACGGTCGAGTACGTGGCGGCGGCGCTCGTCGCCGCCGTTCTCTTCCTCGCCTCGCTGCTGGCGCACGAGCTTGCGCATGCGATCGTCGCCCGCCGAAACGGTGTGGAGGTCGAGAGCATCGTGCTTTGGCTGCTCGGCGGCGTGGCCCAACTCGCAGGCGAGCCGCGCACACCGGGCGCCGACTTCCGTATTGCGGTGGTGGGTCCGCTCACCAGCCTGGCGCTGGGTGCGGGGTTTGCCGCAGTCGGTGCCATCGCCGCAGCGCTTGGCGGCGGCGGGCTGGCCGTCGGAGTGCTCGCTTACCTGGCCGGCACGAACATCTTGCTTGCCGTCTTCAACCTGATACCGGCCGCGCCGCTCGATGGTGGGCGGGTGCTGCGGGCGGCTTTGTGGAAGCGGAGCGGCAACCGCGAGGCGGCGGCGATAACCGCCGCCAGGGCCGGCCGTTTCGTCGGCTTCGCGATGGTCGGGCTCGGACTACTGCTGTCGCTGATGACCGGCACGTTCAGCGGAATCTGGCTTGCCCTGATCGGCTGGTTCCTGATCAGCGCGGCAACCGCCGAGGAACAGCAGGCGCGGATGGGTAGCCGGCTGTCCGGGGTCCGCGTGGCGGACGTGATGACCGCGCATCCGGTTGTGGCTGACGGCACGATGACGTTGGCCGATTTCGTCGATCGGCTGGCGCTGAGCCACCAGTTCTCCTCGTATCCACTCGTGGATTCCGCCGGCCACCTGACCGGGCTCGTGACGTTGAACCGGGTCCGAGCGACCCCCGCCAGCCGCCGAGGTGACACCCGTCTGCGCGACATCGCGTGCCGCGCCGAGGACGTACCAACGGCTCGCCCTGACGAGCCGCTGACCGCTCTACTGCCACGCATGCGGGGCTGCGCGGACGGCAGGGCGGTCGTGCTCGATCAGCAGGGCAGGGTGATCGGCATCGTCTCGTCGACCGACATTAGCCGTGCGATGCAGCTTGCCGACCTGCGCTCGTTCCACGCCTACCCGCCACCACGCGGAGCCGATCTCACCACGACCCCCCCGGACCACTGAGACCAGGGAGAGCCGGCTACCGAACCAATGCCGTGCTCGCCGATGCACACTCGGGCGGCTCGGTGCGGGCAAGCGGTCGGGAGCGGCGGAGACCGGGAGGTCAGCACCCGATTCGCGTCGTGGCGAGTGTGCCGGAGCGGCTGGTGTGGGCGGTGGGAGGGCTCGACCTGCAGCCGACGATGAGATTCTCGAGATCGGCGCCGCGGGTGTCGCTGCCTCTGGTGTGTGAGCGGCTGACATGCGCACGTGGCGCTGTCACGATTGTCGCGTGAGTGCAGTCGAGGTCGTCGGGCGCGATGCGGAGCTTAGCTCTGTCCATGGCTTCCTCGACCGAGCAGTCGATGGGCCGGCGGCGTTCGTGCTCGAGGGTGAGCTTGGGATTGGGAAATCCACGCTCTGGCTCGCTGCTGTCGCGGGCGCGCGCCAGCGTGACCTGACGGTGCTCTCGGCGCGGCCGGCGGAGGCCGATCGCGGTCTTGCCCACGTGGGGCTGGGCGATCTCTTCGAGACCGTCCTCGATGACGTCCTCCCCGATCTGTTGGCGCCGAGGCGAAGAGCACTCGAGATCGCACTTCTGCGCGAGGAGGGATCGAACGAGCCCGTCGACTACCGAGCCCTCGTGGTGGCCGTGCGCGACGTGCTGCAGCTCCTCAGCGACCGAAGGTCGCTGCTCGTCGCCGTCGATGACGTTCCGTGGCTGGATGGGTCGTCGTCGACCGCGCTGGCATTTGCATTGCGAAGGCTCGGCAATAGCCGTGTGCGCGTGCTGCTCGCCAGGCGATTGACCGGTGATGTCGAGTCGTCCGATCTTGAGCGAGCGCTTCCGAATAAGCGCGTGGAGCGTCTGCTCGTGGGTGCGCTCAGTGTCGGCGCACTTCACCGGCTGCTACGCGACCGTCTCGGCAGAACCTTCGCGCGGCAGACCTTACTGCGCATCCACGAGTGCTCGGGCGGCAATCCCTTCTTCGCGCTAGAGCTCGCGCGTGGCCGTGATGCGGACACTGACCCGCTCGCGCCCCTCGCAGTTCCCAAGTCGCTCGACGAGCTCGTTCGCGCGAGGATCGCTGCCCTTCCCACGGTCACGCGTGAGGCTCTCGCGCTTGCGTCGGCGCTCGGTACCCCCGCTGAATCGCTCCTCGAGCGTGCGGGAATCGGGGTAGGCGTGCTCGCTCCGGCAGTCGCGGCACACGTGATCGAGCGGGATAACGGCGTCGTCCGCTTCACTCATCCGCTCCTGTCCTCTCTCCTCTACGGCACGGTGGGCGAGGAGCGGCGAGCCGTTCACGCGCGGATCGCATCGATCGTCGACGATCCGGTCCTCCGCGCCCGTCACCTCGCGCTGTCGAGCGATGCGCCAGACCCGGAGATTGCCGGGATGCTCGACGAGGCAGCAAGGGTCGCGGGCGATCGCGGCGCCGCGGCGATTGCAGCCGAGCTCGCCGAACACGCGCGACGACTGACGCCGGCGGAGTCGCGGGACGACGACTGTCGGCGGGCGCTCGCTGCTGCTCGTGCGCATCGCGCCGCCGGCGAGTGGACGCGCGCGAAGACGATCGCGAGCGACCTGCTGACGGAGATCGGCCCCGGCGCGCTCCGCGCCGAAGCGCTACTTGTCCTTGCAGAGTTCGAGGGACTCGACCGCGCCGTTGCGCTGCTCGAGGCGGCCCTGCGCGAGGGGACCGGGCAGCCGGCGCTACAAGCAACCGTTCACTCCCGCCTCGCCTGGACCATCCGATTCAAGAAGGGCTTTGTCGGAGCGCTGGAACACGCACGTGTCTCGCTCGAGCTGGCTGAAGATCTCAACGACGACACCATGCGAGTCGCCGCGCTCGCAATGTTCGCGTTTCTGGGCTGTTTCACCGGCGACGCTGACGCACCGGCATACGCGGCGCGAGCGTACGACCTCGCGACCGTTGTCGGCGATGCGGGGCTGCTAAGCAAGGCGACAGGCGCGCTCGGCGGCGTGCTCATTGCGCAGAGGGACCTTGATGCCGCGCGTGCACTGCTCGAGCGGGAGTACGACCTGCGGCGCGAGCGAGACGAGCTTTTGGCAGCAGATGCGCTTCACCGGCTTGCATGGGTCGAGTTGTGGGGCGGCCGCTGGCAGCTCGCAGCCGACTACGCCGAACGCGCGAACGAGATCCAGGTCCAGTACGGGCTCGAGGTGCCGTGGGTGCATCTTCCGATCGCTGCGATTGCTGTCCATCGAGGGCAGCTCGAGGTTGCGCGCACACACTCGGAGCGAGCCCTGCAGTTGGGGGAGGAGCAGTTTGGGTTTCACACGCCCGTGCATCTTGGCATCCTGGGCATCGCTGCACGGCAAAGTGGCGATCCACACACAGCCACCGAGTGGTTCGCGGAGGCTGCCGCTGTAACCAAGCGACTCGGGTGGCGCGAGGCGAGCCAACGTTGGTGGATCGCGGATCAGGTCGAGGCGCTGCTCGAGCTCGATCGCGTCGATGAGGCGGTAGACATCCTCGACGCATGGCAGGCGGACGCCCAGCGGCATGACCACAAATGGATGCTCGCGCACGCAACTCGGTGCCGTGGACTCGTGTCGGCCGCTCAAGGCACAGTCGCGGACTCTGCGTCACTCCTCAAAGATGCCGTCGTACAGCACGAGCATGCGGGCGATCGCTTCGGACGGGCTCGCGCGCTGCTCGCGCTCGGTGTCGTCCGAAGGCGTGAGCGCCAGAAGCGCGCCGCCCGCGACACGATCGGTACGGCGCTCGATGAATTCGAGCAGCTCGGGGCGCGGGTGTGGGCCGAGAAGGCACGCGCGGAGCTCGGCCACATCGGTGGTCGGACGCGTGTCGAGGGCCTGACGCCGGCCGAGCGGCGGGTAGCCGCGCTCGTCGCTGAAGCCCGTACCAATCGCGAGGTCGCTGCCGCCCTCTCCGTGGGGGAACGGACGGTCGAGACGCACCTGTCTCGCGTGTACGCGAAGCTCGGCGTGCGTTCACGAGCTGAGCTCGCTAGAAGGTTTCGTCCCGACGGGCAAAGTTCAGGGGAACTCACGATTTCAAGCTGAGTCCGGCCTCCTACCGTCGGTCGGGTGCCGAGCTATCTCGTCGAGACGTTCCTGGCCCGCGGCGCGGCCGGTGAGCGTCAGGCGCGAGAGCGGCGGGCACGCTCAGCCGCCGAGGCCATGACGCAGGAGGGGACGTCCGTCGGCTTCGAGGGATCCATTCACGTCCCCGAGGACGAGATCTGCTTCTTCACCTTCGCGGCTCCGTCAGCCAGGGAGGCGGCGCTGGTCGCTCAGCGGGCTGAACTCGAGCCGCTTCGCGTCATCGAGGCGATCCCGTCAGGAAGGGAGGAACCGTGAAATCGAGATTTGTCACGCTGGCCGCTCTCCTGGGCGTGCTCGCGTTCGTTGGCGCAGGGCGGAGTGTGGGGGCAGCAGCGCCGACCACCCAGTGCGCGCCCGCTGCCAATTACACTGCCGCGACGACACCGATCGCCTTCTGGAGTACCGAGGCGCGATGCGCGATCATCCCAGCTGGCCCGGGCGGTGTGTTCGGCGCAGAGAACTTCGGCAACAAGTTCCCAGGTGAGGCGGCCGTGTACATGGGCATCGTCCACATCGCCATCTACGACGCGGCGGTTGCGATCGATGGGGGCTACCAGCCATACGCGATCGCGCTAACAGCACCGCCCGGTACGTCGCCTGGGGCCGCAATCGCGACCGCGGCGCACCACACCCTCGTCGGGCTGCAGCCTGCGCTCGGCCTCAACACAGGTCAGCAGGCGATCCTCGACAGTGACTACGCTGCCTACCTCGCCTCGATCCCCGATGACTCCAGGAAGACGAACGGGATCGACGTCGGCACGCACGTCGCGCGGGCGGTACTCGCCCTTCGCACCAACGACGGCCGGGAGAAGAACCCGACCGTCTCGGATCTCGATCCGCCGGCGCCCGGGCCCGGTGTGTGGCAGCCTGCGCCCGGGCCAGCGCTCGGCCTTCGGTTGCCCGGCATAAGGCCACTCGCGCTCACCAGCGCATCGCAGTTTCGCCCCGACGGCCCCAACTCCCTGACCAGCACGGAGTACGCCGCCGACTTCAACCAGGTGAAGAACCTCGGCCGGGTCGACAGCACGAGCAGAACGCCCGAGCAGACGATCGAGGCGCGATTCTGGACCGACCACGACCTCAGACAGTGGAACGACGGCATGCTCCGCCTTGCCGCCGCCCGGAGACTCGACCTCGTACAGACCGCTCGGATGCTGGCGATGGCGCACGTCGCCGGCAGCGACGCAATGATTGCCTGCTTCGACGCCAAGTACCACTACTGGTTCTGGCGGCCATACCAGGCGATCCCGCTCGCGGGCACGGACGGCAACCCGATGACGGTGCCTGACCCGACCTGGCAGCCGCTCGGAGCGACGCCGAACTTCCCCGAATACCCGTCGGCGCACGCCTGCCACAGCACCGCGGTGGTCGCGGCCCTGGATGCGTTCTTCGGCACCGACAGGGTCCCCTTCGCCCTTGACAGCCGAGTGACTGGGACCGTCCGGAGGTACAGCCAACTCCACGACGTGGTCAAGGACGTCGACCGGGCACGCGTCCTTGTCGGCTTCCACTTCCGCAACTCCGACATGGAGGGCTCGAACCTCGGTCGCAAGGTCGGTGGCTACATCGTCCAGCACCACTTCCAGGCGCTCGGCGGCTAGACCAGACCCCTCCAGCTACGGGAGGCGCCCGTGAAGGCCGCCTCCCGTA
>Ga0066905_100000738_pt1 | contig 9944 bp, 9 predicted proteins | sample PanSoiMetaPlot36_FD_67483 | JGI IMG/M metagenome (GOLD analysis project Ga0066905, IMG submission 67483) | Tropical forest soil microbial communities from Panama analyzed to predict greenhouse gas emissions - Panama Soil Plot 36 (version 2) | ecosystem: Environmental > Terrestrial > Soil >... | reverse complement strand
CACGTGAATGGCGCGGATCTGCCGGTCGATGGCCCCGGTGGCAGGGATGAGGTGATTGTTCGACGCCTTCTCGGGATTGAAGGTTGGCGTGAAGTTCCTCGACCAGCTGAAGGAGCAGGTGAACTCGCCGCTCGTGAACGTGACCTTCCGGTAGGCTCCGCTGGTGACAACATCGCCCCATACGACGCAGACGTCCTTGATGTTGCCGGGGTCGACCTTGTGGCCGAGGTTGAAGAGCGCGTCGCCGCGATGCTGGGACACGACCAGCCCCGAGATATCATAGGTCGCCCGCGGTGTGATGGCGTAGGTATAACCCTTGATCACGATGGCGAAAGGCCGGCCGTCGTTCGCCTCCTGGAGCGGTTCTGTCTCCATGATCGCGGGCGCGAGGCGGGAGACGTCGGGCAGCGGCACCTCGCGCAGTGACAGGTGGACGGCACCCACCACACACACGAGGAGCGCTATGGCCAGGTAGTGTTGCAGCGCTCTCACTACCACGATTGTCGGCGGGCCCCATGAAGACCCGGGAGCTTTTTCGCGACCCCACCTCGGGGCCAGCGCTAGGGTATGGCGCTCCGTTCGCCTCCCAGATAGGCGACCTTGATGCGGGGATCCGCGATGATCTGGGCCGCCGGCCCCATCATGAACAGACGCCCCAGCTCCATGACGATGCCGGTATCGGAGACCTGGAGCGCTCCGTGCGCATTCTGCTCGACCACGAGGACGGTGAGGCCGCGCCCGCGCAGATCGGCGATAGTGGCAAAGATCTGGTCCTGGTTGGCGGGCGAGAGCCCGAGCGACGGCTCGTCGAGCAGGAGGAGCCGCGGCCCCGCCTCCAGCACCATGGCCGTCTCGAGGATCTGCTGCTCGCCGCCGCTCAGGTTGCCCGCGAGCACGGAGAGCTTGGCGCGGAGGATGGGGAACTGCGCGAGCACGCGCTCCAGCGCGGCGGCGCCCGCGTGGCCGCGCAGGGTGTAGGCGCCGAGCTCCAGGTTCTCGCGCACCGTCATGAGAGGAAAGTTGCAGCGGCCCTGCGGCACGAAGCCGATGCCCAGCTTCAACCGCTCGCGCGGGGTCAGCGTCTCGATGGGCTGCCCGGCGAAGCGCACGTGGCCGCCGAAGCGGCGGTTGAGCCCGTACACCGCGCGTAGGAGCGTCGACTTGCCGGCGCCGTTCGGGCCGATCACCGTGGTGATCGTGCCCGCCGCGATCGACGCGGAGAAGTCCACCACCACCGGCTCGTCCGTGTAGCCGACGGAGAGCCGTTCCAGCTCGAGGATCGGCGCGCCCACCATCATGTCAGGCGCGGCCGTGGCCCAGCTCGGCGGCGCGGCGTTGGCCGAGATAGGCGGCGAGCACGCGCGGGTCGCTCCGGACGAGGCCGGGCGGCCCGTCGGCGATCTTTTGTCCCTCCTCCAGTACGATCACGCGGCGGCAGAGCGACATGATGAAGTCCACGTTGTGCTCGACGATGACGAGCGTCGCCCCTTCCGCGTTCAGCTGGGCGATCACGCGCTCGACGCGCCGGATCATCGTGGGATTGACGCCGGCCACCGGCTCGTCGAGCAGGACCAGCCGCGGGCGGGCCATCATGGCGGCGGCGATGGCAAGAAGCTTGCGCTGGCCGTAGGAGAGCACGGCCGCGGGCGCCTGCGCATACTCGCCGAGCCCGACGGTCTCGAGGAGCTCGCGGGAGCGCGCTTCCGCCGCCGCTTCGACGGACCGCAGGCGCCCGGTGCGCAGGAGCGCGGCGAGCCAGCCGACGCCGTCCTCCTCCTGCGCAGCTACGCGGAGGTTGTCGAGCAGCGTCAGCTCGTCGTAGGCGCGCACGGTCTGGAAGGTGCGCGTGAGACCGGCGCGCGCGATGCGATGGGCGGGCAGATCCGTCAGCTCGCGGCCGTCGAGCCGCCAGCGGCCGCCGTCCGCGGGCTGGAAGCCGCTCAGGCAGTCCACGATGGTGCTCTTGCCAGAGCCATTGGGGCCGATGAGCCCGACCACCGCGCCCGGCTCCACGTCGAAGTCCACCCGATCCACCGCGGTGAGGCCGAGGTAGTGCTTCGTGAGACCGCGAACCTCCAGCAGCGCGGTCACGACGCGTTGACGCGCGGGCGCCGCCAATTCTGAAGCCGCCGCCGCTGGACCCAGCCCGCCACGCCGCCCGGGAACAGGAGCATGGCCGCGATGAGGATGGCGCCGTACAGGACCATGCGCAGATCGGTGGTGAAGCGGAGCAGATCGGGCAACGCGGCGAGGGCGGCGCTGCTCGCCAGTACGCCCCAGAAGCTGCCCGGCCCGCCGAGGATGACCATGATGAGCATGGTCTCCGTGTAGTAGAAGTCGAAGATCGAAGGATCGACGATGGTGAGATAGAAGACGAAGAGGCCACCCACCATGCCCGCGAGGAGAGCGGAGAGCGCCAGGGCGAGGAGCTTGTAGCGGAGCGGATCGATGCCCTGGGACTGCGCGAGCGGCTCGTTGAGCCGGATCGCGCGCATGGCGCGGCCGAGCCGCGACGACACCACGAGATACATGAGAGCGTGGGCTGCCGTCGCGAAGCTGAGGAGGAGATAGTAGAAGTCCGCCGGACGTGACAGCCGCCACTCCCGACCGAACAGGGCGAGGGTGGGCACGGGGAGGCCGGGAATGCCCATGGCGCCGCGGGTGAGCGAGACCCAGTCGCGCGCCACGATCATGCAGAGGAGGGCGAAGCTCAAGCTCACGATGGCGAAGGCATGGCGGGAGAGCCGGAGCGAGGAATAGCCGATGACGAGACCGACGAGAGCGGCCAGCGCGCCCCCCGCCGCCGCGGCCGACCACAAGGGCCAGCCTTGCTCCGTCACGAGGAGGGCCGCGGTGTAGCCGCCGATGCCGAAGAAGCCGACCTGGGCGAAGGAGAGCAGTCCCGTGTAGCCGTAGACGAGATTGAGCCCGCCCGCGAGCACGCTGAACATCGCGAAGCTGACCCCGAGGGCCAGCAGGTACTCGTTGCCGGTGAGGCGCGGAATGGCGAAGAGGGCGGCGAGCGCGAGCAGCACGAGAAGAATCCGCGTCGGGCCTGACCTCACACGCGCACTCCCCGGCCGAAGAGGCCCTGCGGCCGGACGAGCAGCATGGCGATCATCGAGCTGAAGACGAGCGCGTCCACCATGACCACGGGCAGGAAACCGCCCATCACGCTCTCGAGCACGCCCAGACCCAGGGCGGCAATGGCGGCGCCTGCAATGTTGCCGAGGCCGCCGAGGATGATGATGGCGAAGGCCTTGAACACGAAGCTCGCCCCCATGAGCGGATGCACGGCATACACGGGAGCCAGCGCCGCGCCCGCCAGCCCGGACAGCCCGATGCCGATGGCCACGGCCAGCCGCGACACTGCGCGCGGGTCGATGCCCACCATGAGCGCAGCCTCGCGGCTCTGGGCGACGCCGCGCATGGCCTTGCCCATTCGCGTCCGGTAGAGGATGAGGTAGAGCGCGGCAAAGGCCAGAATGGCAAGCGCGAGAGCGAGCACGCGCATCAGCGAGACGCGCAGATCGCCCACCGCCACGTTGGCGTAGCTCTGCTGCGTCTGGATCATCCGCGGTGTGGTGGTGAAGAGGAAGACCGCGCCGTTCTGCAGCACCATGGACAGTCCGAGGGTGAGGAGGATGCTTCGCTCGAATCCGCCGCCCTGCACGGAGACGAGGAGCGCCTCGTAGAGGACGTAGCCGAGACACACCGCGCTCACCGTCACCACGAGCACGGTGGCCGCGTAGCCCAGCCGCAGATTCATGGTGAGGAAGTAGGCGAGCATGGCCCCCAGCATGTAGAACTCGCCGTGGGCGAAGTTGACGATCTCGAGGACGCCGAAGATCAGCGAGAGCCCCATCGCGATCAGCGCGTAGATGCAGCCGATCACGATGCCGTTCAGGAGGAGCTGGAGGTAGAAGCCCGGATCCACTCGCCCGTCAGGTCTTGCTCATGCCCACGACCATGACCTTGCCGCCCTTGATGGTGAGGATGATGGCGTTGTTGTGCGCGAGATTGTGGTCGTCGAACTCGATCGTCGTGCCCAGGATCGACGGCATCTTCGTGGTGGCGAGCGCGTCGCGGATGGCCGCGGGGTCGGCCTTGCCCGCCCGCCGGATGGCGTCGATGAGCACCTTCATCGCCTCGTAGGACTCGAAGCTCACGAGGATCGGCGGCACATTGTGGAGCTTGCGGAAGGCCTCCACGAAGGCCTTGTTGCCCGGAGTGTCCACCGACGGATCGTAGGGCTGGACGGAGGTGGTGCCGTCGAGGAAGCCGCTGTCCATGATCTCCTTCGGCACCTGATCCACGAGCACGCGCCCGGTCAGCGGCACCCCGCCGCCCACGCTGTACCACTGGCGCATGGCGTTCTGGAAGTCGGCGTCCACCGCGTAGATGGCGAAGAGTGCCGGCTTCCTCGCCTTGATCTTGGTGAACACAGGCGTGAAGTCCGCGTTGCCCTTCTGGAAGAAGTCCACCGAGGCGAGCTTGAGATTGCGCTTCTTGAGGGCCGTCTCGAGCCCGGTGGATCCGGCGCGGCCGAAGTCGCTATCCTCACCGAGGAAGGCAATGTTGCCGGCCTTGCCCTCCTTGTCGAGCCAGCCCACCAGGGCGTCGAGCATGCTCAGGTCGGTGGGGTTGACCTTGAACGTCCACTTGTTGCCGCCCACGCCCGAGCGCTCCGCGATGGAGGTGGCGGAGGCGTTGGCGACCACGAAGGGCACCCCCGCGCGCTCCACCAGCGGCATGATGGCCAGCGCGGCCGAGCTGCACAACCCGTCGAAGATGGCCACGTACTTCTTTTCCGAGAGCATCTGGGTGACGCTCTTCACCGCTTCCGCGGGATTGCAGCGGTTGTCCTGGAAGTCGACCTCGATCTTGCGCCCGAGCACGCCGCCCTTGGCGTTGGCCTCGCTCACCGCCAGCTCGGCGCCCCAGCGCGAGTGCTGGCCGAAGGTGGACACGCCCCCCGTGAGGGGAATGGACGCGCCGATCAGGATGGGGCCTTCCTGGGACTGGGCGAGTCCCGCATACGCGAGAGCGGCCAGCGCGGCGGCCGCGGTGATCAGACGCATGGTGCGCATTGACGCTCCTCCTCGGGTCGTGTGTCCTGCGTGATCGACGGGAGTCTACATGAGAGCACCGAGGCGGCAAAGGCAATCCGCTTGACGATGCGCGGGCAGCGGAGGCAGGATTGCCCCCTCGGACAACGACGCCGGGCACCGTCACCGCAGTCGCACCGTCGAGGAGAGACCGATGGCACTGGCCCCACATCGGATCCGACAGGACAAGTCCTTCGACCAGCTCACCGACGCCATCCTCGCGCGCGATCAGGCGCGGACGGCGGACCTCTTCTACGGGATGGTCCGCCGCGAGGGGCGCACTATCTCCGAGGCCCTCGGCGTGGTGACGGCGGCCGAGGCGCCCTTCGTGCAGGTACCGAGCCACATCAACGTGCGCGACGGCCAGATCACCCTCGTCAACAACGACCACACCATCTTGGGCCTCCGCACCTCGGTGAACCTGGCGCCCTACGTGCCGGAAGCGTACCGGCTCCTCCCGCTCATCCAGAGCGTGTGGTACATCCCCGCCGGCCTCGACATCTGGAACCAGCTCCTCGGCCGCTATCCCGGCCGCTACGCCACCATGAAAGGCATGAACGTGCCGCCGCCCAGCTACGGGCCCGCGGTGTGGAACCAGGAGCAGGAGCCCGTCGTGCCGGAAGGCACGGTGGAGGAGAAACTCCACGAGCACATGGTCGCCACGGTGAGCGGGGATGCGCGACGCTCCTACGCCCTCTTCCTCGGCCTGGCCTCCGATCCGGCCATGCGCCCGTTCCTCCGTGATCAGCTCCTCTTCCTCGGTCTCATCGACCTGCAGGACACTGTCATCGGCCGGAAGGCACGCAACACGGGACATAAGGCGCTGCGCGCCCGCGCGGTGGCGGATCTCGCCGACGTCATCGGATGGGAAGGGGCCACCGGCGTCTACTACATGGGCGTGCCCGACATGGCCATCGGCCCCCTCTACTACTCGCTCTACGACGCGGCCTGCGTGACGATGGCGGCCGAGTTTCCCGATGCGGGCAAGCAGCTGCGGGAGACGAACACCACGCCGCTGACGCCTCCCGAGGTGGACGAGCTGGTGCGGCTGCTCTTCGAGGCGAGCGGGGAGACGGTGTGGAACCAGCTCACCGCGCATCTGAAGAACGGCAGGTCGATCCTGAGCCTGGGCGACGCCATCCAGATCGGCGCCTCCGAGCTGATCCTGCGCACCACGGTGGCGCGGCAGTTCACGGACGGGCAGCATCCCTTCGACTACTGCAACACCGCCAACTACTGGCTGCGGCGGACGTCGAGTCCCTACCAGGCGCGCATCCTCTACCTCATGGCCAACTTCGTGAACGACTCGGCGCGCTCCAACAAGCTCCACACTTCCATCTTCGAGGAGGAGCGCAAGGGCTTCGACGCCTCCGGGCGCACGGCGGAGTCGCTGCTCGGCGAGCTGGACGAGGCGATCATGGCGCTGGACGCGCCGCGCACGACCGCGGTGGCCGCAGCCTATCTGGAGTCGGGGGCGGACCGGAACGCGTACATGAGCACGGTGGCCCTGGCCGCCTGCAAGTTCCAGGACGACCCGCACAACCAGAAGATCTCGCACTCCGCCTTCGAGGAATACGCGCACAACTCGACGCACCGGCGGGACCGGCTGCTCATCGCCGCGGCGCGGCTGGTCGCGGGCTGGACGAAGATGCCAGGCGAGCGGGAGTGCTTCGCGCGCTTCACGCGGGAGTGGATGAACTAGCGTCGGGAGTAGACCCGAGCTCGCAGCCGAGCCACGACGTTGCCCTGATCTTGGTCTTGAGCCGGACGATAGCGGTTCGGCGAAGTCATGCTGACGAAGACCGCCATCGCGAACTTCGTTGACGACGGCTACCTGGTCGTGCGTCGAGCTGTCCCCTCCGACGTGATCGCCGAGTGCCAGAACGTCGTGTGGATGGATCTCTTGTCCCGTGGCATCACACGCGATGACCGATCGACGTGGACTCAGCCAGTGGTCCGGATCAATACTCGCGAAGAGGGCCCGTTCGTCGCAGCCGGCACGGCTCGTGTGCTGTGGGATGCATATGATCAGTTGCTCGGCGAGGGGACGTGGTGGAAGCGCCAAGGGCTAGGCGGCACCATTCCGGTACGCTTCCCGAGCGACACGGATCCTGGCGACGCGGGCTGGCACATCGATGGCAGCTTCGAGGGCCCTGACCACAGCTACTGGGTCAATGTTCATAGCAAGATGCGCGGACTCTTGGTGCTATTCCTGCTCACCGATGTGGATGAGCTGAGTGCGCCCACGCGTATCCTCCGCGGGTCACACCTCGACGTACCCCGTATCCTCGTCCCCTTCGGGGAAGAGGGTATCAGGTTCAGTCACGTGGCTCCCCGATTGCCCGCCTCAACATTTGAGCGCCAGCAAGTCTCGGCCGTGGGCACTGCCGGCGACGTCTTTATCTGTCACCCATTCCTTGTGCACGCGGCATCCTGGCCACATCGTGGGACGCGGGCACGGATGATCGCCCAACCAGGCGTGGCCATCCTCGAGCCGTTCGCCCTCCGCGCCAACGTAGCCGAGGACGACGTTTGTCCGGTCGAGGCGGCGATCCTGCGGAGCCTTCGCCATACATGAGGAGCTCGCCCGTGGTGCTTTGCCGCGCTTGGCCCGTTCGGGCGCTGCTTCGCGAGTCAGAAGGTCAGGGGGATTTCTCGCTTTTCTTGAAGGGAGCGTTCCACGGCGAGGCACACTGCTATGCGCTTTTTCGACTCCTCTCCGGAGACGAGGGGCTTGCGCTGCTGGAAGGCCGAGACGATGCGGCGGGCCTGCTCTTCTAGCTCTACCAGCTCGCCGGATGCGGTGATGGGAATCGTTTCCGGATCGCGATGGCCGCGGTGGGTGAGGCGAAGCTCGAAGCTGGCTTCGCGGGTGCGGTCGAGAGCGCCGGACCACCAGGAGCGGATGGACCCTTGGGCGCCCACTACGTGGAGGAGCTGGTGATATTCGAAGCCGGCCAGGGTCTCGGTAATCACGGCGTGGGGCCCTCCGGCGAAGCGCAGGATGACCGTCAGCTCACTGGACATGCCTGAGTGACCCTCGCGCGGAGCACCCAGGGCCTGCACGCTGACGGGATCGCCGAGAGCGGCGAAGTACCACATGGTGAAGTCGAAGAAGTGGACGGGTTCCTCGAGGATCCACGAGCCTACTCGGCTCGCGTCGTAGCGCCAGCCTCCCGAGCCGGGGCGGAACGGAAAGCGGAAAAGGGAGAAGGACAGGTAGCGCGGGGTGCCGATCTCGCCCGCGTCGATCAGCTCCTTCACGCGGCCGTACTGAGCGGAGAGGCGGAGCTCGTGGCCGATGCTCAGCACGCGACCGGTCGTGCGCGCGGCCGCAATGAGACGATCGCAATCCTCGAGCGTGGTGGCCATCGGCTTCTCGAGGAGCACGTCCTTGCCCGCGGTGAGGGCGGCCACGCCGATCTCCGCGTGGAGGTGGTTGGGGACGGAGACCACGACGGCGTCGATGTGGGGGCGGGCGAGGAGATGCTCGTAGCCGATGAGGATTGGCACGTGGGGAAAATCGCGGCGTGCCACGGCGGCCGTGGTCTCGCTCGCGCAGGCGATGGCGGCGAGCTCAGCGCCGGGGGCCTTGGCGACAGCGTTTGCGTGGTGGCGGCCCCAGAGGCCGTAGCCGATCAGGCCGAAGCGCATGGTGGCGTTCTCACCTCCCCCTCACCCTGCCCTCTCCCGCCTTCGGGGGCGAGGATCAAAGGTGTTTCAACCTTTAACCGCGCCACTGACGAGGCCGCGGACCACGAACTTCTGTAGCGCGAGGACGAGGATCAGCGTGGGGAGGAGGCCCAAGAGGCAGATGGCCATCATGAGCGTGAAGAAGACGAAGTAATCGGAGACGAGGCCAGCCAAGACCACGGGCACCGTCATGAACTCCGGGCGCGACACGAGGATCAGGGGCACGAGCAGCTCGTGCCACGACAGGATGAACAGGATCACCCCGCAGGCGGCCAGCCCCGGCGTGGAGAGCGGCAACACCACGCGGAGGAAGGCCTGCCAGCGCGTGCATCCATCCATGCGCGCGGCGTCCTCGAGATCGGACGGCAGCGCGGCGAAGTAGGGGACGAGGATGAGGACAGCGTAGGGGAGGAGCAGCCCAATCTCCGCGATGATCACCCCGCTGAGCGAGTTGAGCAGGTTGTAGCGCCGGAAGAGCACGTAGAGCGGAACCATCAGCACGACCAGGGGAATCATGCGGCTGATCACGCTCGTCTGGAGCAGAGCCTGCGTCCAGCGGAGCCGCAGCCGCGCGAGCGCGTAGGCGGAGAGACTGGCGGCGGCCAGCGCGCCCGCGGTGACGGCGATGCCCACCACGAGGCTGTTCAAGAAGGCCGACGGGAAGCGCTCGACCGATTTCGGCAGATAGGACACCTGCTCGAAGATCGGCCCCTTGGTCCGGCCGCCGGAAAGGATGAGGCGGAAGTTGGCGAGCGTGTATTCGGCGGGAAGCAACGCGCGCGTGTCCTGCTGGATGCTCTTCTCCGACTGGAGGCTCCCCAGCACCACAGGCACGAAGGGCAGGAGCAGGAAAGCGATGGCGCAGAGGTTGCCGAGCCAGAGCCCGACCCGCCGCGGCCACGACAGGCGCATCATCGTGGCTCACGCATACTCGACCCGCCGGTACACGAGCCGCACGTAGGCGAGGGCGATCAAGCCCACGATGATGGCGAGGATCCAGGCGGAGGCGGCGCCCAGCCCGACGTCGAAGGGCGGCTGGAAGGCGCGCCGATACGTGTACCAGGCGGCGACCCACGTGTCGTTGCCCGGCCCGCCCTGCGTGATGGCGAGGATCTCGTCGAAGACCATGAAGCCGAAGGTGGT
>Ga0066905_100000735_pt1 | contig 9948 bp, 10 predicted proteins | sample PanSoiMetaPlot36_FD_67483 | JGI IMG/M metagenome (GOLD analysis project Ga0066905, IMG submission 67483) | Tropical forest soil microbial communities from Panama analyzed to predict greenhouse gas emissions - Panama Soil Plot 36 (version 2) | ecosystem: Environmental > Terrestrial > Soil >... | reverse complement strand
ATCCGCGAGGCGTTCCTCGCCAAGGGCCTGTCGAACAGCTTCACCGGCACGCCGCGGCCGCTGCTTGTGGCCGCGGTCGCGCTGGACCGCGCCGAACGGGTGGTGTTCGGATCGGGCGATCGCATGGACGTGCCCATCTCCGAGGCGATCGCGGCGTCGTCCGCGATCCCCGGCTTCTTCGAGCCTTTCCGGATCGGCGGGCGCGACTACGTCGACGGCGACGTGGGCTACACCGGCCACGCCGACCTGGCCGTCGACGCCGGCGCGACGGTCCTGGTCGCGCTCAACCCGGCGGTGCCCCAGTCTCTGACCGAGCCCGACGCGCCCGAGATCCGTCGCGGCGGCCTCTACGCCATCATGGAGCAGACCACCCACATCGCGAGCCTGAACCTCTTCAATCTGGGGCTGCGCGAGGTCAAGCTGCGGCATCCGGAGGTCGAGATCCTGGTGATCCAGCCGGAGCCCAAGCCTTCGCCGCTGGTGGGCCCGTCCATGGGCTTCGAGGCCAGCCGCGCCGCGCTGCGGTATGGGTACGAGACGGTGAAGCAGTGGCTCACCGGTCCTGAGGGCGAGGCCGCGACCCGCTTCACCCTCTCGCGATCGTGACCCGGGCCCCCGTCAGGTCGGGGTGACCTCTTCGGCCGAGTAGCCGGCCTCGGCGAGATGGCGCTTGATCGTCGCGATCTGGTCGGGACCTGAGGTCTCGAGCGTCAGCTCGACCTCGCTGTCGCCGACGGGTGCGCGCGAGAACGCGCGGTCGTGCTCGATGCGCAGCACGTTGGCCCGATCCGCGGCGACCAGCGCGGTGAGCCGGGCGAGTGATCCGGGGCGATCGCGCAGGTGCACCCGCAGGCGCACGAGCCGGCCGTCCTTGACCAGGCCGCGCTCGATCACCCGCGCGATCACGTTGACGTCGACGTTGCCGCCCGAGAGGATGAGCCCCACGCGCTTGCCCTCGAGGTCCACGCGTCCGTTGGCGAGGGCGGCCAGGGCCACCGCCCCTGCGCCCTCGACCACCGTCTTCTCGATCTCCAGCAGCAGGAGGATCGCGTTGGCGATCTCCTCCTCGGTGACGGTCACCAGCCCGTCCACGTGCCGGCGCGCCAGATCGAAGGTGTGGGCGCCGACCCGCCGCACCGCGATGCCGTCGGCGATCGTGGTGGCGGCGGGAACCGTCACCCGGTCGCCCGCCGAGATCGCCGCGGTCATCGCCGCCACCTCGTGTGCCTGCACGCCGATCACGGTCGCCGACGGCCGGGTCGCCTTGACCGCGACCGCCACCCCGCCGATCAGCCCCCCGCCGCCCACCGGCACCAGCACCGCGTCGAGTCCGGGGACCTGCCCGATCATCTCGAGCCCGATGGTGCCCTGGCCGGCGATCACCCGCTCGTCGTCGAACGGGTGCACGAAGACCAGGTTCCGCGCGGCCTCGATCTCGCGCGCGCGGACGTAGGCCTCGTCGAAGTTCTCGCCGTGGAGCACTACCTCGGCACCGTGCCGTCGCGCCGCGGTGACCTTGGCGAGCGGCGCCCATTCCGGCATCACGATCACCGCGGCGATGCCGAGGCGTGCGGCGTGGAAGGAGACGGCGAGACCGTGATTGCCCGCGCTCGCCGCGATCACGCCGCGGCGGCGCTCAGCCGACGAGAGCTGGAGCAGCAGGTTCGCCGCGCCGCGCTCCTTGAACGAGCCGGTCATCTGCAGATTCTCCAGCTTGACGAAAACGCGCGCCCCGGTGAGAGCCGAGAGTGTTTCCGAATACGGGCAGGGGGTCTCGGCGATCGTGCCGGCGAGCCGCTTCGCGGCCGCCCGGATGTCACCGACGTCGATCATCAGAACGGCAGCTCGGGCTCGGCGTGGCGGGGAGACATCAGGCCCACCGGCATGAGGGCGGTGGAGCGAGCCCAGCCCATGCGCCCGCGCCAGTCGAGCAGGATGAGCCCGCCCTGGCCGACGCCTTCCTCGACGAGCACGCTCAACGCGACCTCGCAGGCGTGCCCGGGATCGCCCACCGACTTCAAGATCTCCAGCGCGCGACGGGCGAGGGCGACCCGGATGATGGCCTCGCCGTCGCCGGTGCAGGAAACGCCGCCCAGGGTACTCTCCGCGTAGGTGCCGCAACCGATCAGCGGGCTGTCACCGACGCGGCCGGGCGCCTTGCCCGGGGTGCCGCCGGTGGACGTGGCCGCGGCGATCGTGCCGAATCGATCGAGCGCCACCGCACCGACGGTGCCGGCCTGCAGGGCGGCGAGCCGACGTCGCTGATGCTCGGTCACGAGTGCGGCCGGGTCGCAGAGAGGCACACCGAGCTCTCTGGCCCGAGCTAGCGCACCCGGGCCCACGAAGAAGGAGTGCCCGCCGTCATCCAGGATCCGGCGCGCCAGGGTCACCGGATTCGGAACTCCGGAGACTGCGCCAATCGCTCCGTTGCGGAGCCCGTCACCTTCCATGATGGCGGCGTCGGTCTCTACCGTGCCCGCGCTGGTCAGCACGGAGCCGCGCCCGGCATTGAACCGCGGGTGATCCTCCAGACGGCGCACCGCGGCCTCGACCGCGTCGAGCGCGGTCCCGCCCTCGGCCAGTGCTCGCCAGCCGGCGACGGTCGCGTCGTGGATGCCCGCCCGGAGCTCGTCTCGGCCCCCAGGATCTGCACCGGCTCCGCCGTGCACGATCAGCGCGGGAACCCGGGCGGTCGGAAACACGACCCCAGCGTAGCACTCCCGCCGCCCCGGGCCATCTGTTGACCCCTGGCCAAGTGGTGTACCCTATTCGGCATGGGCAAGATGGTGCGTGGCCTGGCTTCGGTGGTGGTCCTGGTCGGATGGATCGGCACAGTGCTCGTGCCCGCTCGCCCGGTCGAGGCCGCGGGGCCCGGCATGGGCGGCTACGGTGTTCCGCACGGGCCCTCGATGCCGTCGCAGAAGTATGGAGGCGCGTCCACTCCCAGCTCGCTAAACCGACAGAAGGGCAGCAGCTCGAGCTCGAGCTCCTCGTCTCAGTCCGGGCCCACGACGTTCGGCTACTGGGATGGCGAGCGGTTCGTTCGCAGCCCGGGTCCCTGGGCCGCGCCGAACGACGGGTCCAAGGTCCCCGATCAGCGCCTCCGCTGAGTCGAGCCTCCTCGATCTCGCCCAACGCATCGTCTCCTGCCGTCGTTGTCCGCGCTTGGTCCGCCATTGCGCGGCCGTCGGCGCCCATCCGCCGCCGCGCTACGCCGGACAGCAATACTGGGCGCGACCACTTCCCGGCTTCGGCGATCCCGCGGCGCGCGTGCTGCTGGTGGGGCTGGCGCCCGCGGCGCACGGCGGCAACCGCACCGGACGCATGTTCACCGGCGACCGCAGCGGGGACTGGCTGTTCCGAGCGCTCTACGAGGTCGGCATGGCCAGCCAGCCGACGTCGACGCATGCCGGAGACGGTCTCGAGCTGATCAACGCCTACATCACGGCCACCGCGCGGTGCGCGCCCCCGGCCAACAAGCCGACGATCCTGGAGATGAAGCGGTGTCAGCCGTTCCTGCTCGAGGAGCTCAGCCTGCTGTCGCACGTCCGGGTCGTGGTCGCGCTGGGCAAGATCGGTTGGGACGCATATCTACGGAGCCGGCCGGCGCGCGGGCTGGCGCTGCCGCGGCCGCTGCCCCGCTTCGGACACGGCGCCGAGGTTCGACTCCCCGACGACGGAATCACCCTGCTCGGCACCTTTCATCCGAGCCAGCAGAACACATTCACCGGCAAGCTCACCCGTCCGATGCTGCGCTCGGTCTTCGCCCGGGCGCAACGTCTGGCCCAGCGTCCCTAGGAATGTGGACGCGCGGCCGAGCGAGCCGCCGCGTCTCCGGCGCGGCGCGATGCTACCATGACGTTATGATCCGCTTCTTCGGGCTCTTCGGCTTCGTCCTGTCTGTGGGACTCGCCGCCACCGCTCTCGCCCAGTCGGCCGGCACCGGTTCCTCGCCGGTGAAGCTCCAGGTCACCGAGGCCACGCTCGACAACGGGCTCCGCGTGCTCGTGCAAGAGGATTCGCGCAACCCGATCGTGGCTGTGCAGATCCTGTACCGTGTCGGCTCGCGCAACGAGCTGCCCGGCGCGACCGGCCTCGCGCACTTCCTCGAGCACCTGATGTTCAAGGGCACGCCCACCCGCGGCCGCGGCGAGATCTCCCGGGTCATCGAGCGGAGCGGAGGGCGGGAGAACGCGTTCACCACCAAGGACATGACGGGTTATTTCACCAACATCGTGGCCGATCGCCTCGACCTAGTCTTACAGATCGAGGCCGACCGGATGCGCAACCTGCTGCTGGATCCCGCCGAGATCGACTCCGAGCGGAAGGTGGTCATGGAAGAGCGGCGCATGCGGAGCGACGACGATCCCGACGGCGCGGTGTACGAGGCGATGAGCTCGCTGGCCTTCAAGGCGAGCCCGTATCGCTGGCCCATCATCGGCTGGATGACCGACATCGAGCGAATCAACGCCACCGAGCTCCGCGCCTTCTACGACACCTACTACCGGCCCAACAACGCGGTCGTGATCGTGGTGGGTGACGTGAAGGCCACGGACGTGCTGGCGCGGGTGCGGCGGTATTTCGGTGCGATCCCGCGCGGCGCGACTCCGCCCTCGGTCACCGCGATCGAGCCTACGCAGATCGATGAGCGGCGGCTCGTGCTGCGCAGGGAGAGCGCGCAGCTGCCCGTCGTGAACATCGCCTGGCACGTGCCCAATCACACCTCGCCGGACGCCCCCGCGCTGGAGCTGCTGTCGCAGCTGCTCTCGGAGGGCCGCGCCTCGCGTCTCTACCGGGGACTCGTGTACGAGAAGCGCATGGTGCTCGGGGCGGGCGGGGAATACTCGTACTCCTCCATCGATCCTTCGCTGTTCTGGTTCTACGCGACACCGCTGCCCGGTAACACGCCGGAGGCGGTCGAGCAGGCGCTGCTCGACGAGGTGGAGCGGCTCAAGCAGGAGCCGGTGCCCGCCGAGGAGCTGGAGCGGGCGCGTAACCAGATCGAGGCCTCGTTCGTATGGCAGCAGGACTCGGTGTTCTCCCGCTCCTCGGTACTGGGCCGCTTCGAGATCCTCGGGTCCTGGCGCCTCCTCGAGGACTACCTGCCGAGGCTGCGGGCGGTCACGCCCGCTGACGTGCAACGGGTCGCGCGCACCTACTTCGCGGTGGACCGCAAGAACGTGTCGATCCTGCTGCCCGTGCCGGCGCCCGCGGCGGCGCGGTGAGCGCGGCTCGCGGTTCGGGGCTCATGCGACTGCGCGCGGTGATCCTGCTGCTGGCGCTGCTCGCGGTGCCGGCGTCGGCGGCGCCGCCGCTGGCCCATCGCGAGGTCCTCCCGAACGGGGCGGTGCTGCTCGTCGCGGAGCGTCCAGCCATCCCCATCGTGGTCGTGCAGATCTCGGTTCCGGGCGGCTCGGTCCGCGACCCGGACGACGCGCTGGGCCTGGCCAATCTCACCGCCGATTCGATCACGCGAGGCACGACCGTACGCTCCGGACCGGAGCTGGACCGCGTCATCGAGTTCGTGGGCGGCAGTCTCGAGGCCGGCGCCGGCCGCGACAGCGCGACGCTCTTCCTCTCCGTGTTGAAGAAGGACCTGCCCTTGGGCCTCGATCTGTTGACCGAGGTCCTGCTGCATCCGACGTTTCCCGCGGAGGAGGTCACCCGGAAGATCGCCGAGATCCAGGCGGGTCTGCGGCGGTCGGAGCAGAACCCTGGCACGGTGGCGGGGCGTGCGCTAGGCCCGATGATCTTCCCCGATCATCCCTACGGCCGGCCCTCGGCCGGCACTATCGAGTCGGTGGGCAAGCTCACTCGGGAGCAGGTCGTCGATTTCTACCGGACCCACTACCGACCGGACGGCGCCATCATCGTGGCGGTGGGCGACATCACCATCCCGGAAATCCGCTCGGCCCTCATGCAGCGGCTGTCCGGCTGGCCCAGGCCCGCGGGGACGCTACCGCCCATCCCCAAGTCCAGCGCGCCGGTGACGGCGGAGACGCGCGCGATCACGCGCGATCTGAGCCAGACCACCGTGCTGCTGGGCCGACCCTCCATCCGGCAGGACGACCCGGACTACTTCGCCCTCTCGGTCGCGACCTACGTGCTGGGAGGCGGCTCCGCCTCGCGCCTCTACACGCGAGTCCGGGAGGAGCGCGGGCTGGCCTACTCGGTGTACGCCGCCGTGCAACCCGCCCGCTACGGCTCCTCGTGCGTGGTGTCGCTGCAGACGCGCAACGACTCAGTGGCCCAGGCGGTCCAGCTCGTCCGCGACGAGATGGCGCGCATGGGGCGCGAGCTGGTGACCGCCGCGGAGCTGGACTCCGCCAAGTCGTACCTCATCGGCAGCTTTCCGCTGCGGCTGGACACGTCCGGCAAGGTAGCCCGCTTCGTGGCCGCGGTGGAGGAGAACGGGCTCGGACTGGACTATCCGGATCGCTACAAGGACCGGATCGGTCGGGTCACCGTCGCGGACGTGCAGCGGGTGGCGGCGCGATACCTGGATCCCGCCTCGTTCGACGCAGTGATGGTCGGAAAGTAGCGGGCCGGGCCGCGGTCACCACCACCAGCCGTACGGATAGAAGCCCCGCCCGGGCCCGTAGTACGGGTAGTAGTAGGGCCACGGGCCCCACGGATAGTAGTAGTCGTAACCCAGCGCGACGTCCTTCGGCCAGAGACGGATCCGCTCAACCTGGACCACCGGGTAGCGATAGGGGACGTCGCCGACCTTGCGCTCCTCCACGCCGGAGACGGTGCCGATCACGGTAACCCGACGTCCCTGGCCGTAGACCGCGGGATCGAGGAAGGCCGCCGACCGGAGCAGCAGGCGGCCCGGCGACTGATCGCCGCGGTCCGGGGCGCCGTCGCTGCCGAGCCGCCGGGCGAGCAGCTCGATCTCCGTCTCGTCGGGCCGGGGCTGGGTGGAGAGGATGTCCCCGCCCACCATGACCCGCTGTCCCTTGAACGCGACCGGGTCGGTGCGCAGCATCTCGACGGTGATGGCGGTGTTGACCGTGCTCATCACTTCCTTGGGGAACGCCGAGGCACAGCCGCCCAGCAGGAAGAAGAGAGCGAGCCAGCGGTGCATGATGCGACGATACCGCCCCGCCCCGGCGGGTCGCAACCGCTGTGCTACAATGCGCTCCACATGAGGCGGGCTCGCTCATGCCGGTGGTGGTGCTCGGCGATGGCCGCCGCCCTGTCGCTCACGTGCACCGCTCCTGTCGACGCCGCGCTGTTCGCCCTCACGCCCCGGGATCGCGAGGAGGCCGTGCGCGCGGGACGCCGCAGCGTCATCGACGATCAGTGGGGCGGCGAATGGCGGGTCAACGGGGGCTCGGGCGAAGCGGTCGTGGTCATGACACCGTTTCATCGACTGGCCCTGGCCGCGCGCAACTCCGCCTTCCAGGACCGGGAGCTGAAGCCTCGCGACATCGAGTCCGTGCTCAAGGACCAGGAGGGCAAGCTGGTCTTCTGGGTGACCCTCCGGGGGGGACGCGTGGATTTCGCCCGGTACTACGCGCCGACGCTGGTGGCCCGGCAGCAGGAGATCAAGGCCTCGTTCACGCAGAACGAGCGGACCGCGCTCCGGGGCGACGACGGCCAGTTCACCGCCCGGTGCCTCTACGTGTTCCCGGCCGAGGGTGTGGATCCGAAGTCTACCGTCACCCTGCTGGTGCGCGACGTGGAGGCCAAGGTGGTCGCCAAGTTCACCGTCGACCTCGCGTCGATGCGCTAGAGGCCGGATGATCACCGCGGAGCGATTCGCTCAGGGCATGACCTTGGCCGAGTACCTGGACCAGATGCGCGTCAACAAGGAGCGGTTCGTCCGGTTCATGAGCGAGGCCGCGATCGAGGAGGAGGATCGAGAGGCCCTGCGACGGCTAGGGCCGGGGCTCCGCATCCTGATCATCACCGAGGACTGGTGCGGGGACGCGCTGTACGGCTTCCCGGCGCTGGCCCGGCTGGTGGAGGGCGAGCCCGCTGTCGAGACGCGGGTCTTCCTCCGCGACAGGAACCCCGACGTGATGGACCAGTACCTCAAGCGCGGCATGTACCGGACGATCCCGGTGTTCGTGTTCTTCGACGAGCGCATGAACGAGCTGGCGCGATTCATGGAGCGTCAGGACGTGGTGAGCGAGCTTCACACCCTATCGAAGGTCTGAAGGAGGAGAGAGCCATGAAGGCGATCCGCGTGCACGCTCCGGGCGGGCCCGAGACCATGAAGCTGGAAGAGGTGGCGGCGCCGACGCCGGCCGCCGGGCAGGCGCAGGTGAAGCTCGAGGCCTGCGGCGTGAACTACATCGACGTGTACTTCCGCACCGGCGCCTACAAGGCCACGCTGCCGCTGACGCCCGGCATGGAAGGAGCGGGCACGGTGACCGCGGTGGGACCCGGTGTCTCCGACGTCAAGGTGGGAGATCGCGTGGCCTGGACCGGGATCATCGGCTCGTACAGCCAGATGCACGTGGTGCCGTCGGATCGGCTGGTGGCGCTGCCGAGCAAGCTCACCTTCAAGGACGGCGCGGCGGCCATGCTCCAGGGGCTCACCGCACACTACCTCGTCACCTCCACGTGGCCGATCAAGAAGGGTGAGACCGCGCTGGTCCAGGCCGCGGCCGGCGGCATGGGCCTCCTCCTCTGCCAGATGGCCAAGATGCGCGGGGCGACCGTGATCGGCACGGTCTCGACCGAGGAGAAGGCGGCGCTGGCGAAGGCGGCGGGGGCCGATCACGTGATCCTGTACACGAAGCAGGACTTCGAGCCCGAGGTGAAGCGTCTCACGGGCGGGCGCGGCGTCGATGTGGTGTACGACGGCGTGGGGGCCAGCACCTTCGATAAGGGGCTCAACTGCCTGCGGCCGCGCGGTCTCATGGCCCTGTTCGGAGCGGCGAGCGGTCCGGTGCCGCCGCTCGACCTGCAGCGGCTCAACGCGGGCGGCTCACTGTTCGTGACCCGGCCGAGCCTCAACCACCACATCGCCACGCGAGACGAGCTGATGCAGCGCTCGAACGAGCTACTCGGCTGGATCAGCGACGGCAAGGTCAAGCTCCGGGTGGATCACCAGTTCCCGCTCGAGCAGGCCGCCGAGGCGCACCGGCAGCTCGAGGGGCGGAAGACGACCGGCAAGATCCTCCTCATTCCATGAGGGAAGCGCTTCACCGTAGGCGCGCGGCCCGCTTGCCCGGGGGCCGCGCGCCGCGCTCGCGTTGACACCCGATCATGCTGAAGTGGGCGCTGATCGGGCTGCTCGTGGTCGCGCTGGTCGTGGTGGGCTCGATCCTCGCCCTGCCGTGGCTGCTCGACACGCCCGCCATCCAGGCCTACATCCAGCAAGCGGCCGGTCACGCGCTCGGCCGGCCCATCAAGTTCAGCGGCCTCTCCATCAGCGCGCTACCGCTGCCGACCGTCCGCCTGCGCGGCCTGCAGGTGGCCGAGGATCCCGCGTTCGGCTCCGCTCCCTTCATGACCGTCGCGGAGGGGCGCATGCGGATCCGCCTCCGGTCGCTGTTCCAGGGGCGGGTAGACCTGGCCAATCTCCGCCTCGACGAGCCGCGCATCCACGTCGTGGAGGATGCGGCGGGCCGCCTCAACATCTCGACGCTGGGCGGTAGCGGTGGCCCGAGCCCCGCGTCGCCGCCCCGGGTGGGCAAGGGACGGCCGGCAGCGCCGCCGGCGACCGCGGTGCCGCTCACTCGCATCCGCATCGTGAACGGGGCGATCGACTACGACAAGCCGGGCGGCCGCTTCACCGTGGAGCGGATCAACGCGACCCTGACCCAGAGTGGGGGCGCGCTGCGGGCCGCGGGAGACGCGCAGGGACCGGGCGGTCTCAAGCTCACGATCGCGGATGCCGTGGTGACGCTTTCGCCCGGCCGCCCGGTGGGCGATGCTCAGATGAAAGCGACCATCGACGTGGAGAGCCGTGACGTGAGCGCCGCCGCCGCC
>Ga0066905_100000734_pt1 | contig 9949 bp, 7 predicted proteins | sample PanSoiMetaPlot36_FD_67483 | JGI IMG/M metagenome (GOLD analysis project Ga0066905, IMG submission 67483) | Tropical forest soil microbial communities from Panama analyzed to predict greenhouse gas emissions - Panama Soil Plot 36 (version 2) | ecosystem: Environmental > Terrestrial > Soil >... | reverse complement strand
CCCGCGACAAAGCTGGCGGCGCTGTCGGCCGGCGGCGCGGCCGCCGGGATTGGCCCGGTGCGCCGCTCACCGGGCCTGCCCCGCACCCCGCAAAGCCTTGGGTAAGCATTGGGGGGACCTGGGCCGGAGGCGTTCCCGACGTTGAGACCGTTCCCCGACCCAGTCCCGATCATGCTAGGGGCGGCGATGGTTATTGTATATCTGGTGGAACGGTCAGCGCCGGACGACTAGCTTGCCGGCGCGTGCGCGGGGGGTGATGAAGCCGCCAGCAAACGCCAGTCGGCCTGACGCCGAGGCGTTAAGAGGGCTCAAGGCGTTGCCAAACGGGGTCAAACAGCTCGACCAAGAGCCATCAATCGCGCTGTTGTGGGCGCAGGCGGCACACGATTTGCGCCAACCGGTACAGGCGGCGCTGTTGCTGAGCAAGCTCATCGATGCCGCCGCAACGCCGAGCGAAATGCGGCGCGCGGCGCGCCACATCGGCACCTCGCTCAAGTCCTTCTACGTCATGCTCGAGTTTTTAACCAAGTTGTCGCGCCTGGAGGCGGGCATCGAGAGCGCGGTGCTGCGCAACTGTCAGCTGGCCGACGTCCTCGCCGCGCCCGTGCGGGAGATGGCCAAGGTCGCGGCCAAGCGCGGCATCGTGCTGACCACCCGCAACCTGCGCGGCCTGGTGCGCAGCAATCCGCCGCTGTTGGCGATCGCCGCCCGGAGCCTGCTGCTCAACGCCATCAAATTCGGCAACGGTAAAGAGATCATCGCCGGTTGCCAGCGGCGCAGCGACGCCATCGGCATTGAGATCCGCTTCCGCGGCAGCGGGCGCGAGGCCGCCAGCGAAATGAGCGCTTTCTTTGAACTGTCGGCGCCGGCGGGCACGGCCCAAGCCGCAGAACTGGGCATCGGTCCGCTGCTGCTTCACCGCTTGTGCCGCCGGCTTGGCCACGGCTTCGAGCACACCGTGTCGCCGCCGGACGGCCGACGGTTTGCCATCTGGCTGCCGCGCGGGGCGCCGCGCTAGGGCGATCTCGGGTCGGCGTCGATCAGCTGTTTGCCCATGGCAACGGCGTGGGCGCGGTTGGTTGCGCCCAGCACTCGGAACAGCGCCTGCAGATGCATCTTCACGGTGCCTTCCGCAACGTTGAGCGCCTGGGCGATCTCCTTGTTCGACTTGCCCTCGACCAGGCCCTTGAGCACCTGGCGTTGGCGCGCCGACAGGCTCTGCATCGGTTGGGCGGCAACCGCGTCTGCGGCGGCGCGGCTCTCCGGGACGCGCTCGGCCAAAATCGCCGGCACATAGATCTCACCCGACAGGATGTAGCGAAGCCGGTCGATCAACTGCTCGGTATGCTGGCTCTTGACGATGTAGCCATTAACCCCCGCCGCCAGCGCTCCCAGGATGTCTTCGCGGCAGTCCGAGGCGCTGAGCACCACGATCTGCGTTTCCGGGCGCAATCGTCGCATGTGCGCAATGCCCTGCGGACCGGCCAGTCCAGGCATGCGCAGATCGACGATCGCCAGAGCCAAGTCGTTGTTTTGTAGGTGTTCCATCGCCTCGGCAAAGCACCCCGCCTCCAGGAACCGGCGCACCTTGAGATAGCGGCGCAACAGTTGCGCCAGGCCGATGCGAAACACCTGGTGGTCGTCGGCGATCAGGACTGCACCCCGGAACTCGCAGCCGGCTCGTTCCCTCATGGCTCGCCACCCATTGTTCGTAAGCAACCTTACCCATGCACTGTGTCACGCCGAAAGCCCACCCGAGGCCGGCGGCCACTCTCCAGTTGGCGGGGCGCGCTGACTCAGGTAGGCTAGTCGACCATATGGCCGATTGGCCATGTGGACTAGGCTGAGACAGCTACCCCGCACCCTGTCTCAACTAGGGGGTTCAGCCCCGCTGCCGTCTCGGGCCACTGAGACCGGCGGGGCTGGACCCAGCACCCGCCGAGACCCCCTCAAAGCCCCAAAGCCCCGCCTCAGCCTCAATCCCGCGTGCGCCCCCCCGAGTTTCCCTGCGAAGCTGCCGCACGGCCACGGCTGCCGTCAAATGGCAACATCGTGCCCGGTTGGCCAGACCGGCGACGGTCCGCCCCCGTTCCTTCGAATCGCGGCGCGACGGCGGCCCGCGTCCACCCCAAAAATTTGGGATTAGATTTCTTTGGATGGCGCGGCGCCGCGGCTTGCCGCTCAGAGCCTCCCGTGGCTAGCGTGCGCTCGCCGGTCGGCACCGTCCAACGCGGGGGCGCGCGCGGCCGCACAGCAGTCCGGCACAGGTTCGGCGCCGCTATTGAGGGGAGCATTATGGTCACGTTGCAGGTCTCGGCCCAGAAGCAATTGCGCCAGCTCATCGAGCAAATCGAACGGCTCGAGGAGGAGAAGAAGGCGCTGGCCGCTGACATCCGCGACAAATACGCCGAATCCAAGGGGTTGGGGTTCGACGTCAAGATCATGCGCAAGATCATCAGCCTGCGCAAGAAGAGCCAAAGCGATCGGCAGGAGGAGGACGCGCTGCTTGCCACCTACCTGCATGCGCTCGGCATGAGCGATGAGATGCCCGCACACGAGGTCATGGATGCGGCAGAATAAGCAGCCTACTGCGCGCTGGTGACCACCTTGCGCTTGCCAAGCCGGGCGCTGTCGGCGCCGGGATCGGGGTCGTAGAGGGCGGAAAGATTGACGGCCTCACCCTTGAATTCCTGCGCCCACAGCAGGTGCGCCGTTTGCAGACCCGGCCGCAGCCGCAGCGGCGGTGAGGCATTGGGCTGATCGATGAGCTCCAGCGCCCGCGTCATGTCGGGGTGGACCATGCGGGCCAGCGCCGGGTCGTCGGGGGAGGCGGTGGCGGTCAACAGCGGCGCAATCGGGAACGGCCGGTAGGAGAGCTCCTCTGGGTGCTCATCGTCGTAGGCCGGGGCCGGCACGAACGAGGTGTCGCGGCCAAGCGCGGCGCCCCACCCGAGCCGCGCCGAGGCTGACGGCGCGGACTGTGCCCCCAAGCTCCCCTGGCGCTCGTTTGCTACCGGCTCGGCCGACAACGCCGCCAATCGCGCCCGATCGAAGGCCGCTCCTGACGGCCGCTCAGCCAGCCGCGGCGGCGCCAACAGCTGCGGCAACGACGGTGTGAGCGAGGCCAGCTGCAGCGGCCGTGGCTGGGTCCGCAGCGCATGCAGCTCGGCAATTTGGCTCGCAAGCTCGACGTTCTTGGCCCGCGCCGCGCGCACGTCGTTCTTGGTGATCGGCTCGCCATCATCGGGGATGTGCTGGCTGCGCCCGTTGGGGAACAACAGCGCCAATTCGGTGCGCGGCAGCCGCGGCCAGGCCCGCACCCGATCGGTGTCGATGTGCACGAACGGAATGGCCGAGGTCGGGTAGTAGCCGACGCCGCCGCGCTCGTGAATGAGCGCGGAATAGCGCAGCCGCCGGATCGGTACATCCGGGAATTGCACGTCCGCCGCCTTGCCGAGGATGTGGCGGCTTTCGCTCGCCTGCCCGCCGACGGTGCGACGCAGCATGTTGTTGGTGTCGCGGGAGCGAAAGCCCGAGATGATGTTAATGGGCTCGAGCGATCCAAGCTCGGTGTGAATCTCCCATAACAGATCGATCAATTCCGGATCCATGTCGGTGGCTTCGTCCTTGCGCCAGTCCCGCAGGATCCAGTTGATCTTCTGCATGGCCTCGGGCAGGCGCTTGCCACCGCGCATGTACTGGATGGTGAGCGTTTCCTTGTTGTGAATGTTGTAGAAGGAAATCGTGCGGTCACGGGTGGTGTTGGCTGTCGATGCCGCCGTGCTCGTCGCTAACGCCAGCATGATGCCGACCCAGACCCGATACCCCCAACGGCGCCACAGCAAAACGTGTGTCCCCCTTCTGCCTGCCCGCACCGGTTCAACGAGACCTTGTCGCGCCTGGCAGCCTCCGCGACCAGCGTGCGGGTACCCTCCCCAGGGCCCAGCGCTGTCCCCCAATCCCCTTGGCGGCCTGCCAGTGGCCGCATTGAACGCTGTCAGTGCGGCAAGATCGGGGCGAAGCGCCGCCGGCCACTCAAGCGGGGCCCGCGGCTTTGCCGATGTTAGTTAACCCGCTCCTCAAGACCGAACTCGCGCATCTTGCGGTAGAGGGTAGAGCGGCCAATGCCCAGCCGCTTTGCCACCTCGGTCATATGACCGCGATAGCGGCCGAGCGCGAGGCGAATCATGTCCGCCTCCATGGCATCAAGGGAACGGATCTCGCCGTTGTCGCTGATCGCGGGAATGCCCAGCGCGCCCTTGCCGCCGGCGCTCGCCACCTCAAGCGTGCGCGGCACCGAATTCTCCGCACCCAGCATCACCGGACCGGTGATCACCGGGCGGCGATCGACCGCCGCCGGCGCGGCCGGGATCGCGGTTTGGAAGCCTTCGACCTGGGCGGCAATCTGCGGAAACTCGGCGACCGTGAGCTCGGGACCGTCGGCCAACACCACGGCGCGAAACACCGCGTTCTCGAGCTGGCGCACGTTGCCCGGCCAGCTATAGCGGGTCAACAATTCGAGCGCCTCCGCGGCGATGGCATTGACGCGGCGGCCTTCCTCGGCGGCGAAGCGGGCAAGGAAGTGGAGCGCCAGCTCCGGCACGTCCTCGAGCCGGTCGCGCAGCGGCGGCACCCACAGCGGAAACACGTTGAGCCGGTAGTAGAGGTCCTCGCGCAGCTTGCCGTCCTTGACGAGCTTGATCATGTCGCAGTTGGTGGCCGAGATCAGCCGGAAATCGACCTCGACCGGCCGCTTGGCCCCGACCGGGTCGATTTCGCCGGTCTGCAGCGCGCGCAGCAGCTTGACCTGCGCTTCGAGCGGCAGCTCGCCGATCTCGTCGAGAAACAGCGTGCCGCCATCGGCCTCCTGGAATTTGCCGATGCGCTTGTCGACCGCACCGGTGAAGGAGCCCTTTTCATGCCCGAACAGGATGCTTTCGACGAGATTGGCGGGGATGGCGCCGCAGTTGACGGTGATGAATGGTCGCCGCCGGCGCTCGCTTTCGCCCTGGATGGCGCGCGCGATCAGCTCCTTGCCGACCCCGCTCTCGCCTTCGATCAGCACCGGGATGTTGGAGGCGGCGGCGCGATGGCCAAGCGCGATGACGCGGCGCATGGCCTCGCCGCGACTGATCAGATCGGAAAACGACAAGGTGCCATTCGCCTTGCGGTTGAGGCGTGCCAGCTCGCCCTGCAGCGCCTCGATCTTGAGGGCGCTCTTGATCGATACTTCCAGGCGCTCCGGTGACGTCGGCTTGACCACAAAATCGACGGCGCCGGCGCGCATGGCCGCAATCGCGGTATCAATCGAACCGTTGGCGGTCTGCACGATGATCGGCGGCGCCGCCGCGCTCTGCGCCAGCCGCCGCAGCACGTCCATGCCGTCAACGCCGGGCATCACCAAATCGAGCAGGACGAGGGCGATCTCGGCGTGTTCGGGGCCCTCGAGCAGGGCCAGCGCCTCTACCCCGCCGGGCGCGGCCTTGGTCTCATAGCCAAGCCGCTTGATCGCCTCCTCAAGGACGCGGCGCTGGACGGGATCGTCATCGACGACAAGGACGAGCTTGGGCATCGGCGGGTTACTCTACGCAAACAACGGCCACGGGCACCCGCTGGCGCCGCCGGGACCGGCGGGCGCCGAGCTGTGGGCGCGGGACAGAGGGCCACAGACGGCCACAGTGCCCAACAGCGGTAAATGCATCGTTGCCTTTGGCGACGACTTGAGGCTTTTTTGCCCGCTGCCGGACCGGCCGGCAGCACACCCGGGGCCCTGGCGTTGGCGCCGCCGCCTTGAAATGGCACAGGGGCGCCCACACACTTCAAGGCTCGGACACAGTTTCAGTCGATGCTGGGGGCTTGAGCAAGCGGCGGCCAGCGAGCGGGAGCAGGTGATGGCGGGTAGAGCACACGGGTTGGATCGGCAGGCTGAGGCTGCGACCGCCGCGGTCGCACCGTTGGGGCGAATGCCGGTCTGGGATCTCTCCGACCTCTACCCCGGTCCCGACAGCGAGGCGGTGCGCCGCGATCTAGCGGATGCCGCCACCGAGGCCAAGCGCATCAAAGAGGACTACCAGGGCAAGCTCGCGCCCCTGGCCCGTGCGCCGGCGCGCCTGGCGGCGGCGATCAAGGCCTACGAGCGCCTGAGCGACACCATTGGCAAGCTCGCCTCCTATGCCGGACTGCTCTATGCCGCCGACACCGCCAACCCGGAGAAGGCCAAGTTCCACGGCGACATCCAGGAAAAGATCACGGCCATCACCACCGATCTCATCTTCTTCGAACTGGAGCTGAACCAGATCGACGAGGCAGACCTGGCCAGCGCGCTCGCCACGCCCGAGCTCGCCCGCTATCAGCCCTGGTTTGCGGACCTGCGCAAGGAGAAGCCCTACCAGCTCGAGGAGAAGCTCGAGCGTCTGTTCCACGAAAAGGCGATACCCTCGCGCAGCGCCTGGAACCGCTTGTTCAACGACACCATCACTGCGCTGCGCTTCGAGGTCGAAGGCGCACGCGAGCCGCTGCCGCTCGAACCGACCTTGAACCTGCTGCTCGACCCGCGCGGCGAGCGCCGCCAGGCCGCCGCCCAGGCGCTGGCCAAGGTGTTCAAGGACAACATTCGCCTCTTTACCTTGATCTCCAACACGCTCGCCAAGGACAAGGAAATCGCCGACCGCTGGCGCGGCTTCAAGGACGTTGCCGACAGCCGCCATCTCAGCAATCGCGTCGAACCGGAAGTGGTCGCAGCCTTGGTCGCGGCCGTGCGCGGCGCCTACGCCAACACCGCGCACCGCTACTACGCCATCAAGGCGCGCTGGCTCGGCAAGAAAAGGCTCGCCTACTGGGATCGCAATGCGCCGCTGCCCAACCAGCCTGACCGGCTGATCCCCTGGCACGACGCCGAGCGCATCGTGCTCGACGCCTACGCCGCCTTTGCCCCAGACATGGCGCAGACCGCCAAGCTGTTCTTCGCCGGCGCCTGGATCGATGCGCCGGTACGGGAAGGCAAATCGCCCGGCGCCTTTTCGCATCCGACCGTGCCGTCGGCGCATCCCTACATTCTGCTCAACTACCAGGGCAAGGCCCGGGATGTGATGGTGCTGGCGCATGAACTGGGCCACGGCGTGCATCAGGTGCTGGCGGCGCCGCAGGGTCCGCTGCTGGCGCCCACCCCGCTCACCCTCGCCGAGACCGCCTCGGTGTTCGGCGAGATGCTGACGTTTCGGGCGCTGCTCGATGGCACGCGCGACAGGGCCGAGCGCCGGGCACTGATGGCGCAGAAGATCGAGGATATGATCAATACCGTCGTGCGCCAGATCGCCTTCTATTGCTTCGAGCGCCAGGTGCACGAGGAACGGCGCAAGGGCGAGCTCACCGCCGAACGCCTGGGCGAGCTCTGGCTTGAGGTGCAGGCCGAGAGCCTCGGGCCGGCGATCGAGCTCAGCGCGGGCTACGAGAACTACTGGGCCTACATTCCGCATTTCGTGCACTCGCCGTTTTACGTCTACGCCTACGCCTTCGGCGATTGTCTGGTGAACTCGCTCTACGCGCTCTATCGGGAGGGCCACCCGGATTTTGCCGACAAGTATCTGGCGATGCTGAAGGCAGGCGGATCGAAGCACTATTCCGAATTGATCGCGGGCTTCGGCCTCAACGCCTCGGGGCGCGCCTTCTGGGACCGCGGCTTGTCGGTGATCGAGACCATGATCGACGAGCTCGAGGCGCTCGAGGCCTAGCCGGCCGGCCGCCATGGCGACCTGGGCCGGCGCCGGCCGGTTTTTGTGCCGGCGGCCCGGCGGCGGCGCCAGCCGGCGTGGAAATAGCAATATAATCAGGGTATTATCTTGCGGTTGGCGGACCGGAGCGGCGGCGGCGTGGGCCCGCGGCGCAACGCCAAAGCGACGCCGCTGGCGAAAGTAGCGCGCGGGGCTATCGTGCGCCCAACGCCGGGTGTATAAGCCGCGCCCGGCAAGCGGCCACAGTCGAGAAGACCACGCCTCCATGGCACAAACAGTTGCCGCCGCAACGCACGCGACCGACCACGAGCGAACCGATCGGCGGCTTTGGGCGTTGGCGCTGGGCTCAATCGGTGTCGTCTACGGCGACATCGGCACCAGTCCCCTCTATGCCATTCGCGAGGCGGTGTCGCACGCCAACGAACAGGGCAGCGCGGGCGCCGATACCGTGCTCGGCGTGCTGTCGTTGGTATTCTGGACGTTGATGCTGATCGTCACCTTGAAGTACGTCATCGTCCTTCTCAACGCCGACAACAAGGGTGAAGGCGGTACCTTCGCGCTGATGGCGCTCGGGCAATCGGTCGCCACCCGCAGCTCCAGTCTGATCCTGATGCTGGGGGTGGCCGGCGCCGCGTTCTTCTACGGCGATGCCGTCATCACTCCGGCGATCTCGGTGCTGTCGGCGGTGGAAGGTCTAAAGCTCGTTGCACCTCAGCTCGATGTCATGGTGTTGCCGATCGCCGCCATCATCCTGGTGCTGTTGTTCACGGTGCAGTCGCGTGGCACCAACATGGTGGCGCAGTTCTTCGGACCCATCATGTTTGTGTGGTTCGTCACCTTGATGGTGGGTGGGCTGATCCACATCATCGACGACACCCGCGTGTTCCTGGCGCTCAACCCGGTGTTGGCGGTCGAATTCGTGGCAACGCACGGCGTCGTCGGCCTTGCCGTGATGGGGTTGATCTTCCTGGTCGTCACCGGCGCGGAAGCGCTCTACGCCGATCTCGGCCACTTCGGCCGCAAGCCGATCCGGCTCGCCTGGTTCTGCCTGGTGCTGCCGGCGTTGGTGATCAACTATTTCGGCCAGGGTGCGCTACTGTTGGCCAATCCCGGCGCCATCGCCAACCCGTTCTACAAGCTCTATCCGAGCTGGGCGCTGCTGCCGATGGTCATGCTCGCCACCTTGGCCACGGTGATCGCCAGCCAGGCGGTGATCAGCGGCGCCTTTTCCTTCACCCGGCAGGCGATCCAGCTGGGGCTGGTGCCGCGCCTGCAGATCAAGCACACCTCCGAGAGCGTCGCCGGACAGATCTACCTGCCGCGCGTCAACCAGCTGCTGCTGGTGGGCGTCTTGATCGTGACGCTCACCTTCGGCAGCTCCAGCGATCTGGCGGCGGCCTATGGCCTGTCGGTGACGGCGACCATGGTGATCGACAGCCTGATGGCCTTTTTCGTGGTCTGGCGCTGCTGGAACTGGCCGGTATGGAAGGCGGCCGTGCTGATGGTGCCGCTGCTGCTGATCGAACAGGCTTTCCTGGCGGCGCAGGTGCTCAAGATCCCGGACGGCGGCTGGCTGCCGTTGTCGATGGCCGCCACCATCTGTCTCATCGTTTATGCCTGGGTTCGCGGCTCCGCCTCGCTGTCGCGCGCCACCCGCAAGGGTGAAGCCGATCTGGAATGGCTGGTGCGCAAGCTCGAGGCCAAACCGCCGCATCGCGTGCCCGGAACCGCCGTATTCCTGACCGGCGATCCGACCGCGGCGCCGACCTCGCTGATGCACAACCTCAAGCACAATCGGGTCCTGCACGAGCGCAATATCATCCTCACCATCAAGACCGAGGATACCCCGCGGGTGCCGCGGCACGAGCGCATCGAGATCGATCGCGTCGCCGACACCTTCATCCGCGTGGTCGCGCACTATGGCTTCATGGAGACGCCCAGCGTTCCCAAGATCATCGATCACTGCCGGCGCAAGGACCTCAACATCGACATATCGGCCACGTCCTTCTTCCTGTCGCGCCGCTCGCTCAAGACCACCCTCAAATCCGAGATGCCGCACTGGCAGGAACGGCTGTTCATTTGGCTGGCCGGGCGCGCCGAGGATGCAACCGAGTACTTCCGCATCCCGAGCGACCGGGTGGTCGAGGTCGGCACGCAGGTGATGGTGTAGGCGCCTCCCGCCGCCTGATTCCGCCGCGCCAGCCGAGGCTGCAACCCGC
>Ga0066905_100000732_pt1 | contig 9958 bp, 8 predicted proteins | sample PanSoiMetaPlot36_FD_67483 | JGI IMG/M metagenome (GOLD analysis project Ga0066905, IMG submission 67483) | Tropical forest soil microbial communities from Panama analyzed to predict greenhouse gas emissions - Panama Soil Plot 36 (version 2) | ecosystem: Environmental > Terrestrial > Soil >... | reverse complement strand
GTTCTTGCCGCGGATCTGGTCGTCATGGCAACCAGATCCGCGGCAAGAATCCGGTGGTGGCGCCAGCGGCTCACCAGCTCCCGTAGTTGGGCGCTTCCTTGGTGATCGTGATGTCGTGGGGGTGCGACTCGCGCAGGCCGGCGCCGGTGATGCGCACGAACCGGGCGGTGCGCTGCAGGTCGGCGATGGTGGGGGCGCCGCAGTACCCCATGGCCGCCCGCAGGCCGCCGACGAGCTGGAACAGGACGTTGGCGACCGGTCCCTTGTAGGCCACGCGACCCTCGATGCCCTCGGGCACGAGCTGGTCGGTGTCGATGATGTCGCCCTGGAAGTAGCGGTCCTTCGAGAACGAGCGCGCCTTCATGGCGCCCATCGATCCCATGCCGCGGTACTCCTTGTAGCGCTCGCCCTGGTGGAGCACGACCTCGCCGGGCGACTCGTCCACACCGGCCAGCAGGCCGCCCAGCATCACCGTGTCGGCGCCGGCGGCGATCGCCTTGGCCACGTCGCCCGAGTACTGGATCCCCCCGTCGGCGATGACGGTCGCCCCGTGGCGGGCGGCAGCCACCGCGCAGTCGTAGGTGGCCGTGACCTGGGGGACGCCGACGCCAGCGACCACCCGGGTCGTGCAGATCGACCCCGGCCCCACACCGGCCTTGACCCCGTCGGCGCCGGCGCCGACCAGGGCGTCCACCGCATCGGCCGTGGCCACGTTGCCGGCGATCACCTCGACCGGCAGGGCGCCCTTCACCTGCTTGACGATGTCGAGCACCGCCCGGCTGTGGCCGTGGGCGGTGTCGACCACCAGCACGTCGGCGCCGGCATCGACCAGCCGCTCGGCCCGCTCGAGCGCATCCGGGCCCACGCCGACCGCCGCGCCCACCCGCAGCCTGCCCTTCTCGTCCTGCGTGGCGTGCGGGAAGTCCGTCCGCTTCTTGATGTCCTTGACGGTGATCAGGCCCTTGAGCAGCCCCTGCTCGTCGACGATCGGCAGCTTCTCGATCCGGTGGCGCCAGAGGATGTCCTTGGCGTCCTCCAGGGTCGTGCCCAGCGGAGCGGTCACCAGCGGCGGCCGGCGCATGACGTTGGCGATGGGCTGGTCGACGTCCTCGATGAAGCGCAGGTCACGGTTGGTCAGCAGGCCCACGAGGTGGCCGGCCGCATCGGTGATCGGCACGCCCGAGATGTGGTAGCGGGCCATCACCGCCAGGGCGTCGGACACCAGCGCCTCGGCCGGCAGCGTCACCGGCTCGACGATCATCCCCGACTGGCTGCGCTTCACCTTGTCGACCTCGCCCACCTGGTCGGCGACCGGCAGGTTGCGGTGGATGATGCCGATGCCGCCCGCGCGGGCCAGGGCGATGGCGAGCGGCGCCTCCGTGACCGTGTCCATCGCGGCCGAGACGATCGGGATGGCCAGGTCGATCGCCGGCGTCAGCCGGGTGGCCGTGTCGACCTCGGCCGGGAGCACCGACGACTCTGCCGGCAGCAGCAGCACGTCGTCGAAGGTCAGCCCCTCCTTGGCGAACTTGGCCGGGTAGTCGTCGCCGGGACCGGGGGCAAACGGACTCGCTGGGGCCTCCATGGGGGGAGTCTAGAGGCCGACCGGTACCGTCCGGACGATGGGCAGCCGACCGTCCCGACCGTCGTTCCACATGACCGCCGACGAGCTGCGCCGCTGGGGCCATGCGGCCGTCGACTGGGTGGCCGACTACCTCGACACCGTGGAGCGGCACCCGGTCGTGCCCGACGTCGAGCCGGGGGCCGTCCGCTCGTGGCTGCCGCCGTCCCCGCCCGAGCGGCCCGAGCCGTTCGACGCGGTGCTGGCCGACCTCGATCGCGTGGTGGTGCCCGGCACGACGCACTGGCAGCACCCCGGGTTCCACGCGTACTTCCCGGCCAACACGTCGGGGCCGGCGATCCTGGGCGACATCGTCTCCACCGGCCTGGGGACCCAGGGGATGCTGTGGCAGACCGGCCCGGCGTGCACGGAGGTCGAGGCCCACCTGCTCGACTGGATGGTCGAGGCGCTGGGGCTGCCGGACCGGTTCCTGTCGACCGGCCGCGGTGGCGGCGTGATCCAGGACTCGGCGTCGTCGGCCACCCTGTGCGCCCTCGTGGCTGCCCGCGAGCGGGCGCTCGCCCGCTCCGGCGCCGCACTCGATCGGCTGGTGGCCTACTCCTCGACGCAGGCGCACTCGTCGTTCGAGAAGGGCGCCCGGATCGCCGGGCTGGGCCCCGAGCAGATCCGGCTGGTCGAGGTCGACGACGCCTTCGCCATGCGTCCCGATGCGCTGGCCCGGGCGGCGGCCGACGACCGGGCGGCGGGCCGCTTCCCGTTCCTGGTGATGGCGACGGTCGGCACCACCAGCTCGCTGGCGATCGACCCCGTGCCCGCCATCGCCGAGGTCGCCGTCCGCGAGGGGATGTGGCTGCACGTCGACGCAGCCATGGCCGGGTCGGCCGCCGTCTGCCCCGAGCTGCGCTGGATCTACGGCACCGGCGGCCTCGAGCGGGCCGACAGCTACGTCACCGACCCGCACAAGTGGTTGTTCACCACCTTCGACTGCTCGCTGCTGTGGGTGGCGGACCGGTCGGCGCTGGTGGGGGCGCTGTCGATCCTGCCCGAGTACCTGCGCAACCGGGCGTCCGAAACGGGCGCGGTCATCGACTACCGCGACTGGCACGTGCCGCTGGGCCGCCGGTTCCGGGCGCTCAAGCTGTGGTTCGTGCTGCGCTGGTACGGCCTCGAGGGCTTGCGCCACCACGTGCGCGAGCACGTCCGGCTGGCCGGGGAGCTGGCCGGGCGCGTGTCCGCCGACCCCCGGCTCGAGCTGCTGGCCCCGGCGCGGCTCAACCTCGTCTGCTTCCGCCACGCCGCCGGCGACGCCGCCACCGAGGGGCTGCACCGGGCGCTCAACGCCACCGGTCGCGTCTACCTGACCCACACCCGGCTGGGCGGGCACTACGCGATCCGGGCCAGCATCGGCGCCTGGACCACCGAAGAGCGCCACGTGGACGCACTGTGGCGGCTGATCGACGAGCTGGCGTCCCCGGGGGCCGGGGACGCGCGTCGGTAAGCTGGCGGTCTTCCCCGCCCGGCGAGACGAGGTGATGCATGGCCGAGGTCGACGTCGGCATCGGCAAGACCGCACGACGGGCCTTCCGGCTCGACGAGGTGTCCATCGTTCCCAGTCGCCGCACCCGCGATCCCGAGGACGTCGACGTCGCCTGCGAGATCGACGCCTACCGCTTCGAGATGCCGATCCTGGGGGCGCCGACCGACAGCGTGGTGTCGCCCGCCAGCGCGATCGAGCTGGGGCGCCTGGGTTCGGCCGGGGTCCTGCACCTCGAGGGCCTGTGGACCCGCTACGAGCATCCCGAGAAGTTCTTCGAGGAGATCGCCGAGCTACCCGCCGAGGCCGCCACCCGGCGGATGCAGGAGATCTACGCCGAGCCGATCAAGACCGAGCTGATCGGCCCCCGGATCGCCCAGATCAAGGACGCCGGCGTCACCTGTGCCGTCGCCGTGACGCCGCACCGGACCCTCCAGCTCGCCGACGCCGTCCTCGAGGGGGAGCCCGACCTCCTGGTCATCCAGGCGACGATCGTGTCGGCCGAGCACGTGGCGCGCACGGCCGAGCCCCTCAACCTCAAGGCCTTCATCCGGCACTACGAGCTGCCGGTGCTGGTCGGCGGCTGCACGTCGTACCCGGCGGCGCTGCACCTCATGCGCACGGGGGCGGCCGGGGTGCTGGTCGGCGCCGGGTCGGGCGCCGAGGACGTGACCCGCGAGCTGCTCGGCGTCGGCGTGCCGCTGGCCACCGCGCTCGCCGACGCCCGCGCCGCCCGGATGCGGCACCTCGACGAGACCGGCGTCTACTGCCACGTGATCGCCGACGGGGGCGTCTCGACCGGCGGCGACGTCGCCAAGGCCATCGCCTGCGGGGCCGACGCCGTGATGATCGGGACGCCGCTGGCGGCGGCCGTCGATGCTCCCGGCCGCGGCTGGCACTGGGGGATGGGCGCCGTCCACGCCTCGCTGCCGCGCGGCGAGCGCGTGCGGGTCGAGCCGACCGGGACCCTCGCCGACATCCTCCTGGGACCGGCGCACGACGCCACCGGCGCCGTCAACCTCACGGGAGCGCTGCGGCGGGCCATGGCGCTGTGCGGCTACGAGACGGTCAAGGACATGCAGAAGGCCGATCTCGTGGTGATGGGCGGATGACGACCATGTCTTTGAAGAAAAACGGGGCCTCTACACCCGAAAACCTTCAAAGACGTGAGGGGTTCGACACCTGCCTGGTCGTCGACTTCGGCGCCCAGTACGCCCAGCTCATCGCCCGGCGGGTGCGCGAGGCGCACGTCTACTCCGAGATCGTGCCGCACTCCATCACCGCCGCCGAGGTGCGGGACCGGGCGCCGGCGGCGCTGATCCTTTCCGGCGGGCCCAAGTCGGTCCACGTCGACGGGGCGCCGCTGCTCGACCCCGAGATCTACGCGCTGGGCATCCCCATCCTCGGGATCTGCTACGGCGCCCAGCTCATCGCCCAGCAGCTCGGCGGCGAGGTGGGGCGTGGCGGCCAGGGCGAGTACGGCCGAACACCGCTGCGGATCACCGAGGCCGACGGCGGCCTGCTCGCCGAGCAGCCGGCCGAGCAGACCGTCTGGATGAGCCACTTCGACGGCATCACGCGGGTCCCCGACGGGTTCGTCGCCACGGCCACCACGGCGGGTGCCCCCGTGGCCGCGCTGGAGTCGCAGGGCCGCCGGATCTGGGGCATCCAGTACCACCCCGAGGTGTCCCACACGCTCCACGGGCAGCAGGTGCTCCGCCAGTTCCTCCACCACCTCGCCCGGTGCCGGCCGACCTGGACGATGACCTCGATCATCGAGCAGCAGGTGGCCGCCGTCCGGGCGCAGGTCGGTTCGGGCCGGGTGATCTGCGCACTGTCGGGGGGTGTCGACTCGGCCGTGGCCGCGGCGCTGGTCCACAAGGCGGTCGGGCCGCAGCTCACCTGCGTGTTCGTCGACACCGGGCTCCTCCGGGCCGGCGAGGGCGAGCAGGTGGTGGAGACGTTCCAGCGCCACCAGCGCATCGAGCTGATCCACGTCAGGGCGGCCGACCGCTACTTCGAACGGCTCGCCGGCGTCACCGATCCCGAGGACAAGCGCAAGATCGTGGGCGAGCTGTTCATCCGGATCTTCGAGGAATCGGCCGGCGGACTCGAGGACGCCCGGTTCCTGGTGCAGGGCACGCTCTATCCCGACGTGATCGAGTCGGGCGGCGGCGCCGGGGCGTCCACCATCAAGAGCCACCACAACGTGGGCGGGCTGCCCGAGGACATGACCCTGGAGCTGGTGGAGCCCCTGCGCAGCCTGTTCAAGGACGAGGTGCGTCGCGTCGGCGAGGAGCTGGGCCTCCCCGAGGAGATCGTGTGGCGCCAGCCGTTCCCCGGGCCGGGCCTGGCGGTGCGGATCATCGGCGAGGTCACGCCCGCCAGGGTGGCGATGCTGCAGCACGCCGATGCCATCGTGCGCGAGGAGCTGCGCAAGGCCGAGCTGGAACGCGACATCTGGCAGGCGTTCGCCGTGCTGCCCGACATCCGCTCGGTGGGCGTGATGGGCGACGAACGCACCTACGCCCATCCCATCATCGTCCGCGCCGTCACCAGCGAGGACGCCATGACGGCGGACTGGGCCCGCCTCCCCTACGACGTCCTGGAGGCGATGTCGAGCCGGATCATCAACGAGGTGGCGGGCATCAACCGGGTTGCGTACGACATCACGTCCAAGCCCCCTGGCACAATCGAGTGGGAGTAGGAGGACCAACCCCATGACCGACACGACCGAGGCCCGTCCCCGGGCAGCGTTCCACGCGATGACCGAGGGCACCAAGGAGGACTGGGACAAGATCGCGATGGGGTCGATCGAGCTGGCCGCCGGGCTGCCGGATCGGGCCCTCGCCCAGCTGCGCCAGCTTGGCGGCGACTATGGCGGCTTCGCCGTCGATCGGCTCGAGCACTCGCTGCAGACCGCGACCCGCGCCTACCGCGCCGACCGCGACGACGAATACGTCTTCTGTGCGTTGATCCACGACATCGGTGACCTGCTGGGTCCGCTGAACCACGCCGACGTGGCGGCCGCGGTCGTGAAGCCCTTCGTGAGCGAGCAGAACCACTGGATGGTGGAGAAGCACGCGATCTTCCAGGGCTACTACTTCTTCCATCACCTCGGGCTCGACCGCGACCTGCGCGAGCAGTTCCGCGGCCACGAGTGGTTCGACTACACGGCCGAGTTCTGCCAGGAGTACGACCAGGCCGCCTTCGACCCCGGCTACGACACCCTGCCGCTCGAGCACTTCGAGCCGCTCGTCCGCCAGGTCATGACCTCGCCCAAGCGCAGCATCTACATGAAGTGAAGTAGGCCCGTCGTGGCGCTGGGGGACTACACCGAGGACTCGTTCTCGCATCGCGGCAAGTCGCGCCGGGTGTTCCGGCACGGCACCGGTCCCGCCGTGATCGTCATCGCCGAGGTGCCGGGGATCACGCCCGAGGTGGTCGCGTTCGCCGACCGGGTCCACGACCTGGGGTGCACCGCGGTCCTGCCGCACCTGTTCGGCGTCCCCGGCGAGCCGGCATCGGCACGCAACGCCACGCAGGTCCTGGCCTGGACCTGCCTGTCACGGGAGTTCGCCACCTTTGCCACCGGCAAGACGTCGCCGGTCATCGATTGGCTCCGTGCGCTCGGGCGGCACGAGCTGGACCGGTGTGGGGGTCCCGGCATCGGCGCGGTCGGCATGTGCCTGACCGGAGGGTTCGCCCTGGCGATGATGGTGGACGACGCTGTGTTGGCGCCCGTCCTCAGCCAGCCGTCCCTGCCCTTCCCGGTGTCGAGGCGTCACCGGCGCGACCTCGGCATCAGCGCCGCCGACCTCGAGATGGTGAGGGAGCGCGCATCGGCCGGGGTCGAGGTGCTCGGCCTGCGCTTCGCCGGCGACATCGCCTGCCCACCCGAGCGGTTCGAGCGGCTGCGCCGGGAGCTGGGCGATGCGTTCATCGGCGTCGAGATCGACTCGACGCCCGGCAATCCCCACGGCATCAAGAAGCGGGCGCACTCGGTGCTGACCGATGAGCTCGTGGACGAGCCCGGGCATCCCACGCGCGACGCACTGGACCGGGTGCTGGGGTTCCTGCGGTCCCGCCTGCTCGACCCCGCGGCCTGACCGGGGCGTGGCAGGCCGCGGCAGCCGCTCGGGATGGCGCTCGCTCAGGCCAGGGGTCGGCCGAACGGCTTCTCGGCCGTCCACGTGGCGAGCTGCGCTTCGGCCCGCTCGGCCGCGGCCAACCACAGGCCCGTGCCCTGGTCCGCCAGCTCGATGGTCACGTCGCGGATGCGCTGGACCGGATCGCCTCCGCTGGGATCGTGCGCGGCCAGCAGGGGGGCGGCGATCGACACGAAGTCGGGGAGCACGACCGCGTCCTTGCGGCCGAGCACGGCCAGCGCCCGCGCGGTGACCGGCACCGGGGTCAGCGGGACGATGGTGGTGGCGCTGACCGCGGCGGCGGTCGGATGGTCCAGCACGCCCGCCTTGCCGGCGACGAACAGCACGTCGCAGTCGGCATCGAACCGGGCCGGCGCGATGTCGGACCCCGCGGCCCCGAGCTGCCCCGTGGCCGCCTCGGCAATCGGTCCCGACCCCACCACGGCCGCGGTCCTCCAGTCCGGCGGGCCTGCCACCCTGGCGGCCGCCAGGGCGCCCGCCGCGGCGAGCGCGGGGTCCGGGTCGGTCCAGCCCAGCGGTGCCAGGTCACCGGCGGTCAGGCCGAGCCCGGCCGCGAGGCGCAGGCGGCCCGACGCCGCCAGCGGTGCGACCTCCTCGACGAACGCCTTGACCGCGCCGTCGCGGTCGTCCGGCTTGGCGTTGATGCCCGCGGATGCGCCGGCGTGGCCCACGACGCCGAACGAGGCGAACGAGTAGGTGAACGACCGCGCCAGCAGTGCGGCGCTGTCCTGCAGCACCTTGGGCGCGAGCCGAGCGACCCCGACGCCGGTCGTGGCGGCGTCGATGTCGTAGACGATGAACCCATCGGTTGCGGACAGGCGCTGCACCTTCACGAGCGGCGATTCTTCCCCACGGCCCTCGTGCAATCCCAGCCCGATGCCGCCGGTGGCGGGAGGGGTGCGAATCTGGTCGGCATGCCCCCCGACACCCACGGCGACGACGCGCAGGGCGAACCCGACGACGGCACCGACGCTGACGCCACGCAGGCCACGCCCGAGGAGGACCTCGCGGAAGGTCACTACCCCGACGACGCTGATGATCCCACGGCTGCCGAGCCGAGCCCGGAGGTCGGCGCAAGCGGGCTCGACCAAACCACGGCATCAATGACGGTCGCCGAAGGTGACACCGATGAGTTCCCGGTGGTGCCGGCCGCGGCGGGCGTTCCCCCGGGCGAAGAGGATGACGGCGCGCCGCCGCCCGACCGAGCGCACCGCAACCGTCGTCGGGCGCTCGTCGCGACGCTCGCCGTGGCGATCGTGGCGCTCGTCGGCCTCGGCGCGGCCATCCTGGCGACCGAGGACGACGACGGAGACAACGCGCCGGCGTCGACCACCACCGCGTCCACCAGCACGGTCCCGCCGACGACCGAAGGGCAGACGCCCGCCCCCTCGGGCCCGGCGACGACGACGTCGACGACGGCGCCCACGACCACGTCGGCGCCGACCACGACAACCACTGAGCCGACCACGACCACGGCGCCGACCACGACGACCACTGAGCCGACGACGACCACGGCGCCGACCACGACGTCGACGACGACGGTCCAGTAACACCGAGCCCTCGTCGGCCCGGCGCCCATGGTTGCAGGGGTACCTTGCGCGTCATGTGCACCGACGACGCTTCCGCACACGCGCACCGCCACGAGACCGAGGTCACGGCGGCGATGCCCCGTCCCGCCGAGGGCGAGGCCGTGGACCCGATCGCCCTGGAGCCGGTCGACGAGGTGATCGTCACCACGCTCGTCGACAACAGCTACGACGGGCTGATGGTCGACATGGGACCGGCCAAGCGGCGGCCGATGGCGCGGACACCGCCGGTCCCCGCCCGCCTGTTCGAGGAGGGCGCGACCGTGACGGGCATGCTCGCGGAGCACGGCTTCTCGGCGCTGATATCGGTCCGGCGCGGCGACCGCACCCACACGCTGCTGTTCGACACCGGCGTGTCGCCGGGAGGGATGGGCAACAACATGGAGCGCCTCGGCGTCGACGTCGCCGCTATCGAGGCGGTGGTGCTCAGCCACGGGCACTTCGACCACGCCGGCGGGTTCGAGGGCCTCGCCCGGCTGCGTGGCCGGAGCGGCCTGCCGCTGACGCTGCACCCACTGGTGTGGACCCGCCGGAGGATCGCCTTCCCGGGCCGCGAGCCCTGGGTGCTGCCGACGCTGGGCCGCAGCTCGCTCGAGGCCGAGGGCTTTGAGTTCATCGAGCGACGGCAGCCATCGGTCCTGCTGGACGGCGGCGTCCTCATCACCGGTGAGGTCGACCGCACCACCGACTTCGAGCGGGGCATGCCCTACCACGAGGCCGACCGCGGCGGGCGCTGGGAGCCCGACCCGCTGATCCTCGACGAACAGGCGCTCGTCGTGCACGTGCGGGGGCGTGGCCTGGTCGTGCTGACCGGGTGCGGCCACGCCGGCGCCATCAACATCGCCCGCCACGCCATGCGACTCACGGGCGTCGACCGGCTGCACGGGCTGCTCGGCGGCTTCCACCTCACCGGGCCGGGGTTCGAGCAGATCATCGAGCCGACGGTCGATGCGCTCGCCGGCCTCGCGCCCAGCGTGGTCGTCCCCGCTCACTGCACGGGCTGGCGGGCCCAGCACCGCTTGGCCGCGGTGCTGCCCGACGCGTTCGTCCCCAACGCCGTCGGCACGTCCGTCGCCATGGCGGCGGC
>Ga0066905_100000730_pt1 | contig 9963 bp, 12 predicted proteins | sample PanSoiMetaPlot36_FD_67483 | JGI IMG/M metagenome (GOLD analysis project Ga0066905, IMG submission 67483) | Tropical forest soil microbial communities from Panama analyzed to predict greenhouse gas emissions - Panama Soil Plot 36 (version 2) | ecosystem: Environmental > Terrestrial > Soil >... | reverse complement strand
ACCGGCGGCCGCGCTGCCCGGGTCGTCGGCCCCGGGCGCCCGGGGGCAGCGCGCTGTGTGGCTCTGGCACCGCTTCAGGCGCGTGGCTGCCGTCCCTCGCCTGTGACGGCGGTACTGTACGGCCTGGCGTTCATCACCGGCGTCAGCCGCGAGCCAGCGCCGCAACTCGGCCAAGACGGAGGACCCGCATGAGAGTGTGCGTCACGGGCGGAAGCGGGAAGGCCGGCCGGGCCGTGGTGGCCGACCTGCTGGAGCACGGCCACCGGGTCGTCTCCGTCGACCTGGTGCCGCCAACGCCGGACCCTGGGGCGGCGGTCATCCTGCGGGCGGACCTCACCGACTACGGGCAGGCGGCGGAGGTGCTGGCGGACGTCGACGCCGTCATACACCTTGCCAACATTCCCGCGCCGCAGATACGCACCCCCGCCGTGACGTTCAACGCGAACATGGCCATGAACTTCAACGTGTTCCGGGCAGCGTCGGAGGCGGGGCTGGCCCGGGTGGTCTGGGCATCCAGCGAGACCACGCTCGGGCTGCCGTTCGACGTGCCGCCGCGGTACGCGCCCGTGGACGAGGACCACTACCCGGTGCCCACGACGACCTACGCCCTGTCGAAGGTGGCGAGCGAGACGATCGCCGGCCACTTCGCCCAGTGGTCCGGCGTCCCGTTCATCGCGCTGCGGTTCTCCAACATCCTCGGCCCGCCGGACTACCAGGAGTTCCCCTCGTACTGGGGCGACCCCATGGCGCGCAAGTGGAACCTCTGGGGCTACATCGACGAGCGGGACGCCGCCGCCGCCTGCCGGCTGGCGCTGGAAGCCGACCTCGCCGGCAGCGCCAGCTTCATCATCGCCGCCGCCGACACCGTGATGACCCGCCCGTCAGCCGAGCTGATGCGCGAGGTCTTCCCCGGCGTCCCGCTCACGAGGGACGTCCAGGGCAACGACACCCTGCTGTCCATAGACCGGGCCCGGCAGGCGCTGGGATTCGCGCCACAGCACTCCTGGCGTCACCACCTGCCCGCCGACGCCGTCCCGGGCGGGTGAGGGCCCGCCCGGCCCGGGGCCCGCGGTCTCCCGCTCGGCTGTCCGGGTAACCTGGCGGCAACCTTCGCGGGAACGCGGAGGTCTTACTGGTATGGATCCCCCGTCACGCCGTGACGCGCTGGCACTGCTCTACGAGCGGCATTACCGCGAACTCGTCCGGCTCGCCTTCGCGCTGACGAGCGACTGGGACCTGGCGGAGGAGCTGGCGCAGGAGGCGTTCGTCCGCGTCTGGCGTAGCTGGGGGAACATCCGTGATCAGCAGTCGGCCCCGGCCTACCTGCGCACCACCGTGGTCAATCTCGCGCGCAGGAGCCTGCGCCACAGGCTGCAAGAACGCCGCGCCTGGCGCGGCGCCGACGACCCGGGGACGGCTGACCCCGGCGCGAGCATCGATCTGCTGCGCGCGCTGGCGCGCCTGCCCACGCGCAAACGAGCCTGCGTCGTCCTGCGCTACTACCTGGACCTGTCCGAGGCCGACACGGCGGCGGCGCTCGGCGTATCGGCGGGCACCGTGAAGAGCCAGACCGCCAAGGCGCTGCGGCGGCTGCAGCGGCTGCTCGCCGAACCCGGCCCGGCCCCCGCACCCCGGCCACAGCGCGGCCAAGGCGGTGCCTGATGGAACACGATCAGATCGCAGCGAGCCTCCGGCTCGCCCTGGACCGGGAGGCTGCGCGGCACGAGATATCTCCCGGCGCGTGGTCGCGGATCGAGAGGCGGATTCGCCGGCGAGCCCGGCGCCGGGCGGGGATCGTGGCCTTGTGCGCCGCGGTTGTGGTAGCGGCGGCCGCGGTGACCCCGTACCTGTGGCGCACGATTTCGGGTCCCGCGACCAGCCATCCGCCTCCACGGCCCGCTCCCCAGCTTGTCATCGTCGGCCGGGCCCACCTGGGCCCGGGAGTCACCAACCTTGCGACCGGTTACGGGGGTGTATGGGTTATCGGCCCCGGCGTGGTCTACCGGGTTGACCCGGCCACCGCCGGGATCGTGGCCACCATCCCCGTGTCCGGAACCGGCAAGAAGCTGAGCGACATCGCCGTCGGCGCCGGCGGTGTCTGGGTGACCGGCCAACGTCACGGCCGCTATGGCGTCTACCGGATCGATCCGCGCCGGGGCCGCGTCACGTCCTTCATCGGCCTCCAGCCCACCCCGACCGGGATCACGGTCGCGTACGGCCGGGTCTGGGTGTCCGAGCCCAAGCCTGGCCCTGGCACCGTCGTCCGCATCGACCCGCGGACCAACCGCGTCAGCGGCCCGCCGATCCGGGTCGGCCCCGGCCCCGCCCCGCCCGTGCCCGGCGCGGGCGCGCTCTGGGTCACCAACGGCAGCGGCGACGGGTCGGTGAGCCGCATCGACCCGGCTACCGGCGTGGTGACCCGAACCCTGCGGAACATCCCTGACGTCGACGCCGTCGGCGCTGGCTCGCTGTGGGGGACGTCCAACCACGGCGCGGTGCAGCGCGTCGATCCCGCAACCGGCCGGGTGACCGCGACCGTGCGGCTGACAAATGCCGTACACGTCATCTTCTGGGCGGGCTCGGCCTGGGCATCGGTGGGGTCGCCCGGCAGGCTCGTTCGCATCGATCCCGCGTCGAACCGCATCGCCGGCGAGGCGGCCCCCGCCGGAACATCACTCAGCTATATCGCCGCAGACCCCGGCGGGCTGTGGGCGGTCGTCTTCGACACCGGCGAACTCCTGCACCTCCGCACCGTCAGCTAGTCCCGGCTCGCGGAGGGTCGTCGGCGGCCAGGCCGGCCAAGACGCCGAAGCCGCAGCCGAGCAGCGGGCTGACCATCAGCACGACCAGGTACCCGGCCGCGAAGGCGCTGTTGCCCGCCACGTAGCCGATGCGGGGCGGGCCGAGGTTCGCGGTCCACTGGCCGACGGCCGGCGCCCAATGGCCGACGTGGGTTGCGGCCCAGTGCTGGAGCCCGGTGTCGTAAGGAAGCAGCGCGATCGCGGCGGTGGACAGGACGGCGACGACCAGCGCGGCGGTCGCCCCGGTGCACAGTCCGGCCATCGCGCCTTGCCCGGCGCGGAAACCGCCAGGCTGGGTGTGGCCGGCCCGCCGGGCGGCCACCAGCCCCGCCACCACGGGAGCACAGAGCGCCAGCAGCACACCCGTGACCATCGCCGCGTCGTACAGGCCCGCCGGCCATGAACCCGTGAAGCGAAGCGGGAATCCCAGCGGCCCCAAGGCGAACGCCAGGACGCCGACGGCGGCGCCGGTCGCGGTGCCGACGGCCACGGTGGCCGGGACCGCCCGCGACCGCCTTGCCGTCAGGGCTAGCATCCCGGCCGCGTAGCCGGCCATCACCGCCAGGAAGAGTGCCCCGCGCGTCCAGGCGCCAGACCCTGCCACGTTGTTGGGCGGGGCATACGCGACCCGTTCCACGGCGGTCCTGACCAGGACCAAGGCGAACAGCGCCGCGTAACCGCCGGTGCGCACCAGCCGGGCCGCCCGGCCGCCATCCGCCGGGCCCCGGGCCCGCCGGAAGGCCCACGGCAGCCCGGCCAGGATCACGGCGAGTGAGATCACCTCGACCCTGTTCGGCACGACTGCAGGGTCACCGGCTGGGCCGGACCATGCGCTCCACAGCGTGCCCGCCGCGGCGGCGGCGAATGCCGCCGCGTACCCGAGCCTGCGGGCCGGCGAGGCCTCCCGCACGGTCAGCCGCACGCCGCCGGCCAGCCAGGCCAGCCGACGCCGCCCGGCCGGAACCTCGTCCGCCTCCGCCAGCAGCGCATCCGCCCAGACACGGCGGTCAGCCGGCAACAGCCCGGCTGAGCGCCGCAGCAGCGCCACCATCACCCGGGTCAGCCAGTCCATGGCACTACCTCGCCACGACCTGCCGCCTGCCCCGGGAGGTGGTCCTCGCCGGGGTCCCGCCGGTGGCCGGTGCCTGCGCCAGCGCCGCCGCGGCGGCCGCGACCCCATCCGGCGTCAGCCGGTACAGGTGCCGCCGGGGCCGGCCGGCAGGCTGCTCATCCTCCCAGCGCGCCTCCACCAGGCCACGGTCGGCGAGCCGGATCAAGATCGGGTACAGCGTGCCCGACTTCAGCCCGGTATCCCTGGCGATCCCGTAGCCATGACGCCACCGTGACGGGGTTGCGCACAGATCCGCCAGGACGGCCAGCGTCTGCGCGGAAAAGCCCGACCGGTGCGCCATGACCCGGATTCTACCTAGGTAGGGCAATCCCGGTCTATATAGGTTGACGTGCGCCCGACGGCACATCCCGGGGCGGCGCAACGGAGAAGGTGCTGGGCCGCCGTTGTGTTCGCGCGCCGCGAGGGTGTTCTATGGAAGCCACGGGGCGGCGTCCTGGCCGGTCACACGAGGTCCGCCGGCCCGCGGAGGCAGCCATGCGCCTTGTCGTGCGGTTCTTGTTGGTCGAGTTCTCGCTGGCGTGGGCAATGGTGCTGGCGGGCTTCGTCCGCGCCGGCGTGCAGATCTGGCCGTTCTTCACGAACACGCTCATGGCTTGGTTGCGCTGCCGCCGTTGGCGCGCCGGCCTGGGCCTGCTGCTTGTTTCCCCCGTCGTGGTGGGATGGCCGCTCCTGTTCATGCTCGCCGTCCAGGAGCCCGAGCAGCAGCAGGGCTGGTTGCTGGCCGTGGCGATCCCCTGGTGGATCGTGCTTGGCGGAATCGTCTCCGTGCACCTGGTGGCGAGGTCTGGCCGGGCAGACCGCCGCGTCGAAGGGCCCAGAACCATGTGCCGGTGCGGCACGTGCGTGGCACGCGCAACGCGCGCGATTGCATCCTGACCCGTCTCGCTGCCGGCAATCCGTTTGGCAATGCTGCGGGTACGCGATGACTATGCGGTGCGCGGTGTGCGTGCAGCGCTGGTCCGGGCCGATCGATGCCAGCGGCCCAGGTCTGCCCAGAGCCGGCAGAGATCGACGTTGCACCGGCGAAGGATGCGCACCGATTCACCGGCGCCGTCGGCGAGCAGGCCCCAGAGCAGGTCTTCGCGGTCGATCATGGTCCGGTGTCCGCGGCGGCTGGCCCACCGCGCGACCTCAATGACCTTCCTGCCACTCTCGTCGAGCACGATCTCGGCTGCCGGGCCGCTGAGGGTGAGGCGAAGCGGGCGGATGCGGGAGCGCCGGAGCTGCCACAGCGAGGGATCGTCCGGGCGCGCTGAGGCATCGCCAAAGGCGCGCCGGCGGACCTCGTCAAGGTCGATGCCGAGCGTGGCGAGCAATTCGCGGTCTGACCGGCGGGGCGCCTGGGCCTCGATCTTGGTGCGGACCACGTCAGCGGAGATGCCCAGATCCACAGGGCTGCTGAGGGGCTGGCCCTCGGCGAGCGCCAGGAGGAAGAACTCAGTGCTCAGGACGCCTTGCCCGCGATCGCTGGCCAGCATCCCCGCGCGGATGACGGTCCCTCGCGCCGGCGGCGCGAACCTGGCGAGCGTCGTCACGGCCGCCTCCCTGCGACGTTCTTGGCGATTCGCCTGGCGTGCTTCTTGTGTGCCGACTGGCGCCGCACGCCAAGCGAGGAGGCGATCGCCTCCCACGACCAGCCCCGGGCGCGGGCGTTGCTCACGTGCAGTGCCTCCAGCTCATCGGTGAGCCTGCGCAATGCTGCCACCGCGGCCAGTCCCGTCGCCGGGTCCTGGCTGTCCACGGCGACTGCCAGTTCCGTCATCGAGGTCACGGTGTCAGCCTAGGCTGACACCGTGACGCTTGTCAACCTAGACTGACAAATGCGAGCCGCGGACCGGGGATGCCTGACCGGCCGCACCAGGCGCCGTGTCGCCGGTGCCGATGATGGCGGGGCGCATCGGGTCACCGCCTGTCATGTGACCCGGTCAGTGGCTGCCGGGCAGGCCCCTGCGTGCGTACAGCTTGTCGCCACGGGCATCCCTCAGCACCTGGACAAAGTGGTCCCGGACGTAGGCACGCAGCGAAGGGGTCCAGGGGATCCGGCGGCCCGACCGGGTCGTCAGCCACAGGTACTGGGCATGGGTGAATCCGTCCCGCCAGATGGCCGCGACGGCGGGCACCTCGCCCGCGCCAGTGCTCGGCTTGAGCCCGCCCGACAGGGCGAGGTCGGTGCCGAGCCCGTCGATCATCCGCGAGCACCCGGGAACACTGGATGTGAGCCGGTTCCCGGCGATCAGAAAAGAGGCCTGGTCGCTGAAAACACAGGCACCGGCCGGGACGATCCGCTGCATCCGGGCCGCGGCCGCGGCGCTCATGCTGCCATAACCGCCAAGTTGCGCCTCCATGCTGGCGTCCAGCGCGGCGAAGCCGATGAGTGCGGCCGCCGTGACGCCGGGCACGACCCACCTGGTCAGGAACGTCATGTCGGGCCGGGCGGTTTCGAAGGCCGCGGAGAGGCGGCCGGCGGACAGGCCGATGGTCACGGCCAGGAACGGCGCCAGGAATACCGGGAAGTGGAAGTGAAATTGATCGGGCCATAGGAACATGATCACGACCGCGGCGGTGGTGACCAGCGCGAAGACGTCCAGGGCCGCCTGGTACCGGGGGGTCAGCTGCCATGCGGCGATGGTCAGGATGGTGACGGCCCCCGCGATCGCCAGCGCGATCACGGTGATCGCCGCGGGCGAGGTCAGGTGCGCGCCCGTGATCCCGGTCATGTCGCTCAGCCGCACCCAGAACCTGACCCGCTGGGGTTGGGCGCGGGGGCCGATCTGGGCCGTGACCAGGCTGGCGTAGAACCCCTGGGGGGAGGCCGCCGCGAACCGTATCACGGGGATCAGGAACCCGGCGGCGACGCCGGCGGCGTAGATCCCGGCCCGCCGACCCCGCGACCCCCCTGGCCAGCCCAAGATGATCAGCATCACCAGGGCCGGCACGATCGCCCAGGCCTCGACGGCTCCGGCGAACCCGAACGCTGCCCCGCCCCAGGCCAGCCGCATGCGGCTGGCGGTCGGCCAGTCGCCGTTGAACAGCGCTACCAACCCGATCAGGCAGAAGAGCACCAGCCACGGCTCGACCAGCACCGTGTGCGACGCCTCCACGCTTGCCGGATAAACGGCGAGGACGCCGCAGGTGATCATCGTCGCCAGGACGCCGCGGTGGCGTACCAGCAGCCCGCCCAGGACCACCGCGGCCACGCCGGCCAGGCTGGTCAGGATCCGCCCGGTGGCCATCCCCACGGCGGTGCCGGTCAGCTTTGCCAGCAGCGCGGCCGGGGTCATCAGCAACGTGATGCCCGGCGGCTGGACCATGACGAAGTCGTGGTAGGGCACGCTCCCCTGGAGCAGGCGCACCGCGCTGCCGAAGTAGGGCCCGTCGTCGTATTCGGTGACCCCCAGCAGGTAGCCAGGGCGGCTCAGCTGGTAGGCCCGCAGCGCCAGCGCCACTACCACCGCCCCGGCCATGACCAACCCGGTCGTGCTCAGGCGCGCACGCCGACCGCGGTCCGGGCCCGCCCCGTTCTCCAGCGGCCTCTCGCAATCCAATGACGCGGTCCTCATGCTCACAACCGCGGCGCCTCCGCCCTGCCAGGACTCTCAATCACTTAGTAGTTCGATCTTGCCTCACGGTCAAGGAAATTCTTCGTAACTTACGGCCGTGTCGGTCCGCCGGCATGAAACGCCGGGCTAACGCGACTGAAATTGCGGGATCACCCTTGGCACAGAACAGTCCGGATGAGACCGTTGCCAGGCTTGAGACTTGAGCGGCCAGACTGGCAGATCTGCAGGGTGCGCCGGGCAGCAGGCTGGACGATCTGGTCCGGCCCGGCGGTGGGACGGCCACGGCAGAGTGCTGAATGTGCACAGCGCCGGCTAATTGCTGGGGTGAGCGAAGAGGAGACGGCACGGTGAGCCGGGGGCCCGGAGCGCTCTATCAGAAACTGAGTACCAAACGCAGTCAAGCAGGATTCCGCGTTTTGTGCGGAGCGTGATCGTGGGGCGGCATAGCGGAACAGCGCTGTACCGCGCCACCGCGTGTCAAGCTGGCCCGGTTCACCAATGACCGGGTCCGCGACACCGCCGTGGGATGGCCAACATCGGCTCGAACCTGGTGACCCGGTTCCGTACCCGGCTGGTCGCGCAGGCCACCACGCCATCGGATGTGTTCGTGTCGCCAGACCTGAATGCGAAGCGGCTCAAGCTATTCCGGGGGACGCTCACGAGCTAGCCAGTGGGCTGGCCGGAAGGGTCCAGGCAGGCTTTCGGCGAAGCCTGCCTGGCCCCTCGCAGCTCGGCGGAACCGCTGGGCGAGGGCAGGTGCAGACGTTAGGACACCGGTCATCTAGCGCAGTGACCGGAAGCTAGCGCGCATCTCTTCTGAGAAGAGCTGCGGCTGCTCCCAGGCGGCGAAGTGGCCGCCCCGGTCGAGCCTGTTGTAATGGAGGAGGTTGTTGGGATACGCGCGCTCAGCCCAGCTCCGCGGGGCTTGATAGAGCTCGTCGGGAAAGACGCTCATGGCAAACGGAATCGAGATGTTCTTGGCGTTGAAGAAATCCGCCTTGTTCTCCCAATAGAGACGAGCAGCCGAAACCCCGGTGTTCGTCAGCCAGTAGAGCGTGATGTTGTCGAGGAGGTCGTCCCGGGTAAGGGCGCTCTGCAGATTCCCCTGAAGGACCCGTTCGACGAGCCCAGGCTGCCCGGTGCCGTCGCCGTGGTCCAGCATGAACGCCGCTAGATCCGCCGGTGAGTCCGCCAGCCCGTACAACGTTTGCGGGCGCGTCGACATGATATTCGCGTAGGCCACGTGCTTCGCAAAGAAGTTGCTCAGCTGCTGGTACGCGATTGCCTCCTCCGGTGAGAGATCCGATGGCGCCGGGTCGCCGCGCTGGACCGCCTTGTTGATGTCGGCGGGGGCGGTACCGGGCATGTTGGAGTGAATGCCGAGCAACTCCGGCGCCGCCTGGATGCCCATATCCTGCGTGACGGCCGCGCCCCAGTCGCCGCCCTGCGCCACAAACCGGGTGTATCCCAGGCGCTTCATCAGCACCACCCAGGCGCGGGCGATGCGGACGGGATCCCACCCGGTGGTCGCCGGCTTGGCGGAGAACCCGTGACCCGGCAGCGAGGGAATCACCAGATGGAACGCGTCCGACGCGCTCGCGCCGTGCGCCGTGGGATTGGTAAGCGGCTCGATGATCTTCAGCTGTTCGATGACCGAGCCGGGCCACCCGTGCGTGACGATCAGCGGCAGCGCGCCTTCGTGCTGGGAACGGACGTGAATGAAATGAATGTCGAGCCCGTCGATCTCGGTCATGAAGTGCGGAAGGTCGTTCAGCTTCCCCTCACACTTGCGCCAGTCATAATCTGTCCTCCAGTAGCGCGCAAGCTCCTGGATCATCGCCAGCCGCACGCCCTGCGAGTCGTCGGTGACCGTCTCGCGCTCGGGCCACCTGGTCGCGCTTATGCGCCTCCGCAGTTCGGTAAGTTCCGCCTCCGGGGTGACCGGGATCGTGAAGGGCCGGATAGCTGCGGCGCCCGTTGCGTTCTCGTTCGAGACAGACATATGAGGTCTCCTTGGATTGCTTGGGTTCGGTGGCCGATGTACACCTGGCCGTTCTAGACGGAGCCGGGCCTTCCGGCGTGGCGGGCAGGTGGAAGATCAGCGCATGAGAATCCCCTTTCACAAGTGACACTGCCTCACGGTCCCGTCTCCCGGGAGGCTAGTCCTCGGCGGCATGTGGCTCAGGGGTTGGGTGCCGCGGCCGGCCCGTCCCGGTAGGGGGCCAGGAACGCGGTCAGGGCGGCCAGCAGCTCCTCCGGCGCCTGCTCGGCGACCCAGTGGCCGCAGCCCGGAATGACCAGGCTCTGCACGTCATCCGCGGCCAGCTTCATCGTGTTCCCAACCGCTGCACCTGAACTCTCCGCTCCGCCGATCGCCAGGACCGGCAGGGTCAGCCGCCGGGTCTTGCGCTGCTCGTTCTGCGCGCTGCTGGTGGGGATCGCGCGGTAGAACCCGAAGCTGCCGCGCAGG
>Ga0066905_100000729_pt1 | contig 9964 bp, 12 predicted proteins | sample PanSoiMetaPlot36_FD_67483 | JGI IMG/M metagenome (GOLD analysis project Ga0066905, IMG submission 67483) | Tropical forest soil microbial communities from Panama analyzed to predict greenhouse gas emissions - Panama Soil Plot 36 (version 2) | ecosystem: Environmental > Terrestrial > Soil >... | reverse complement strand
AGAAGACCGCGATCCCGGCCGACGCCGAGACAGAATTGTGGGCATCGACAAAGCTATACGCCGCCGCCGCCCCCAGCAGCTTGACCCAGCACTCCAACGTCACCGGACCAGTGCCGAAGGTTTGATACGCCCCAGTCGGGACGATGACTTTGGCAGATGATGTCCCGTTGTATTGAAATGCCTTATCGCCATCACTCAACGCCCCGGCCTGCCCCAGCGTCACCCCGCCGCTGATGGTGCCGTTGTTTCCGCCAATCATGTCGACTGCGGTCGTCCCTGACGTCTCATTCAGCCGCCACAACGTCACGGCGCCGTCGGCGATGACTCTGTTGGAATAGGCGCTCATCGCTCAGCCCATCGTCGGCGGCAGCGACGTCCCCGTCGTCACCGTGACCGGCGCATCCAGCCCCGGATCCACCACGCTGTTAGGGTCGTTGAATACAATGCTTTTTATTGCCCACATCGCCGCTGTCTCCAGTTCCGTGATCGCCACGCTTCGCTGGCGCGACTCCGGGCACTGCGCGCGAATCACGCGCTCGACGTCACTGAACGCCGCTCGCAACGCTTGAATCTTCTCAAACCCCGCAGGCGACGGCTTATGGTACGCATACGGACGATCAATGGGCATGGTCCACCTCCTGCTGATCCGCTGCGAACAACGACATCTGCGTCCAGCGCGGCCCGCCCACGCCATGGTGCTTGCCACTGCAGACGCAGCGACACGTCCGACTCCGCGCATACCAACACCGCGCACTGCACTTCAGCCGCGCCCGCTTCCGCGCGCGGGGTTTACTGCGCACGCGTTGGCTCCTTCCCCGTCCACGTCACCGTCGCGATCACCGTGTACCGATCCAACGTAATCTCATAGGTCTGCGACAGCCACACCGCAAAGCCGTCCCCCGTCGCCACCGCGTGATCACTCGTCATCCCCATCGTCAGATGATTCACCGGCACTGTCTCGGCGCGTACCGCTTTCAGCGCCTGCAGCGTCCGGCCCAGCATCGCCAGCCCCAGCAACCACGACGCCTGATCAATCTTCGTCACGCCGCCTTCGCCATACCGCGCCTGCCAGCGCACGCTGACACTCCGCACCACGCCGTGATCACTACTGTCAACATGAGCTAACAACCCCTCGCCCGGGTCCGCGTCACCAGAGACGTAGCTGCCGATCACATCGCGCGCGCCTTCGACCTGTACCTGCAACGCTTCCTGTGTCTTCATGACACTCACTGTTGCGGGATCGTCGGCGCAGGCAATGGAATCTGTGAGGCCGCGCCTGTACCGCCGAGCATCGGCAACAACCATTGGTACTTCCGCGACGTCAGCACCGGCACCCCACCGAACACGGTGAAATTCGGCTGATACGGTAACTGCCGCTTCGCCGCCACCCGCCGTTCCAATAACCGTTGTTGCTGTCGTGCTTTCTCGGCGCTTTCCGGCAACGCCCTGATCCGACGCTCTTCGACAATCAATGGATCACGAACCTCCTCCGGGAGTCGTGTCCATGATGTCGTGGGATCAACATGCATCTCGCCCACCACGCCCGCTCGACGCAGTTTCTGTGACGCGCCGAGCGCCGAGCGCGGATCGATCATCCGATACATTTCCCACCCGAGCGGATCGCCTTCCAGCCGCGCAGGCCCGAGCAAGTTATACAACGCACGCCGTACTTGCGGTGACTGCTGACTATAGGGTTGGTGCCAATCAAGAAACTCCCGGAGATGCGCCAAAATGCGTTGCTCAGACACGCTCCCGCGCCGAGCCATCGCCAAATCCCCACTTTCATGCAAAGTCTTCAACAATTGCCGCTGGGTATCTAAAAACGTGCGTTGACTTTGATCTGCGAGCGGCACCGCTGCCGCGTCTGCAGCCAGTTGTGTATCCGTCGCCGCGACCGTTGCGGCCAAATCCTGCACACGCTCGTGTTTGCGCTGTGCTGCAACGGTATTCAAGCGTCTGGCCAAATCTGATTCGCGTTGAGCCGCTGTCGCTTTACTCAGATCAGGCGGAAGCGTCAGTCGCAGCGAAATCTCGCGGTTCCCCACATACACCGGCACACCTTTCGATCCTTTCCCACCCGCGAGCCGTGTGCGCCACATTTCCGCCGTCGTTGGATCCCGCGTCACGCCATGACCGGCGCCATGGGACGCCGTACCTAATCCCCCGCCAGTCCCCCCACCAAACATTTCTTGACGCGGCCGACCATACGGGAAGTCCAATATCGACTCGGCACCCTCCTCTAGTGACGGCAATGTCCCCGCGACACCCGGTCCATGGCCCGGCGTCCCCACCCGAAATTCACCCGTCGGCAGCAACCGTTCCGCAGGCCAATCGAAGGGCGTACCGTGATACCCATGAATACCACCAGTCTCTCCATACTCACGGATGCGCCGCTGCCAGTCGGCGAGTTCCTCGGGGGTCAAGACTTCTTTCGACAACCCACCCGGTAAGCGCCATTCCATCTCCTTCCCCACAGCAATATTGGCGGGGATCGGACGAATGCCATGTCCGCGCATCTCGGATGCCCCGGTCCCGGCTTCTTCCGCCTCTCGATAAATGTCATACAGGCTCCGGCGCGCCGAGACTTCAGGCCCGACCATCTCTGTTCCGCCACGCAGCCATCGCGCCGCTGCAGGGACCGCGCGTGCGACCGCCCGCTCGACCAGTGGTGCCCCCGCTTCCGTCGCCATCAATTCTGCCGCCGCCCGGGGACGCGTGCCCACATCGACCACCGCATGACCGACCGCGCGCGCGGCCTGTCGGGGCGCATTCAACGCCGCTTGCACGGTCGTAGCAATATCCGGATACGTCTCGCTTTCAATGACGGTTGGCAGATCCGGAAACGACTGCGCCAATAGCTGCTGCAGATCCGCACGCAGCGCCCGCTGTGTCGGATCGCCTGCATTGAATGTCTCCCATGCCTCGGCCAGTTGTGGTTTCAACACATCGGGCACGACCGCGCCAGACACCGCACGCACCTTCGCGCCTACATTCCGCGCGCCTGCCGCCGCGCGTTGTGCCCATGGCACCACGCCAAAACGCCACGCATACTGCGCCTGATCGCCGAGCCAATCGGACAACGACGTCCCCGGCGCGGGCAACCGGTCCAACAGGCCCTGCTGCACCGCCTGCTTCTGTGCCGACACGCTCGATAGCCACGCGTCAAACGGTGTCAACACGCGTGATCCCGGCCCCGGCGACGATGGGGGGCCACTCGGGGCACGCACGCCCTCCGGATCAAACGGCGGCACAATCGCAGTTGTGCGGAAATCTGGCTGGCGCAACGCGTCCCGCGCATACACGTCGTGCAACTGTTCGCCGTACCAATTCGCACTCGGCACATCGGGAAACATCCCGAGATGCCGCCCGGTGCGTTGAAACTCTTTGATCGCCTCGTCCTGCGTGAGATGTCGTCCATCCGGCGTGACCGTCGGCAACAACACTTCGTTGCCGTCGATGTTCACGCTGAATGAATCGACGGTACTTGTGCTGCCATCCGGATTGCGCACCACCGGCTGCGCGAGCAAATCAATGTTGCCTCGCGGATCACCAAGCGTGGGATCCAACGGATCGCGCGGCATCACCGTCCGCCCTTGATGCCTTGAAACAACACGTCCTCCGGCGACAGCACTTGCACGAGTCCGCGCCGCACCTGCCGCATCGTCGGCTCCTGCGACAGATACTGCTCACTGGTCGAGAGAATGCGGTCGATGACCGGATCCGGCGGCAACGACGGCCGCTCCAACAACCGGGCAGGCCCCGTGCGCAAGCGATATAAATCCGCGAGCCGCAAGGGCAGCGTGTGCTCCGCGCCCGTCAGCAAATCGAGAAACCCGCCCACGCCCGGCTTGGTGCGCGCGGACATCTGCGCCAGATCGCGCGCGTCCTGCAACTCTTTCCACCGCGCCGCCGCATCCGGCGATCCGCGCCAGAACCGCTCCAGTATGTCGGGCGGAATCGGCGGCGTGTTCCCGGCCGCGCCATACTTCGCCAACACATACGCCGCCATCTTGTCGTGCGCCGACGACGGCGGCGTCAGCGGCTCCGTCAGCAACTGCTCGGCCGACACGCCGGGCACCGTCGCCGGATCCGGCGGCAGTCCCACCACGGGTCCGGTGCGCATCCCCGCCACGCTCTTCGCAATCGGTGTCGGCAGCGGACCTTCCCACAGCGCCTTGTGCTGCTCGTACCACGCCACCTGTTTCGGGTCCAACGTGACCGGCGCATCCTGCGGCTTGAACGCATACTCGCCGAACGTGCCGTCCGGCATCACTTCCCCTTCGACCAATCGGCGCATCCCCGGCGGCACCTTCGGCAGCTTGTAGCCCAACGGGCTGTAGCCGGGCCGCGCCGGATCCTCTATTGACGAGCCGGGCGGCGTCAGCGGCCGTGGCCGATCCGGCTCGCGCGCCGTCACGCGCGCCGATCCCAATTGCATCTCGCGCGGAGCCGCTGATGGCTGCAACTCCCGCCGAATCTGCTCGCTCTGAATGCGCCGCATCGCCGGTTTCAACTTCGCATACGCGCCATGAAACAACGGCACAACGGCTTGCGCCGTCTCGGCCGCGCGCGACGACGCGAGATCCCGCAGCGCCGCCCACGTTCGCACCAGCGGCTGCGTCTCGGGCGTCACGACATCGGGATTGAACCCAAGGTCCGTCAGCAGATCGCCTGCGCGCCGTCGCACGCCCGCGAGCGGCCCGACATCCACGGGCGCGCCCATCGTCGCGGGCCGTCGCGACAGCGGCACATCGAGCGCGGGATCACGCGGCGCCCGCACCAGCGTCTTCGACCAGTCGTACAACCCGCGCATCGTGGACGGTTCGGCCGTCGCCGTCCCGCTCGCCACGAACCGCCCGGTCACCGGATCGCGGTCAGCCACTAGTCCTCATCCTCGGGCTCGCGCGGCGGCAACACATCCTTCGCCGCAGGCGCCACCGCAGCGCCCCCCACACCCGCCAGCAACGCCTTCCGCAGCATCTTCTTCGGATCAAACGCGGCTCCTGTGGACCGCACTTGCGCCGGGTCCAGAATCACCGTCGTATCCACCGTCTTCCCCCACGGCCCGCCCACGTCCTCTTTCAACCGCATCCCTTCGTACCCTTGCTCCCGCAGAATGCCACCGACGCGCTGCCGCAACATATTCGCGCGCACCAGATACTGCGGCGCATACTGCTGCCGGATCTGCTCCATCACGCCCAGTGCCTGCTGTTGGCGCACGAGCGGCGCGTTGGGATCGTTCAAAATGCGGAGCAACGGTTCCTGCGCCCGCACCACCAGATGTTTAATCCGTTCCAATTGCTGGTAGCCCGCCGCATACTCGGGATCCTGCTGCAACCACGCCGTCCACTCCGCGAGCGTGTCCGCTTCCTTGATCCGTTGCGCCCGATGCCGCAGTCCCATCTGCCGCGCTTCGCCGGGAAACCCCGCGTAAATCCCAATCTCCTCGGTGGCTGGTTTCAGGAACACCCCACGCGGCATCTTGTAATCCCCGATGCTCGCCCCGGTGATCGACGGATCAAACCCGGTGCGCAGGAGCGGCTTGACGTGTTGCTTGGACGTCTCGTGTTGAAACACCGTGCCGTAGGCTTGATCCAGCGCGCGCTTCAATCGAGCGGCTATCGACATGTCCAACGCCGGATCAACAGGCCCCGCCATCGCCCGCCACTTCGCGCCCGGCTCATACAACGACGCCATCGACGGCCGCATCTCTCCGGCCATCGCCAGATTCGTCGTCGCCAGTCGCGGATCATCGGCCCCGAAGAACCGGACGGCCCGACGGATCTGCTGCTGATACCACGGATCACTCGGCTGGTCTTCGACCGATGGCTGCAGCCACGCAGGCAACACCGACTGCCACGCCGTCCCGACCGCTTGCTCTGGCGCACTCGGCTTGCGGACAGGCATTACCCTTTGCGTCCGCCAACCGTCACCTGTTTGCCCATCGTCGGATACTTGCGATGCACCGCCGCGCGCACCTTGGCCTTCTGCTCCGGCGTCCCATGCTGACTCACGCGCGCGAGCGCGTTCTGCGCATGACTGCGATCCTCAATCGGATACGCGCGCTTCCCGGGCAACGCAAACGACGATGTCTTCAACTTGTTCCGTGCCGCGGCTGTGAGCTTGGCCATGTCATCCTCACCGATACGGTTGACTCATCGCAGGACCGGCGGTCGGCCACCGTCGCCCCGGTTGCTGCAACAACATCTGCGCGCGCTGCGCCATCGACGGATCCAACGCCACGCGCCAGACATCACTCGGCGTCAGCCCCGGGAAATTCAACTTGCCCGGCGTCGTCGGATCGAAACTCCACGGGATGTAGCCCGAACTGGCGGCACCGCCCCCACCGCCCGTGTCCCCACCACCGCCGCCACCCGGCGCGAGCGGCTTCTGCTGCGTGTCCGGCGTCTCACCCAGCCCCTCCAGCGCCTTCTTGATCAAGTCGTCCCATTTCTTCTTGTCGCCCTTCGCCAACGCCTCGCGCGCCTCATCGATCAACTGCGTATAGCGCGGCTGGAGATTCGGCGCCAACCCGGTGTAGCCCGGCGTGTTCAGCGGCACGACGTCCCCGCCGCCCTCGCCCGTCACGTAATCCCGGTTGAACTGCGGCCGATACGACGGCAAATCGGTCGGCAATGCTGGCGCGGGCTCATACGGCACGCCGTAGTTCACATCCACGCCCGGCACGCCGTACCACGGATCGTCCGGATCCAATCCCGTGCGCGCCACCGATGCGGGACTGAAGCGCCCGCCCGGCAAGAAGCGGCCCGGCGTTACCGGCCCCGTCTCACCCGGCGCCAACCGTGACACCCAATCCGGATTGACCGGCCCATACTCGCCCGGCGCAAGCGTATTGACCCAATCCGGATCCTCGTACAAATTCGCCATGTTCTTGGCCCGCGCCGCCGACGAGCCACGCGCGCCGAGATACCCCGACAAGGCGCCTTGTCCCGCACCCATCAGCGCACCCCGCGCCCCGCCAGTAATCGCCCCCGTGCCCGCGCCCGCGCCCGCACTAATCCCGGTCTTGGCCAGCGTGCTCAGCCCGGTCGCCCCCTTCAGCGCGCCTGCGGTGCCTGTGGGGACGGCCCCCAGCGCCGCCCCTTTGAGCGCCCCTTTCACCCCTTCACCACGCGCCAGCGCCGATCCAGCCCCCACGCCTGCGCTCGTCGCAATCGCCGGAATCAGCGACATCCCCGCCGTGAACGGCGCCGCGACGAACGGCGCCACCGTCCCCACCACCTTCCCAAACTTCGACCAGAACCCGCCCGTGTCTTTCTTCTTCAACTGGCCGCTGGCGACGTCCCACTCATAGCCTTCCGGCGCTTGGCCGAAGCTGGCCAGCCGCTGGTTGATGTACGCCTGCGCCTTCGGATCGGGCGCCACCGTCTTGGCCATCAGCCTTCATCCTGTCCGCCGAACCCGGCGTTGTTGTACGGTGTCAACATCCCGCCATAGAGATCACTCATGCGGCCCCCCGACTTCTTGCCGCCCCCGCCGCCAGACTCGCCGAACGGGCCCTTGTTCCCGCGCGCGCTCCAGCCTCCACCCCACGGTCCTTGCCCCTGCCATGGACTGGTCGTTCCGCCCGCCATCCCGTACTCCTGCGCCGTGAGATACGGGCTGGCGCCGTGCATCGGCGGCTGCGGCGGCGTCACGCCCTGCTGGTTGAACGATCCGCCCGCCATCTGACCCATGGCCAACTGCTGCCACGGCGGCTGCGACGAATTCAGGAACGGCGTCTGGTCTTGGTCGAGCGGCTTCTGCGCCCACCACTGCTGCACGGCCGGGCCCGGGTAGGCATAGCCCGAGTCCGTCCCGGCCAGCCGCGACAGGTAGCCCTGCGTCACGCTGTGCGGGTCATAGTTCTGCAGCCACTGCTGCGGGTGTTGAATCGGCATGGCTCGTCAACGGGTGTCAACAGTCAACGTGTGTTGACACCGGTCAGTTAATACAAATCGCCCATCCGCATGGACCCGAATTGATTCGCGTAATTCGGGAACGACTCGGCCTCCACCGGTCGGCCAATCCCGCCCGCCCCCATCCAATCCGGCAGGCCATCCGGGAAGTAATCGGGCATCGGCGGCATCGGATGCCACGGGCCGCCTTCACCCGGCCCCGGCATGTTGTCTGGCATCTGGCCCGGCTCCGGCATCCAGTCCGGCGGCTTTGGCTTCCATGGCAATTCCACCGGGCCACCCACAATCGGCGGTTCGGGTCCAACGACTACATCACCCGGCATCCGGTCCCACGGGCCCGGCTTGTACGGCCCCGGCCCGCCCGGCGGAAATTCACCGGGGAACGGCTTACGGTCGATGCCACCCGGGAACGGCATCCCGCCCCCGCCCCAAATCGGTGGCGGCGGCACCGGTCCACCGCCCGGCCCCGGCACATAGTCGCCCGGCAAGAACCCCGGCAACCCGCCACCCGGCGGCTGCATCGGCGGGGCCTGTTGCATGATCTGCTGCATCCAGCCCGGGGGCTGTTTCGAGCCTTGCCAGAACCCCGCTTGTCCACCGGGCGGCATCCCGGCCAGCATCCCGGCGGCGGCTTGTCCCATTCCAGCCATCCCCTGCGGCGCACCGCCTGCGGCCCACCCGGCGCGACTCAGCGCCTGCGCGGCGTTGCCGAGCATTTGGCCATACGCAGCGCGGCCCGCGCCCATCCCCATCGCGCCGCCTTGTGCGCCCGGCGAGCCGTAGGATCCCAACGGGCGCTGGCGCGACTGCGCAAACGCGTTCATCGCCCCGCCCATGGCGGCAGGCATGTTCAGATAGTTCGGCATCGACGCGCTCCTTTACGTCTGCTTCTTCTCGATATTGTTGTGGGCGGTCAGCGGCTGGCTCGCAGGCCAGTCGCCGGTTCCGGTGGCGGCGTCCACGACCGGCCGCATCGTGGCGCTGGGCGCCTGAGCCGCGTTCGCCGCCTTGTTCGCCGCGCTGTGCTGCCGATCAGCGGTCTGCTCGCGCGTGTCTTTCGTGGGATTCATCCATGGTTGCCAACGGCTCATAACGGCTCCTTGAAAGAGGGCAACGGCTTAATCTCCGGGAACCGGCGGGGCGGCGGAATCTTCACGTCATACCGAAACCACCACGGTGCCGCGCGCATCTGCTCTAATTCTGGGCCCACCACGCACGCCAATCGGGCATGTCAACGCCTGTAAACCTGTCAACGCTTGTAAACTAGGGCCATGCGCCACTTCTTCACGATCACCGACGACGCGCTCGCCACGGCCTTGCGCCAGCGCGCCCTCACCGACAACCGCACCATTCAGACCACGCTGGAACGGCTGCTCCGAGCGGTGCTCCACAATGCCGACGTGCTCAACGCGCCGACTGCACCACCAGCGCATACACCGACAGCGCCAACCCCAGCGCCGTCACCACGAACCAAATCACGTCGCCGCGCGTCAGGGACCGAAAAGCCACAGCAGCCCTCCAATCAGCAGCGCGTACGCCAGCAACCCCGCCAGCGTCCAAACCACGACCGCCCGCACACCACTACCGCACCTACGCCAGCCGCATCAGGCGTCACCGAGAAAGGGCTGACCCTCTGCACCTGTGGTCATTCCAGCCTCTCGCACAGCCCGCTGTCCGCTCGCTGCTTCTTCAAGGGCTGCACCTGTGACAGCTTCACGACGCGCCGGGCCGCGCGCGGCGGGCGCACGCGATCCTGAGCCCGTCGTGGATGTTGCGCAGATCGTCGTCGCTGAACGCAAAGCCTGCGGCCTTGTAAATCGGCCGGGCAATCTGCACAAACGCAGCCGTGCCGCCTTGCGCAATCGCGTCCGCATCGGTCTGATGAAACAGCAGCGCCTTCACGGCCTCTAGCACGGTCGGGTCCGTCATTCTTCGCCTTCTTCCTCTTCGGTCATCTGGTCACTCAGCCCGCCTTCGCGGCCTGCGATGACGTCGGGCGCGCCCCCGCCACCCATCACGATGCCTAGATGCCGACGCAAATGCGC
>Ga0066905_100000728_pt1 | contig 9968 bp, 6 predicted proteins | sample PanSoiMetaPlot36_FD_67483 | JGI IMG/M metagenome (GOLD analysis project Ga0066905, IMG submission 67483) | Tropical forest soil microbial communities from Panama analyzed to predict greenhouse gas emissions - Panama Soil Plot 36 (version 2) | ecosystem: Environmental > Terrestrial > Soil >... | reverse complement strand
ACGCGGTGACGATGACGAGCGGGTCGGCCGCTGCGGCCGGGACCCCGAACAGGGCGAGGGCCGCCAGTGCCAGGGCCGAAGCGGGCGGCCGGTCGGGGGTCATCGGGGACTCCTGAGTGCGAGCTGAGACCCCGGCCAGTTTCCATTAGAGCCCGGCCCGCGTCAATCGTCTGTCCCGGTGATGTGGTAGGACGACCGACGGTTCTCTCATACCGTTTTCACTTGCGGATCGCGCCGCTCACCTCTACCATCTTGAGCACCCCTTCACGTCCGGCGAGCGCTCCGCGGACATTAGAACCGGTTCGCCCCGTCTCGAGGACGGCCCGTGGCGATCGCCCGCGGTGGCATCCATGAAGCGCACCCTGATTTTTGCGGGCCTGGCCCTCGGCGCGTTCGCCGCCTCGTATGCGGTCACCCAGTTTGCGAACGCCCCGCCGACCGGCCCGCCCGGCATGGTCTGGGTTCCCGGCGGCGAGTTCACCATGGGCTCGGACCACCCGGGGGCGCCGAACGTGGAGCGGCCGGCGCACCGCGTCCGTGTCGACGGCTTCTGGATGGACGAGCACGAGGTGACGAACGCCGAGTTCCGCCGGTTCGTCGAAGCCACGGGCTACGTGACCACAGCCGAGAAACCGCCGAAGGACGGGGTGGCGCCCGGGTCGCTGGTTTTCATGCCCCCGCCGGGGCCGGTGCCGCTGGACGACCCGAAGCAATGGTGGAAATGGGTGCCGGGGGCGACGTGGCAGCACCCGGAGGGCCCGGGGAGCAACCTCGACGGCCGCGACGAGCACCCGGTGGTGCAGGTCTCCTGGGACGACGCGGTCGCCTATGCGAAGTGGGCCGGCAAGCGCCTGCCGACGGAAGCAGAGTGGGAGTTCGCGGCCCGCGGGGGACTGACGGGCAAGAAGTTCACCTGGGGCGACGACCCGCCGGCGGAGGATTCGAAGCTCGCGAACATCTGGCAGGGGGATTTCCCGCATCACAACACCAAGCTCGACGGCTACGACCGGACCGCCCCGGTGAAGTCGTACCCGCCGAACGCGTACGGGCTCTACGACATGGCCGGGAACGTCTGGGAGTGGTGTAGCGACTGGTACCGGCCGGACTCGTACACGCAGCGCCCTTCGGCGGCGGTCAACCCGCCGGGTCCGCCGGCCGCGTGGGACCCGCGCGAGCCGAACTCGATCAAGCGGGTGACCCGCGGCGGCTCGTTCCTCTGTCACGTCACGTATTGCGAGAGCTACCGGCCCGGCGCGCGGCGCGGGACCGATTTCGATACAGGCATGTCGCACATCGGGTTCCGGTGCGTCCGCCCCGCGTCGCCCGATCGTTAGAGAGTCTCATGAATTGGAATTCACTCGCCCACGTCGATGTCGGAGAGGTGTAAGGGATCGGCCGATTCTGACTCGCCGCCTTCATCCCAGTTCTTGGGCGGCCCGCCTCATCCAGGAGGTTCACCATGTTGCGGAGTTCCCGGGTATGGGTACCGGTGATCGTCGCGGCCAGCGCGCTGGTCGGCTGGTTCGCGGCGACGAACCGGCTGCCGACCGGTCGCGCCCAGGACAAAACGGCCGGAACGGACGCGCCGCCCGCCACCGTGCTGCCGGTCCCGGAGCCGCCGTTCAAGGGCAAGATTGGTCGCAAGGCCAGCGAATCCACGCCGGACTTCCCGAAAGCGATCGAAGCACCCAAGGGCGCGCCCAACGTCTTGCTCATCCTGACCGATGACGTCGGCTTTGGGGCATCGTCCACGTTTGGCGGGCCGATTCCCACGCCAAACTACGACAAACTGGCCAAGGCCGGGCTGCGGTACAACATGTTTCATACGACGGCCCTCTGCTCGCCGTCGCGGGCCGCGCTAGTCACCGGGCGCAACCACCACACATGCGCCACCGGGGTCATCACAGAATTCGGGACCGGGTACCCCGGGTACAACTCGATCATGCCAAAGAGCTGCGGCACGGTCGCCGAAATGCTCAAGCAGAACGGCTGGAATACCTCCTGGTACGGCAAGAACCACAACGTCCCCGACTGGCAGTCGAGCCAGGCCGGGCCGTTCGACCTCTGGCCCACGGGCCTCGGGTTCGAGTACTTCTATGGGTTCATCGGCGGCGACACCGACCAGTGGCACCCGGCCCTGTTCGACGGTACGAAGCCGATCGAGGCCCCGAACGACCCGAAGTACCACCTGGACGCCGACCTGGCCGACCACGCCGTCGCCTGGATTCGCCAACAGAAGGCGCTGGCGCCGAACAAACCCTTCTTCGCTTACTACTCCCCTGGCCTCTGCCACGCCCCGCACCACGCGCCCAAGGATTGGATCGCGAAGTTCAAAGGCCAGTTCGACCAGGGCTGGGACAAGGTGCGCGAGGAAACTCTGGAACGACAAATCAAGGCAGGAGTGGTGCCGCCCGGTACCAAGCTCACCGAGCGCCCCAAAGAAATCCCGGGCTGGGAATCGCTCTCGGCCGACCAGAAGAAGGTGTATGCCCGCATGATGGAGGTTTACGCCGGCTGTCTCGCATTTTGCGATCACAACATCGGGCGGGTCATTCAGGCAGTCGAAGACACGGGCGAGATGGACAACACGCTGATCATCTTCATCATGGGCGACAACGGCGCGAGCGGCGAAGGCACTTTGCAGGGCCTGTCGAATGAAGTGGGAGTGGCTGCAAACGGCCTCGAGGAGACCATTCCGTACCTCCTCTCCGTGATGGACGACCTCGGTGGGCCGCTGACCTACAACCACTACCCGGTCGGCTGGGCCCACGCGATGGACTCGCCGTTCCAGTGGACCAAGCAGGTCGCGTCGCACTTCGGCGGCACCCGCAACGGCCTGGTCATTTCCTGGCCCAAGCGGATCAAGGACCAGGGCGGGCTTCGCAACCAGTTCTGCCACATTATCGACATTGTGCCGACGATTCTCGAAGCGGCCGGCGTCAAGGAGGCCACGATGCTCAACGGCGTCAAGCAGACGCCGATCGAGGGCACAAGCCTCGTCTACACGTTCGACGACGCCAAGGCGCCCACGCGGCACACGACGCAGTATTTCGAGATGTTGTGCAACCGCGGCATTTACCACGACGGCTGGATCGCCAGCACGCATCCGATGCGCTTGCCGTGGGCCAAGGTTGATCCCGGCGCCGCCGGCGCCGACCCGGATGACTTCAAGTGGGAGCTGTACCACGTCGCGGAGGATTATTCTCAGTCCAAGGACCTGGCGGCCGAAAACCCCGACAAACTGAAGGAGCTTCAGACCATCTTCGACCAGGAGGCCAAGAAGTACCACGTCTACCCGCTCGACGCCACGTTTGCCGAGCGGGCCGACGTGTCGATTCGCCCGAGCCTGACCCGGGGCCGCACCACGTTCACTTACTATCCGGGAACGGTCCGTGTGCCCGAGGGTTCTGCACCGGACACGAAGAACCGATCGTTCACGGTCACGGCCGAGGTAGAGATCCCGAAGGAGGGAACCGAGGGCGTGATCATCACGCAAGGTGGCCGCTTCGGCGGATATGGATTGCTCCTCGTGGACGGCAAGCCGGAATTCGATTACGCGTTCTCGAACCACAAGGAGCACAAGTATCGCGTCGCGGCGAAAGACAAGCTCGCCGCCGGCCCGCACACGCTCAAGTTCGAGTTTCAGTACGAGGGCCCCGGCTACGGAAAGGGCGGGACCGGCACGCTCTCGGTGGACGGCAAGGAAGTCGCGAAGGGGAAGATCGAGCGCACCATCCCCGTCCGCTTCTCGCTCGACGAAACGATGGATGTGGGAATGGACACGGGTACGCCGGTCGTGGAGGACTACGTGGACAAGGTGCCCTTCAAGTTCACCGGCGCGATCAAGAAGGTCGTCGTCGAGCTCGGCAAGAGTGGCCTCGCGGCCAGCGACCAAAAGGAGTTGCACGAACGCGACCGACGCGTGGGCGTGGTTCGCGAGTGAGGGAGTCCGATTGGCCCCGCCCGGGCCGGCGACGGTTGCCTACCGATTCTTTGCCCGTTCCATCGTGGAGACGACACCATGCGAATGCGAACGACCCTGGCCGGGGCAGCGTTGCTCGCGGCCGGTGCCCTGCTCGGCTGGCTGGCCGGCAGCGGCCGGCTGGACGCCGTGCTGAATGCGAAGGGCGACCCGCCGAAGGTCGAGCAACCCACGGTACCGCCGGTCCAGCTCGTCCGGGCCGGGCAGAAGGATTCGGCCCCGGCCGGCAAGGGCGGCAAGAAGCCAAACATCCTCATCATCTGGGGCGACGACATCGGCTGGTTCAACCCGAGTTGCTACCACGGCGGCGTCATGGGCTACCAGACGCCGAACATCGACCGCATCGCCAAGGAAGGCGCGCGCTTCACCGACTGGTACGGCCAACAGAGCTGCACGGCCGGGCGCGCGGCATTCATCATGGGTCAGTCGCCGATCCGTACCGGGCTGACCAAGGTCGGCCTACCGGGCTCGCCGCTGGGAATCCAGCCGCAAGACCCGACCATCGCCGAGCTGCTCAAGCCACACGGTTACGCCACCGGTCAATTCGGCAAGAATCACCTGGGCGACCGCAACGAGTTCCTGCCCACGGTCCACGGGTTCGACGAGTTTTTCGGCAACCTCTACCACCTCAACGCCGAAGAGGAACCGGAGAATCCCGACTACCCAAAGAACCCCGAGTTCAGGAAGAAGTTCGGCCCGCGCGGCGTGCTCCACAGTTGGGCCACCGACAACGATGACCCCACGGATGACCCACAGTTCGGTCGCGTCGGCAAGCAGAAGATCGAGAACACCGGGCCGTTGAATACGAAGCGGATGGAAACCGTTGACGAGGAGTTCCTCGACGGGGCGCTCAAGTTCATGGACAAGTCGGTCAAGGACGGCAAGCCGTTCTTCTGCTGGTTCAACTCCACCAGGATGCACATCTTCACGCACCTGAAGAAGGAGTCGCAGGGCAAGACCGGCCTTGGGCTTTACCCCGACGGTATGGTCGAGCACGACGGCATGGTCGGGCAGCTGCTCAAGAAACTGGACGACCTGGGCATTGCCGACAACACGATCGTGATGTGGTCCACGGACAACGGAGCTGAGGCATTCACCTGGCCGGATGGCGGCACGACGCCATTCCGGTCCGAGAAAGACACGAACTGGGAGGGCGGATGGCGCGTCCCATGCGTCATCCGCTGGCCAGGCGTCATCAAGCCGGGCATGGACTCCAATGAGATCTTTGCTCACGAGGACATGCTGCCGACGATCCTGGCGGCGGCTGGGGACGCGGGCATCGTGGACGATTGCCTGAAAGGTCACCAGGCCGGGGACAAGACGTTCAAAGTCCACCTCGACGGCTACAACCTCATCCCATTCCTCAGGGGCGAAGCCAAGGAATCGCCGCGGAAGGAGATGATGTACTGGAGTGATGACGGCGATCTGATGGCGATGCGCTACGACAAGTGGAAAATCCATTTCGCCGAACAGCGCGCCGAGAGCTTCAACGTGTGGCGGGAGCCGCTCGTGAAGCTCCGGGTACCGCTGATTTTCAACTTGCGCAGCGACCCGTTCGAGAAAGCCCAACACGAGTCGATTTACGTCGCCGATTGGACGGCGCGCCGCGCCTTCCTGCTCGTGCCCGCGCAGGCATTGGTGGGCAAGTGGATCTCCAGCTTCAAGGACTTCCCGCCGCGGCAGAAGCCAGCCAGCTTCAGCATCGATGAGGTGATGAAGAAACTGGAAGACGCCCCGCGCGGCAAGTGACAACCCGGGACCGCCCCGGCCGGGCCCTCCGCCTAAAGCGGCCGGCCGCTCCTGTTCGCACTCGAGAGTCTCATCCGGGAAGGAGGTCCCAAGGCCCAAGTCAACCGGTTCAGCATCAACCCGGTGTTCGCCGCGGGGAGACCGCCCGCGGGGGTCAACCGGGATCCGACAACGACGCCTGGGTGGATCCACTTCTCCTGAGCCATTTCGCCCCGGCTGACGTACGGACCGGGGGGCCCAGGGGTCCGCATCCTGAGCGTGCGACGCACGCCAGGACACTGTTAGGAGGGCACACTTATGCTCCTCAACATCTTGTCATGGGTCGTGTTCGGTCTGATTGCCGGAGCGATCGCCCAGTTCATCATGCCGGGCAAGCAACGGGGGGAGGCTTATGACTCGAAGGGCTTCGTGATCACCATTCTGCTCGGGATTGCCGGGGCGGTGATCGGCGGCTTTATTAGCAGCCAGCTCTTCAACTGGGACGTTTCGGGCTTCAACCTGCCGAGCTTTGTGATCGCGGTCGGCGGAGCGCTTCTGCTCCTGTTGCTCTACCGCCTGGCGGTGTCCGCCAGCGCGTCCCGGTCGGCCTGACGGGGCAGTCGGATGACCGGGGAATCTTCGGGGGCCGGATTCCTCCGGCATAGGTTCGATCGTCTCTGGCGGAGAAGTCGGATCGGGCGCGTGGCGTGAGGCGCGACCGGTCCAGGCGAGCCAGCGCCGGCCCCGTGGCAACGGATCTGCTCAGCTCGGAGGATGCATCATGAATCTCGTGGACCAGGTCAAGACAGAGCTGCCGACCGCGCTGATCGATCGGATGAGTTCATTGATCGGGGCGGGCGAGGGGGCGACCAAGTCGGCCGTCGGAGCCGCCGTGCCGGCCCTGCTGCAAGGACTCTCCAACGTGGCGCATACTGGCAACGGCGCCCAGAGGCTTGCTTCCGCCCTGGGAAAGTTCGACGCGGACTCGGTGGGCGATACAGCGAACATGCTGGCGAACAACCCCGGCGCGGTGCAGGAGCAAGGCAGCGGCCTGCTCAACTCGCTGTTCGGCGGCAACATAGTTTCCGGACTCTCCAACACCTTGAGCCGCGTCACGGGGCTCGGAGCCGGCGCGGTGCAAAAGCTGCTCGGCTATCTGACCCCGATGGTCCTCGGGGTGATCGCCGGCCGATTCGCCGGCCGGACGCCGAACGCCCAGAGCGTGACCCACCTGCTCGACGACCAGAAGGCCAACATTGAGAACGCCCTGCCCTCCGGCGTCTCCCTGCGCGACGTGCCGGGGGCGGCCGCCGGGGCGGCCGCGCGGGCCGCCGCTGGGGCGGCCCAGGACACCGCGTCCTCGGTGGGGAAGTGGCTGATCCCGTTGCTCCTGCTTGCGGCGCTGGCACTGGCGGCGTACCTGCTCTGGCCGAAGTCCAAGCCCACCGTGCCAGAAGTACCAGCTGTCGCCGATGTGACCACCAACGTCACGAACACAGTTCAGGGAATGACCGATTCCCTGAACGGGATCACCGATCCCACTTCGGCGGCCGCCTCCTTGGGCAAGCTCGCGGAATTTAATACCAAGATCGACCAGTTGAAGGAAACGATGGCCAAGTTGCCCGCCGAGGGCAAGGCCAAGGTCGCCGAGGCGATCAAGACCAACCTGGACAAGCTCGAGACGCAGTATGCCAAGCTGCTCTGGATCCCGGGCGTGGGCGACAAGATCGGGAACGTGATGAACGAGTCGATGAACAAGTTGGCCTCGCTCGGCGGGCTGCCGGCCCCGGAACTCCCGCGGCTCAGCGGCGACGTGTCGCGCAGCGTCACATCGCTCACCGAAACGCTGGGGGGTATCAAGGACTCGGCCTCGGCCGAAGCGGTGTTGCCGAAGCTCAACAACATCAGCAAGGAACTGGACAGTGTCAAGGATCGGATGGGCACGATGTCGGACACCGCCAAGTCCACCCTCGGCTCTCTGATCAAGGCCGCTGTGGCCAAATTGCGGCCGGTCGTTGACAAGGTGCTCGCGATGGCGGGTGTCGGCGAAAAGGTCAAACCGGTCGTGGACGGCATCCTGGCCAAGCTCGACGCCCTGACCGAGTGATTCCTCGGCCGTCCCGACCTCCGACGCGGGCTGCCCACGCGGGTGGCCCGCGACGGTCTGAAACGCCGAGCCCACAACGATCGCGGAATCGCCCTCGCAGGAAACACGCTAGAGGATTCACCATGATCGCGCACTCTCTGTGGACCGGAATCGAAAACGTTCGCCGCAACTGGGGCTGGTTCCTCGTCCTGGGGATCGCCCTCATCCTGCTCGGCGCCTTTGCCATCGTCGCGGCCGAGATTGCCGCACTCGCCTCGGTCCTGCTCTTCGGCTGGATGATCCTGATCGGCGGAGTCTTTGAGACCATTACCGCCTTCTGGGCCCGGCAGTGGAGCGGGTTCTTCCTCGACCTGTTTGCGGGCGTCCTGTATGCCGTGATCGGGCTACTGATTCTCGCCCACCCGGTGGCGGCCGCGGCCGGGCTGACGCTCGTGCTCGCCGCCCTCTTCCTGACCAGCGGCGCCTTCCGGATCGGCGCCGCCCTGATGATGCGGTACCCGAACTGGGGCTGGTCGATCCTCGACGGCGTCGTGAGCCTGATCTTGGGCGTCATGATCTGGGGGGAGTGGCCGCAATCGTCCCTGTTGGTGATCGGCACGTTTGTCGGCATCGTCCTGCTATTGCGCGGCTGGGCGTGGGTGATGTTCGCCCTGGGCGTCAAGCAGTTGGCGACCCTGGGGGACGCGGTTCGGCCGCCGGTCGGCGACCGCGTCTCGACTCACGTGTGACACGGTCGCATCGGTGCGTCGTGGCAGGGGGCCCGCCGATGACTGGAAGAAGCCGGCTCACCCGAGTGCTCGTCCGATGGGTTGCCCCTGTCGCGGGCCTTGCGGCAATCGGCCTGGCTCTGTTCCTCTATTTCCACAACCCGGCGCCTCGGACCTACGCCCTTCGTGTCACCGCCGGGAATGAACTCGGGATGCGCCACCAGTTGGCCCTGCGCCTTCAAAAGGAGGCGGTAGACCGGAACCTCAACTTCGAGCTGACGCCCTGCGCCGGCTCGGAAGAGGCTCTCGACTGGGTCAACGCCCACAAGGTTGATGTGGCGCTCGTCCAGGGGGCCCTCTCGCCGGACCGCCGGGCCGGCGTTCGGCAGGTCGCGACCCTCCATATCGAACCGCTGCACCTGCTGGTCAAGAAGGAGCTTTTGCCGGAGGTCTCGGCCAGCCTGACCGCGTTGCGCGGCAAGACAGTCGAGCTGGAGGAAGTCGGCTCGGGCACCCACAGCCTGGCGATGGCCGTCCTCGCCTTCGTCGGCCTGCAGCCACGCGACCAGGACCCGGACGGCGGCTACATCCGGTGGAGCTTCGGCCGCCGGCGCCTCCTGGCGGAAACGGACATCGGCCAATTGCCGGACGCCGTCTTCATGATCTCCTCCCTGCCGTCGATCACGTGCACTCACCTTGTCCACAAGCACGGCTACCGGTTGGTCCCGTTACCCTTCGCGGAGGCATTCGCCCTCGGGTCACTGGCCCAACCGGCAGACGTTTCGCCCGCGTCGGTCGCGGACGGGCAGGTCGTTAAGGGGCGCATCCAGGCGGTGACCATCCCGGCCTTCACGTACAGCGTGGACCCGCCGGTCCCCGACAAGCCCCTGCCCTCGTTGGGGACCCGCCTGTTGCTCGTCGCCCACAAGGACGTGCCGCCGCGGGCCGCCTACCGACTTGTCGAGGCAACATACGCCGCCGAGTTCGGCAAGATTGTCCGCCCGCCGCTCGACGCCAGGCTGATGGACCTTCCGCCGGAATTCCCGTGGCACGACGGGTCGGTGCTCTACCAGGAGCGCAACGCGCCCGTGCTTTCGGGCGAGGTCATGGACTCGACCCACAAGGGGCTGGCGATATTCGCCGCGGCGGCGTCCGGCCTGTTCGTGCTCTGGCAGTGGGCGAAAATGTCGAGTCAGCGAGCGCAGGTCAGCGGGCTCGGTCGATACCTGGCCGAGGCGGCGCGGCTTGAGGCCCGGGTCACGGCGGCCGAACAGGCCCGGCCCATCGCCGTGGCCGACCTGGTAACCCTGCAGGACGATCTGGTCCGCTTGAAGGCGCAGGCGCTGGACGAACTGACGCAAGACGAGTTGGGCGGTCGGGAGCTGCTCACCAGTTTCCTGGTCCAGGTGAATGACCTTCGCGGCCACTTGACCACGCTGATCGC
>Ga0066905_100000727_pt1 | contig 9978 bp, 4 predicted proteins | sample PanSoiMetaPlot36_FD_67483 | JGI IMG/M metagenome (GOLD analysis project Ga0066905, IMG submission 67483) | Tropical forest soil microbial communities from Panama analyzed to predict greenhouse gas emissions - Panama Soil Plot 36 (version 2) | ecosystem: Environmental > Terrestrial > Soil >... | reverse complement strand
GGGGTGCTCAGGTCGATGCGAGCACGACGGGCCAGGTCTTGGATCGCCCTCGTCAGCGGCACGTGCTCCCGGGCCTGATCGGCCGCGGTCGCCAACACCGATGCCGCGGCCCGTCCACTGTGGCGCGCGGCCAGCAGCGCTTCGGCTTGCCGCCACCGGGCGTACCCGGCGCGGTGTCGGTAGCCCAACGTCTCCCACCGCTCCGCAGCGAGGCTCCATGCTGCCGGGTCGCTCGACCCCGCGGCGCGGCTGCGCTCGGCCTCCCAGGTGGCTCGCACGGCCGGATTGGCAGCGAGGAACGGATGCTCGGCGAACGGCATGTCGTGTGTCCGACCTACCCAGGAGGCCAGATCATCAACGGCAGCCATCGCCGCCGTGACGGCATCGTCGTCGCGGCGGGCCCGCGCTCGTTCGGCCAGATCCGCGCAGGCGCGCATGCCCACCGCCAGCAGCCACCCGGACAAGATCACCCATTCGGTGCCCTCCAGCTGTTCCCGCTGCCGCCGAACCTCCTCGAGCGCTTCGTCGGGGCGTGCTGCCCAGAGCGCTACCTCGGCGAGAGATTGCCCGATCTCGCGGGCAAGGTCGAGGTGGAGCTCGAGCTTGGCCTGGGTGAGCCGCTCCAGAGCAGAGTCGACCTCACCCCGCCGCAAGTCGATCTCGGCACGACACGCGTGAAGCAGCGCCCGATCCCGGTCAACCGGCCCGATTGTGCGCGGGTCGATCAAGGCAGCAGCCTCCGCGGTACGTCCGCAGCCGAGCAGTCCATCGACCGCATTGGCCAGGAGGACGGTCGCGTAAATGTTGCTAGCCAGGCCGTCAGTCCGGACGGCGTCGTCACCGCGCAGCGCGACTCGGGTTGCCTCTTCGAGCTTCCCGACTTTCAGCAGCGCTTCACTTTCGAATACGGCAATCCAGCCGATCGTCCAGGCATCCTGGGCGTCCGCTGGCGCGCTGTGCGCTCGGGCGAGCAGCTGGAATCCTTCCTCGACCTCGCCACCAAGAAAGGACTGGTAGGCGCGCCCACAGAGAACCCGAGGTATTACCGTCGCGGCGCCGGCCGCCTCAGCAACCTCAAGCGCACGATCGAAAGCAGCAACAACCTCTGTGGGCGGCGCTTCCTGCAAGAAATGGGACGCGTACCAGTACCAGGCCATTGCGTGCTCGGCCGAGGGCGCGCTGTTCTCGTACAGCCGCAGAGCCTCCTCGATCAGGGGCCGTCCCGAGGCTGGGGAATCGAGCGCCCGCATAACGGCGGTACGAACCTGGATCAGAGCCGCGATTGCGTGGTCTGGATGGTCACCGAACCTCCGGTATGCGTCCTCGGCGACGACCCCAGCCTGCACTCCATTACCGGACGCTTCTAGCGCATCTACGGCTCGCAGGTACACGTGTGGCAGGTCGATCCCACCATCGAGGTTCGCCTCGGGTTCGGCCCGAGACAGTTCGATCGCCCGCTGCCAGTGGGCAGCGGCATCGGCATAAGCGAACACCTGCTCGGCGACCCGAGCGGCGGTTAGGCGGGCCCGCTGTTCCTCGCCGGTGCGCCCGGCAACCGCCCAGTGGCCAGCCGCTTCAGCGGCCAGCTCGTCGCCTCCTGTTATCTCCAATGCGACGGCCAGCCGCTCATGCAGCGAGATCCGCTCGCCGGGCAGCAGTTCGGCGGCCACCGCCTCGCCCAGCAGTGCATGCCGCGGCCGCTGCGCGCCGTCACTCGGACCAGCCAACAGCTGGGCCGCTGCGAGCTCGCGGATCGCATCCCGCACCATCGCCAAGTCCCGGCCGGTGACCTGTACCAGCATGTCCTCGGTCAGCGGCCGGCCCGCCACAGCCAGTGCGTGCAGCACGGCCCGCGAGTCGGCACCACATCCCGCGGTCCGGGCGACCAGCAGTTCGGCCAACGGGGGTGGTAGCGCAACCGGCTGGGAGGCGAGCAGTCCCGAATCCGTTGTCGCGGCGGCCACCAGCTGCTCGGTGAAGAATGGGTGACCCTCTGCTCGCTCGTACACCTCCGCTACGAGCTCGCCAGGCAGCGTCGCGCCGACCAACCCGCTGACCAGATCGGTTACCTCGTCCCGCGAAAGCGGGCCCAGCCGGAGCTCGGCGAGCCCGGCAGTCCGGCGCACATGAGTCAGCCAATCGGCTACCGGTGGCTCCAGCGGTGCCTCGTCGCTGCGACAGGTCGCTACCACCGACAACGCGCTGTCCCGGCCCGGGCGGAGCAGATAGGTCAGGAAATCCAACGTTGCACGGTCTGCCCAGTGCACATCCTCGACCAGCAGACCAAGTGGCGACCGCCGCGCCACTCCATCCAGCAGCTCGGCCACCCCGGCGAACAGCCGATCGTGCCGCCAGCTCTCCGCCGGCTCAGCGGGGGCAAGGTCACCATCGGCCAGCCTCGGAATCAGGCGCGCCAGCTCCGGCCGAACATAGGGCGGCGCCGCCGCCAGCGCCGCATCGAACGGCGCACCGCCATCCATCCGGCTTAGCTCGGTCAGGGCATCTGCCAACGGCAACAGCGGCAGCTTCTCGGCCAGCGGCAAGCACCCGCCGCCGAACGTGAGCGTTCCTTCCGCAGCCGCACGAGCTAGACCCTCGGTCACAAACCGGGTCTTGCCGATACCGGCATCGCCTACCACCAGGATCAGCCGCGCCCGATCCGTCAGCGCCGACTGCAACCGGGACAACTCGTGCTCCCGGCCGACAAAGGCCCCCCACCTGGCCATACCCCAGACCACCAGCCCACGCCGCCATCCGTCAACTACAAATCGGCCCAATCGGCGCCCGGCAAGCCCGGGGCGCGCCTTCCCGCTTGAGTGGGTCGCGGAGCGTACTATTCATCGCCGTGACCGGGATCATAAGTACGCTCACAAAGCTGGCGAACAGAGTGTGGACGGGAATCGTCCGGCTCGTAGCAAGCATCTTGGGTGTCTTCGGCGTGACGATTGGGCCACGTACTCATGTTCCGACCGATTGCGGGCCAAGCCCCGAACCCGATCCGGGCTGCTATCCAAACCCATGGCCGTGCGGGTCCGAGATCGAGGCCAGGGTCTTCGGCGCCACGGGCGCCCTGGCGACGTACGAAGACTGCGGCGAGGCACCGCACATTATCGTCCGAGCCGACCGCGGTTTCCTGGGTTCGATGCTGCTGCGAGGGCCGAGCTCCGCTTCCCCGCTGCTCCCACGGTACGGGTGCGTGTGGTCCATTTCTCGAACCCCGGCAGGGTCGAGGCCTTCGAGCACAGCGGCGTACTCGCCGACACCAGGATGATGGCGCCGACCCCGGCGGTGGAGCAGGAGTTCACCCTGACTGGTTCGGCGATCGATCTAGTCGTCGTCACGCCGGCCTCAGCCACGGACGAGACGTTGGTGATTTCGCTCTGCCATTAGCCGGCAGACCACTGGGGGAGGGCCAGATGCCAGGGGCGGGGACACATACCACCATAATTCAGCGACTAGCGAAGGGCGCGGCAGACAATAACGATGGCGCCGTCGGGGAGTTCCTCACCGACCCTGACCTGAATGCGGACTGGGCCACCTATTCCAGCCAGGAGGCTTTGCAGTCGCGGTACGCCATCCTCGGCGCGATGGGGCCGGACATCTTCTACGCGATGCTCGACTACGGGGCCGGGATACAGGACCTGGAGGATGTGGTCCTGAAAGTCGCCGGGACATTCCGCTGCGCAGGGGAACTGTCGTCGCGGATCAACAACCTGATCGACAGTGATCTGAACGAGCTCACGCTGGGGGTCTGGGAGGATCTCCAGGCCGTATTCGCCAATATCAAGGGCATCATGGTCACCGGGGTGCTTGACCTGATCGTCGAACGGTATAACTTGTGGACCTTCTTCCTTCCGCTGCGCCAGGTCGACGACTATCCGAAGAACTGGTACTGGGCTGATTTCCTGCACTATGTAAAAACCGGATGTTTCACGCAGAAGCTGCTCGATAATGCAGCGGCTCTGCGGTCCGCGGACCAGGATTCCGCGACGGCCAAGTGCCTGTCCGCGTACGCGCTCGGCTATCTGACCCACTACGTCGCGGACACCGTCGGGCACGGGTGGGTGAACCGGATCGTCGAATCGCCCTGGCGGAACATGTGGCAGCGCCACCACCTGGTGGAGAACTTCATCGACGCGCACGTGTGGGCCAGCTGGCACAACGAGGGCACGCCGCCGGCCAGACCGGCCGACGAACAGCACCTGGACACGCTCCGACCGCAGCCCGGCGATCCGCTCCGGGCCGGCGCGGCCGCCCTCAGCTACGCGCGCCTGAACGACCTATGCAACATCGGGTCGGCCGGGACCGACTCGATCATCGACAACGCCGTGACCAAGATCTGCAATCTGATCCAGCGCGGCCTGTTCGACATCGGGGCGTCCAGCGTGCCAGTCCTGGAGGCGCCGGATGACCCGATCTTCGCCACCTGGACCGAGTTCATCGCCGACGCTATCTGGCAGACCTATCCGCCGGATCAGGAGCATCCCAGCCGAATGGGCCGGTACCCAACGCCGGACGACGTCGCCGGCGCGTACGGCGCCTATCGGCTGGTGCTCTCGCTGGCAACCGAGGACAAGACAGATAAGCCGATGCCACCGGACATCGCCGGTGACGTGGCCGCAATTCTGGATCAGATGTGGCGGAACATCACCAATGACCTGTCGAGCGTCCCGCCACCGCCGTCGCCGGCCGGCAGCGGAAGTTTCAGCCTGCAAGCCCTGTGGGACGCGGTCAAGGCGGAGCTGGAGTGGCTCGGGCAGGTCGCCGACGCGGCACTGCAGGCGCTGGGCGACCTGGTCAGCGGCGTCATCCAGGCGGGGGTGACGGCAGGGGCCGACACCATCAAGTGCGGGCTGTACCTCATCAACTCGATCCTGTACTCGATGTACCACTCGCTGCGGATGACGCTTGTCATGTCCGGGTACTCCGGGCCGTTCACCGAGGACCTGACCGCCACCTGGGGACCGCTCGACCTGTCCACGCTATGGAACACGAACAGCGAGCAGAGCAGTCCGCGATACCCGATCGAGCCGGTGCTGTCACAGCGAGACCTCACCGCAGATCAGACCCACCCGTTCTCCCCCTACCGGCCCTACTTCAAGCCGTCCGGCATGGCGCCGGTCAACGTGGAAGCCCCGGCTACCGTTTTCCCCGCACAGGTGCTCGCGTGGACGATGCCCGAGGACATGCTCGACTCCCCGGTCGCCGGCACCCACGACATGTTCTCGGCCGCCGGGCCCGCCCCAGCGACGACGGTCCCGCTGCTGAACCCGGACGGCAGCACGCTCACCGGCCTGGAGACGTTCGACGGCAGTCAGCGGTACTTCGGCAGCATCATGGCCAACTGCGAGGCTGCGCTGCTGTTCGCCGTGCCCTACCTGTCCGGCACCCCGTATCCGCAGGGGGTCGTGCTGCCCGACTACAACCTGGACAGCGATCGTGGCTACGCCTGGCCGTGCTGGGACGTCGACTGGACGTATAGGAACCCGCTGGCGCCGTTTCCGTGGAACGGGTGCGACCCCTATCCAATGGACACGCTCGGCCGGGTATTGGCGGCCCGGCCGGGAATCAACTGGGGCGCTACGCCGCCCGATGCGACGCAGATTCCCCCTGGCCTTCGCAAGAAGCTCACCACCAACGACCCGTGGGGCAGTCCCCGGTCCGGCAACGCGTGGGTGAACGCCGCCGCGCTCGGCTTCCCTGGCGAATGCCAGTACGCGGACTTCCCGTTCCCCTCGATCGTGGTCAACCCGAACCGCGGCGAGCCGATGGGCCAGTGCGGGGTGACAACGCGGCCGGAGGCGACTAACGCACCGGGTGGCGGGCTGCTCGGCCCCGACTACCTGTTCGCGCCGCCACGCCTCCTGCACAGCAACCCGGCCGACGACGCGGTGAACGTCTACCTGGAATTCCCCTACATCGGGACGACGACCGCCGAGAACGACGGACGGCTGTCCAACTTCCTGCGCGCTCTCGCGCGCACCGCGGACCCGCGGCTCATCCTGGCCAACGCGGTCAGCCTGTGGCTGGGCGGCGGATCCACGACCCTGCCGTGGGTGAGCGGCCCGGTCACCAGCCCACCGCAGACAGCGCCCGACCGCGACCTCGCGACCGCGGTCGCTCAGCTCGCGGTCACCGGCCGCGGCGCATTCGAAGCGTTCGCCTCCTGGACACCGCAGGACACGGACCTAGCGGCCGAATACGCCAGCAAGTTCCCGGCCTCCGCCTTCACCCAGGCCCAGATCCAGGACGCGGCGACCCGGGTCCTCGACGCGGCCTACACCGCGTTGTGGGCCATCCGCTCGAACGACCCCGCCTGGCGGAGCAGGCGCGCCACCATGCCTTGGATCGCGGTGTCCGGCTTCGACGACACCCCACACCGGCCGGTCAACGTGCCCACAGCTCCCTACCCGCAGTACGACCTCGCGTTCACCGTCGAGGGTGCGGCAGGCCCGGTGAATGTCACCGCCCGCTACCTGATCGCCTCGGCCGGTGGCTGGGCCGGTCCTCGGAAGCCGGGGAGCACGTCGTTCACCAACCCGAATCCCAAACTGCTCGGAGATCCCGCCGGCACCCCGCCGGCCGGGCCGGCTCCGCGGACCCTCCCCCAGGACACTCCCGTCATCGCCGGCAGCAAGATCATCATCTACATACACGGAGGCGGGTCCAAGGCCGAGGAAGCCGTCGACATGGCCAACTGGTTCATCATCGAAGGCCAGCGGGCGGGTGAGAAGATCACCGTGATCTCCTTCGACCTGCCCAACAGCGCCTACGGCTCGACATTCGAGGTCACCGACGTAACCGGCACAACCTACGACTACAACCAGAGGAACGTCCTGCACTTCGTGCTGAAGTACATCATCGGCTTCATCGAGCAGCTGGACGCAACGATCGGAGACGTCAAGGACCGGATCGTCGCCGTGATCGGCGGCAGCCTCGGCGGCAACACGTCGCTGCTGCTGACCGGCCTTTACGACCAGAACCACCCCTACCTGCGCACGATTGTGTCCTGGTCGGTGACCGCGACGGCCCCGGCCAACTATCTCGGGGTAATCCCGGCCGCTGCGTTGGCCGCATACGTTGGAGGCCTGCAAGCCGCCGCGACCAAGCCGGAACCTCCCGACGACCACGCGACGCAGGCGCAATTTTTCGAGGTCATGTACACCAAGCCGCTATCGGCCAACCCGCTGCTCTACATACCGCCGCAGCCGGTCATGTGGTTCCGCGGCGGCTACGCGCCCGACGGCGCGAAGGACTGGCAGCCGTGCAAGGACATGTCGATCGCAGGGTCACGGTTCGACCGCTACGAGATCTACTCGCCCCTCATGCGGCGCTGGATCACCGCCCTGAACCTGGAACAGATCTCGTTCAGCTTCCAGGACGACAAGCCCGTGCTGCAGCCGGACGCCAGGCTGATGCTGGTCGCCGGGGACAACGACAACTACTTCCCGAACGCGATCTACAACAGCACCATCGAGGTGGCCCGCGCCATCCGGCAGTCGGCCCACGGCAAGGCCGAGTTCTGGCTGGACACCGGACACAGCATCCACAGCGAACGACCGCGTCTGTTCGTCAAGGAGATCCTCTACTTCCTGGTCAAACCGGACGCGGGCGACTCCCCGAACGGAACGGTCGTCTCCACGCCGCCCAAGGCCGTCTACTCGATGGCGGACCGATGAGCGCCGACTGCCAGCAGGTCGTCATCACGATCGAGGTCCCGACCTGCGATCCGTGCGCCCGCCCGGGCCCCGGGGACGGTCCGGGAGCCGACGGCCCGCCGCAACCGGTGCCGACGCCCTTCCTGGTCATTCCGTGCGTGCCCGGTGACAGCGGCACACGACCCATTCCCGCCGCCCAGGCGCTCTACAGTCGGGCCATCGGGTGGACGATCGCCAACCCTTCGGCCCCCGGCGGCTGGAACGACTTCCAGGTCCGGCTGTCGTGCGCCGTGGCCAATCTGGGCGCTGTCGCCAGCCCGGCGGCCATGGTCGAGTTCTACACCGGTACCGCCATCGGGATCTGGCAGCCGGGCCATGCGACCCTGGCCGCGGCCGAGGTGAAGGCGGGCGTCCAGCTAGTCGGCCGGGCCAGTTTCACCGCGCCGCCGGGCACGGTCAGAACCGTGATCTGCCCCGCGTACTGGGTTCCTGGCAGCGCAGCCGCCGCTCAACAGGGCGTCCTGGTTCAGGTCCGCGACCTGTTCACCGACCCGTGGACGGCGCCGTTCGACGCGCTGAACGACCGGCATGTCGCGCGTAATGACCGAATCATGCTGAGGGTCTGGAACACCGGTGTCGACAGCAACGCTGCCAGACTCGCGCCAGGCACCTCGGACCCGCACTGGCTGCTGGTCGCCGGACCAGGAGTCACGAGCTCGCGGGCACCGATCGTCCTCACCGACCAGCATCCGTTTGGGCAGTACTTCGCAACGGCGGAGTCGATGTGGATCTGGCAAGACGCTGCCGGGTTGGGCGAGATCGGCTCTCCCTATACGTTCCGGCTGCCCCTGGATCTGACCGGTTTCGACCTTGCGTCAGTGCGGGTCAGCGGCGTATGGGGCGTGGACAACGACGGAGCCATCACGCTCAACGGTCAAGTACCCACGGGCACCGGAACGTTCTCACTGACGGGTGCGGTTCCGGACAACTACAACGTCGAGCACGCGTTCACCATTACCGGCGGATTCGTGGCCGGAATGAACGCGCTCGACATCGAGGCCACCAACGCCCACGGCCCCGGCGGCCTGAACGTGTCCCGCTTGACGATCACTGGGACGCCGGTCTGATCCGCCGGGCCACGATCCACTTCGTGGAAACCTTGGACAACAGCTTGCAGAACGGCTATCCGACCGGTGGGTGTACGGGTGGTGGCCAGGTGAGCAGAGCCGTGAGGCTGGCCGCCTCCTCGTCGCAGGCTGGGCAGCAGACGAGATGCTGCGGCATGCCAGGGAATGCTACGGACGCATCCGTACCGGCCGCAGCTGCTTCTACGTACTGGTCGAGCAGCTCGAAGCACCCGTCGCAGCCCACATCGGGGCCTTCGAGCCCGAGCAGCGTCGTCGGGCTGAGACCTCGGTCGCCCAATGTCATGACCGTCCCCTCGACGGGACCGTAAAACCCTGCTCGTCGAGTCCTCGCCGTAGCCGCGCCCTGGCCATGTGCAGCGTCTTGTACAGCGCCCCGCGAGTCGTTGCCAGCCGCTCGGCTAATACATCGATCGGCACCCCGTGTACCGCCACCGCGAGCAGCACCTCCCGCTGGTGTGGCGTCAGGTCTGTGTCAATCGCCACTCGCACGCCCTTCGCGAGCTCGATCGCCTCGGCCTCCTGTTCCGGCAGGTCGAACGAGAGATCCTCGGGGATCGGCCACGCCATCGGATCGGTCGGCACCTCTCGATCGCGCCAGGCACGACCGCGGACGGCTACGGACGTAGTCAGCACCGCGAACTTGTACGCCCAGGTCGTGAAGCGGCTGGCTCCGCGGTAGGACGAGAGCCGGCCAAGCACGGCAACCGTCGCATCGTCGGCACACTGGGCGGCAAGCTCATCGATGTCGGCTCTGGATAGTGAGCCGCGGCGCCTGAGCACCTCCCGGTACGAGGCCCCGAGCAGTAGATCATGCAGTCGCCGTACCGCTTCGTCGTACGGTCGTCCCTCGGCGCGAAGGGCGCTCAGCCAGGCCATTGACTCCTCGTCCAGACCGGCTGGAGCACTAGTCGAGTTTCGCTCGGCGGCGGATAGCCGGGCCACCCGCGAGCGATCGGCTGGGGTCACGATGCCTCGGCCGCCAGGTCGGACGGATCGATGATGCGCACCGCGAGCTCCACCGGGCAACCGCGATCGATCAGATCCAGCACCGCATGGACGTCGAAGCCGCGCACGCGCGCCAACCGACCGGCCAAAGCCGGCTGAACACCCGCCGCAATCAAGCGCTGTATCCGCCATCGGATCACCGGATCGGCTCCCGGGTAGCCCGGGGA
>Ga0066905_100000725_pt1 | contig 9986 bp, 6 predicted proteins | sample PanSoiMetaPlot36_FD_67483 | JGI IMG/M metagenome (GOLD analysis project Ga0066905, IMG submission 67483) | Tropical forest soil microbial communities from Panama analyzed to predict greenhouse gas emissions - Panama Soil Plot 36 (version 2) | ecosystem: Environmental > Terrestrial > Soil >... | reverse complement strand
CACGTCGCTGCCCGAGGTCGGCGGCGACGCGGTCGCCTACACCGAGCCGGACGCGGAGAGCATCCAGGCCGCGCTGCGGGCGCTGCTCGAGGACCCGGTGCGCCGGGAGACGCTGGGCACGGCCGGGCACGCCCGTGCGCAGGAGTTCACCTGGGCCGCCTCGGCCGAGGCGCATCTCGCGTCCTACCTGCGTGCGGCCGGGCAGCGGGACGAGTAATCTGCCTGCCCATGGCATCACGGCCCGCCCTTTCTGACCGTCCGGAGCCGCTGGAAGCCATCCTGCTCGTCGGCGGCCAGGGCACGCGGCTGCGCCCGCTGACCATCAGCACCCCCAAGCCGCTGCTCCCGACCGCCGGGGTCCCCTTCCTCGCGCACCAGCTGGCCAAGGCGGCCGCCGCTGGTGTCACCCGGGTGGTCCTCGCCACCTCGTACCGGGCCGAGATGTTCGCGGACCACCTCGGCGACGGCTCCGCGTTCGGCCTGGAGATCGTCTATGTCCAGGAGGACACCCCGCTCGGCACCGGCGGCGCCATCAGGAATGCGGCGGGGGCGCTACGCACCGACCCAGACGGCCCGGTGCTGGTGCTGAACGGGGACGTGCTGTCCGGCCACGACCTCGTCGCCCAGCTTGACCTGCACAACAAGGCCGAGGCGGCGGTCACCCTGCACCTGGTCGAGGTCGGCGACCCGGCCCGGTTCGGCTGTGTCCCGACCGACAGCCATGGGCGGGTGACCGCATTCCTGGAGAAGACCCCCCAGCCGGTCACCAACCGGATCAACGCCGGCTGCTACGTCTTCCGGCGTGAGGTGATCGAGAAGATCCCGCCGGGCGTGGTGACCTCGGTGGAACGAGAGACGTTCCCCGCCCTGATCGCGGGCGGCGCGGTGGTGATGGGTTACCCCGAGACCTCGTACTGGCTCGACGTGGGTACCCCCGAGGCATTCGTTCAAGGATCATGTGACCTTGTCCTTGGCCGCCTCGCCTCGCCCGCCCTCGCCGCCGTGCCCGGTCAGGTGTTGCTGCTCGACGGGGCCCAGGTCGACGCGGGCGCCTGCGCCGGAGGCGGCACCGTCGTCGGAGCGGGCTCGGTGATCGAAGCCGGGGCGCGGGTCGAGGGCAGCGTCCTGTTCGACGGGGTACGGATCGGCGCGGGCGCGCGGGTCAGCGCCTCCGTGCTGGGCCGCGGCGTGCGGATCGGCGAGTCGGTCGTGCTGGACGGGGCCGTGATCGGCGATGATGTGAGCGTGGCCAGCGGGAACGAACTACGTGCAGGCATGCGGGTGTGGCCGGGGGTGGACCTCGGACCGACGTCGGTCCGTTTCTCCACGGACGCGTGAGCCCGCGTGTCCCCGGTGGTGGTGCGCGGAACCCACCCCGATGTCATGCTCACCAGGTGCTGGCGGGCGCCGTTCCGGGTGGACCTGTCCCGGACCCTGGGGGTGCACCGGCGCGGGAAAGGCGATCCGGCCTTCCGGGCCGAACCGTCCGGCGCGGTGTGGCGGACATCGCGCACCCCGGATGGCCCGGCCACGCTGCGCGTAACGGCCGGAGCCACCGAGACGGGTGAGGGCGCCACGGTGTTCGCTGGCGCCTGGGGCCCCGGTGCCGCCTGGCTGCTCGCCTCCCTTCCCGGGCTGCTTGGCGCGGACGACGACCCGACCGGTTTCCGGCCCATGCACCCGCTGCTGGCCGACATGGACCGGCGGTACCCCCATCTCCGGATCGGCCGGTCGGGCCGGGTCTTCGAGGCACTGGTGCCGGCCGTACTCGAGCAGAAGGTCGTCGGGGCCGAGGCACGGCGGGCGTGGCGCCTGCTCATGCTCAGGTTCGGCGAGCCGCCGCCGGGGCCGGCCCCGCGCGGGATGCGGGTCTTCCCGCCGCCGCGCACCTGGGCCCGCATCCCCTCCTGGGAGTGGCACCGGGCAGGCGTCGAGGGCGTCCGCGCCCGAACCGTGATCGGCGCGGCCCACGTGGCCGGCCGGCTGGAGGAGATCGTCGCGATGACCCCCGCCGAGGCGGACCGGCGCCTGCGCTCCTTGCCCGGGATCGGGCCCTGGACCTCCGCCGAAACGCGCCAGCGGTCCTGCGGCGACGCCGACGCGGTATCGGTCGGCGACGTCCACCTGCCCGGCGCGGTCGGCTGGGCGCTGGCGGGGCGGCAGGTCGACGACGCCGGCATGCTGGAGCTGCTCGCCCCCTACGCCGGGCACCGGCACCGCGCCGCCAGGCTGGTGGTGCTCAGCGGCATGCGGCCGCCACGGCACGGCCCCCGGCTGGCGCCGCGCGACTACCGCGCTATCTGACGGCACCGGGCCACGGCGGGAAGCATCCGCACAGGCCGGGTTCCAGCCCGCAGCAACCAAGGAGGCCACCGGAGGGCCCGGGAATGCCGCAATTAGAGTGCCGCTATGAGCGATGCGCCCGCGCCCCGCACGCCGAACCAGCGACCCGAGCAGCCCACGCCGCCGGAAAGCGCCGTCCGCCGCGCGCTCGCCCGCGCCAGGGACGGCAAGACGCTGGATCCCGGCGAGGCCGCCACCTTGATGCATGCCCGCGGCGATAACCTCGCCGCGCTGCTGGCGCACGCCGGCCGCGTCCGCGACGCCGGGCTCGCCGCCGCACATCGTCCGGGTGTCATCACCTACTCGCGCAAGGTGTTCATCCCGCTGACCAGGCTCTGCCGGGACCGCTGCGGCTACTGCACCTTCGTCACCGTGCCGGGCCGGCTGGAGAGCCCGTTCCTGTCACCGGACGAGGTGCTGGCGATCGCCCGCCAGGGCGCCGCCCTCGGCTGCAAGGAGGCGCTGTTCACACTCGGGGACCGGCCCGAGGACCGCTGGCGGCAGGCGCGGGAATGGCTGGAGGCCGCCGGCTACGACGGCACGCTGTCGTACGTCCGGGCGATGGCCGTCCGTGTGCTGGAGGAGACCGGCTTGCTGCCGCACCTGAACCCGGGCGTGCTCACCTGGCAGGACTTCCAGCGGCTCAAGCCGGTGGCGCCGTCGATGGGGATGATGCTGGAGACCACGGCGGCCCGGCTGTTCACCGAACCGGGCGGGCCGCATTACGGCAGCCCGGACAAGGACCCGGCGGTGCGGCTCCGGGTGCTCGAGGACGCGGGGCGGTCGGCGGTCCCGTTCACCACCGGCATCCTCATCGGCATCGGGGAAACGCTCACCGAGCGCGCGGACTCGATCTTCGCCATCCGCAGGGTCGCGCGGGAGTACGGCGGCATCCAGGAAGTTATCGTTCAGAACTTCCGTGCCAAGCCGGATACGAAGATGCGCGGCGTGCCCGACGCCGGTCTTGACGACCTGGCCGCGACGATCGCGGTGGCCAGGCTGGTCCTCGGCCCGTCGGCGCGGATCCAGGCGCCGCCCAACCTCATCGGGGACGCCTACCGGCTCATCCTCGCCGCGGGGATCGACGACTGGGGCGGGGTGTCGCCGCTGACCCCCGACCACGTCAACCCCGAGCGCCCGTGGCCGCAGATCGACGACCTGGCACGCCGCACCGAGGCGGCCGGGATGGTGCTGCGGGAACGGCTCACGATCTACCCGCCGTACATCCGCGAGCCGTGGCTGGATCCGCGGCTGGCCGGGCACGTGGCAGCGCTGGCCGACCCGGCCAGCGGCCTGGCCCGGGACGGTGCGCTGCCCCGGGGCCTGCCCTGGCAGGAGCCCGATGGCGGCTGGGGTGAGGCGGGCGGACGGACGGATCTGCATGTCACCATCGACACCACCGGCCGGACGGCGGACCGCCGCGACGATTTCGGCGAGGTCTACGGCGACTGGGCGTCGGTGGCGGCCCGGATCGACCCGGCCGCCCGGGTGGGCGCTGCCGCCGCCCCGCCGGCCAGTCCCGCCGCGCCGGAGGGCCGCCCCACAGCCCCGCCGCGGTTGCGCGCCGAGGTGGCGGCGGCCTTGCGCAGCGCGGAGAGCGACCCGGCCGGGATCACCGACGGGGAGGCCCTCGACCTGCTCGGTGCCGAAGGCCCGGAACTGGAGGCGCTCGCGTCGCTCGCCGATGCCGTGCGCCGCGACGCGGCGGGCGACGACGTCACCTACGTGGTCACCCGCAACATCAACTTCACCAACGTGTGCTACACGGGCTGCCGGTTCTGCGCGTTCGCGCAGCGGCGCACCGACGCCGATGCCTACACGCTCTCGCTGGAGCAGGTGGGGGACCGGGCGGCCGAGGCGTGGCAGGCGGGCGCGACCGAGGTGTGCATGCAGGGCGGGATCCACCCCGACCTGCCCGGCACCGCCTACTTCGACATCGCCGCGGAGGTGAAGGGCCGCTGCCCGGATCTGCACGTGCACGCGTTCTCGCCGATGGAGGTCGCCAACGGCGCGGCCAGGACCGGGCTCGGCGTGCGCGAGTGGCTGGAGCGGGCGCGGCAGGCCGGGGTCGACTCGCTGCCGGGAACCGCGGCCGAGATCCTCGACGACGACGTCCGGTGGGTGCTGACCAAGGGCAAGCTGCCGGCCTCGGCCTGGATCGAGGTCATTACCACCGCGCACGGGCTTGGGATCCCGACCACCGCCACGATGATGTACGGGCACGTGGACACCCCGGCGCACTGGGTGAGCCATCTGCGTGTGATCCGCGGCATCCAGGAGCGCACCGGCGGCTTCACCGAGTTCGTGCTGCTCCCGTTCGTGCACGCCAATGCGCCGATCTACCTGGCGGGCCTGGCCCGCCCCGGCCCCACCCGCCGGGAGAACCGGGCGATCCACGCGCTGTCACGGCTGCTGCTGCACGGGGCCATCAGCAACATCCAGTGCTCCTGGGTCAAGCTCGCCGGCGAGGCCTGCCGTGACGTCCTGCGCGGTGGCGTCAACGACATCGGCGGCACCCTGATGGAGGAGACGATCAGCCGCATGGCCGGTTCCCGGCAGGGCTCCTACAAGACCATCAGCGACATGGCCGCCATGGTCGCGCCGCTCGGCCGTCCCCTGCGGCAGCGCACGACGCTCTACGGCACGCCTTCAGCAGAACGCCTCGCGGCCTCGGCCGCCAGCGACGGGGTATGCGCGTCCGTGCGTGGCGGCCGCAAACCCCTCCCGCTTGTCTCCGGCTAGCCGCCGCGGCGCCGGCTTCCATGATCACGGACGATTGTGCGCGAATGGCGCCTGAAAGTGTCCGTGATCATGGACCTAGCGGGTGATCAGGAAGGCGCCGGGGTCGCGGGGCGGGCGGTCCGGGGCGGGCGCGGCGGGGTGGCCGACGCCGACCGCGCCCATCGGATCCCAGTCGTCCGGCAGCCCGAGCGCGCGGCGGGTCGTCTCCCGGCAGAACATCGTGCTCGACACCCAGCAGGAGCCGAGGCCCTCCACGGCCAGGGCGACGAGCAGGTTCTGCACGGCCGCGCCCATGGCGACCACGAACATCTCCCGTTCGGCGGCGGCCCGGCGCCGATCGGGGTAGGCATGCGCCGCCTCGGCGTGCAGGCAGGGGACGATGAGCAGCGGCGCCCGCCGCAGCGGTTCCCCCCGCCGCGTCCGGCGGGCGATCTGCTCCGGCGTGAAGCCGTCCCCGCGCAGGTCGGTGATCCAGGCCGCGAGCATGTCATCAAGCAGCGCGGCCCTGGCCCGTTCCGACTCCAGGACGGCGAACCGCCAGGGGGTGGAGTGGTGCGGCGCGGGCGCCGTGATGGCGGCGGCGATCGCCCGGCGGACCGCTGCGGGATCCACCGGCGCGCTGGTGAACTCGCGCACGGTCCGGCGGGCGGCGAGCACGTCGGACGAGCCGAAGCGGAACATGTCCTCGGCCGGGGGCCGGATCAGCGCCTGGCCGCCCGGGCCGTCCGCGTCGGTGACCAGGTCGGCCAGCCCCCGCACGATCGCCACCGGGATCCCGCTCGTTTTGGCTTTGACCAGGTCGGCGGCCGCCGCGATCTCGTCGGCCACGGCGGCCACGGTCACTTCCAGCGGCGTGCCGAACGTATCGGGCTGGCCCCGGTAGTCGCACAGTGGCAGGACGCCCGCCGCGCCGATCGCGGCGTCGGTCTGCCCGTTGCGCCAAGGCCGCCCGAGCGTGTCGGTGATGATGACCCCGACCATCGCGCCGAGCCGGTCGCGCAGCGCCTTGCGCAGCCTGCGGGCCGAGCCATCGGGGTCCTCCGGGAGCAGCACCACCGTCCCGGAAGGGGTGTTGGAGCTGTCCACCCCGGCGGCCGCCAAGACCATGCCGTGCCTGGTCTCCACGATCCGGGTGGCGCCGCGGCGCGCCACCACCCGGATCGTCTCCGCGTCGATCGCCCGTTCCCGGTCGGACCGGATGACCCGGCCCTCCGCCTTGCTCACGATCTTGGAGGTGATCACGACGATGTCGCCGTCGGCGAGGCCCGGCGCCGCGTCCGCGATCAGCCTTGCCAGGTCGGCGCAGGCCTCGACCTCGGGAAGCCCGGTCACGCCGGTGACGGTGATGCTCGGGGCGGCCGGGCCGGGGCTGGTGTTCATGCGGTCAGCTCCTCTGCCAGGTCGAGCGCGGCCCGGGCGATCGCCGCGGCAGCGGGCAGGTCGGTCATGTAGAGCGGGACCGCCCGGACGGCGACGCCGTCCAGTTCGGGCACGTCCACCACGGCCTTGTCGCGCTCGTCCACCAGCCAGCCATCGAGCAGGGCCGGCCCGTAGTGGGCGGCGACGCCGGCCGCGGACGCCTCGACGCCGATGGCGGCCAGGCATTTGTCGGCCATGCCGCGCACCGGCGCGCCGCCGATGATCGGCGACACCCCGACCACGGTCTTCGCGCGGACCGCCTCGGCGATGCCGGGCACGGCCAGGATCGTGCCGATGCTCACCACCGGGTTGGACGGGGGGAACAGGACCAGGTCGGCTTCGTTGATGGCCTCCAGCACGCCCGGCGCGGGGGTTGCGTCCTCGGCGCCGGCGAGGACGAACCCGGCCGCGGGCACGTCGGCGTGCAGGCGCACCCACCACTCCTGGAAGTGAACGGTGCGCCCACTCTGGTCACGCAGGATCACCTGGGTCTCGACCCGGTCATCGGACATCGGGAGCAGCCTGACCCCGGGCCGCCACCGCTGGCAGAGCACCCTGGTGGCCGCGGACAGGGAGAGGCCCGCACCGAGCATGCTCGTGCGGTGGAGGTGAGTGGCGATGTCCCGGTCGCCCAGGCCGAACCAGTCCGGCCCGGCGCCGTAGGCCAGGAGCTCCGCCAGCACGGTGTACGTATCGCCGTCGCGGCCCCAGCCCTGCTCCTCGTCGATGCCGCCGCCCAGCGTATACATCACGGTGTCGAGGTCCGGCGAGACATGCAGGCCGAACAGGCTGATGTCGTCGCCGGTGTTGCCTACGACGGTGATCTCGGCGTCCGGGGCGGCGGATTTCAGCCCGCGCAGGAAGCGGGCGGCGCCTACGCCGCCGGCGAGCACTGTGATGCGCATGCCGGCCAGTCTCGCAACTCGTGGCCCGCCCGCGCCCGCCGGCCCGGCCACCGTGGCCCGCGATCCCCGGCATTGGCCCGGCTTACCTGTTATTCGGGGCAAATCCGCCAGTCATTATCACGCATCCCGCTTGACGCGACGCAAGACACGCGGGTGTAATTTCACTTGTGTAGTTTGCGCGCCGGCCCCGGGGGTACGGCGCGTGCCGACGGGGTCTTGCGAGGTAGGGAGGTGCGCCGTGGCGGAAGTCGTCCCGCTCAGCATCTTCGGTATCGGTGAGGACGATGCCGAGGGCTTGGACTGGCAGGACCGTGCGCTGTGCGCACAGACCGATCCCGAGGCGTTCTTTCCGGAGAAGGGCGGCTCGACCAGGGAAGCCAAGAAGGTGTGCCGCGGCTGTGAGGTGCGTGCCGAGTGCCTGGAGTACGCGCTCGAGCACGACGAGCGGTTCGGGATCTGGGGCGGGCTGTCGGAACGGGAACGGCGCAGGATCAAGCGCGGAGCCTTCTAAGGTTCCCCGCGGGTCTTGCGGTATTCCTGGCCGGGGGTCTTGCGGTCTTCCTGACCGCTCGCCATGGCTTCGCGTATTGTTCTCGGGATGCCCCACCATGCCGGGAACGGGCCGGAGCCCGTCTGGGCGTCCGGCAGGTGACCACTCTGAGCAGCAAGTGGATCTGTGTCGCCGAATAGCTTGCAGGCCCAGCACGTCGTCACCGCGGTCATCGTCGCTCATGATGGGGCCGCGTGGATTCCGCGCGCCACCGAAGCCCTGCTGAACCAGACCCGGCCCGTCCAGCGCGTGGTCGGCGTCGATACCGGCAGCAGGGACCGCAGCGGGACCATGCTCGCGGGGGCGCTGGGCCGTGCCGCCGTCTTCGGCATGGATCGCGATACGGGCTACGGTGCCGCGGTCCACCAGGCTTTGCGGCACCGGTCCGCCGTCACCCACGTGCCGTCGCCGCCGGGGTCGCGGGGGGAGCGGACGGAGTGGGTGTGGCTGCTCCACGACGACTGCGAGCCCGAGCCGGATGCGCTGGAGCTGCTGCTGCTTGGCGCCGAGGAGGTGCCGGCCGCGGCGGTGCTCGGACCTAAGGTCATGGACTGGTCCGACCGGGGTGTCCTGCTCGAAGCCGGGATCGGCATCGACCGCGCCGGTCGGCGGGTCACGGGGATTGATGCGCGCGAGGTCGACCATGGGCAGCACGACGGCGACCGGGACGTGCTCGCCGTCGGCAGCGCCGGGATGCTCGTCCGCCGCGACGTGTGGGACCAGGTGGGCGGTTTCGACCCCGGCATGCTGCTCTACCGGGAGGACGTCGACTTCTGCTGGCGTGCCCGGGCCGTCGGCCACCGGGTACGGGTGATCACCGACGCCGTGGTCTATCACGTGGAGGCCTCGGCCAGGAACCGGCGGCAGGCGTCGGCAGCGCCCCGGCGCGGGCGGCAAAACCGCCGCAACGCTCTGCTGGTGCTTCTCGGCAACCTCCCGGCCGGGCCCATGATGTCCGCGTTCGCCGGCAACCTCGTGCTGTCCACGCTGCGCACGCTGTTCTTCCTGCTCGCCAAGCGGGCCGGTGCGGCCCTGGACGAGTTCGCCGGGTTCTTGGGGGTGGCCGGCCATCCCATGCGCCTGCTTGCTGCCCGCAAACATAGGTCCCAGGGACGGCGTGCCGCCTGGGCTCGCCTGCGCGCGGAGGTTCCGCCCGGCCATTCGTTCCGCAAGCTCGCCGAGTTCGCCATCGGCGCGCTGTCGAAGTCCCGCCCGGTGGATATGGTCGGCAGCCACCATGCCACCGACGATCCCTTCGAGGACGACTCGCTCCTGGTCGACACCGGCCTGGTGCAGCGGGTGGTCACCAACCCGGGAGTGCTGCTGTTCCTGGTGCTCACCACGATCGCGCTGGTGGCGGAGCGTTCGCTGCTCAGCTCCAGCCCGCTCGGTGGTGGCGCGCTGGTCCCGGCCTGGGGTGGCGCGTCTGGGCTGTGGTCGGAGTACCTGCAGGGCTTCCACCCGACCGGGATCGGCACCGCCGCCAGCACGCCGCCGTACGTGGCGGTGATCGCGCTGCTGGCCTCGCTGCTGGGGGGAAAGCCCTGGCTCGCCGTCGACGTCATCCTTATCGGCTGCGTCCCGCTCGCAGGTGTCACTGCCTACCTCGCATCACGGCAGATCACCCGGTCGGTGCCGGTCAGAATCTGGGCGGCGATGGCGTACGCGCTGCTGCCGGTGGGCATGGGCGCGGTGGCGGCTGGCCGTCTCGGAGCCGCGCTGGTGCTCGTCCTGCTGCCGCTGATATCCGTGGTGGCCGCGCGCGTCTTTACCCACGGCCGCCGCCGGGCGCGGCGGGCGGCCTGGGCCGCCGGCCTCCTAGTCGCCGTGGCGGCCGCTTTCGTGCCGCTGATCTGGGTGATCACGGTGGCCGCCATGGTCCTGGGCGTCCTCGCCTTCCAGTGGGGCCGTCCGGCCGTGGTGATCGACGCGGCGATCGTCGTCGTGGTCCCGGTCGTCCTCCTCTTCCCGTGGAGCATGTCGCTGGCCACCCACCCATCCCAGCTGTTCCTCGAGGCCGGACTGCA
>Ga0066905_100000723_pt1 | contig 9988 bp, 10 predicted proteins | sample PanSoiMetaPlot36_FD_67483 | JGI IMG/M metagenome (GOLD analysis project Ga0066905, IMG submission 67483) | Tropical forest soil microbial communities from Panama analyzed to predict greenhouse gas emissions - Panama Soil Plot 36 (version 2) | ecosystem: Environmental > Terrestrial > Soil >... | reverse complement strand
GCCAACACCCACTGCCCTCTGCGCTCGGCGACGATGGACGCCTGGAAGTACCCATGGGCGAGGGCCGCGCCGTCGCCGAGCCGCTCGGACAGCTCGAGGGCGTCCTCGATGTCCGCCCGGGCAGCCTCCCAGTCGCTCTGCCGCCGATAGCAGCGCGACCGCCAGCGGAGAATTCGCGACCGGAGACGATCGTCGATCACCTCGGAGTGACGGAACAGCTCGAGCGCCTCGGTGAACAGCGCGATCGCCGTCGGGATCGAGGACAGCCGGTATCGACACTGCCCGAAGTGGAAGAGGACGTTGGCCCGGTCGACGTCCGTGAAGGAGTCGCCGTCGACGAGGTCGCGCGCGGCCTCGAGGATCGCGAGAGCCACTTCGATCTGGCCCAGCTCGGAGCGCGCGGCCGCCTCAGTGAGGAGGGCGCGCAGCTCGAGGTCGGCGTCCTCGACCAGGCCGGTGCTCTCGGCACGCGCGAGCTTGGCGATCGCCTCTTCGAACTCCCGGGCTGCGACCGCGGCCTCCGCGCTCGAGATGAGGCTCGCCGCCTGCTCGTGCTCGGACGAGGAGAGCCCCGTCTCGAGGAAGCGGCGCGAGACGCCGAGCCGCTCGGCGAGCCAGTCGAGAGCGGCCTCGTTCGGGCGGACCCGGCCGCGCTCGATCTGGCTGACGTACTCCTTCGAGAATCGGTCGAGGCCGAGCTTCGACTGCGTCAGGCCGCGCGCAATGCGTAGCTGGCGAACGCGTTCGCCCAGCGCTGACGGAGCCGACCCTTGGGCCAGCGAATGACGGAGAGCCGCAGCGATGCGTGAAAGGTAGCCCGTCTGAGGGAAAAAGTGAAGTCGCTCCGGGGCGAGTGAAGCGCCGCGGGGATCCCCCAAAAGGGGTATAGGTCAACCAGCGGGCCACTTGCTTTAGTCGGTGTCAGGGCGCCTCAGCGGGGTCGGGGGAGGCGTCAACGATCAGGCGGAACTCGCGCGAAGTTGCGGCTACGCGGCGAGTTTCGCTGCGTGCGAACGGCGACGACCTCGGGCTCGGTTTGCTAGGACCCCCGGAGTCCAAGGGAGAGAGTCAAGGAGGGGGTTATGACGAACCGTCTCTCACTGGCCCTGGTGTCCGCGCTCTTCGCCTGCGCGCTCGTGTTCTCACCGAGCGTGCTTGGGAGCCATGCGGTCGTGGGGCCGAACGTCAAGGTCACCGACGACAACTTGAACGTCGACGGCGGGCTCGGGAATGTGACTCCGAGCAAGGATGCACAGAATCGCCAGTCGAACGAGACAACGGTCTCGATCAACGACCGTCAGCCCTCGCCCGTTAGCGGGCGGGTTGGCGACATCGTCGCCGAGGCTGCGAACGACTACCGGATGGTGCCGCACTTCGGCGACACCTGGATGCCTATCTACCTGTCGCTCGACGGTGGAGCGACCTGGGCGGGTGCGCCGGGGTTCCCGAACGGGTTCCAGACGATGGTTCCGGGCTTCCCGACCGACACGTCGGCCGCCGGGCAGGCGTCGCCGCTCCTCGGTCTCGACGGTGCGGGCGACCCGGTGATCCGGTTCGACCGGCAGGGCAACCTGCTCGTCGGCGGGATCGCCTTCAACCGCAACCGTGACCCGGGCGAGCGTCCACTCGACACGGTCGGCTTCGTCGCCCGCTACCGCTACACGCCCGGCACGCCGGCGACCGCGAGCACCACGACCACGCCCGGCAACCTGCCGCACTTCACGTATGCGGGGACGACGATCGTCGATCGCGGCGCGGTCGGCTTCGCGGTCCCGAGCGGGTTTGCGGGCAATTTCACCGACAAGCCGTGGATGGAGGTCGATCTCAATTCGCCGTCGGCGAGCCCGTGCTCCGGCAACGTGTACTACGCGGACACGAACTTCCACGGACAACAGGGCAGCTCGCCAGTCACGTTCAGCCGGTCGACAGACGAGGGCGTGACGTGGACGCCGCCGCACGTGATCTCGACCGGCGGCCAAGGAGCCGCCTCGCACAATCAGGGCGCCGACATCTCGGTCGCACCGAACGGAACGGTCTACGTCGCCTTCGAGTCGTTCAGCGCACAGGGCGTGGACTCGATCAACTTCGTCAAGTCGACGGACTGCGGCGATCATTGGTCGCAACCGCTCGTCGTGAACACGATCGACTCGTCGCAGGCGCCCGGCGTCGCGTTCCGGACGCCGACGTTCGCGTTCCTCGCGACGGACACGACGAGCTCGAACATCGTCTACGTCGCGTACCAGAACCTCGTCGCGGGCGACTACGACATCTACGCTCAGCGCTCGACGAACGGCGGCGGCAGCTTCGGCCCGCCGGTACAGGTGAACACGGACGTCTCACCAACGCGACACCAGGTGTTCCCGACGATCGAGGTCTCGCACGGGACCCTGAGCGTCGCCTGGTACGACTTCCGGAACTCGGTCACGCCCAACAACGAAGCGCTGGACGTCTACTACTCGTGCACGAACTGCAACGGCGTCACGTGGCCGACGTTCGACGCTCCGACGCGCGTGACCAATGTCTCGCACAACCCCGAATGCCGGATGTTCGGCGGAGGGACGGCCGCGTTCCACGGCGACTACAACGAGCTCGACGCCTTCTGGAACGGGACGAGCAACATCGTCCACGTCGCGTGGGCGGACAACCGTGACGTGCCGCCCGGGCAGTGCGACCTGAGCGACGATCCGGGCCCGCCGACGAACAGCATCGGCAACCGCAACCAGAACATCTACGAAGCCAAGCTCACCGTCGGCCCGTAGAGCACCAGAACGACGTGGGGGCCGCCGGAAACGCGGCCCCCACGTGGTATTCGCTGACTAGTGGCCGTGCTTGAGCTGGAGCTTCCAGGCTCCGAGCCCGTGCGAAGCCGCGTAGATGATGCGGTCCGCGTGATGCCCGTGGCCACTCCCGGGCACGTACGTCAGGCCAGCGACCTCGACGTTCGGCATCCCAGGAGCCGCGACGGTCCAAACGCCGCCGCCCGAGCTCTTCAGCACGCCGAAATCGGAGGACGCGTACAGATCGCCCGTGTCCTCGTCCTGCACGACGTCGGTCAGCGGCAGGTCGCCCAGCGACCCGTCGAGACTGTCCCACGTCGCCGTTCCGGCGCCCGGGTCATAGGTCACCGAGAAGATGTGACCCGGTGTCGTCGGCGTCGCGGCGTTGAAGCCGCTGTACGAGATCCAGGCGTGGTTCTCGTTGTCCGGGTCGATGAAGATCCCGGTCACGTACCGTCCCGGAGAGTTCGCCGCCAGCGAGTCGAGCCGCACGAATGCGACGGAGCTCGCCGGATCGGCGTCCGCGTTCGACGTGATGAAGACGCGGCCGTTCGTGGTCGCGGCCCAGAGTGTCGACGTGTCCGTCGTCGCCCGCTCGACCGCGGCCATCGCTCCGCCGGCTCGGGTGCCCCAGCCGGCCGCCGTCAGAGCAGGCGAGCCGAGCTCGACCCAGTCACCGCAGGTAACCGTGAAGTCGCCGGTGAACTCGTTGCAGTGCTGGCGGAACTCGGCCAGCGTCATCGAGCCCATGCCGTGCGTCTTCGTCCGAACGACGGTGTTCCCGCCGGACGTGGCGGTCCCGGCCCCGGCGTACATCGTCCGGTGGACGACCGGGTCGGAGATGATCGCGCTGTAGAACTGGTTGCCCGTCCCGAAGATCGGGTCGGAGATCCAGTTCCAGTCCTCGATCGCGCCGTCGGAGAAGTTCACCTCGGGCGACGCGTCGAAGAACGAGTGGAAGCGGAAGTGCGGGTCGGTCGCGTCGAAGCCCGACTGCCCGCCGTCGCCCCAGAACGTCTGGAGCCACGTGTGCGTGCTTCCGAAGTTCTCCCACGTCCCGTTGTCCTGGGTTCCGCCCTGGAGCTCCCCGCTGTCGAACGGGCTCACGGAGAGGCTCTGGAACTGGAGCGTGCCCAGGCCGCGGTTCATGCTCTCGAGTCGAGCCGGAATCGCCGACAGGAGCTCGTGACAGCGGCTCAGGTACGGCTCGTCGAGCCCTCTCGAGTCGCAGTTGTCGGACCTGTCGACGAAGCCGCCGTCGTTCCGGATGATCCCGCCGTCCGAGGCCTCGAAGAACTGATCCGGGTTGCGGGGATCGGTCACGAGACGGTGCTGGTCGGGATGCATCCCGTTCGGGTGGACGACGTCCGTCGCGTCCATCGTCATGTCCGTGAAGCTCTGGCCGGCATTCGTCGAGCGCAGAACCGCGCGGTGGTTGGCGACGAACGGCAGTACCACGCCGTTCTCGTCGTACTGGTAGGAGCCGCCGAGAAAGACGGTGTCCGGATGCCCCGGCGGCGTGTAGACGAAGTTGTCGTACCAGCACTGCCCGGTGCAGAAGTTGAACGTGTCCCAGGCAGAGGTCGTCGGGTCGTTGCTCGTCAACGGCGTGAATGTCGGGGAGCCAGACTCGACCTGGTCGCTCCGGAAGAGCCGGCTGAACTCCGTCGCACTCGTGTGGCCCTCGCCGACGTACATCCGCGTGTGCCCGTTGGGCAGCGCGGTGACGGCGATGTCGGGCCTCGTGGTGCCGATCGTCGCGTTCAACGACGGCTTGATCTGCGTCCACGTCGAGCCGTTGTCGCTCGAGCGCCAGACGCCCCGGGCGTACGACGCCGCGTAGACGATGTTCGGGTTCGACGGGTCGATCTCGATGTCACGCACACCGCGCGGTGAGCACGGCGTCGCGTTGCTCGCGATCGCGGCGATGTCCGTGCCGCAGTCCGACGGGCTCGTGGAGCCGTTGTGGACGAGCGTCCACGTCAGACCGCCGTTCGTGGAACGGTAGAGCCCCCACTGCGGCGCGCCCGGGATCAACGCCCGGTACTGCGAGACGCCGCCGTAGCAGCAGACGGACGAGTGCCCGGCCACGGCGAACCCGGAGGCCGCGTACATCGTGTTCGGGTCGCCCGGCTTGACCCGGATCGAGCCCACACCGCGAGCGTTGAACGCCGAGGTGCCAAACGGCCCGGACCAGTGGTCGCCGCCGTCGGTCGTCTTGTAGAGCCCGACGCCGCCGACGCAGCCGCTACCGCACGTGTTGCCCTCGCCCGTTCCGACCCAGAGCGTGTTCCCGCTCGAATCGTTCGGGTCGATGGAGATCGTCCCGGCAGAGTTGATCCCGAGGCTCCCCCCGAGGTACTTCCACTTCGGGTTCGGCGCGAGCGCGTTGCCCGTGCGCCAGACGCCTCCGCCGGCGGGAGTGATCCACATCCGGCACTTGGCGCTCCGGCTCGGAGACCTACGCGTCCCGCAGTTCGGATCGATCGCCAGGTCGGTCGTCCGCCCGGCGGCCGCGTACTCCTGCGGCACGTAGCCGCGCGAGGTGCGGAACGGCGTGAACTGATAGAGCGCCGTTTCCGGTCCGACCTGCTGCCACTCCGGCTGGTTGGCACGCGGAGCGGCTCTGTGAGTCCGTGCTCTTGCGTTCCGGAACGCCGCTCGGGCTGCCCTGATGCTCGACAGCGGGATGTCCTTCCTCGGGTAGGCCATCTGGGCGAACTCCTCCAGGTTGGCCGTCGTGCCTGGCGAATTCCCATCCGCCTCCCCGGAGGGCTCTCCGCCCTGGCCCGGGATCGATTGCTGAAGCGTCGCCAGGTGCTTCGCCAGAGCCGGCGACAGTTCGCCGTCGCTGCTTCTCGCCGCGACGAGCGGCGCGGTGCTCCCGTTCGAGGACCCGCCGGCCGCAAGAACTCCGGCGACCGCGACGAGTCCAACCGCGGCCAGCGCTAAAGCCAGCCGCGTGGGTCGTTCTCTCACAGGTTCCTCCTCCCCTAGACAAAGAACCAGGTACGTCCGTGGCGGCGTCGGGGAGTATAGGAAACTTGCTTTTTCCGTGCTAACGCTTAATAAGGCCTAGGTCGAGGCGCCAATCGTTGCAGTGCAGGACGTTCTCGCTGCCAGGCGGGTACTCGAAGTCGAGCTCGTCGCGGAGCTCGAAGCCGAGCTTCCGGCAGATCGCGTTCGACGCGGCGTTCTCGATCGCGGGAAACGCGTGCAGGAACCGGTGCTTGCGGTTGGCGCGGACGACCTCGATCACCTGCGCGGTCGCAATCGTCGCGACGCCGCGGCCCTGGAACTCGGGGAGGACCATCCAGCCCGTCTCGTAGACCTGGCCTCCATCCCACTCGCGCTCCCAGTAGCCGACCGAGCCGACGCCTTCTCCCGTCGCGGCCTCCACGATCTTGAACATCTTCTCCGTCCCATCGACCGGCGGAGCGAGGTAGCGCCGGTGCCGGTCCGCGATCTTCTCCGTGCTCTCCGGGCCGCCGAGGTGCTCGGTCATCGCGGGGTCGCCCAGGAGCTGCTCGAGCAGCGGCAGGTCTCCTCCGGCCCACGGCTCGATGCGGTACTCGGGCTCGCTCAGTCGATCAGCTTCCGTTCCATCGCGTGGATCGCGATCCGCCACATGATCAGGGCGAAGACCACGAGCACGCCGACCCGGAGCAGGTCGTTCCACTCGAAGCCGTACAGCACCGCCGCCCGCACGAGCTCAACGCATTGGTGCAGCGGGTTCAGCTCGCCGAGCACCTGGGCCCACTTCGGCAGGTTGTCGAGCGGGAAGAACGACCCGGCGAGCAGGAAGAGCGGCGTGAGCACCGCGCTCACGATGTAGTTGAAGTTCTCGATCGACTTCGCGAAGCCGGCGACCATGATCCCGAAGTTGGCCCAGCCAAGCCCGGTCAGCCAGCCGATGAACGGCACCGCGAGCATGCCCCAGGTCGGGTCGAGCCCGAAGAAGACCGCGACCACCATCGGCACGCAGCCGTAGACGCCTGCCCGCGTCGCGACCCAGAGCGACTCGGCGGTCACGAGCTCCTCGGTGTCGACCGGTGCGGCCAGGATCGCGTCGTACGTGCGCTGGAACTGGTACTTGACGAACGTCCCGAACATCGCCGGGAACGACGACGAGAAGAGCACGGCAGTCGCCACCGTTCCCGTCCCGACCCACTGCACGGTGCTGAACCCGTTGATCGTGCTCACGAGCGAGCCGAAGCCGAAGCCGAACGCGAGCAGGTAGATCGTCGGCTCGACCGTCGACGAGAAGGTCGCCGAGCGCCAGTACGACGAGAAGTTGACGACCTCGCGGACGAGGACGCCGGTCAGCGCGGGCCGCTCGAGACGGCCGATCCGCGCGCTACGGGTCGCGGTCGCCATCAGGCGATCTCCTCGCCGGTCAGCAGGACGAAGACGTCTTCGAGGTTCGCACGCCTGCGCTCGCCCTCGAAGCCGTCGAGTCCGTTGCGCCCGTCGAGGCCGAGGATCGAGACGCTCGTCCCGGTGCGGCGCGTCTTCAGGCCCGCGGCGCCGGCCTCGGACTCGACCTCGGCGAGCCGCTTGGGCGGCCCGTAGACCTCGAGCACCTCACTGCCCGCGTGCTCCATGACCAGCTCGGACGGCTTGCCGCGGGCGACGCCCTGGCCGTGGGACATGATCAGCACCGTGTCGGCGAGCCGCTGCGCCTCCTCGATGTAGTGCGTCGACATGAGGATCGTCGTCCCCTCGGAGCGCAGCTGGTCGATCAGCGCCCAGAGCTGCTGGCGCACCTGCGGGTCGAGGCCGACGGTCGGCTCGTCCATCAGCACGAGCCGCGGCCGGTGCACGAGCGCCCGGGCGATCAGCAGGCGCCTGCGCATCCCCCCGGAGAGCTTGTCGACGCGCGTGTCGCGGCGGTCGACGAGGTTCGCCAGCTCGAGCGAGCGCTCGATCGCATCGTGGCGGTCCTGCCGGCCGATCCGGTACAGGTGCGAGAAGACGAGCAGGTTCTGCTCGACGGTCAGCGTGACGTCGAGGTTGTCGAGCTGCGGCACGACGCCGCACTGCGCGCGGGCCTGCTTCGAGTCACGCGGCAGCTGGAAGCCGAGCACGTCGAGCTCGCCGTCGTCGGCGATCGACTGCGCGGTCAGCATCCGCATCGTCGTCGACTTGCCGGCGCCGTTCGGGCCGAGGAGGCCGACACAGGTGCCGGTCGGCACGTCGAGGTCGAGACCGTTGACCGCCGTGATCGGCCCGTAGCGCTTGACGACCCCGCGCAGGCGGATGGCGAGCTCTTCGCTCACCGGGTCAGGATGCCAGCAGCCGGGCTCGCCGCGCTATCGACCGGTTCGGTGGCGACGAGCGCGTCGAGGCAGTTCTTCTTCGACGAGAACGCTCCCGACGGCTTGGCGGCCGTCGGAGCTCGCCGCGACGTCGAACTCGACGACCAGCCCCGCACAGCGCCCCTTCGGCGCGTTCCTGCCGGCGAAGCCCTGCCGTGAGACGTACAGCCGCTCTCCCGTCTCGGTCCAGATGTAGCCGTGGCCCTTGGCCTCGTTGAACCACGCCATGGTGCCGCGCATCAGGAGGGTCCCTGATGCGGGCGAAGCTTCGGCATAGCCGCCTCGGTCTTCGCCCGGCGCTCCTGCGACGCCGCGTACTTCTTCTGGAGCCTGAGCGCGGTCTTCTCCTTGACCGCCTGCTCCCGGTCGCGCTTGGCCATGGTCTGCTGCCGCTTCGACTTCGACGCCATAGGCTCTGCCTTCCTTTCGATCGGCGAAGACGGAAGCCGGCAGGCGCCACCGGATTCGCGGGCTGACCAGATGCACCCTACCCCGGGATGACGCGGAGCCGCCTCTTCTTGAGCAAATCTAGATGTCCTCCGGGAAGAGGCAGAACCGCACTTCACCGGCGTGGAGCCCTTCTCGCCGGAAGCCCGCCTTCTCGATCGCCCGGATCGACGCCGCGTTGTCCGGTGCGACCTCGGCGACGACCTCGCGCAGGCCGAGCTCTCGCAGCCCCCAGGTCGCGGCCAGGCGCAGCGCCCGGGACGCGACTCCACGACCCCGCTCCTCCGGGAACACGGAGACGGCGAGCGTCGCGTCCTCGGCGAACTGGAGGTTGACGAGCCCGAGGGGCCGGTCGTCGCCCGCGTCCGCGATCACGAACGGCGCGGCGGTTCCCGTGCGCCACTGCTCCTCGGTTCGCGCGAGGCTGCTTCGTTCGCTCTCGGGCGTCATCGGCTCGTCGTCCATGCGGCGACGCGTCTCGGGGTCGTGCGAGGCGGCCGAGATCAGCGGGATGTCGTCCGCACGCCGCAAGCGCAGGACGATCTGCCCGTCCGTGAGCGGTGCCGCAGGTGGAACGAGAGACTTGCGGGCCAGGCCCTCGACGCTAGCGTCTAGAAGGGCGTGCCGCCCGAGGCCTTCTTGGCCTTTTTCTCCTTCCGCTTCTCCTTCAGCGACTTCTGCGGAGCCTTCTTGCCGAGCTTCTTCGGCTTGTCCTGCCCTTTCACAGCTTCGAATCCTAAGCCGCTAGTGGTCCGAGGGCGAGTGCTGCCTGAAGGTCGTTGACCGTGATGCCTCGGCCGGCGAGGATCTCCGCGGCAACGCTGCCTTCCGCCGAAGCCACTGCGACAAGCACATGCTCGGAGCGGATCGGCGAGTCGGCGGCGTTGAGCGCCGCGAGCTCGAACGCTCTTTTCAGGCGTGGACAGATCGGCGTGCACCCCGCGGCGGTCCGCTCGAGCGCGCCCGGGCCGAACGTCTGCTCCACATGGCGACGAACGCGATCGAGATCGATGCCGAGGGTGGCGAGCGCATCGGCGTCGAGGCGCCTACGCGGGGCTTCGCCGACTCCGATGAGCGTGACGATGTCCACCTCGATCAGGGGCCGCGACAGCCCGAGCTTGGCCAGGGCTTGCGACGCGGTGGTGTCGTGGTCTTCCGCGAGCGCGAGCAGGAGATGCTCGGTGCCGATGTAGTCGTGCCCCAGCCGGCGGCTGGCTCGAGCAGCTGCAGCGAGGAACGGCATCGCGCTCCCCATGTATTGGGGCGCCGCGTGCCGTCGAAAGAGCAGCTTCATCGTGCTCTTCGCCCGAGCAGTCTTCTGCTTCCGTGTTTCTGATGGACCGCCTGCTTGCTGACCCCGAGGGCCGACGCGATCTGCTGCCACGACCAACCCTGTGCGCGCGCGTGCTCGACCTGGAGCTGCTCGATCGAGTCGAGGAGGTTGCG
>Ga0066905_100000722_pt1 | contig 9990 bp, 5 predicted proteins | sample PanSoiMetaPlot36_FD_67483 | JGI IMG/M metagenome (GOLD analysis project Ga0066905, IMG submission 67483) | Tropical forest soil microbial communities from Panama analyzed to predict greenhouse gas emissions - Panama Soil Plot 36 (version 2) | ecosystem: Environmental > Terrestrial > Soil >... | reverse complement strand
GCACATAGTAGCCGTCACGCTCCGCGTGACGGGCCCAAGCTCGCTTCATGCCCAGGCCCGTCACGCGGAGCGTGACGGCTACTATGTGGGCCTCCTCTCGCGGCGTAGCGTCGTTTGCGAGCACGAGTCGGAGCCTCATCGCCGCAGAGCGGCGATTTCGGCATTCGACGCGGAGCGTCGAACGAGTGACTTGGAGTCGGTGGGGAGTCAACGGGCGACACCATGTTCGATGTACACTCACTTCGCGAAGCGGCGCTGGTCGACGAGCCCATCCTCGAGCTGAGCGACATCCAGGGGAACATCGTCCACGGGTTCAACAAGAGTTGCCAGCGGTTGCTCGGGTTGAAGGTCACGGACCGGGCGGCCGCGCGCGCGTGGCTGCGGGCGATGGTTCCAGAGGTGACGACGGCCGCGGAGGTCCACGCGTTCCGCACGCTGCGCAAGATGATGATCCGGCGACAGGGTCGGGAGTCGGGCGAGCTGGCCGCGGTGTGGGCGAACGTCGCGTTCTCCGCCCCGGGGCTCCGGGCCCTGGCCCGGCAGCCGGCGGACGTCGACGCGTTCGAGGACGAGGCGTTTCGCGTCGGACTCGCGGCCCGGTCGAGCAGTCTCGGCGATCCGCCGGACGTCCTCGACCGCGAAGGGTCGCCGAAGAAATGGCTCGTCGGGGGCACGCCGGAGAAGACCCCGGACATTCTGCTCATCGTCGCGGCCGACCGGCTGGAGCAACTGGACGACAAGGTGCGCTCGTTCAAGGACGGCCTGGCGGGGTTGAACTGCATCTACGAGGAACGCGGCGAGGACTTGCCCGGACTGCTCGCGGGGCACGAGCACTTCGGCTTCAAGGACGGCATCTCGCAGCCCGGCGTCCGCGGGCGCGCGCCCGACCCGCCGCACGAGTTTCTCACCCCCCGCCGCATCCACCCGGACGACTCGCTGTCCGCGTACTTCGCGTCGCCGGGCGAGCCGCTGATCCGCCCGGGGCAGTTCGTCTTCGGATACGACACGCAGGACCCGCTCACCGGCGGCATCGGCCGGCGACCGGGTGCGCCCGAGTGGGCGAAGAACGGATCGTTCCTCGTCTACCGGCGCTTGCGGCAGGACGTGGGGCGGTTCTGGGGGTTCATGACGACCAAGGCCGCGGAGCTAGCCGCGAAGCCCGGGTTCGAGGGGCTGACGGCAGAGCGGCTCGCCGCGCTCCTGGTCGGGCGGTGGCCGAGCGGTGCGCCGGTCGCGCGCACGCCACTCAAAGACGACCCGGCCCTGGCCCGCGACTGGTCGAACAACTACTTCCAGTTCGCGAACGCGAGCCGGTTCATCCCCCCGGCCCCGGGGACTGGACTGGACCCGGATAAGGATCGCCTGGCCCCGGCCGACGGGGATGGGTTTGTGTGCCCCGGGGCGGCTCACATCCGCAAAGTCAACCCCCGGGACCTGACGACGGAGCAGCTTGGCGGGATGGGCGACACGTTCACGCGGCGGATCCTGCGTCGCGGGATTCCGTTCGGGCCGGTCCTCGCCGATCCGCAGCGGCAGGACAACGACCCGGCCCGCGGGAATCGCGGGCTCTTGTTCATTTCTTACCAGACGTCGATCGCCGACCAGTTCGAGTTCCTGGCGCGGACGTGGATGAACCGGCCGCGGGAGCCGGAGGCGCACGGCGGAATGGACCTGGTCGTCGGCCAGAACGGCGAAGGGGGCCCGGACCGCACTCGGCAGTGTCCGTTGCGGTTCAAGGGGACTGGAGGCACTGTTCAAGCGACGCTCGCGACGGACGGGGACTGGATCATCCCGACCGGGGGCGGTTACTTCTTCGCCCCGTCGGTCACGGCGCTGCGCGAGGAGCTGAGCGGGTGAGGCTCCGACGCTCGCCACCGTCAAATCTTGTCGTGCACCTCTTTGATCTCGTCCAGAATGTTCGTGTTTGCGTCACAGGCCTTCAGGTCTCGATGGAGCGCGTTGAGTTCCTTCTTGGCCTCGGCGGAGTCGCCGATGGCGACCCAGTTTCCGACGCGCTGCTCGACCAGGTTCCGATACATGAGGTTCAGGTCCTTTGACTTTTCCGCGTGAAAGGCGGCGAGCGCCTGCTTGGTCAGCTTGAGTGCCTCGTCAGGATTCGGATCGGAGACCTTGACAACCTTGGCCTTGACCGGCCTGGCAGCGGCCGGGCCAGCCGCGGCCGTCGGTCCGGCCGCTTCCGGCGCCGGCTCCACTTCGACGCGGTGAAACGGTTTGGAGACCGCCTCGGCCAAAACGGTGGAGAGCTTGGCCTTGAGCATGGAGTCTTTATCCCCCGTCTCCTTGACGACGTCGCGGATCGCCTTCATCCCGTCCTTCAGGTACTCGGAAGGCGAGCCTCCGAGGTAGAGGGCCATACCGACCTGGTAGGAGAAGTAATCCTGGGCGAGCCGGTCCTCCGCCTTGGATTGCGGGGTGCCGACGCGGACGCGGAGCATGTTCGACGGGATGAGCACGTCGCCGGCGCCGCGGTAGACGGCGCGGACCAGGTACTCACCGGGGGCGTCGAAGTAAAACCCGTACTTGCCGTACGACAGGAACACCGTCTCGCTAACCCGATCCGGGCCTTCGGGCCGTCCGGCCTCGGCGTCCGCGGCCAGGTCCAGAGTCTTGGTTTCGGTTTCGGCGATCAGGCACAGGATCGGGTCGTACTCGACGACGCGGCCGTCCGGGCGGCGGATGTAGACGGTCGTGCCGCCGTACTCCGGGCCCATCCGGATGTCGAGCTTGAGCGGGATGTCTTCGAGCAAGTTGCGGAGCCGGAACTCGATGTGGACCGGCTCCATGAACTCGAAGTACCCCTTTGACCGGAGGAGGAGCTCGAGCGGCGGGCGGCCCTCGAGCTCGGCCATCGCCCCGGGCGGGGTGTGCAGGTGTTCGGCGGCGGCCGGGCTCTCGGCGTGGCCACCGGACGCCCAGGGGTCGCCACCCATCATGACGGCCGGCCGGTCACCGTGGCGCAGGTGGATCAGCTCCTCGTCGTCGAAGCGCATGCGGAAGGCCCGCCAGAACGCCCCGTCGCCGTGATTGGCGTCATATTTCCAGTCGTAGTTCATCCACGACAGGGCGTCCGGTCGGTTTTTGTCCCACGAGTGGAGGAAGTTGAACGCGTGCCCGGCCTCGTGGACCCAGGTGTAGAGGAACTTGCGGAGAGCTTCCGCCTGGTCCTTGTCGGCCGGGGCCGCGGCCGGCAGCTTCTTGAACCAATTGTGCTTGCGAAACACGGCGAACCCCTGGCGGTCGGGCCCGCGGCCGGCCCCGCCGTACGCCGCGGCGGCGTCGAACATCACCCCACCGACGCCCGACTTCTCGTACTGACCGGCGAGCAGCCCCCACATCTCCCAGTTCGGCCAGGGGCCCTGGTACTGGCTGAAGTATCGCTCCATCGCGTCGTGCAGCTCGACCGCGGACCACGACTGGAAGTCCGCGGCGGTGTCGTCGATGACCGTGCGGTCGGGTCGGACGGCCATGCGCACCCCGGCCTCGCGGTAGCACTCCTCGATCGACAGGTCGCGGGCCGGGATGTCGGCCGGGCGGTCCGGATGAACGTGGGTGTTGTAGCGCGGGAGGACAAACCCGGTACTGACCGACTCGCAGACGTCGATCTCCAAGTTCATCTCGCGGAACCAGTCGCCGACCCGGGCGCAAACGAACCCCCAGGTCTGCCCGCCGTCCTGGCTAAGGGTGACGGCGGCCGGGCCGACCGGCTCGGACGTCCGCCACGGGATGCGGACCCGGACGGTTATCGGCGGGTGGACGCCCCGCCAGTACCGCAATTCGCCCGTGATCTCGACGTGGCACTCCTCCCATTTGATGTCCGGGTCGTCCACGATCCACGACTCGAGGTACACGCGCCACGACTGGGCCGGCTTGCCGGGGATGCGGATGCGCTGGACCTGGTAGAGGTCGCCGCTGATCCGGTTGAGGACCGGGGAGTTGGCGTAGCGCGAGTCGATGTCGACGCGCAAGTCGAGCGCCCGCTCCTGCCCGGCGACCGGCGTCGCCGTTGATTCTCCCTCATACCGCCCGCTGACCGGTCCCGAGCGCTCGCACCGGCTGGGCGCCGAATTGTGACCCGCCATCGTGGACCTCCCGGAGCGCGGCCTGATCGCTACCCGTACCCGAACGGGGTGGACGACACCAGGAGGCGGAGCCCGCCGCGCTGCACGCAGGCGCCCACGTAGGTGTCGCCCTTCACATCCACCTTGTCGGTCCTGGACAGCTTGCGAGTCGGGACCGTGATCTCGACGACGGCCGACCCGTCTTCGGCCTTCGTTTCGATCGTGTCGGCCAGCCCGAGGAGGAGCTTGGTCGTCACGTCCCTGTGGTGGTAGACCTCTCGGCCATTCACCTTGATGCAAACGTCGTCGTTGTCGAACCCGTCTTGCAAGTCGATGCGCAGCGTTCCCATCGTCGTCCCCACCGGGCGGAACCCGGGCGATCGGTGCGGCCTGGCCGCGGCGGCCAGGCCTTCCATCCTTGTATCACACCGGGGTCCGTCCGCGGAGGTCAGGCGAACGTCCGCTGCTTGGTGTTGTTGTCCAGCGGGACGAGTCGGGCGTTGCGAATCGGCCCCGCGGTGACGGTCTCCAGGTTGCTTCGGTCCCCGGCGGCGCTGACACCGAACAACAGGCTCTCCCCGGCGAATTGAGGCGTCCACGGGAAGGGCCCGACGATCACATCGCTCCCGGGCGCGATCGGGTTCGGGACGGCGATGGAGGCCGGGGCGAGCGGCTTCCAGTCAGTCGGCCAGACTTCCGCTTGCGGCGTCCGGGACTGGAAGCCGCGGACAGTCACCTGCGTGGCCGGCTTCGTGCCCCGGTTGCGCACGCGCACGTAGGCGAAGCTCTGCACGCCGACGACCGGGTCCTGGTTGGCGGTCTGGCCGTCATTGGCCGTGCGGTTCCAGATTTCGGCGTTGCCGCGGTAGTCAGCCAGGAACGGCATGTACTCGCCGGCCCGGCCGTCGTCGATGTACGCGTCCACTTCCGGCGGAGCGCCGCGCTGAGCGACCGGGTTCGGGGCCCCGGGCGGTTGGTAGAGCCCCTGCAGCTCGAACGACCATCGGAAGACCTTGCTGAACGCCCCGCCCGGGTGGCCTTCAAACACGGCCGTCGTCGCGTCCGCGTCGGTCAGGGCGCTGACGTACACGTCCGGGTCGAGGGTGGTGAAGCTGAGGAAGCTGACGCCTTTGAGGATCAGGTACGCGACGTAGCGCGAGGCGAATTGCTTCTCGTTCGGGTCGGCCGAGTCGCCCCCGGCCGCGCGGTACACGCGGAAGAGCGTCGTGGACAGCACTTGCTCGCCGAGGTACTGGGTGTTCCAACGGCTACCGAACCACGCCCAGCCCTGGGCCACATCCCGGTCGTGCCGGCGACTCAGCCCGGCGGACTCCTTCATAAAGGGAAACGTCTCGAACCGGTCCGGGGCTCGGCTGATCGGGTCGTGGAGGATGGCGGCTAGGCTGTCGCCGGGGCTGTGGGCAAACCCGAAGTTTGGGGAATCGACGTGGTCCCAGAGCACGGCGTGCCCGAACTCATGGAGCACGACGCGGACATCGGCCGAGATGCCAAACGTGCTGTTCTCCCTCGCCACCCCGAAGAGGAGTCGCCCGAGCCCGTTGCCGTTGATGTTTCCCGGGGCGGAGGCGTTCACCTGGCCGAACTTGGCGTGCGGGTCCACCGGGACCGGGAAATTGGTGTTGTTGAAGTACGTGTTGACGTCGATCCCCATCCCCTGAATGAGGCGGAACACGCCGTCGCAGTGGTGGTAAGCATTGCAAGCCGCGAAGTCGTCGGTGTCGCAGGAGTACTGGAAGTCGTACGGCGGGTCTTTGGATGGCATGCCCGTGCCGGGCGACTCGATGTCCACGAGCTTGACGTATTCCCCGCGCAGCTCCTGCGGGCTGTTGGCCGGGTTCGGCGTCTGCAGCCCTAACAAGGGGATGACATCCCGGATCGCGTCGAGCTGTGGTACCGGGGTCGCGGCACTGACGAGCTGTCCGGTCCGCGACACGGGGTCGGTCAGGAACACCCACCCCTGGGCACACGACACCAGGGCGCGGAGGTACAACACGGTCCCGGTGTCCGGCTCCACGAACGCTCGCCAGTTCAGCGGCCCCCACCCCGGGAACGGGTAGCTGAACAGCACCTCCGTGACGACGTAGTGCTTGTCGGGCTTGATCGCTTGCGGCGCGGCCGGGAGCGGAATGGTCGGGAAGGGTACCGCTTCCTTGCCGGCCATTCCCGTGGACTCGTCCGGGTTCTTGTGGGCCTCGATTTGCGGGTCGAACCGGTCCGCCGGGCGGTACCAATAGACCAGCGCCCGGGTCGCGTTTATCGTCAGCGCCGGATCGTTCGGCCGGAGGCCGAGGAGCCCGCGGAACTTGTCCGCGTCCATCAGGTGGGGGAGGTATTTCGCGTTCGTGCTGGGCCGGTTGGCCTGGATCGTGTAGTGGGAGGCGTTGTGGGAGCCGGTCACGCCCATCGCCCTCCCGTCGATGCGGACGGTCACGCCGGCGTCCCAAATGGGCAAGCCGAGGACCGTCTGGTCGTAGGACACGGTCACGCCGCCACCGACGGCTTTCTCCTCCTTGAAGCGCAATTCGACGCCGGCCTCGCTCGGGCTCGACTCGGCCGCCGCGGCGAAGTTCGCGGTCTCGGCGGGGGCGAACCCGAACACCTCGGACGCGTCGCGCAGGTATTGCTCGGCCAGCTTCCGGGGCGTGAGCGCGGTGGCGGCCTCCATCCCAATCATGTCGACGGCGGCCGGGCGGTACGGCTGTTGGGCGTGGGAGAGTTGACGAACGGTTCCGCTCGCGTCGCGGCGGACTTTCACGTCGGGGGTCAGTTCGATCGGCATGACAGCTCCTCAGGTTGAACAACGGGTTTACGCGTTGGCCGACACCCACACCGCGGCCGCGACGGCCCGTGCCAGGTCGGCCGCGTACGCGGGGTCGATCACGGTGTCAGCAGTCCGGTGGTAGTTCGGGTTCGCGTCCGGGTCCGGGGCATCCGGCGCGTCGATGAAGAAGTCCTCGGACGCCAGGCACGCGGGGTACCCGTGGGCCTGGAACGAGGCGTGGTCGCTCCGACCGGCGGCCGGGTCTCCGACCGGGCCGGCGGAGTGGTGGATCTGCGGCGCCGGGAGCGCCGGCGCGGTCTGGGGGGCCAGGGCGGCGAGTAACTCCGCCAGGGCGACCGATCGGGCCTCCACGTCGGCGGACTCCTGGAACCCGGCGTGCAGCTCCCAGGTCCTCGGGGGGGTCTGGTTGTAACCGATCATGTCCATCTGCCAGACCGCGGCGATCACCTCCGCGCGGGCCTTGGACCGGCGGGCGTAGGCCTTGCTGCCGATCAGCCCCTGCTCCTCGGCGTTGAACAGGACGAACCGGATCGTTCGGGCCGGCGGGGCGGCCCCGGCCAGCGCGGCGATGCGCTCGGCAATCGCCAAGACTCCGGCCACGCCGCTCGCGTCGTCGTCCGCCCCCGGGGCCGCGTGGGCCCGCGGGTCGTAACCCGGCTCGGAACCCGCCGTCGAGTCCATGTGGGCGCTAACGATCACGAGCTCCGGCGACGTCCCGGCCAGTTCGGCCTCGACGTTCTGCAGCGAAACGCCGGCGTGCGTGAACGGGTGTCGTCGGACCTGGAACCTCCCCTGCCCCGCCGCCTCCAGGTCGGCCACCAACTGGTCCACCGCCCGGCCGTTCCCTTCCGCGAGGATGTGCCGGCTGGTGACCTTGTAACCGGTTTCCGTACCGTCAAGCCGGAGCTTGCCGCTGTAGCGCGCGACCGTCCGGTCCACTGTCGCGGCGTCAATCCGGGCGAATTCGGCGACCGCTTCCGGCGCGAGCGTCGGCGGGGCGAGGGCGGCCCCGGCCAGTCGGGCCGGCGCCGGCGCGATCGTGTCCCACAGGAGCGGGTCCGGGGTGAGCTTCAAGGTGTGTCCGTGCCGGGCGTTGTCGAAGTGGAATGCGTCTACCCCCCGGTCCACATCGGCCGGGACGGCGGCGACCACTCCGTCGGCGTTCGCCGAGAGGATCAGCCGCTCCGCCCCGGCCGCGGAGAACACGCGCGTCGCCTCCCCCGCGCTCGCCAGGAAACCGGTCTGGCGGGCGAGGTCGTCGCGCAACAGGAATAGGTCAGTGGTCTGCGGTAGGTCCGGCGCGCCGAGCAGTTCGACCCCGAAACGCATGTTGATCAGTTCCAGGGCCACGCGCTGGCTGGTCAGCCCGTAGACCGTCGCGCCCCCGGGGCCGGCAAAGTGCTTCGGGACGAACGCCCGCTTCCGCAGCTCGGCCCGCCACGGGGTCGCCGCATGGTCCGCCGGGACGCTCAGCCGGACGTACCGGAGCGACTGACCATCGAGCACCTCGTCGACCAGGAGCGGGTGCGGGCAGACGGTCCATCCCGCGGACATGGCCACCATGCGCTCGGCCGCGTCCTCGCCCACGAATAAGCACCTGGCGGCCGGCACGCCGGCCCGAGCGGCCGCGCGGTTGAATATCTCGGGGGACGCCTTTGTCACCCCCTCGTCGCCGCTGTACACGAGTAGCGCGTTGTCGAGCTGGGCGAGGAGGCCGGTCGGGGCAAGCACCGCGTTGACCGCCGGGCCCTTCTCGCTCCCGGTGTTCGAGATTACCCCCAGCTTCAGCCCGCGCGACTCGAGGTCGGTGAGCACGCCGGAGACGAACGGGAACACGTCGAACCCGGTCAGCCGCGGCGGCTGGCCGCCGATGGTCGCGGTCCCGAGGGTGTCACCCAGGTCGAAGAAGACGGCCGCAATTCCGGAGTTCGGCGGTGTAGGCGGCATGGTGCAGGTTCCGTTCTCGGGTGTGCGAATGGTCGACCGGCTCGACGCCGGTCGCGGGTTCATTTGCCGTTGTCTGCAATCCTGAGTCCGCGAGTCTCAAACACTTTCCGGATCGTCTCGACGTGCGCACCGTCGTCTATGGTCTTTGCAGCCTCCAGGAGGCGCCTGGCGAACTCCTTGAGTTCGTCTCTCTTGGCCGCGGTTTTCGTGAGGGCGATCCAGGCGGCGAGGACAAGTCGATCGGCCTTGTCCTGCCCGATTTTGCCGCGGATCTCCCACAGGGCCCCGCCCAGCGTTTCGCCCGCGTCATGTGTGTTCCGAGTGGCCGCGGCGTCGTCGAATCGGTTGGTGTTGCTCAGTGTGCGGATGTAGTCCTTGCCATTGCCGCGCTCTTCCTTGGAAGCCTTCCGGTACAGGGCGACGGTCGTCTTCCCAATGGTCGGGTCGTCGCGGTAACTGCAGGAGAAGTAATCCGCCAGTCCGGACTCGACCTTTTCGAATTCAAAGAAGCCCTTCCCCAGTGACGCCCGCTCCAGAGCGTGATGCGAGTATTCCCGAAACAAGGCGGACGGGTCCTTGGCAAACAAGGGGCCCAGAACCAGCTTGTTTTCCCCTAGGTAATACATCGCGTTGTCCACCTGGGGATCGACATGGACGATGGCCGCCTGTCGGGGCAGCTGGAACCCGACGCGTCCGAGGTACTGGTGGTACCCCTCAATCTGTGTGTCGAGCTCGCGCTGGAGCGCGGGCGTCAGAGCCGTGGACGGCTCGTAACGGAGGACCTTTTCCCCGATCCGCTTCAACTCGGTTCGGTTTTCTTCCTGCCCCTTCCGGAGCTGCTCGACCTGGGCCTGCACCCGGGCCATCTCGGCGGTCAACTCTTCCGCCCGCTTCCGGAATCCCTCGGCCTGCTTTGCAACGTCTTGCTCCTTCGCCGCGATCGCCTTCTCGGTCGCGGCGATTTTCTTTTCCGCAGCGTCCGCGTGCTTCATCACATCGGAGACCGACTTCACCCCCAGGATTCCGAGTGCGATCACCAGGAGACCGATCGGGATGCCGATCACCCAGGCGGCCATTTTTGCCCAATCCACCAGCCGCTTGGCAATGTTCTGCGTGGTCTCGATTTCGACAGCGGTCTGGCCGCGGATGCGGTTGTCCAGG
>Ga0066905_100000720_pt1 | contig 10002 bp, 4 predicted proteins | sample PanSoiMetaPlot36_FD_67483 | JGI IMG/M metagenome (GOLD analysis project Ga0066905, IMG submission 67483) | Tropical forest soil microbial communities from Panama analyzed to predict greenhouse gas emissions - Panama Soil Plot 36 (version 2) | ecosystem: Environmental > Terrestrial > Soil >... | reverse complement strand
CTCGCTTGCCCATGGAGTCCTGGCCTGCGCCGCATTTGCCCGTCCTGCCCGGCAGAGGCAATCCGCTCCGGGTGCACGACACGGCATCGTGCTCCCTCGTCGAGACCGCGCCTGATCAAACGGCTGGACTCTACGTCTGCGGTATCACTCCCTATGACGCAACTCACCTCGGCCATGCCGCCACCTACGTGGCCTTCGACGTGCTCCAGCGGGTGTGGCGCGACGCCGGGCACAGTGTGCGGTACGTGCAGAACGTCACCGACCTGGATGATCCCTTGCTTGAGCGGGCGAAAGCCGCTGGCGAGGACTGGCGGGAGCTGGCCGAGCGCGAGATCGACGTCTTCCGTGACGACATGATCGCCTTGCGGGTGCTGCCGCCTAACCACTACGTCGGTGCCGTCGAGGCGATGCAGGACATCGTCGCCTTGATCGAGCGACTGCGAAAGAGGGGCGCGGCGTATGAGGTCGACGGCGATCTCTACTTTCCGGCGAGCGCTGATCAGAGATTCGGATCCATTGGGCATCTCACGGGCGACGAGATGATCGCGTTGTCCAGAGAGCGCGGCGGTGACCCAGACCGACCGGGGAAGAAGGATCCTGTTGACTGTCTGCTCTGGCAGTCGCAGCGCCCGGGCGACCCGTTCTGGCAATCGCCCTTCGGTCCAGGGCGGCCGGGCTGGCATGTCGAATGTGCGGCGATCGCGCTGCGCTATCTGGGTGTGGGCTTCGACATTCAGGGCGGCGGCACCGACCTGATTTTCCCGCATCATGAGTTCAGTGCCTCGGAGGGCCAGGTCGCGACCGGTAGCGCGCCCTATGCGAAGGCGTACGTCCATGCGGGCATGGTCGGCTTCGACGGCGAGAAGATGTCGAAGTCCAAGGGCAACCTGGTCTTCGTCTCTGTTCTCCGGCGCGACGGAGCCGACCCGATGGCGCTCCGGCTCGCCCTGCTCGCTCACCATTACCGCTCGGACTGGGAATGGACCGATGGCGCCATCGCGGAGTCGGTCGAGCGGCTCGAGCGCTGGCGCGCAGCAGTCTCCCGCCCGGACGGACTCGATGCTGCACCGGTACTCGCTGCCCTCAGGGACCGGCTATCCGACGACCTTGACTGCCCGGGAGCGGTCGCCGCAATCGATGAATGGGCCGAGGCGCAGCTCGCCGACGGGAACAGGGGATCGGACCCCGCCGCCCCGGGCGTGGTCTCACGCGCGGTGGACGCCCTTCTGGGCGTCGCGTTGTAGCGCGCGGCCTCAGTCCTCAGGGCTCGTATCGGCAGGCCCGGAGCCGCCGTGCTCCTGCTGCCGGCGGAGATAGCGTTCGAACTCGCGCGCGATGAATTCCCCGGTGGCCTCGGGCAGATCGGCCGTGTCCTTCGACTCCTCGAGTTGACGCACGTATTCGCCGATCTCCTCGTCCTTCGCCGCGAGTTCGTCGGCGCCTTGCTGCCAGATCCTTGCCTCCTCGGGCAGGTCGCCGAGCGGTACGGAGATGTCAAGCATGTCTTCGATCCGCCGCAGCAGCGCTACGGCGGCCTTCGGGCAAGGCACAGAAGCGACGTAGTGAGGAACAGCTGCCCAGAACGACACAGCTGGCAGCCCCGCGGTGGCGCAGGCATCCTGAAAGACTCCGACGATCCCCGTCGGGCCTTCATACGATGACTGCTCCAACCCGAGCCGCGCGGCCAGTTCGTGATCGAGGACGGAGCCGCTCACCGGCACCGGGCGAGTGTGCGGTGCCTCTGCCAGCAGTGCTCCGAGTGTGATCACCATCTCCACACCGAGCCTTTTGCCATAGTCGATCAGCTCGGTGGAATATGCGCGCCATCGGATATTGGGTTCGATGCCGCGGACGAGAACGACGTCCCGGTGGTGGCCCGGCGGGCGTGCGGTCGACAGCCGAGTCGTTGGCCAGATGATCGAGCGCTGCCCGTCCTCGAGGACGACATGCGGGCGGTTGACCTGGAAGTCGTAGTAGTCCTCTGGGTCGAGCGACACAATTTCGGTCGATTCCCAGACGGATTCGAGATGATCGAGGACGCCACTGGCGGCTGAACCCGCGTCGTTCCAGCCCTCGAAGGCAGCGATCATGATCGGCTCTACGAGATGCGGGACCGTCTCGGGCTCGTTCAAAACCTGCTCCGCTCGTCGGCCACGATGCGTGTGCAAGATCCGTGGGGATCTCTGGTCCACCTCACCCTATGTCGGCGCATCCTGGCGGGTCCGCGGCGGCCCGGCAAACGGCGCGCACGCTGGCAAGGCACGCTCAGCCGACCGTGTCCACCAACGCAGGGCACCCGGCCGTCATGAGCCGTTGGCAGGCCATTGCCGGACGGAGGCCCGACAGTTGCCGGGGCAGCCAGTCAAGCTCAGGCTCTAGGCTCGACGGCATGAGCGCGACGACAACGAGCCTACGGAGAGCCCTCAGCGAACGCGTGCTGGTCGCGGACGGGGCGATGGGGACCATGCTGCAGGTCCTGGACCCGACGCTCGACGACTTCGCCGGCCTCGAGGGATGTAACGAGATTCTCAATGAGACTAGGCCCGACATCGTGGCGTCCGTGCATGACGCATATCTCGCCGTCGGCGTCGACTGTGTGGAGACCAACACGTTCGGCGCCAACTATGGAAACTTCGCGGAGTACGACATCGTGCCGCGCATCCGCGACCTGTCGGAGAAGGGGGCCCGCATTGCGCGGGAGGTAGCCGATGGCTGGTCCTCGTCCGAGCATCCCCGCTGGGTGATTGGGTCGGTCGGTCCCGGGACCAAGCTGCCTAGCCTTGGCCATGCGCCTTACTCCACGCTTCGAGACGCCTACCAAGAGGAGTGTGCCGGGCTGATCGCCGGTGGCGTCCATGCCCTGCTCGTGGAGACGTCGCAAGATCTGCTGCAGGCAAAGGCGGCGATTATCGGTGCGAAGCGTGCGGTGGCGGGGGCAGACATACCGGTCTGGGCGCAGGTCACAGTCGAGACGACCGGCACCATGCTGCTCGGCACCGAGATCACCGCAGCCCTCACTGCGCTCGAGCCGCTTGGCATCGAAATGATCGGGCTCAACTGTGCGACCGGTCCTGCCGAGATGAGCGAGCACCTGCGACAGCTTGCCAAGCAGGCACGCATCGGCTTGTCCTGCATGCCGAACGCAGGGCTCCCGATCCTGACCGCGGACGGCGCCCAGTACCCGCTCACCCCAGCCGAGCTCGCTGCCGCGCACGACACCTTCACAAGGGAGTTCGGGCTGAGCATGGTCGGCGGCTGCTGCGGTACCACGCCGGAGCACCTGCGCGCGGTCGTGGAGCGGGTGGGGGGACGGTCGCCGTCGGAGCGCGACCCGCGACCAGAACCTGGCGCTGCCAGCTTGTATCAGCATGTGCCGTTCCGCCAGGACACGGCCTATCTGTCCATCGGCGAACGCACGAACGCCAACGGCTCGAAGGCCTTCCGTGAGGCGATGCTCGCAGGCAAGTTCGAGGACTGCGTGGAGATCGCCCGCAGCCAGACCAGGGACGGGGCGCACCTGCTCGACTTGTGCATTGACTATGTCGGCCGCGACGGCGCAGCCGACATGAGGGAACTCGCCAGCCGCCTCGCGACTGCGTCTACGCTGCCGATCGTTCTCGACTCAACCGAGCCCGAGGTGATCGAGACGGGTCTTGAGATGCTCGCCGGGCGGTGCCTGGTCAACTCCGTGAACTACGAGGACGGGGACGGCCCGGGGTCCCGAATTCAGCGGCTCATGCCGGTTGTCAAAGAACACGGCGCCGCTGTCGTCGCGCTCACGATCGACGAGGAGGGGCAGGCCAGAACGGCGGACTGGAAGGTACGCATCGCCGAGCGGCTGATCCGCGACCTCACCGAAACCTGGGGGATGTGGATTGATGACATCGTGCTTGACTGCCTGACCTTTCCCATCGCGACCGGCCAGGAGGAGACCCGCCGCGATGGTCTGGAGACGATCGAGGCGATCAGGGAGGTCAAGCGGCGCTGGCCGCAGGTGCAGACAACCCTCGGGGTCTCTAACGTCTCCTTCGGCCTCAATCCGGCCGCCAGGATGGTCCTCAACTCCGTGTTCCTGCACGAGTGTGTGGCGGCAGGCCTCGACTCCGCGATCGTGCACGCCGCAAAGATCCTGCCGATGTCGCGGATCCCCGATGAGCAGCGCCAGGTGGCGCTTGATCTCGTCTATGACCGGCGGCGCGACGGGTACGACCCCTTGCAGCGGATGCTTGAGCTCTTCGAGGGCGTCGATGCGAGAAGCAGCGCACAGTCACGAGCCGAGGAGCTCGCCGCGCTGCCGCTAGACGAGCGCCTGCAGCGGCGCATCGTCGACGGAGAGCGCAACGGCCTTGAGGGCGACCTCGACCAGGCGCTCGAGAGCAGGCCGGCCTTGGACATCGTCAACAGGACTCTTCTGTCGGGCATGAAGACGGTCGGCGACCTCTTCGGGTCCGGTCAGATGCAACTGCCGTTCGTCCTGCAGTCTGCCGAGGTCATGAAGGCCGCCGTCGCCTATCTCGAGCCGCATATGGAGAAGTCCGACACCAGCGGCAAGGGAACGATCGTGCTCGCGACCGTGAAGGGAGACGTCCACGACATCGGGAAGAACCTGGTCGACATCATCTTGACGAACAACGGCTACACGGTGGTCAACCTCGGCATTAAGCAGCCGGTAGCAACGATCCTGGACGCGGCGACCGAGCATACGGCCGACGTCATCGGCATGTCCGGCCTGCTGGTCAAGTCGACCGTCGTCATGAAGGACAACCTGCTGGAGATGAACAGCAGGGGAGTCGCCAAGCGCTGGCCTGTGCTCCTCGGCGGCGCGGCGTTGACGAGGGCCTACGTGGAGCAGGATCTGAACTCGGTCTTCGACGGCGAGGTCCGCTACGCAAGGGATGCCTTCGAGGGCCTCCGGCTGATGGACACGATCATGGCCGTGAAGCGCGGCGAGGATGGTGCCGTTCTTCCAGCGCCTCGCGAGCGGCGGGTGAGACCGGCGGCCGCCGTCCTGCGGGAGACGCCTCCCGACCAGATGCCGGCGCGCTCCGACGTGGCGGTCGACAACCCGGTACCGACGCCGCCGTTCTGGGGGACTCGGGTCGTTAAGGGCATTGCGCTGGCCGATTACGCCGCATTTCTTGACGAACGCGCAACCTTTCTCGGCCAGTGGGGCCTACGCCCAACCCGAGGCGCTGAAGGTCCTGGCTATGAGGAGCTGGTCGAGACCGAAGGACGACCGCGGCTGCGGATGTGGCTCGACCGTTTGCACACCGACGGCCTGCTCGAGGCGGCAGTGGTCTACGGCTACTTCCCATGCGTGAGCAAAGGCGACGATCTCATCGTGCTGTACGGGGACGAGGACGGGCCAGCGGCGACCGCTGGCGAGGCCGGGCTGTCACCCGCGAGCCGAAGTGCGGATCAGGCTATCGCCGCGCGGACCGGCGCTGGCGGTCATGCCGAGCGGCTGCGCTTTACCTTCCCGCGCCAGCGGCGGGACCGCCACTTGTGCTTGTCCGACTTCTTCCGCTCGGCGGAGTCGGGCGAGACCGACGTGGTGGCCTTCCAGCTCGTCACTGTCGGCTCTCGGATATCGGATGCCACGGGCAAGCTGTTCGCCGCGAACTCCTATCGCGACTATCTCGAACTGCATGGGCTGTCTGTGCAGCTCACCGAGGCACTTGCCGAGTTCTGGCACGCGAGGGTCAGGGAGGAGATGGGCTTCGGGATGGAGGATCCCGCAGAGCTCGACGAGGTGCTGCGGCTCGGCTATCGAGGGGCGCGCTATTCCTTCGGCTATCCCGCGTGCCCCAATCTCGAGGATCGCGGGAAGCTCGTCGAGCTGTTGCGTCCCGATCGGATCGGGGTGACGCTGTCCGAGGAATTCCAGCTGCACCCCGAGCAGTCGACCGACGCGATCGTGGTCCACCACCCAGAGGCCAAGTACTTCAACGCCTGACCCCTACCCGTCCCGCCTTCTCGCGTGAGGGCACCTTCACCACATAGGTCCGCAAGAAGGTGCCCTGGATGCCCACGGATTCCGAGTGAAGGACACCTTCATGGCGCAGCTTCAGGCCGTCCTCTTCGACATGGACGGCCTCCTCGTCGACACCGAGCCGTTGTGGTTCGACGTTGAGCGCGAGGTCATGGCGAAGATCGGCGGGGAGTGGACGCAGGCCGACCAGGTCGCGATACTCGGCAGCCCATCCGCTGCGGCCGCACATTACATGATCCAGCGATCGGGGTCGGACACCGACCCGGCGGTGGTGGCGCGATGGATGGACGAGGGCATAGTGCGCCGCGTTCGCGAGCACGTGATCATCCTTCCCGGCGCCGTTGCCCTTCTCGAGGACCTGCACGCGGCGGGCGTACCTTGCGGCCTGGTGTCGGCATCGGTGCGCCCGATGGTGGACGCCGTACTCGCCCGTGTCGGCATCCGTCACTTCGCTGTGACGATCTCCGGCGACGACGTCTCGCGGAACAAGCCCGATCCCGAGCCTTATCTGAAGGCGATTGCGGCGCTCGGCGCCGATCCCAGCCGCTGTGTCGTCCTCGAGGACTCACCGAATGGCGTGGGCGCCGGCCTCGCTGCGGGCTGTCAGGTGGTGGCGGTTCCGCACGCCGCGACCATCGAACCCGCAGAGAGGTTGCACGTTGTCCAGTCGCTCACCGAGATCAGTGCGCAAAGTCTCGAGGCGCTCGTCGGCCAGTGACGGTCAAGAGCCGGAGTCGCCGCCGGACTGGGCAGTACTAGCGCGGGGCGGACGGCCGTGGCCAGGTCGGCGCAAAGCTGAGGCCCGGCCCCCCATCGGGGGTACGGGCCTCAGCGTCCCAGGGCTCCCGGTCTATTCGGTCGTGATCGCCTCGATCAGATCGAGCCTCGACGCCCGACGAGCGGGCCAGATTGCCGCAAGCACCCCGATGACGATCGCCACCACGACGAATGTGAGCAGAGACCCGTACCATGGCGTGACCCACGGAACCGAAATCTTGTCCAATCCTTCGTCCCTGAGCCCCGCGAGCAATGCAAGCCCCAGGATCACGCCGAGCGCCATGCCGAGCAGGGCACCGAATACGGAGATCACCACCGACTCGATCCGGATCATCCGGCGCAGCTGCCGGCGACCCATGCCGACCGCCCTGAGCAATCCGACCTCGCGGGTCCGCTCGTACACGGAGAGGGCGAGTGTGTTCACGATGCCGATGGCCGCGATGATGATCGCCAGCGCCAGCAACGCGTACATCACATAGAGCAGCTGGTCCAGATTGCCGCTGATCTGGTCTTTGAACTCCTGCTGATTCTGCAACTCCACGTTCGGGAAGGGTTTGATCGCCGCGTCCAGCGCCGGTCGATTGTCGGCACCTGGGGCGGTCTTGAGATAGAGGAAGCTGTCGCGCTGGTCACCGCTGAGGTGTTTCACCAGAGCGGTAGGCAGCATGTAGCCGCTTTCGAACGGCACATGCTTGAAGATCCCTGTGACCTTGACCGGCTGCGAGCCCGCCTCCATCTGCACGGTCACCGAGTCGCCGATCGCGAGCTTCTCATTCTTGGCGATGGTGTCGTCGATGAGCAGGCCATCACCTTGCAGGCCGTCGGCCGAGCCCTCCTTGAAGCTCAAGTTGAGTACGGCGTCAACCGTTCCTGGGTCGAACCCGCTGACCAGAACGTCCTTACCGTCCACCTTCGCTTGGCGATACTGCTCGCGGGCGACGAGCTCGACGCCCCGAACCTCGGCCAGCGAGTCGGCAATACGCGGGCTGAATCCAATGAAGCTGCTGTTCTGGACGGTGTAGTCGGCCTTCATCGACTCGTCGACCAGCGCGTCGGTCGACTTCTTTGCCGAAGCGCCCAGTGTGGCCAGCGCGGCGACAAGCGCGAGTCCGATCATCAGAGCAGATGCCGTGGCGGAGGTCCGCCGCGGGTTGCGCAGCGCGTTCTCTTTGGCCAGCTTTCCCGCCGGGCCGTACACCGTGGCGAACGGCGTGCCAAGCGCGCCAACGACACGTCGAGCGATGAGTGGCGTCAGCAAGATCACACCAATCATGATCAGCAGAACGCCGATTCCGACCGCTTGGATCTCACCGCCGGCCAGACCCAGACCAAGCGCGATCGCGCCGATGGCGGTGAGTGTCGAACCCATGATCAGCCGCAGCCGCAGCGATGACTCCGGCAGGGCTACGTCGTCGCGGAGGGCGGCAACCGGCGGGATCTTCGCAGCCCGCCGGGCCGGGAAGTATGCAGCGAACATCGTGACGAGGATCCCGACCACGTAGGCGACGATCGCCGTTCGCGGCTCGAAGACGAGCTTCGCGCCGGTGAGCTCAAGCCCAAGCTGCGCGAACAGGGCCTTGAGCAACAGCGCCAGCCCGAAGCCGAGGCCGAGGCCGACGGTCGCTCCGACCAAGCCGACGACGAACGCCTCGCCGAGCACCGAGCGGGTTACTTGCCGCCGGCTCGCTCCGATCGCGCGAAACAGCGCCAGCTCACGGGTCCGTTGTGCGACGAGCATCGAGAACGTGTTGAGGATGAGGAAGATCCCGACGAAAAGCGCGATCGCAGCAAATACCAGCAGGAAGGTGTTGATGAACGACAGGCCCTGACGGATGTCCGCCGAGGTATCTGCCGCCGTTTGCGCAGCAGTCTTGACGTCGTACGCATTCCCTACGGCCTGTTTGATCCGTCCGGCCAACGTTGCATCGCTGACTCCCGGCTCCCCCGTCACCTCCACCGCGCTAAACAGGCCGGGACTGGTGAGGAGGCGCTGAGCGGTCTGATCGTCGAAGACGATGACAGTCGCACCGCCGATGCCCTGCGTGTTCTTGTAGTCGAAAACACCCACAAGCGTGGCGTCGAGACGAGGTGTCTCCCTACTCGGGGTGATGAGTGACAGGCGATCCCCGACCTTGAGATTCTCGTTCTTCGCGGTGATGGCATCGACGACCACCTGGTCGGCCGAGGCCGGCGGCATGCCTTGAATGATGTGAACGCTGCCGCTTTCTGTGCTGTTGGGATCGGTCCAGTTCGCCCCGAAATGAGGTGCGCCGGGAGCACCGAGGACGCCGTCCCCGCTCTTGTTCACGATGTCGACGCCATCGACAAGAATCGAGCCGTCAGCCTTGGCAACACCGGGCACACCCCGCACCGTGTCCACCACGCTGGCGGGCAGGGTGGAGGGTGACGCGTTTTCACCGCTGTCGAACTCGCTGTGTTTCGTGACCGTGACGTCGCTGCTCACGGCGGCGAAGAACTTGTCGAAGGTACGGCTGAGCGTGTCGGTAAATACCAGCGTGCCGGCGACGAACGCCACGCCGAGCACGATCGCGATGCCAGTGAGCGCCAATCGAATCTTATGCGCGAACAAGCTGCGCAAAGTCGCTTTCAGCATGTCGGTCCGCCCGCCCCTCAGCTGCGCCGGCCTTGCGCCTCGAACTGCTTAATGCGGTCGAGCACGCGGTCGGCGGTCGGGTCGAGCATCTCGTCGACGATGCGACCATCGGCGAGGAAGAGCACCCGGTCGGCATAGGCTGCCGCGACGGGATCATGGGTGACCATGACGACCGTCTGGCCCATCTCTCGCACCGAACGGCGGAGGAAGCCGAGGATCTCGGCACCGGCGCGAGAGTCCAAATTGCCGGTGGGCTCGTCGGCGAAGATGATGGCCGGCCGGCTCGCGAGTGCCCGCGCGGACGCCACGCGCTGCTGCTGGCCTCCGGAGAGCTGGTTCGGACGGTGACGAAGCCGATCCCGCAACCCAACGGTGTCGATCACGGTGTCCAACCACGCCTTGTCCGGCTTGCGACCACCGATATCCATCGGCAGCGTGATGTTCTCAATCGCGGACAGCGTTGGGATGAGGTTGTAGGCCTGGAAGATGAAGCCAAGCTTGTCCCGCCGCAGTCTGGTCAGGTCGGCGTCGTCCAATCGGGTGAGCTCCACATCGCCGATGTAGACCTCACCCGATGTGGCGTCGTCGAGTGCGGCCATCAGATGCAGCAGTGTCGACT
>Ga0066905_100000719_pt1 | contig 10012 bp, 5 predicted proteins | sample PanSoiMetaPlot36_FD_67483 | JGI IMG/M metagenome (GOLD analysis project Ga0066905, IMG submission 67483) | Tropical forest soil microbial communities from Panama analyzed to predict greenhouse gas emissions - Panama Soil Plot 36 (version 2) | ecosystem: Environmental > Terrestrial > Soil >... | reverse complement strand
CGTTCTCAGAAAACCTCGCAACTGGCTTCGGTCGCAGCAGTTGGTAGGCAGACAGACCAAAAGCAATGACTGCCATGCCGATGATAAATCTCGCGAACTTGCGGCGGCTCCAGTACGGAATGATCTCGTCAGGCGAAAGATCTTCCGTGCGTTTCAAACCTTCGGGCGTCATTTCGTACGCCCACGAAATAAACAGCGCCACCGCGAAACCCAGCCCGAGCAACACCACGAACGCCGTAATGATCCACTCTGGCGCGTCGAGCATTGGCAAAAAAACCGATGCGATCTGGATGAGTAGCCATGCCACGACTGCATAAGTCAGCGCAACCCTGAAAACGTTACGTCTTCTCAGTTCAGCAAATAACGAAGCCTTTTCACTCATGACTCTGCGGGTAGACTAAGTTTGGCGAGCAAGTTCTTGTATCGAACATCATCGCGCAAGCTGCGCAACAACGGATCTACCAAAAGACCGAGCATCCCCGCGTCGCGATCAGCAAACGAGATTTGTAACCACTCGAAAGCTTTGTCTTTCTCGCCACGCACGGCGTAGACCTCAGCGATTTGATACGCAAACCCCTCTCGGGCCTTCGCCAGCAGGTCGGCCAGGGCCGCGTCGGCCGCCTCGCGATCTCCCACCACATATTGCGCGACCGCGAGCTCGAAACGGCGATAACCTTCATCGGGTTCCAGTTGCGCTTCGCGCAAGGCCGCGGGGCCGTCACCGCGTTGGGCAGCAATGAGTACCTGCCATCGATGATTGCCAGCACCGGCCGGCTGTAACTCTGCGGCCTTGCGTGCAGCCGCGTCTGCCTCATCAAGTTTTCCGGCATAGAAAAGAACGCGAGCCAGATTGCCTTGCGTCACAGTAGATAAAGGGTCGAGTTCCACCGCCTGGCGTGCCTGACGCTCGGCCTCATCGAATCGCCCCAAGTAAACGATGATTCGCGCCAGCAGATCGTTGGCGGTGGGATTTGCCGGAGAAAGTTCTTTCGCGCGCTTTAGCTCGTTGAGGCCGTCGGCAAATTTCCAATCCACAAAAAAGCGAACCCAGCCAAGAGCTGCGCGCGCCTCGGCTAGCGCAGGCGCGATTGCAACGGCCTTCTCCGCATCACTTCGCGCTTTCGGGTACGCGGTCGGGCGCTGGCCGGTGAGATCCCCCCAGAGAGTCCAGGCTTCGGCACGTTCTGCGTAGGCCAAGGCATATTCAGGATCGAGCTCGATCGCCTGATCGTAGTAATCGATAGCCTTACGAAAATCTTCGACATTACGACGCACGAGATGGAAATGAGCCTGGAGGTAGGCATTATGCGCTTCCACGTTCTTCGATGCACCTATTTGAGCCGAATCCGATCCGAGCAAAGTCACTTTCAGCGATTCAGCGACCGCTCGAGCGATTTCCTCCTGCACAGCGAAGATATCTTTCAGTTCGCGATCGAACGTTCGCGTCCAGAGCTGAATCCCGTTGGCGGCGTTCACCAGTTCGGCTACGATGCGCACCCGGTCGCCTTGCTTGCGAACCGTGCCATCCAAAAGCGTGCTCACGCCTAGCTTCTCACCAATTGTTTTCGGTTCCTCTTTCCTATCTTTGAACCGAAAGGATGAACTGCGACCAATAACCTTTAGTCCGCTAATTTGAGCCAGAGCAGCAATCAACTCTTCAGATAAGCCATCTGAAAAATATTCGTCCTTCGGATCGCCGCTTTCATTAATCAATGGAAGCACGGCGATCGATTTCTCGAGGCTCGCCGTCGTGATCTCACTGACTCGAGACGTTCCATGGCCAGCAGTGTAGCGGCCGATAAGGAACAAACCGACCGAGAGCGCTGCACCGATGAGCACAACATAAATCCAGGCGCCGCCGCGGGATCGTTGCCCGGCTGCATCTGCAACTTCTGTGCGTTTAATTCCTTCGGGCGTCGTTTCAAATGCCCATGCGATGATCAGCGCGATCGGAAACCCGATGATGAGGAGCAAAACTACCAAGCGCACTATCCAATTGGGGATTTCGAAGAATGGAAAGATCTGGCTGGCAACTTGCATCAGCAGCCAAGCAACAACCCCGTACGCGGCTGCAACCTTGTAGACGTTGCGCCGCTTAAGCTCGGAGAAGAAAGAAGGTTTCTCGTTCATCGTTCCCGAGTGGCCGGCAATTGGACGCCGAGTTTTTGGCACAGGGCGACGAAGCGTGGGTCGTCGCGGTATTCGAAAACAAAAGGTGTTATCACCAGTTGGGTCAGACCGGAATCGTGGGTGACGTAAGCATTGTCCAGCCACCGGAACATCTCATCTGGTTCTTTGCGAAGAGCGTGGATAACGGCAATCTGGTAGGCGCCGTTGCTCGCGTATTTGGAGGAAAACTCCCTGAGCACGGTATCAGCCGCGCTGCGATCGGGTTGCGTTTGCTGGACCAGAGTTAGCGCGTATTCGCGCCAAAAAACATCTGGCTCGAGTTGGGCCTGCCGCAAAGCAGCTGTCGGATTCTTCTGCAGGATTTCAAGCGCGGCCAGGTAGGTGTGAAAACGCGCCGCTTGCGGCTGGATTTCCAGTCCTCTGTGAAACGTTTCTTCGCCATCTTTGTAACTACCGCGTGCCACCGCCAGCCTCCCGAGATTATACCAGAGAGTGGTCAAGAGCGGGTCTAACGATATCGCTTCACGGCAAGTCTGTTCAGCTTCAGCCAGCCGCCCCTGAGCCATGAGAGAGTAACTCAATGCGTTCTTCGCGCCGGCATCGTTGGGAGACAATTCCAAGGCCCGCCGGAATTCCTTTTCCGCAGCCCGGAAATCAAGCGCTGGGGTCATCGATATCCACCCAATAGCCTTTCGCACTTCGACCAGGTCGGGTGCGAGAGAGACCGCTTTTTCCGCGGCGACGCGGGCTTCCTCATACGCTTTCTCTGCATTGTCGGTCGCGAAGCTCGCACCGTATTGCCGCCATGCCTGAGATAGTTTGGCATAGGCTAAGGCGTAGTTTGGATCCAGACGAACCGCCTCCTGCGCGAAGCTGATGGCCTTCCGAATGCTCTCGGCCGTCTGCTGTTGGAAATAAAAATCAGATTGCAGGACGGCGTTATGTGCGGCTGGATTTTGATTCGACGGCGCCGCATCCGAGCGGGTTTTCTCCCCTAACAATCTTACCTTCATCTGCTCCGCGACCGATTTAGCAATTTCGGCTTGCACAGCGAATACATCTTTAAGTTCGCGATCGTAGGTTTCCGACCAGAGCGAGCGGCCATCGGCCGCACTAATGAGTTCGGCAATGATCCGAACACGATCGCCCTGCTTGCGCACGCTGCCTTCAATGAGATTGGCGACACCAAGCTTCTGACCGATTGCAGCAGAATCGCTGGATTTTCCCTTAAAGAAGAAGGACGAGCTGCGGCCGATTACTTTGAGTTCGGGAATCTTCGCCAAGACTGCAATCAATTCTTCCGAGAGACCGTCAGAGAAATACTCGTTGCTGGGGTCGCCACTGGTGTTGACCAGCGGCAGCACGGCGATCGATTTCAATGGGTTCGACGCTGTAGCCGCCTCGCTGACTCCAGACGTTGCACGACCAGCGGTGTAGCGGCCGAGGAAAAAAAGACCTAACGACAGCATTGCGGCGACGACCACAACCGCGATCCACATCCCTCCGCGCGACCGCTGTCGTGCCGCGTCCGCAGCTTCGGTGCGCTTGATTCCCTCAGGCGTAAGCTCGAAGGCCCATGCAATAACGAGCGCGACCGGAAAACCGAGCGCGGTCAGAAGAATAACAAGTCGAATCATCCAATTCGGAATTTCCAGGAACGGAAAAACCTGCGTGGCAACCTGAATCAAAAGCCAGCCGACGACGGCATACGCGACGGCAACCTTGTAAACGTTGCGTCGCTTTAGCTCGGAGAAGATGTTCCGCGCATTCACGGGTGTTTTTCCTCGCAAAGTTTTTGGAATGCTGGGTCACCACGCAAAGGATCCCATTGCGGCTGGAGCCTTAGAAGCGCCGGTGTAAGGCAATCCTGATACGGAATCTCCAAAAGACGCTGCAGCCTTGGAATCGCACGGCTTTTGTCGCCGACTAAGACCTCGACGAACGCCAAATTCTCCTCCTTTTTAGGCCCATCCACTGCATCCTTCTCGCTTGGCAGCAACGCAATCGACCGCTCAGCTTGTTTTATCGCTGCATCCTTTTGGCCGAGCACGGCACGAGTTATCGAAAGTGCTAGCGCAAAATTCGGGTTATCAGGATCCTTCTGGTGGAGCGCTTCCAGCGAACCCAGCATTTGTTGAGCAGTGGCTCTCGCGCCGACAATATCGCCGGCGTATTGCTGGGCGAGGACCAGAAAGAATGGATTACCGAGCCTTTCGATGTCGGTCAGGTCGCTAAATTCAGTGAGCCGGTTATGAATCAATCGAATGGCCTCATCGAAATGCCGCTCCAGAAACAATTGGTTGATCTTCGTTAGGTAGGCATCAAACGAGGGGGTCTGTGCGTTTACCCCAACCAGCAATTTTCCGGCTTGTTCCAAGTTGCCCTCCGCCTGATAAATTTTTGCTTTGGACGCGAGCGTTTCGGGGTCATTCGGAACAATGTCCAACACCCTATCGTAGGTTTTTAGTGCAGCCGGGAATTGCCGAAGCATCGCGTAAGTTTGTGCGGCGTTCGCTAGCCATTGAGTGTTGCGTGGATCGAGCACAAGGGTTTGCTCCCAGTAGGCGACACTTTCATTCCAGTGCCCTTGTCGTCGGGCGATTAGGGCGAGAGCAGCAGGGACGTCGCTGCTGCCGGGCACTAGCTCTCGGACGCGGCCAAACGTCGCTTTGGCAAGCTCGTAATCCCGCAGCACCCAATATTGGTAATAAGCCTGTGCGAGCAGGGTCTCGGGCGAGTTCGGTTGGAGTTTTTGTGCGGTGTTCAAAGCCCGCTCCGTCGCGTCACGGCGAGCGGGGGTCGTATCTAGACTGTCGAAATACGTCTCAGCGCTCGCACGAGAGAGTCTGGCCCATGCCAGCGCAAAAGCTGGGTCGAGCTGCACCGCGCGCTCGTAAAAGCGCACGGCCTTTTCCAGATCGTCTATATTGATCGAAGTGCGCGCTTCAAAAGCCAAGCCCCGGAGGTACGCGTCGTAAGCCTCTGAATTGTTTGTCGGTTTAACCGCCAAGGCGCGTTGCTCGCCGCCACTAAGCTTGGCCTGCAACGATTCGGCGATTGCTTTGGCGATCTCGGTCTCCACACCGAAGATGTCGGTGAGCTTGCGGTCGTAAGTTTCGGCCCAAAGATGCGCGTCATTCAGCGCGTTGACCAGTTGCACATTTACGCGCACTTGATCCGCAGCCTTCTGTACGCTGCCTTCGAGGATATTTGCGACACCGAGTTGTTTTGCGACTTCGCGTAAATTATCCGGTGAACTCTTCAAACGCTGGGTGGATGTACGCGAAATAACTTTAAGATCGGCGATCTTCGCGAGCCGCGTCAGGATTTCATCTTGCACACCTTCGGCGAAATATGCATTCCCCTTCTCTTCACTGAGATTTTCAAACGGTAGGATCGCAATCGATTTTTCCGCGCCGGCGGCTTCTCTTTGAATCGGCGCAGTATAGCGTCCAAGAAAAAACAACGCGACGGAAATTGCGGCCCCGATCAGCGCTACATAAATCCATGCGCGGCTTTTGGACTGTTGTCCCGCTGCGTCAGCAGCCTCGGTGCGTTTGACTCCCTCGGGCGTTAGCTCGAACATCCACGCCAGAACTAGCGCGACCGGTAGACCGACGATGATGAGCAGGACAAGCAATCGGATCGCCCAGATCGGAACATCGAAGACCGGAAAGACCTGCGCGATTCCTTGAGAAAGCGCCCAGCCCGCCACAATGTAAGCGACAGCAACCTTGTAAACGTTGCGCCGCTTCAGCTCGCCGAAGAATATCTTCGGATTCATCGCCCGAGTTTACCTATTCTGATCTTTCGGCGCGAGTGACTTGACGATTTCCTGGAATCGCGGATCGCCGCGGAGCGGATTCCACATGGGATGCAGTTTGAGTCGGCCGTAGTTAACGTAGCTCGGCATTGCCGCCAGCTTTTGCAACAGCTCGATGGCGCGATCAGGTTCATTGGTCCACGTGTAGACCTGCGCTAATCCCTCGAGCACTAATGCGCCATCGTAAATGTCTTTGGAAAGCGGCATCAAATCGACGGCGTGTTGCGCTTCTTGAATCGCCAATTCTTTGCGCCCGAGACCGGCGTCCACCTGAGCGAGAACTGCAATCGTTCGTGCGTCTCCCGGCTTAATCGCTAATCTTTGTTCCAGGATCTTTCGCGCGTTCGAGAAGGCAGCAATCGCACTCGCGGAATCGCCCTTTGCTCTTGCAATCATCGCCTCAAACCAGGCCTTCGGGAAATAGAAACTGTAATCGATGTCCTGAAAATCTTCGCGCGGCGAAGCGGCAAGCACTCGTTCGGCCTCGGCAAAATTACGGTCGATTAAAGCGAACAGCACTCGGAAGGGAGTTTGTCCACCGCCCACATCCATGTCCGGGTTTTTGGCCAGCACATCGCGCATCTCTGTTGAGTTCCCTGTTCCGTTGAAAATGGCGGAGTCCCTGCGATAAAACACAATTGGCGTGCGCTCCCCTGCAGCCAGCACGCGATCGTAAACCTGCGCAGCCAGGAAATGCTTTCGTTGCAGGTTATAGGTATCAGCGAGCAGGTTGTACGCATTTGGGTTTCGCGGGTCGAGCGCCACGGCGGCAGAAAAGTCTCGTTCCGCTTGAGCCCAATTATTGCGACGCCGGTTGATGTAACCTGAAAGGACAAAGAAAGCCGTGTCATTCGGCAGACCGGGACGCGCTATCGCCAATTCGCGTAGAGCGCCATCATAATCGCGGTGGCACCGGAACAGAAAGTCAGCCATCGCGAAGTGTGCTTCTGCTGACTCCGGATGAAGTCGCAGCGCTGCTTTAACGGCCGCTTCGGCGAGAAGGATCCGATCTGGCGTAGGATCGAGATCGAAAAAATAAAGCAGATCGTTCGCGCGCGCGATATAGCAGTACGCGGAGACAAAATCGGGATCGCGTTTGATAGCTTGATCCAGCGATTGAAGAGCGGAGAGCAGCGCAGCGCGGACGTCGTCCGCGATCAGATAGCTATCGACGATTTGCTTCGCGCGCAGGTAAAGCTCGAATGCGACCAAGTCCTGAGTTGGACGCGCCTCGATGTCGGCCTTCTGTTCAGGCGACAATTTTGCCTGGAGCTGAGCAACGATGGATTCAGCCAGCTCGCTCTGTATCGCAAACAAATCGGCCGCGGTCCGGTCGTACGTCTCGGCCCAGACCTGTGAATCGGTACGCGCATCAATTAACTGCGCAGCGATGCGCAGCCGATCACCGGCTCGCTGCACCGAGCCCTCCAGAATGTGGCTGACGCCGAGTTGTCGACCGATCTCGCGCAGATTTCGTGGCTCACCGCTCTTGTACTGGCGCACGGTCGTGTGGCTGATGACCCTCAGATCCGCAACCCGGGCCAGATTTGTCAGGATCTGATCCTGGACGCCGTCAGCGAAGTACGTGTTTTGTTTATCGTCACTCAAATTTTCAAACGGCAGAACCGCGATCGATTTTACCGAAGTGTCGGCCACTGCGTGTTGCGTAGGGGCAGCCGAATAACGACCAAGAAAAAACAATCCCACCGATACGAACGCGCCCACAATCACCACATAAAGCCAGGCGCGCTTCTTGCGAGCAGCTGCTGCCGCTTCATCAACTTCGTCGGTGCGCTTGAGCCCCTCCGGCGTCAACTCGAAAGCCCAAGCTAAACCAAGCGCAACGGGCAGACCCAGTATGATGAGCACCACAAGCAGTTGAATGACCCAGGTGGGAACAGAGAAAACCGGCAGCACCTGCGCGAGGCCCTGAGCGAGAGCCCATCCGGCGACGATGTACGCTACCGCAACTTTGTAAACGTTGCGGCGCTTTAGTTCGCCGAAGAAATTCTTCGCATTAACTCTGCGATTTTGTGCCACACGGCACCTTCAAGCGATGTGGATTGCAGGGCAATCACGAACGCTTTCGTGGTTGCCCGGGCAAGCAGAGCGCGTGCCCTACAATGTTGGCAATGCCTTCCAACTATTTCTTCGGTCCGATCAACTCTGTTCCGGACAATAATTGCTGAAAATCGGGACAAACGGAAATACTTGGGTGGCGATTTGGATCAGCAGCCACGCCACCACTGCATAGGCGACCGCGACTTTGTAAACATTGCGCCGCTTCAGTTCGACGAAAAAGTTCATGTGTTGGCCTTATCTCTAGAACGCTCATTTCAATTGGTCGTCGGCCAGGCCGATCGTTTGCAAGAATGCATTCCAGCGCGGGTCCGTTTTGAGGTTCGCGAGGAGCGGATCCCTCCGCATACCGGCCAGACCCCCGTCGCGCTGCCGGCGCGCGCGCTCGAGCCACTCGAAGGCCTGATCCTTGTCCCCGCGATACGCATGGACCTCGGCGACCTGGTAAGCTGCCGTATCGGCGAAGGTCTCGGTTAACTGAGCAAGCGCCGCATCTGATTCCGGGATTCGTTTCTGGCCCCAACGGGCGCATGCCACTATGAGAAGGCGGGCCCACTCGCCCGCATCGTCTTGCGCAGCGAGCGCCGCCTCTTCGAACTTTCCCTCGATGAGGAAGGCGAGACCGAGACCGGCATGGGCCCAAGGCGCCGCCGGATTCAACTCCACAACTCTCGGAAATTCCGCCCGCGCTTCGGAAAACCGACCGGCCACCGCCAGGTTGAACGCCAGGTACGAACGGGCTCGCTGGTTAAGGGGATCCAACGCGACGGCCTGGCGATAGAGGTCGATGGCCCGAGTCATATCCCCGCGAGCTGTTTCAAGGTTGCCCGCGGCGATTCGGAGCGCCGGATCAGCGGGGGCCAGACTCAGCGCCTCTCGTAATGTTTCCTCCGCACCTTTCCAGTCAAAATCGAAATTGAGCTCAATCTCCGAGCGGGCGAGCAACGCTTCCGGCAGATTAGGCTCGAGGGACAAAGCCCTTGCCGTTGCTTCTCGCGCTGCTGCCAGATGGGTATCGAAACCGGTCCGTCCCGCCTCGGTGGAAAACTCACAGTACCAAACGTGCGTTAGGGCAAGGCCCGCCCATGCGAGCGCGAAGGCGGGGTCCAGCTCCACTGCGTGTTGATAAGCAGCGAGGGCCTCACCGGCGCTTTTTTCCGAATGGCGATCACTATAAAACCGGCCCTGCAGATAATGCTCGTGGGCCTCCACATTTTTCGTCCCGCCTTTTTCCGCCGCCTGCACCTGGGCTTGAATCGCCGCTTTGGCTTCCGGATTTGCGGCGCCGCCGGCGAGCTGACCTTTCAACTGCTCAACGATAGTTTGGGCGAGCTCAGTCTGGACGGCAAAGACATCCTTCAAATTGCGGGTGTAATTTTCCGACCATTGCTCTTCGCCCGTGTTGGCCTGAGTCAGGCGTGCTGCAATGCGCACAACGTCGCCCGCTTTGCGCACGCTTCCCTCGACCAGATGCGCCACGCCAAGTTTCTGCCCGATCTCCTGCGCCGTCGCGTTCTTACCTTTGAAGGAAAATGCCGAAGTCCGTGCGGCGACGTGCAGCCCGGGAATTTTTTGCAGCACCGTCAGCAATTCTTCACTGATTCCGTCGGAAAAATATTCGCTGCCTTTGTCGTCGCTGAGATTGGCGAACGCGAGCACGGCCACGGACTTATTGGTAATTGGCACGGCAGTTATTGGAGACGTGGTCGGCTTGGTCCGAAAAAGATTGAAGGCAAGCAGGCCAGCTGCGATTACGGCTAACACAACCGTGATCCCAACAATTTTGCGTCCGGTCTTGCGTGTGATGGACTCGCTGGCTGCAATTTCCGACTCCAATTTGATCCCTTCGGGAGTGATCTCGAATGCCCACGAAAAAATCAACGCCGCAGGAAATCCAAGCGCGATGAGCACAACGAGCACCTTCATCACCCACGGCGGAGCATCGAACGTCGGCAACAAAATCGAAGCCGCCTGGATCAG
>Ga0066905_100000718_pt1 | contig 10018 bp, 8 predicted proteins | sample PanSoiMetaPlot36_FD_67483 | JGI IMG/M metagenome (GOLD analysis project Ga0066905, IMG submission 67483) | Tropical forest soil microbial communities from Panama analyzed to predict greenhouse gas emissions - Panama Soil Plot 36 (version 2) | ecosystem: Environmental > Terrestrial > Soil >... | reverse complement strand
GCCAGCACACGGTCAGCCGCCTGGAACGGGCAGTCCACCGGCCGCATGTAGGTCCGCCCGAGTACCGAGACGATCGCGACGGAGGTGCCGCCCGGTGATCGGACGACCAGGTGATCCCGACCCGGGGCCGCGGCCGGAAAGTTGGCCGGCTTGACGATCGGCTCGCCGCCTTCGAGGGCCGAGATCAGGTCCGCCTTCTTGTACAGGTGGTCGCCCATGGTGAAGGCGTCGATGCCGGCGGCCTTCAACTGGCGGAGGGTGTTCGGGTAGAGGCCGGACCCTCCGGACGCGTTCTCGGCGTTGGCCACGACCAGATCGAGCCGCTCGCGGGCCCGCAAGAGCGGGACAGCCCGGCGCGTGATCCGGACGCCCGGAGTCCCGACGATGTCGCCGATGAAGAGGATGCGCATGGGCCGCTACCGGGCAATCTCCACCGACCGGGTCTCGCGGACGACCGTCACCTTGATCTCCCCGGGGTAGTCGAGTTGCTGCTCGATGGCCCGGGCGATGTCGTGGCACACCTTCTGGGCCTCGGCGTCCGTGGTCCGGTGGGCGTTGGCGATGACGCGCAGCTCCCGGCCGGCCTGGATGGCGAACGCCTGCTCGACCCCCGGGAACCCGCAGGCCACGGCTTCTAACTCCTCCAGCCGCTTGACGTACTTCTCCAGGGTCTCGCGCCGGGCCCCTGGCCGCGACGCGCTAATCGCATCCGCGGCCGCGACAAGGACCGTGTAGGGGTGGTCGAGGGTGATGTCGTCGTGGTGCCCGGCGATGGCGTGCAGGACCTCCTTGCTCGTCTCACCGTACCGCTTGGCCAGCTCGGCCCCGATCTTGGGGTGGCCGCCCTCCATCTCGTGGTCGGCCGCCTTGCCGACGTCGTGCAAGAGCGCGCACCGGCGGGCGAGGCGGGCGTCCAGGCCGATCTCGGCGGCCATCATCCCCGCCAGGTGGCAGACTTCGAGGCTGTGATTGAGGACGTTCTGGGAGTAACTGGTGCGGAACCGCAGCCGGCCGAGGAGCTGCACCAGCTTTTCGTGGACTGGCCCGGCGTCCGCTTCGTCCACCGCTTTCTTGCCGATCTCCATGATGTGCCGTTCGGTCTCTTTTTGCGTCTCGGCCACCACCTCCTCGATCCGGGTCGGGTGGATGCGGCCGTCCTGGATGAGCTTGGCCAGGGCCAGCCGGGCCGTCTCGCGGCGGACGTTGTCGAACGCGCTGACGATGACCACGCCGGGGGTATCGTCCACGATCACGTCCACCCCGGTGGCCTTCTCAAAGGTGCGGATGTTGCGGCCTTCACGGCCGATGATCCGACCCTTCATGTCGTCGGACGGGATGTCCACGGTGCTGACCGTGGCCTCCGCCGTGTGCGGGGCGGCATACCGCTGGATGGACGAGGCGAGGATCTCGCGGGCCCGCTGCTCGGCCTCGGCCCGGTACTTGTCCTCGTGCCGCTGGAGCCGGGTGGCGAACTGTTCGGTCAGCTCGCGGTCCACCCGCTCCAGGAGGAGCTTTTCCGCCTCGTCCCGGGTGAGCCCGGACAGCTGGTGCAGTCGGTCCGTCTCCTGCCGGATCAGGTTCTCCAACTCCTCGGACCGCTTTTCGAGGGCCTCCTTTCGCTCGCCCAGCTTCCGGTGCGTGTTCTCGAGGGACTTGTCCTTCTTGACGAGTTCCTTGTGCCGGATTTCGAGGGCGGCCTCCTTTTTCTCCAGCTTCCGTTCCAGCTCCCGGAGGTCATTTCGGGCCTGTTCGGCCTCCCGGCTGAACTGGTCCCGCTTGTGCAACAGCTCGTCCTTGGCCTGGAGTTCGGCCTCCTTGGCGATCCGCTCGGCTTCTTTGTGGGCCAGTTCCAGGATTTCTTTGGCCCGGGCCTGGGCCTGTTCCTCTTCGTCCCGGGCCCGGGATTCGACCTCCCGGACCCGGCCTTGCATATGTCGAAGGCCGACGATGTAACCAACGGCCACCCCGATCACCAGGGCGAGCGCGCTGCCGAGGATGGCCTCGGGTAACATGGGGGACACTCCTTCGCGTGTCCGCCGGGCGTCTCGGGCCGGGCGGTCGGACGGCGCAGGGGCCTCGGGGCCGGCGGGCCGGCACCACCAGACAGGCCAAGGCGCACAGGAGTTCCCAGAGGAACACGTCCGGACCGCCCTTCGGAATTGGTCGGGTGTCAGGCCGCGACGGGCCCCCGCGGCGGTGGGGGTCGAGAGACACGGCGGACCCGCGCGTGCGGGTCATTAACGGACGACAGGTTCTCACCTTCCCAGGGTGGGTAAGGTGATGGGAGTTATTATGTTCGGGCGCGGGGAAGGGTCAATCGAAAAGGTGAGTGGTGAGTGGTGAGTGGTAAAGACGACTCACCACTCACCACTCACCACTCACCACCGTCAGGACCGCGATCCGTAGTAGAACGCGGTGATTCCCGTGACGATCGTGTGCCAGGCGACCGGGTCGATCTGAACGTTCAGGCTGAAGTTGATGATCACCTCGAACACGAAATGCAGGAACAGGATCGCCATGGCGATGATCGCGATCCAGGCCTGGAACGCCTGGAACACCCAGGCGTTTCGGAACGGCAGGATCCGGGTCCCGTACCCGAGGACGAAGCCGACCGCGAGGGCGCCGAGGTAGTACTTCCAGTTCGCCAGTTCCTCCGGTCGCGGGGTGAGCCGGTCGAGCCGCTCCGGGTGCTTGACGGCGATGTACGTGATCACGGCCGCCGTCCCGGCCAGGATCAGGAACCGGATGGTCCCGCCCGGCAGCCACAGCGGGGACGGCGTCGGCTCATCCCGCCGGGCGATCGACTTCCCGTGGGCGACAAAGAAGACCATCACCAGGGCGAGCAGGAAGTACAGATTGAGCGGGATCTTCGTCTCGTCCGGAGCGAGCAGGAGCATCCAGAAGATGAGGGTAATCTGAATCGCCAGAAGGCCGCGGATGCTCCCGGGCGGGAGCCCGAGGGGCGGGCGGTGGACGACCGTGGCGGTCATGACCCGGCTCCGAGCCGCCCGGTGGGGCGGGCAAATAGTTATTCGGCGGTCCTTGACGCCGATTTCCCCCACTCTAAGATGTTGACTTCCGACTTCCAAGACGCCCTGGCTACTTTCCGCCATGCCTGCGAAGCCCGCGAAGACCACGCTCGCCACCGCCGAGTCCGCCCAGCCGGAGTGGCTGCACATCGATGCGACCGACGCGGTCGTCGGTCGGCTCGCCGTCCAGATCGCGACCATTCTGCGGGGCAAGCACAAGCCGACGTACACCCCGCACATCGACTCCGGCGACTTCGTGATCGTGACCAACGTCGAGAAGGTCCGGTTCACCGGCAACAAGTGGGAGCAGAAGACCTACCAGACGTACAGCCGGTACCCGGGCGGGCAGAAAGTCATCCCGGCCAAGGTGATGCGGGACACCAAGCCGGAAGAAGTGCTCTACCAGGCGGTCAAGCGGATGGTCCCCCGGAACCGGCTCGGCCGGGCCCAGATGACCAAGCTGAAGATCTACGCCGGACCGAAGCACCCGCACCAGGCACAGCAGCCGAAGGAATACAAACTGACCTGACCACTCAAGGATGAAGGATGAAGGATGAAGGATGAAAAGTCCGATCATCCTTCATCCTTCATCCTTCATCCTTGTCTTGGGTGATGGACATGAGCGCGCAGAAGAAGTTCCACCTGGGCACCGGCCGGCGGAAGACCGCGGTGGCCCGCGTCCGGGTGACGGAAGGCAACGGCAAGATCGTGGTCAACGACCGGCCGCTGGACCAGTTCTTCACGGAGGAGAAGGACCGGGCAGCCGTGTCCGGCCCGCTCACCCTCCTGGACATGCGGAACCGGCTGGACGTGTTCATCAACATCCGCGGGGGCGGGATCACCGGCCAGGCGGGGGCCGCCTCGCAGGGCGTGGCCCGGGCCCTGAAGGCCATGTTCGGGGAGACAGAGACGCCCGCCCCGGCCGGGGCCGACGGCCAGCCGGCCGAGGGCGGGATCGGCAAGAAGCTCCGCGACTCCGGCTACCTGACCCGCGACAGCCGGATGAAGGAGCGGAAGAAGTACGGCCGCAAGGGGGCCCGCCGGTCGTTCCAGTTCTCGAAGCGCTAGCGCCCGCGAGGCCACCCGAGTACCAACGAGAAACGGCCGACGCCGGAAGGCGTCGGCCGTTTGTTTTTCGGCCACCGGGACGGTTACTTCGGGATGTCGATGTCGTAGGTGTTCTGGCCCTTGTTGATGGTCGTCTTGATTCCTGAAGTGTCCGGATTGGAGTACTTCACCGGGACGGCGACGAACTTCAGCCCGATAACCTTTCCCTTGCCCTTGGCGTCCGGCCCTTGATAGAGGCCACCGGCCATCATCTTGCTCTGGAACTGGCCCCGGCCGGCATCCGTGTTGACGCCGATCCTGACCTCGCCGATCGGCGCGTTGTCCACGCGGTACCGGCCGTCTTCCCCCACCGTCCCAGTTGCCACCTGGTCCGCTCCCATGACCTGGATCATGGCATAATGGACTTCCTCGTCGCCGTACTTGATGATCCCTTCCAAGGTGGCTCCGCTCTCCGGCAGTTTCTCCTCTCTCGCATACCGGCAGGAGGAGGCCACCAGCGCCAAACCGGTGAGGACCGCGCCGGCGGCCCTGCCGAATCGAACTGATAAGGGCATGGTAACTCCGGGTGAGTGTTGGGGTGGGAAACGGGGCGGCGGGCGGGCATGCCCCGCCCGCCGCGGAATCAGGCCCAGCCGCGCCGGCCGTTACGGCTCGGCGTTCGTTTCCCCGCCGTCCGGGGTCACCATCGCGCTCCAAACCGGGACGGCGATGCTGGTGGTGACGTTGCGGACATGCCCGTCCCCGAACAACATCTGGACCCCGCCGGCACTCATCGCGTAGATGTTGTAAACGTTCTGTTGGGCCGGGATCAGCCGCCGCCGCGGCGGCTGGAAGAACTCCGGTTCGCCGCTCCGGAATCGGCAGTTGTCCCGCCACCACTGGCCGTACTCGTCGTCCCAGGTCTCTCTCGGGTCGTTGCAGTTCGTTCCGAAATAGGCCAGGCCCGTCTCCGGGGTGTCCGTCATGGCCCACATGCTGATCCCCTGCGGCTGGGACCCGCCGGAGTTCACGACGCTCCAGTCCTTGTAGAACATGTTCCGGTCCCCGGTGTACCGGTTCTTCTCGGACACGAAGACCGTGTTCGACAACCCGTCGCTCACCGTCGCGGTACTGGCCACGCCCGCCCCGACGTGCCACCACATCACCTTCCAGAAGGTCCATGTCCCCTGGTTCGGGGTACCAAAGACTCGGACGTTTGCGGCGTAACTAATGAGGCCCATCTTGTAGACCTTGCCGCTGCCCGTGTACGGCCAGGACCAGTCCACCTCCTTCTTCTGGCTCGCATCCAAGGGGCTGATGTATGTTTTGGGCACGTCCGACCCGACGATCTTGTTCGGGTCGCTTTTCCGCTGGCCCATGCAGTAGAACGGGTACCCGTTGATATCCTTGTGCAAGTTCTCTTGTTCGATGTACGGCAGCAACGCGTAAAAGAACTCGGTCTTGTCCGACCCGGCCGTCGACTGGTTGTACGGCAGGTACGGTCCCTGATACTTATTCGCGTTTGGCTCGAAGAAGCTGGACCACTGGTTGACAGCGATCGGCGGGAACGCCCCCGTCGTGTCGTGGGCGTTGTGCAAGGCGAGGCCGATCTGCTTGAGATTGTTGGAACTTTGCATCCGGGCCGCGGCTTCGCGGACCTTCTGGACCGCGGGCAGCAGGAGACCGATCAGGATCGCGATGATCGCGATCACCACCAACAACTCGATCAGGGTGAAACCCTTCCGGAGAGGACGCATAAGTAACCTCCGACGATGACAGGGACGAGTGAGGGTTGCGGACCGATCCCGTTCCCCTCCGTCGGGGTACGGGGTGCTCGGCCCCCCTACCGCGATGGGGCCAGTTCTTCACCGAATCGTTCGCCAAAAATGACGGTCTTCTCATTTTTCGGCCAGGCTGTTCTGTTGACAGCCGTACACCGCGGCCCTTAGACTGAACCTTCCTGCCTGCCCAATTCCCAGTTTCTCTCCCTGGGAGTGAAGCATGAGCCTCCACGCGGAGGAGTTCGGCGGTTGCTTGACGGCAGCCCGCGGCGGCTGCCGGGAATCGCTCGGCCGGACCCTCGAGACGTGTCGGCGCTACCTCCTGGGGGTAGCCCGGGACGAACTCAGTGCCGATTTGCAAGCCAAGGGGGGTGCGTCGGACCTCGTCCAGGACACATTTCTCGAGGCCCAGTCTGCTTTCGACCGCTTCCGGGGTACATCCGAAAGCGAGCTGCGTGCCTGGCTCCGGCAGCTGTTACACCACCGGGCGGCCAAGTTCGGGCGGCGATACCGAACCACACTCAAGCGCCGGCTGGCCCGCGAAGCCGCCCTGCCCCGGGCGGAGGCCCCCGGCCCGGCCGGGCGGCTTCCGACCCCCAGCGTGCAGCTGATCGCTGGTGAGCAGGCGCACCGCCTGCACCAGGCCCTCGAAGGACTCCCCGACGACTATCGGCGGGTGATCACATTCCGGTACGTGGACCAGTATTCGTTCGAAGAGATCGGCCGGCGCATGGGTCGGACGGCCAACGCGGCCCGCCTGCTCTGGCTGCGGGCCATCGAACGGGTCCGCCAGGAACTCGGGGGCCTGGATGAATCGTGACGAGGCCACCGCGGACGAGCGCCAGTTCGCCGCCCTCCTGGCCGCGTACGACGAAGCCCTCGCCGCCGGGTCCCCTCCGCCGGCCGCACCGGCCGAACTCCAGGGCCGCCTCGCGGACAACCTCGCCTGCCTCCACCTGCTCAACCAGCTCCGACCGGAGCCCGGCGCCGGGCCGACCGGATCGCCCGAGCCCCCCGAGCCCGGCGAGCGCTACGTTCTCGTCCGCCCGCACGCCTCCGGCGGCATCGGCGACGTCTGGCTGGCCCACGACCTCGACCTGGGGCGCGATGTCGCCCTCAAGGAGCTGCGCCGTGAGCGGGCGCGGGACTCCGGGATCGCCGCACGGTTCCTGCGCGAGGCCCGCGTCACGGGCCGGCTGGAGCACCCGGGCATCGTCCCCGTTTATGAGCTGGTCCCCGGGGTAGCCGGCCCGGACGGCCGGCCCGCCGAGTCGCCGTTCTACACGATGCGGTTCGTGCAGGGCCGCACGCTGTCTGACGCCGCCAAGGCGTACCACCGCCGGCGGATTACCGGCACCGGCCGGGCGATCGAACAGGCGGCGCTCCTCAACGCCTTCGTGAGCGTGTGCAACACCGTCGCGTACGCCCACTCGCGCGGGGTCATCCACCGCGACCTGAAAGGCGAAAACGTCGTCCTCGGGGACTTCGGGGAAGTGATCGTCCTCGACTGGGGGTTCGCCAAGTTGGTCGGCGAACCCGAACACGGGGCCACGGCGGGCGGGCCGGAACTCGCGGGCCCGCCGAATCAGACGCTCGCGGGCCAGATCCTCGGCACCCCCGCGTACATGGCGCCCGAGCAGGCGGAGGGGCGGGCCGACCTCGTCGACGTCCGCACGGACGTGTACGGCCTCGGGGCCATCCTGTTTGAGGTGCTGACTGGCCGGCCGCCGTTCACCGGGACGGACTCCCAGGAGGTCCTCGAGAAGGCTCGGGCCGGCGACCCACCGCGGGCGGACGCGGTGGCATCGGACGTCCCGCCTGCCCTGGCCGCGGTCTGTCGGCGGGCCCTGGCGCGCGACCCCGCGCAGCGCTACGGGACGGCGACTGAACTGGCCCGCGAAGTCCAGCACTGGCTGGCGGACGAGCCGGTCGAGGCCTTCCCGGAGCCGCCCCCGGCCCGTGTCCGCCGGTGGGCCCGCCGCCACCGCCCGGTCGTCGCGAGCCTGATCGCCCTCGTCGTGGCCGGGCTCATCGCCCTGGCCGTGGGCGGCGTCCTGTTCGAACAGGAGCGGGCCCGGTCCGCGGCCGTGCGGGCCCGGGCGGAGACCGACCGGGCCACGACCGAGGCGCGGGCCCGTCGGGATGCCGACGTCCAGCTCTACTTCCACCGGATCGCCCTCGCCGAGCGCGAGCAAGCCGTCCACAACCTGAACCGGGCGGTTCAGCTCCTGGACGCCTGCCCGCCCCGGCTGCGGGGGTGGGAGTGGAACTACCTCAAGCGACTCTGCCACGCCGACCCGCTCCCCCTCCGCGGGCACACCGCTCCGGTGGCGGCCATCGCGTTCCATCCCGACGGCCGGCATCTGGCGTCCGCCAGCCACGACCGGACCGTGCGCGTCTGGGATCTGACGACCGGCCGGCAAGTCGCCGCCCTGACCGGGCATGGCGACGTCGTCTACGGGCTCGCATACAACCCGGAGGGAGACCGGCTCGCGACGGCCAGTTGGGACCGGACGGTCAAGGTTTGGGACCACAACGGGCGGGAGTTGCTGACCATCCGGGGCCATGATGAGCCGGTCTGGCGCGTGGCGTTCAGCCCGGACGGGACGAAGCTGGTCACCCTCAGCGCCCACTCGGTCCGAGTCTGGGACGCGAACACCGGAGCCGAGATCCGCCCCCTCGGGCCGGTCGGCGGGCCGAGCCGGTACGGCCTGGCGTTCGCCCCGGACGGCCGGACCGTCGCGGTCACCGCCCAGGACCAGGGGGTCGTGCTCTGGGACGTCGAGACCGGGGTGGAGAGCACGACCTTCCGCAGGCACACGTCGGTCGTCAAGAACGTGGCGTTCAGCGCGGACGGGCGACTGGCCGCGTCCGGGGCCGGGGATATCGTCCGGGACGAGCCGGGCGACGTCCGGGTGTGGGAGCCGGGGACGGGCAGCGAGGTATTCTCTCTGCGCGGCCACACCGACCCGATCTACGGGGTCGCGTTCAGCCCGGACGGCCAGCGGCTCGCCTCGGCGAGCCAGGACCACACCGTCAAGCTGTGGGACATGCAGTCCGGGCGGGAAATCCTCACCATCCGCGCCCATACGGACACGGTCCGGGCGGTCGCGTTCAGCCCGGACGGGTGGCGGCTGGCCACCGCGTGCGCGGACGGCACGATCAAGGTGTGGGATGCGTCGCCCTGGGCCGGCGAGTCCCCGGCGGGGGAAGTCCGCACACTGGCCGGGCACGGGGCGGCCGTGTTCAGCCTGGCGTATCACCCGGATGGCCGGCGGCTGTTCGCCCTGAGCGATAACGAGACGATCCGGACGTGGGACGCGGACGCCGGGCGGGAGCTGAAGGGCCAACGCGCGTCGGTGACCCCGCAGATTTATTCCCTGGCCCTGAGCCCAGCCGGCGACGTGCTCGCGACCGGGACCACCGACGGGGCCGTGTGGCTCCTCGACCCCGCGGACCTGAAGCCGGCCGGGGTGCTGCGCGGGCACGCGGTCGGCCCGGTGAAGGGCCTGGCGTTCAGCCCGGACGGCCGGAAGTTGGCGATCGCACACTGGAGCGCGCGAGCGGTCTGGACGTGGGACGTGCGGGCAGACGACTCGGGGCGCGCCCTCGAGGGCCACTCGGACGCGGTCGTCGGGGTGGCCTACCGGCCGGACGGCAAGCGGCTCGCTTCGGCCAGCCACGACCAAACGGTCCGGGTCTGGGACGCGGAGACTGGCCGACTCCTGCAGACGCTTCTCGGCCACACGAGCCGGGTCTCCGCCGTTGCTTACAGCCCGGACGGCCGGTTCCTGGCCTCGGCCAGCAACGATGGGTCGATCCGGCTCTGGGACCCGGAGACGGGCAACCCGCTGCCGGGCACGCTGACCGGCCACCCGTCGGGGGTGTACGCGCTGGCGTTCAGCCCGGACAGCCGGCGGCTCGCGTCGGGGGGAAACGACTGGACGGTGAAGGTGTGGGACCCGACGACCGGAGCCGAGCTGCACACGTTCCGCGGGCACACCGACCGGGTCCACGCGGTCGCGTTCCGCCCGGACGGCCGGCGGCTGGCCAGCGCCAGTGCCGACCAGACGATCAAGATCTGGGACCTGTCGGTCGTCAGCGGCCCGTAGTGGTGCATGGGGGGTGGTGAAGTTGAAGCCCGCCACGCAAGCCCGCCAA
>Ga0066905_100000717_pt1 | contig 10019 bp, 11 predicted proteins | sample PanSoiMetaPlot36_FD_67483 | JGI IMG/M metagenome (GOLD analysis project Ga0066905, IMG submission 67483) | Tropical forest soil microbial communities from Panama analyzed to predict greenhouse gas emissions - Panama Soil Plot 36 (version 2) | ecosystem: Environmental > Terrestrial > Soil >... | reverse complement strand
GACCAACCAGGTGATCTGGGGGACGGGCAATCCGGTGCCGATGTTCGACCCGACCTACCGCCCCGGCGACAACCTCTTCACCAACAGCATGATCTCGTGGAATCCCGACACCGGGCACATGAACTGGTATTTCCAGTACACGCCCGGCGACCACTGGGACTACGACGAGGCACACTCCCACATCCTCATCGACGGGCACGTTCCCGGCGATGCGGCCGGTCAACCGCGCAAGCTGATCACCCATTCCGGCCGCAACGGCTTTCTCTACACCTTCGAGCGCAGCAACGGGCAGACGCTGCTGGCGAAGCCCTATGTCGAGAACATCAATTGGACCGCGGGCATCGACCAGAAGACCGGCAAGCCCCTGGATTACGATCCCGGCAAGGACATCCAGACCTATAACGGTAAGATGAACCAGACGCTGGCGGACCCCACCAAGAAGCTTTGTCCGTCGATGTCGGGCGGCAACAACTACTGGCCCGCGGCCTACAGCCAGAAGACCAGGCTCCTCTACATCCCGTCGATGTCGTCCTGCAACGAGGTGACGCTCGATCCGAAGCTGTCCAACAAGGCCGGCGACTGGAAGGGCGCGACCTTCCGCAACGTCGAGCGCAACGAGACCGACCTCATCGTCGCCGATCCCTTCACCGGCGAAGTGAAGAACAAGGTGCGCATCCCCTATCCGAACAACAGCGGCGCGCTCGCCACCGGCGGCGGCCTGGTCTTCACCGGCTTCACCGATGGATCATTCGTGGCCTACGACGACACCACGATCGAGCCGCTGTGGAAGATCAACGTCGGCACCGGCTTCAACGCGCCGCCGATGACGTTCGAAGTCGACGGCAAGCAATATGTCGCGATCCTGTCGGGGTTGAGCCCGATCACCAAGCGCCGGCATTCCCACACGCCGGAGCTGCGGGAGATGCGCAGCCAGACCATGCTGTTCGTGTTCGGACTGTAAGGCGCCACAAGTTCGGTGCACTCCCCTCCCCGCAAGGGGTGTGAGGGAGCACACCGCGCGTTTGGAAAGAGCACTGAAAGCGCCGCATATAACAAATCGAGGAGGAAAGCCCATGACCAACCGCATTCGCAGATTGCTGCTCGCCGGCGCCGCCGCGATCGTCGCATGTCCCGCGGTCGCCGCCGACGTCACGCCGGACCGGCTCGCCAATGCCGACCAGGAGCCGCACAACTGGCTGATGAACCACCGCACCTACGACGCGCAGCGCTATTCGCCGCTCGACAAGATCAACAAGGCCAACATCAAGAATCTGAAGCTCGCCTATGCCGTCGCGATCGGCGGCACCTCGGCCAACGAGAACCTGCAGGCGACCCCGCTCGCCGAGGACGGCTATCTCTACGTGGTCGATCAGTGGGGCGTGCTCTACAAGATCGACGCCCGCTCGGGCGACATGGGCCGCATCGTCTGGCGCATGGACCCCGGCCAGGAGAAGCTGCCGCTCTCGAACCGCGGCGCCGCGTTGTGGGGCAATTTCGTTCTGAGCACTGCCAACTATCCCGCGCGCGTCATCGCCACCAATAAGGATAACGGAAAGGTCGTGTGGGAAACCAACCTGCACGATCAACCGGATGTGCAGCTCACCGCCGCGGTTCTGCCGGTGAAGGACAAGATCATCGTGGGTGCCGCCGGCGGCGACCGCGGCGTGCGCGACTGGATCGCGGGGCTCGACGCCGCGACCGGCAAGATCCTCTGGCAGAAATACACGGTGCCGGCGCCGGGCGAGTCCGGCAGCGAGACCTGGAAGGACAAGAACCAGGTGGCGTGGCAGACCGGCGGCGGCGCCATGTGGATCACCGGCTCCTACGACGTGAAGTCGAACCAGGTGATCTGGGGCACCGGCAATCCGGTGCCGATGTTCGATGCCACCTACCGCCCCGGCGACAACCTCTATACCAACAGCGTGATCTCCTGGGATCCCGACGCCGGCAAGATGAACTGGTACTTCCAGTACACGCCCGGCGACCATTGGGACTACGACGAGGCCGGCACGCACATCCTCATCGACGGCGTGGTCAATGGGCAGCCGCGCACCCTGATCACCCATTCCGCCCGCAACGGCTACCTCTACACCATGGAGCGCAGCAACGGGCAGACCCTGCTGGCGAAGCCTTATCTGAGCAACGTCAACTGGACCGCGGGGATCGACCAGAAGACCGGTAGGCCGGTGGATTATGTCCCCGGTGCCGACATTCAGCTCTATGCCGGCACTGCCACGCCGACGGTGCAGGAACCGTCCAAAAAGATGTGTCCCAATCCGGCCGGCGGCAACAACTTCTGGCCGGCCGCCTACAGCCAGAAGACCAAGCTGATCTATATTCCGACGCTGTCGAACTGCGCACTGCTCACGCGCAATCCGGAGCTCTCGAACAAGGCCGGCGACTGGAAGGGCGGCGCCTACAAGCAGACCGAGCGCTTCGAGACCGACCTGACTGTCGCCGATCCACTCACGGGCGAGATCAAGAAGTCCGTGCACGTCCCCTACCCGAACTATAGCGGCGTACTGACCACCGGCGGCGGGCTCGTCTTCACCGGCTTCACCGACGGCACGTTCGTCGCCTACGACGACGCCACCATGGAGCAGCTCTGGAAGATCAACGTCGGCACCGGCTTCAACGCGCCGCCGATGACGTTCGAGGTCAACGGCAAGCAATTCATCGCGATCCTGGCAGGTCTGAGCCCGATCGCGCGCGCCAAGCACCAGCTCATTCCGGAGCTCAAGGAGCAGCGCAACCAAACGATGCTGTTCGTGTTCTCCCTCTGAGGCAGCGACACTCCGGCATCCAGGGAGCCGGCGCCGCCGGCTCTCTCTTCCGAATCAACGTAAAAATGGGGAACAACCCATGCGACGTCGGCTTCCCATTGTCGGCATCACGCTCGTCCTGCTTGCGGGCGCAGCCGGCGCGCAAGACGTCTCCTTCGGCGACCGCCTGTATCACGAGAAGGCGGATTGCCAGTTCTGCCATGGGGTCAACGGCGACGGCCGCGGCGATCCGCGCTCGCCGGGAAAAGCCTCGGACCTGCATCGGACCAAGCTCGACCGCGAGCAGCTGGTCGAGGTCATCAAGTGCGGACGGCCGGGATCGGAGATGCCGCACTTCGACAAATACGCGTACGAAGAGAAGGACTGCTATGGCCTTTCTGCCGCCGATCTCGGCGCGCAGGCGCCGCCGGCGCCGCATTCGACCAGCCTGACCAAGCGCGAGATCGAGGCGCTGGCCGACTACATCCTGACGACATACAAGAGCAAATAGCGACCTACTTGCCGCGGACCAGCTCGAAGCGCACGGTGCTTTCGAACTGGCCTTTGGTCTCCTTGCCGGATTGCGGATCGACCTGGCTCTGCCCGGCCTTGCGCAGGTGGCGCGTCGCGAGCGACGCGGTCGTACGATCGTCGATCTGCTTGCGGCATCGCTGCTTGACGAAAATTCCGCCGACCGGCGTTTCACCGTCCATTGGCGGCAACTCCTCGCAGTCCCAGCCGTCTCGTCCGAGCCGCGCGGTGAGGAAATTGCGCAGCAGATAGGCTTCGTCGCGGTCTTCGCCTCTGGGGTCGCTGACGATGCGGATGCCGCTTACGATGCCGTCGGCATCGAGCAGCGCCGAGGTGACGATGGGAAAGCCGTAGGTCTTCGTGCCGGAATGCTGCGCCATCTGCGACAACAGGCTGTTGGCCTTCGCCCAATATTCGAGCTCGTCGTCGTAGCGGAAATAGACCTCGCGCAGGCCGGACGGCTCTGGGCGGCAGCGATGGAAATCGCGCCAGCCGTCGAGCGGCCGCGACGGCGGACCGCCGGCGGTGCCGCAGGCGTAGTCGATGAACTCGTCGGGCAGCTGGTCAACTGGCGCGCCCAGCTGCAGGTCCCAGATTTCGAGCCGGCGCGGACGCTGCTGGGCGTCGGACAGAACCTCCGACGCCCAGACGAGACCCAACAAGCCGATGGCCAGAGCGAGCGGAACGCGGACCATGATCGACTACGCCGGCTGACGTTCCTAAAGCACCAGCTGCATCGGCGACGGCACGTAGCGGAAGCCATCGCCGTGCTTCGCCAGTTGGCCGAGGCCGGGCCATGGCATGTGGAACACGAGGAGCGGGATGCGCTGCGACGCCAAGAGTTCGAACAGCTTGGCCCGCGACTCCGCCCCCTGCTTGGAATCCGTATCGAAGGCGACCTCGACGCGGGGATGCTCGAACAGGATGACGTGGTGGGCAACGTCGCCGATGTTGCAGATGGTCTTGCCGCCCGACGTGATCATGTAGACGGTGTGTCCCACGGTGTGTCCCGGCGTGTGCATCGCCTGCACGCCCGGCAGGATTTCCTGGCCGTCCTTGATGAAGATCATGCGGTCGCGATAGGGCGGCAGGTTCTTCTGCGCGGTGCGGGCGGAGCCTTCCGCCGGGGTGCCGATGCGCTTGGGATCCATCCAGAAGTCGAAATCGGCCTCGGTCATGTAGACCTGCGCATTCGGGAAATTGCGACTGCCGTCGTCCGCGACCATGCCGCCGGAATGGTCGATGTGCGGATGGGTCAGCACGACCGCGTCGATGTCGGCGGGATCGATGCCGGCCTGCTTGAGGCTCGCGAGCAGCCGGCCGGTCTGGGTATTGGGACGCTTGACCGAGCTCATGCCGGTATCGAACAGCACGACCCGGTCGCCGGTGTTGATGACGAGCGCATTCTGCTCGAGCACGACATTGTCGGTCGGCAGGAAGTGGTCGGCGAACATCTTGTTGAGCTCGGCCTCGCTCGGGCCGCGGAACGTGCGCGCGGCGGGGCCGATCGGCAACGGTCCGTCCGACACGACGGTGGCCTCGATGCTGCCGATCTTGAAGCGATAGAAGGACGGCGCCTGCGTGTTCTGCAGCGGCGCCTTGGCGCGGGTCTCGGACGGACTGCCGAGCAGGCCCAATGCGGTGGTCGCGGTTGCTCCGGCGAGCAAGCTGCGGCGCGATAACGACATGTCACCCATGACGTCCACCTCCCTGAATTTTTGTTTGATGCTGCCTCAGGTCCCTCCTGAGTTGGCGCAAAACTCTAGCGCGTTTCCTATGCGTCACCAATGGCCCTTGCGCCTGTTCCACGCGTAGAGCAGATCAGCAAAACGGTCATAGGCGAAGCGCGTGACCGGACGCATGATTGGATTACCGAACAGCGTGGCGAGCCAGCGCTCGCCCGGCGTTGCGCGCCAGACCGCGACCGCCACGTCGGCACCGACGACGAGCCGGCCACCTTCGTCGGTGGCATGCAGACGCCGGCGCACGTCCTCGAGCGAAGCGCCGAAGCGCGCCAGCGCGTCCGGCTCGAGATTGATGTCGCGAAACTCGATCGTCCCCGCCTCGACCGCAGCGATCAGCTTGTTGCGCTGGCGATCGATTCCGGCGTTGCAGACCGGGCAACGCGTGTTGTACCAGACGACGAGACGTTGATCGGCCATCCGACCAGGACCCGGTTCGTTTTCACCGCTTCCTTGCTACCATGAAATGCGACCGATCCGAGGTCATACCATGTCGCAGATGAAAGCAGCCTTGGCCATCGTCCTCGCCCTGCTGGCGAGCCGCGAAGCAAGCGCGGCGCCGGACGGCAAGGGCGGCCCACGCGTCGCCTTCTTCGGCTTTCAGCTCATCAATTCATCGCTTGAGCCGACCACTTCGGCCGAAAGCACGCGCATCCGGCTGCTGGACGACCTGCTCCGTGCAAAACTCGACGCGTCCGGCCGTTTCAGGATCGTCAGTATCCCGCCCGCGGTCGAGCGGGAGATCGCAAGCGGCCCCGCGATCGGCAACTGCAATGGCTGCGAGCGCGACTTCGCGCGCAAGGCCGGTGCGGATCAGGCCGCCTGGGGCACCGTGCAGAAGGTGAGCAACCTCATCCTCAACATCAACGTCTACATGCAGGACGTGGAAACCGGAAAGATGGAATTCGTCAGGAGCGTCGATGTCCGCAGCAACAGCGACGAGTCGTGGCAGCGCGGCCTCGACTATCTGCTGCGCAACTATCTCTTCCGCGAACCCTGACGCGCAAGCCGTTTCCAACGCTGCAGGACATGCTCTGATTGGCGCGTGTCCTTTTCGGAAAACCGGTACCCACCCATAGCGCGACGAAGACCCGCGTGAACGCGCTTATGATCAAAGTCCGGGGCAGGCTTTTTCCGGGACATGCGCTAATCTCGGGCTCGCCCTTCGACCGAAGCGGCGCCAATTCCCACGGAGACTGCCATGGCCAAGAAGGCGTATTGGGTGACCACCTATCGTTCGATCTCCAATCCCGACGCGCTCGCGGCTTACGCCAAGCTCGCGCCGGCCGCGATCGCCCCGTTCGGCGGGCACTATCTCGCGCGCGGCACCGCCGCGGCCGCCTACGAGGGCGGCCTCAAGGAGCGCATCGTGATCTCGGAATTTCCGAGCGTCGAGAATGCCAACAACGCCTACAACAGCCCCGCCTATCAGAACGCGCTGAAGGCGCTCGGCAACGGCGCCGTGCGCGACATCCGGATCGTCGAGGCGGTGGACTAGGCCATGCCGCTGCTCGCCGACAAGGTCTGCATCATCACCGGCGGCGCCGGCAGCCTCGGCATGGCCAGCGCCAAGCTGTTCCTCAGCGAAGGCGCCAAGGTCATGCTGGTCGATCTCAGCGACAGCGACCTCAAACGCGCCACCGCCGAGCTGGCAACCCCCAATGTCGACGCGGTCGCCGCCGACGTGAGCGACGCCGCCGCCACCCGCAACTACGTCGAGCGCGCGGTCGCGAAGTTCGGGGCCATCGACGTGCTGTTCAGCAATGCCGGCAACCACGGCCCGGTGACGGCGGTGACCGATTATCCCGAGGATGTGTTCGATCGGGTGATCGCGGTGCACGTGCGCGGCGCGTTCCTCGCCTGCAAATACGCGCTGCCGCGCATGAACGACGGCGGCTCGATCATCATCACCTCGAGCGTGGTGGGCGCCATGGGCGCGCCGGGATCGGTCGCCTATGTGACGGCGAAGCACGCGCAGGTCGGCCTCATGCGCACCGTGGCCAAGGAGGCCGCGCGGCGCGGCATCCGCGTCAACACGCTGCATCCGGGGCCGATCGACAACGCGTTCCAGCTCGAGATCGAGGACGGCATCGGCAAGATGGCGGGTGGCGTCGACGGCACCAAGCTGCTCGACGACATGATCCCGTTGCACCGCCACGCCAAGCCGGAGGAGATCGCGCGCTCGGCGCTCTATCTCGCCAGCGACATGGCGAGCTTCGTCACCGCGGCGACGCTGATGGCGGACGGCGGACTGCGGGGGTGAGGCGCTAGCTGCAGCGCGGATACAGAGCCGCGAGCTCGCGGCCACGAAGGAATATCGGCTTCGACTTGAGGCCGCCGCGCCGATCGATCCAGGCGCGCACCTCTGCCGGATAGGTGGACGCGACGACGCGCGTGGTCGATTCCGACGCGGCATACTGCCGCCCTTGCCGGTCGATCCATCGCGGAGCGTGGAAACCCAGCACGGCACGCGACGTGACGCAGATGCGCTCGCGCGGAATGGTGCTCAGCACCAGCGTGCAGGCCGAGAGACAAGGCCCGTCAATGACGACCCGCTGGCCGGACTTCCGGACCGCCTCGAACAGCGTCAGGTAGGACCCGACCTCGCCACCCGGACTTCCCAGAATCCGCACATCGGCGAAGGCCGGCGCAGCCGGCGTGAGAACGAGCAGGACTAGAACCGCCGCGATCATTCTTCGTCGCACGGAAAATCCTCCGCGGTATCTCCGCACTGGCCAACCCTCGAAGCCATGGAGTGTTCGTCTTGGACCGGACTCTCAACAGCGCAGCGAGAGACAAGTTCCCGCACGATGCGCGATGCGTCCTCGCCTGCAAGTACTCACCGCCGCGCGCATGAATGATGGCGCGCGACTCTTGATGCTTACTGCGGCGAAATGGAGGTGCGGATTTTGGGGTCGGCCGACGGCGCGCTGCCTTCCGGTCGCGCGACCCGTGTCGAGCGCGCCGGCCTGTGATGCTTGGCGGATTTTTCCTGCTTCGCAGCCGGCGCCGGATCGGCGGCGGAACTCGTCGGAGCCGAAGCGAGGCTCATGCCGGCGGCGACCTCAGAACCCGCCTTCGCCGCCGTCAATGCGGGTGTGACGACGGTCGCCTGCGCGGGATCGTCCGGCGTCATCTCGGTGACGACCGGCGCCGTCCGCTCGACCGCCGCCTTGCGGATATGCTCCTCGATCAGCTTGCGCATGCGGGCGTCACGCGCGGAATTCGAACTGCCGCCGAGCACGACAGCAACGAGGTGCTTCCCGTCGCGGCGAACCGAGGAAACCAGGTTATAGCCGGAGGCATCCGTGTAGCCGGTCTTGATGCCGTCGACGCCGGCCACCTGTCCCAACAGCATGTTGTGATTGCGGATCTCGTAGCCGCGATAACTGAAGGTCGCGGTCGCGAAATATTGGTAGTAGACCGGAAATCGATGTTGAATGATCCGGCCCAAAGTAGCCTGGTCGCGGGCGGTCGTAAGCTGGTGCTCGGCCGGCAAGCCCGACGCATTGATGTAGATCGTGCGGTCCATGCCGAGCCAAGCCGCTTTCCGCGTCATGAGCCTGGCGAAGTCCGCCTCGGTGCCGCCGATCGCCTCGGCGATCGCCGCCGCGGCGTCATTCGCCGATTTCGTGACCAGTGCCTTGATCGCATCCTCGACGGTGATGGTCTGGCCGGCCTTGAGGCCGAGCTTCACCGGGCGCTGGCTGGCGGCGTAGGCGGAGACCGGCAGGACGGTGTCGAGCTTGAGATGGCCGGCTTCGAGCTGCTCGAACAGCAAATACAGCGTCATGATCTTGGTCAGCGACGCCGGATGGCACAGCGCATCGGGGTCGACCGCGTGCAGCACCTCGCCGGTCTTGTCGTCGACGACGATGGCGGCATAGCGCGGCGCCAGGAAACCGTTTGGTTCGGCTGGAGCCGCTTGTGGCGCTTCTTTCGGCGGCGCTTTCCGGGCGCGCGCCTGCGCATCGCCAGTGGCACCCGCAATGGTCAGCCACGCCAAGACGCCGGCAATCGCAAGCCGACATGCGCGCAATCGACGAGCCGAGTCCATGAAGATGCCCCCAGCCACCCTGCCCCGCAGGCACTGCCCCCGATACCTATGAATCCACGAAATTTACCGCGCGGCTGTCACCGACAGGCCACACCTTCGGGGAAAATCGCGCCGTGTGCCGATCCGCCCCCGGCGTGCCCCTCCTACCGGATCCGCCTTTCCATTGTCCTAATCCAGCGTCTTGCCGGGATTTCTTCACCGAAGCAGGCTCTGATCCCGCCTTCGGCGCCAGCCACTTTCGGCGGTACGGGGAGATAACCGCGTCGGCGATTCGAACCAAGCTGACGGCGGCACAAGAGATTGGAGCCGTGACGGCTGACGACATTGTACCGCGACAAGATTTCGGGAGACCCGAGAGAGGAGCTTGGCCAGGCCGCGGGACTATGACCGCTCCTGCAGACATGATACTTTACGCACAATCGTCTTGATACTTTTCCCACAAGCGTCTTGGGCCGGGGTTTGGCAATGGCCTTCTACGTATACGTTCTTATTGCCTTGGCGATGCTTTACGGCGGGATCCACCTGCTGGTGGCGACATTCACTAAAGTCAAAGACTCTCTATTCAAGATGCTTTTCGGTGTCCTCGGCGTCGGCCTTATCTTGGGCGCGGTCGCTGTCTTTCTCGCCGGGATGCAGGGGGCGTAAGCTCTAGCGAAACGCAAGGTTCCTGCACCACGCTATGAAACAAAACGGCGGGCCAAAGGCCCGCCGTTTCGTACCCACAGGCGGACGTCGCCAATTTCAATTGTCCAAGAAGCTCCGCAGTTTCCGGCTCCGACTCGGATGCTTGAGCTTGCGTAGCGCCTTCGCCTCGATCTGGCGGATGCGCTCGCGCGTCACCGAGAACTGCTGGCCGACCTCTTCCAGGGTGTGGTCGGTGTTCATGCCGATGCCGAAGCGCATGCGCAGCACGCGCTCCTCACGCGG
>Ga0066905_100000716_pt1 | contig 10021 bp, 10 predicted proteins | sample PanSoiMetaPlot36_FD_67483 | JGI IMG/M metagenome (GOLD analysis project Ga0066905, IMG submission 67483) | Tropical forest soil microbial communities from Panama analyzed to predict greenhouse gas emissions - Panama Soil Plot 36 (version 2) | ecosystem: Environmental > Terrestrial > Soil >... | reverse complement strand
TTTCCGGGGCGGGAAGATCCTTACGACGTCGTGCTCTACGTAGACAGCCGCGGCATCGTCGTCGCCGGGGACACGCTGGTCGACCGAGGGCACGGGCTCGAGATCCTGCAGGACTGGCTTCCCGAGGGCGTGATTCGCGAGGAGGTCGTCGATGGCCTCCGTCCGCTGCTCGATCTCCCCATCGAGCTCGTCCTCCCGACGCACGGCCCGCCCGCGGATCGAGCCGCTCTCGAGCGCGCCCTCACCTGAAGCAAGCCCCGATGTCGAGTATCGGCGCTCGGCTCCGTTCCATGGGTGACAGTGTCAACCCGAGCACGAAGGAGGAGTGAGATGGCGAGGTATCTGCTGGGAATCACTTTCGAGGGCGGTGTCGTGGATACGCCCATGGAGCAGTGGAAGCCCGAGGAGATCCAGGAGCATCTCGACTACTACCGCGAGCTCTCGCAGGAGCTCAGGGAGAGCGGCGAGCTCGTCCAGTCCGAGATCCTCACCGGGCCGGATCTCGCGAAGATCGTGACCTCCGACGGCACGACTCCCTTGGTCACCGACGGGCCGTTCCAGGAGTTCAAGGAGTGGCTCGCCGGGTTCCAGTTGTTCGACGTCGAGTCGGAGGAGCGGGCGCTCGAGATCGCGGCCAGGCTCTCTGCCGTGCCGGGCCCGGCCGGCGTGCCGACGCAGCAGCCCGTTCAGGTTCGACGGGTGATGGACGAGCGCATTTCCGACACCGAGGGGATGCGCGAGTACCTGGAGACCGCGGCGGGCGCGAGCTGAACGTTCCGTCAAGTGTCGAGGACCTGCTGCGCGAGCTGGCGCCGCAGGTCCTCGGCATCCTGGTGCGTCGCTACGGCGACTTCGACCTTGCCGAGGACGCCGTCCAGGAGGCGCTGCTCACAGCGGCGACGCAGTGGCCGCGGGACGGTATGCCCGAGAAGCCGCGCGGCTGGCTCGTGCAGACAGCTTCGCGGCGGCTCATCGACCAGTGGCGTAGCGACCGGTCGCGGCGTGACCGCGAGGAGCGCGTCGCACTCCAGGAGCTGCCCACGCAGGAGACCTCCGACCAGGACGACACGCTGACCGTGCTCTTGATGTGCTGCCACCCGGCGTTGACGCCGGCCTCGGCGATCGCTTTGACGCTGCGAGCGGTCGGCGGGCTGACCACCGCCGAAATCGCGAGCGCGTTCCTCGTCGACGAGGCGACGATGGCGCAGCGCATCTCGCGTGCGAAGCGAACCATCAAGGACTCGGACGAGCCGTTCCGTGTGCCAACTGACGACGAGCGGCCCGCCCGGCTCCGGCTCGTGCTGCACGTCCTGTACCTGGTCTTCAACGAGGGCTACACGAGCACCGCGGGCCGCGAGCTGCACCGCGCCGAGCTCTCGGGCGACGCGATCCGGATGACGAGGATGGTGCATCGACTGCTGCCCGACGACGGCGAGGTCGCGGGGCTGCTCGGGCTGATGCTGCTGATCGACGCCCGGCGTCCCGCGCGGACGACCGCCGACGGAGACCTCGTCCCGCTCGCCGAGCAGGACCGGACGCTCTGGAATCGCGTGCAGATCGCCGAGGGCGCGGCGATCCTCGCCGGTGCGATGGGCAGGCCGCCCCTCGGCGAGTACCGGATCCAGGCGGCGATCGCCGCGGTGCACGACCGCGCCGCGCGCGCCGAGGACACGGACTGGACGCAGATCCTCGCTCTCTACGGTTTGCTCGAGCAGCTGACGGACAACCCGGTCGTGACGTTGAACCGGGCGGTCGCGACGGGAATGGTCGAGGGGCCGACTGCGGGCCTGGCCGTCCTGGACTCGCTCGACGAGCAGTTGGCCGGCCACTACCGCCTGGACGCAGTCCGGGCGCACCTGCTCGAGATGGCCGGCGACACGGAAGGAGCGTTCGAGCACTACCGCATGGCCGCGGCCCGGACGACGAGCCTGCCCGAGCAGCGCTACCTGTCGATGAAGGCCGCGCGTCTCAGGCAGGAAGAGTCAGAGCCGCCCGTCTCCGAATGACGAGGCGCCAGGCGAGCCCGACCGCGAACATCACGAGCCCCGCGACGACCGCGCTGAACGGAAGCGTGGCGACGAGCGTCACGCACCCGACGAGCCCGACCGCGTTCAACGCGCGCGGCCACCGGCGCCATTCGCCGCGCTGCGTCCAGGCCGAGGCGTTCGCGATCGCGTAGTAGGTCAGGACTCCGAACGACGAGAACGCGATCGCACCGCGGAGGTCCGTGGTCAGCACGAGGATCGTCACCGCGGTCGCCACCGTGAGCTCCGCATGATCGGGCACGCGGTAGCGCGGGCTCACCGACGACAGCCAGCGTGGAAGATCGCCCTCTCGGGCCATGGCCAGCGTCGTGCGTCCGATGCCCGCGATGAGGGCGAGCAGCGCGCCGAGGCTGGCGACCGCAGCTCCTACGTCGACCAGTGGAGCGGCCCAGCCGGCGCCGACCGAGCGGACCGCGCTCTCGAGCGGGGTCACGCTCGCAGCGAGCCGATCCGGGCCAAGGACGAGGAGCACCGACGCCGCGACGACCGCGTAGATCGCCACCGTGATCGCGAGCGCCAGCGGGATCGCGCGTGGAATCGTCCGCCGCGGGTCGCGGACTTCCTCGCCGAGGGTCGCGATCCTCGCGTAGCCCGCAAACGCGAAGAAGAGGAGCCCCGCGGACTGGAGCACGCCGTAGAGCCCGTTCGGAAGCGTCCACGTCAGGTTGCCCGAGCTCGCGTCACCGCTGCCGAGGATCACGCCGACGACGATCGCCAGAGCCACGAGCGACACCGCGACGAGAATTCGCGTCAGTCCGGCCGTCCGCGAGATGCCACGCAGATTGACCGCGGTGAGGGTCACCACCGCGGCGGCCCCGACGAGGCGCTCGACCCACCGCGGCCCGGGCACTGCGTACGCGGCGAACGTCAGCGCCATCGCGGCGCAGGACGCGGTCTTGCCGATCACGAACCCCCAGCCGGCGAGGAAGCCCCACCACTCGCCGAGCCGCTCCCGCCCGTAGACGTAGGTCCCGCCCGAGGTCGGGTACTGCGCCGCGAGCTGCGCGGACGCCACCGCGTTGCAGTACGCGACCCCTGCGGCTAGCGCCAGGCCCACGAGCAACAGGCTTCCCGCCGAGACTGCCGCGGGCGCGAACGCGGCGAACACCCCCGCGCCGATCATCGAGCCGAGCCCGATGACCACGGCGTCGAACGTCCCGAGCCGGCGGGCGAGCTCGGTCAAAGCGCGTCGGCGATGCGCCTGGCCGCGTCGGCGAGCTCCTCGTCCGTGACGTTCGGCAGGACGTCCTCCCAGAGGGGCAGCATCATCCCCGACGCCTCGAGCATTCCGAGCGGCCGCGGGATGAACCAGACATGGAAGTGCGCGCCTCCGTCGCCCCAGCGGTAGAGGTGCACCCGGCCGAAGTCGCCGAGCCCGAGGATCGCGCGCTCGATTCGGGCTGCCAGCGGGCCGAACTCGGCGGCCGCTTCCGGCGACAGGTCGCTGAAGGAGTCGACGTGGTCGCGGCTCGCGAGCCAGACGGCTCCCGCGAGGCTGCCCCCGACGGGCGGGTGCAGGCTGAAGTGCTCGTCCTGCCAGACGGCCGCCGTCGACCGTGCGGTGCAAATGCCGCAGGGCTCGCCACCCTCCTCGCCCCGGCGGGGAGGCTCCGGGACGACTCGCGGGCCCGGCTCCAGGACGGTCAGTGGCTCGGCGTAGGGAAGCTGCATGGTCAGGCTCCTTTCTCCAGGGCGACCGCGGGGAGGATCCCGGCGGCGCGCCTGGCGATCTCGATGAACGGCTTCAGCCGCGCGGTGAGGTCGGCGCGGGTCGCGCGAAAGGCTTCCAGGCGCTGCTCCTCGGGGCCGTCGACCGCGCTCGGGTCCTCGAGATGCCAGTGCAGCGAGCTATGCGGCCCGGGCAGGGCCGGGCACTCCTCGCGGGCGCTGTTCGAGAGCGTGATCACGTAGTCGAAGCGGCGTTCGAGCAGCTCCTCGACGGGCTTCGCGCGGGCCTCGTGCCAGTCGATGCCGACCTCGGCAAGGACGCGGACAGCGAGGTCGTGGACTGGTTTCGGGCTCGTGCCGGCCGAGGCCGCGCCGAAGTCGGGGTCGCCGAACCGGTCGAGGAGCGCCTCGGCGATCTGGCTTCGCGCCGAGTTCCCGTTGCAGACGAAGAGGACGCTGATCGGAACCGGGGTTGGCTGAACGGCCTCGATCGTCCGCTCGAGGTCGACGAGCTCGATCTCGAGGCGCTCCAGCTCCTCCCGCTGCCGCGCGATGTTCCGACGCTGCTCCTCGAGCGTCGCGGTCAGCGCCGGGTCGCTCGCCTCGCCTTCGAGGCAGAGGTCGACGAGCTGTCCGGCTTCGGCCGGCGTCAGGCCCAGGCGCCGCAGCGCGAGGATCAGCGTCAGCCGTGAGAGGTCGGCGTCGTTGTACTCGCGGTACCCGTTCTCGCGTCGTACCGGCCGGGGAAGGACGCCCGCTTCCTCGTACCAGCGGACTCCGGAAGGCGAGATCCCTGCTCTGCGGGCGAACGTCGAGATGTTCACGCCGGGAGGGTATTCCCTACAGTGACTGCAAAGTCAAATCAGCGTGGGTGTGACGGGCTAGGGTCGGCGAGTCGATCGGGGACGGGGAGTGCCAGGACGCCGGACAACGCTGCGGCAGCTTGGGCGTGTGGGTCCTTTGCTCGCGCTCGCCGGCGTCGCGGGCTTCCTGCTCGGAGCCTGCGGAGGAGGCGGAGGAGGAAGCGCGCTGCCGTCCAACGCGACCGTGACCCGGACCGGGGTGACCGCCACTCGCCCGCTCCTGACCGCGACGCGCACGACGCCGGCGGCTCCGCAGCCGCCGGCCGCGCAGCCTCCGCCTGCGGAGCAACCTCCTGTGGCGCCGACGCCGCCACCGCCCCCACCGCCGCTTACTCCTCCTCCGCCACCTCCTCCGCCGCCTCCGCCTCCGCCACCGCCACCCCCGCCGCCTCCTCCAGCTGCACCCCCGCCGCCACCTCTGCCCCCTCCAGCACCGCCGCCTCCGCCGGTGACGACGACCGGCGGCGAGTCCTCGGGCACCTCGCCCTGGCCGTGGATCATCGGCGGAGTCGCAATCGCGGGAGGAGCGCTGCTGGCGTTCCTGCTCTGGCGCCGGAGACGCGCAGGGGCGGCGTCGTGGGGCGGCCGGTTCGACGACCTCACCAAGAGTGGCTTCCTCGCGGTGGACGACGTGCTCACCCAGGGCTCGGTCGTGACGGGCCAGATCCAGGCGCTCGCGTCGGAAGCCGCCGCGCTCGAGGCCGGCGCCCCGGACGACCAGGGCAAAGCCGAGGCCGGTCGCGTGCGGGCGCAGCTGGACGAGCTCGCCCGCACGCTCGAGGCCGACCGCACGCTCCGGCTCAGCTCACCGCCGCCGACCGAGGAGCAGCTCTCGTACTCGGCGGCGCTGATCCACAGGCAGGTCGAGCAGCTGCAGGCCATCCTCCGTCCGCCGCCGCCGACCGCGGGCCCGCCGCCGACTGCCTAGGGGCGCTCGGCGATCCCGGAAGCGACGAGCGCGGCGTCCTCGCCGACTCGCCTGCGAAGACGACGGCACCAAAATCCGACGCGTCGAGCTCCTCGGGGGCGTCCGCGGCGAACGGCTCGGGATCCGGGATCTCCGGCGAGTCGAGCCCGAGCTCGGCGACGAGCTTGTCGCACGAGACCCATGAACTGGCCGTGGCGCTCGTCTCCCACGCAACGCTCTCAGCCAGGTCGGGTGCGAACCCCACACCCAACCTCCGGGAATGAAAAACCGATGTCGCGCGTTAGCGCGTACTAACCCGAATGGCCTCGGCTTCGTTCACCCTCCGCACGACTCCGACGAGCCACGGGCGCGCCCGCGCGTACGCCCTGTTCGCGATCGGGGTCGTCGCTGCCGCGCTTCCTCTCGTCGGGCTCGTGTCGCTGCTCCTGCGCTCGGAGCTCGACCCGCACATCGAGAACTATCAGCTTCACTTCGTGGTTTTCGGGCTCGTCGGCGTGCTGGCATTCGCGCTCGGCTACGGGGCGGGTGAGGCGGCGAAGCAGCGGGGAGACGCGCGTGTCCTGCTCCTCTCACTGGCCTTCATGGCGACGGGCGGGTTCCTGTTCATCCATGCACTCGGCTCGCCGACCGTGCTCTTCGCGGAGGAGCATGCCGGGTTCCAGGTCGCGATTCCGGTCGGGCTGCTCGTGAGCGCCGTCTTCGCGGCCGGCTCGGCGTTCGTCGACGTTCGCCCGAGAATGGCGGCAGAGCTCATTCGGCGCCGCGACCTGCTACGCGTCTCGGTGCTGGCGGTGATGGCCCTGTGGTTCGTCTGGACGGTCGCCGACCTGCCGCCCCTGCGGGGGCCTGACACCGAGGCCGCCACGAACCGGCTCGTGACGGCGATGGCGATCGTCGCGACAATCGTCTACGCCGTCAGCGCCGCCCGGTACTGGCGCATCTTCCGCAACCGCCGCAACCTGCTGCCCCTGACGGTGATCGCCTGCTTCCTCCTCCTCTCCGAGGCGATGATCGGCGTGGCCTTCACGGGCGAGCGCAAGTGGCATGCGAGCTGGTGGGAGTGGCACGGGCTGATCGTCGCCGCCTACGTGATCATCGGCCTTGCCGTCCGCCGCGAGTGGCGAGACGAGCGCTACCGGCGCCTGTACCTGCCGACGACGCGTGAGCGGCACCAGGACGTGAGCGTTCTCTTCGCCGACCTCGTCGGGTACACGGGCTTCACCGAGCGCTCTTCTCCGGCCGAGGCCGCCGCCGTGCTCGACGCGTACTGGGGCATGGCAGCGCCGCTGATCTCTCGGCAGTTCGGCGGGGAGGTCGAGAAGTTCATCGGTGACGGGATCATGGCCACGTTCAACAGCCGCGGAGATCAGCCGGATCACGCGCAGCGGGCCGCGGGCGCGGCGCTCGCACTGCAGCGAAGGGCGACTCAGCTACTCGTGGAGCATCCCCACTGGCCCCGTCTGCGCGTCGGCGTCAACAGCGGCGGCGTCGTCGTCCGCGAGATCGGAAGCGACGGCCACGTGGCCTACACCTCGGTCGGAGACACGGTCAACACGGGAGCGCGCCTGGAGGGCCTGGCCCCCGCCGGCGGCGTCCTCATCGGTGCCGAGACGTACAGCCGGCTGCCGGCCGACGCGGTCGTCGAGCAGCGACCCCGCTTGCGCGTCAGGGGCAAGGAGGACGTCGTCGACGCGTATCTCCTGCACGCGCTGCCCTAGTCGGCGCCCAGGCGTCGCGTCATTCGAGCCAGGTTCTCACCACCGACCCGTCACCGAGGCCTTCGAACGAGCCGCGGTCCCGAATCGCCGACGCCGCGTCGGCGAGCGCCTGGGCGGCCGTCCAGGTGAGGCCGCCGCCGACGCTGACCCGCTGAGCGCCCGCCTCGACGATCTCGGCCAGCGTGAGCCCGGGCCGGGCAAGGACGTTGACCGGCGTCGACACGGCTTCGCACACCGCGCGGATCTCGTCGCTGGACTCGAGCCCCGGCGCGTAGAGAACGTCTGCGCCCGCCGCCTCGAACGCCTGGAGCCGTTCGATCGTGTCGTCGAGGTCCGGGTTCCCACGGATGTGGTTCTCGGCACGGGCCGTGAGCGTGAACGGCCAGCCGAAGCCGCTCACGGCATCGACGGCCTCGGCAACACGCTCGGCAGCATGACCGAGCTCGTACAGGTGCCCCGACGGATCCCAGTCCTCGATCGACCCGCCGACCGCGCCCGCCTCGGCCGCCCGCGTGACGGCCCGTACCGCATCCTGCGGCTTCGGGCCATACCCGTTCTCGAGGTCGACCGAGATGGGGACGTCGACCGCGCCCACGAGCGACTCCACGTGCGCTGCGACCTCGTCGAGCGTGACGCCTCCGTCAAGCCGGCCCAAGGTGAACGCGAACCCCGAGCTCGTCGTCGCAAGCGCCTGGAACCCGAGGCGCTCGAGCACCCGCGCCGACCCTGCGTCCCACGGGTTCGGAATCACGAACGGCTCGCCTTCGTGGAGCGCCTTGAAGCGCTGTGCGAGCTCGCCGCTGATTTTGTCCACGATCCGGACTCTGCCAGAATCCGGCCGGGGAAAAGCACGACGAAGGGAGAGAGATGGGACGACTCGTGTTGGTTGTCTCGCTCCTTGCGGCTCTCACCGTACTAGCGGCGACAGCGCAGGCGCGCGGGACGGCTCACAACGATGCGAAGCAGGCGCAACAGGCGACGATGTCGGTGTTCGCGACCGGGTTCAACAATCCACGCGGTCTCGAGTGGGGCCCGGACGGGAACCTGTACGTTGCGGAAGGCGGGCTTGGAGGAAGCGCCTCGACCGCGGGCCAGTGCACGCAGGTCGTTCCTCCGATCGGCCCGTACACCGGCAGCACGAACGACCCCGTCAAGGGCGGCCGGATCTCGAAGGTCTCTCCGGCCGGAGCGCGGACCACGTTCTCGAGCGGACTGCCTTCGAGCCAGACGGCTCCGGCGGTCGGTCCGCTGATCAGCGGTGTTGCGGACATCGCCTTCATCGGCGATCAGATGTATGCGGTGCTGGCCGGCGCCGGGTGCTCGCACGGAGTGGCCACGGTCCCGAACGGCGTGATCAAGGTCGCGGCGAACGGGACGTGGACGATGATCGCGAACCTGAGCGAGTTCATCCAGGACCACCCGGTTCGCAACCCACCGGTAGGCGACTTCGAGCCCGACGGGACGTTCTACAGCATGGTCTCCAGGAATGGGGCGCTGTACGTGGACGAGCCGAACCACGGTGAGATCGACCGCGTCACGACGAGCGGCTCGATCTCGCGCCTCGTGGACGTGTCGGCGAGCCAGGGACACGTCGTCCCGACCGCTCTCGCGCACCACGGCGTCTTCTACGTCGGCAACCTCGGCACCTTCGGGCCCGAGGACCAGCTGGGTGACCAGCACGTCTTCCAGGTCAACCCGAACGGGCACCTGAGGATCGAGACATCGGGTCTCGAGAAGGTGCTCGGCCTCGCGTTCGTCGGCGGTAAGGAGTACGCGCTCGAGATGAGCGTCCACGCAGGCGGGCCCGTGCCGGGGACGGGTGCGCTCGTCCGCGTGCGCGCAGGCCAGGTCGTCGAGACGATCGTGTCAGGGCTGACGTTCCCGACCGGGCTGACGGTCGGCCCGGACGGCGCCTTCTACGTGTCCAATCAGGGGTTTGGGTTCCCGGCCGGCCAGGGCCAGGTTCTCCGGATCACCGACTGAGCATCATGGTTTCGCCGCTCCGGGCCTTGGCGCCCGGGGCGGCGAGACACTCGCGCGAGGGATGGCTATTCGGCGTTCGGGCCCTACGCTCAGAACAGGCTGATCGCTCCGCGCGGGCGGAGCGCTGAGCCCTGACACCATGCGCGATCGCCCAGCACGACGCCTCATGCTCGCCGCGGCTCTGGCCTCGGCGCTGGTCGCCGCCGCCGTCGCGAGCGCGGCGAACGGCCCGCGTGCGTCACGGGTGCCGGATGCGGTCCCGGGCTCGATCATCGTCGGCTTCAAGGCGCACGTCTCGGCCAAGGCCAGGGGCAGTGCGCTGGCCGCGGTCGGCGCCAGGCCGACGAAGCGCTTCTCGCAGATCGACAGCACCGTCGTCTCCGTCTCCGAGTCGAACACGAGCCGGACGATCAGGGCCCTCGAGCGCGACCCGCGGGTCGCCTATGCGGAGCCGAACTTCATCCTGCACGCGGCCGACGCCACGAACGACCCGTTCTTCAACCAGGAGTGGGGCCTCGACAACACGGGCCAGCAGGTGAACTGGACATCCGGCACTCCCGACGCGGACATCGACGCGAAAGAGGCCTGGAACGTCTCCACGGGTAGCCCGGATGTCACGGTCGCCGTCATCGACACGGGGGTCGACGTTACGCATCCAGATCTCGCCCAGGACATCTGGATCAACGAGGGCGAGAACTGCGCGGGCTGCCGGACGAACGGCATCGACGACGACGGGAACGGCTACGTCGACGACTGGCGGGGCTGGGACTTCGTGAACCACGACAACGACCCGACCGACGACAACGGCCACGGCAC
>Ga0066905_100000714_pt1 | contig 10024 bp, 10 predicted proteins | sample PanSoiMetaPlot36_FD_67483 | JGI IMG/M metagenome (GOLD analysis project Ga0066905, IMG submission 67483) | Tropical forest soil microbial communities from Panama analyzed to predict greenhouse gas emissions - Panama Soil Plot 36 (version 2) | ecosystem: Environmental > Terrestrial > Soil >... | reverse complement strand
GGTCATGGCGAGACGGCGGCAAGTGCGCAACCCGCTTGCGCTTGCCGTGCTGACGTTCCTGTCCAGCCGGCCGATGTATCCGTACGAGCTGGCCTCGGTGCTGCGCGCGACCGGCAAGGAGGAGACCATCAAGATCAACTGGGGGTCGCTCTACACGGTCGTGCAGAACCTCGAGCGGTACGGCCTGATCGAGGACGCCGGCACCACCCGGCAGGGCAGCCGGCCGGAACGGACCGCCTATGCCATCACCGATGCCGGTCGAGCGGAGATGCGCGACTGGCTGCGCGAGCTATTGCGCGATCCACAGAAGGAGTACCCGCTGTTCGCGACCGCGCTGTCGCTGGTGGGAGCGCTGCCGCCGGACGAGGTCATCGAGATGCTCGAACAGCGGCTGGCGGCCCTGGACGCCGAGATCAGTGCGCAAGAGGTTCAGCTGGAGGAGCAGCGCCAGCAGGTGCCCAGGCTGTTCCTGATCGAGAGCGAGTACCTGGACGCGATGCGCCGGGCCGAGGCGGAGTGGGTTCGAGGTCTGCTGAAGGGCATCGAGAGCGGTGCCCTCGGTGATCTCGAACCGTGGCGCGAGTATCACCGGACCGGAGCGATGCCGGTCGAGCTCGCCAACCTGCTGGCCACCGTGACCGAGCCATACGACCGGAAGGACAAACCAGGCTGACGACATACACGGCCCCGGCGCGATGCGGCAACACCGGCCGGGGCCTGCACCCCTCGAACCGATCCCGCGCTAACGGCAACCGGCAAGGTGTGACGCCACCGATTCTATCGGTGCTGGTCGCCGTGGGGTCCGGTTCGGATCCGATCCGACCCACAAGGGAGACCACATGATCACCGACACGACGCCGGCGATAGCCGCGTACGACTTGGTGAAGACCTATCCCGGTGACATCACGGCGCTCGACCGGCTGACCGTCGAGGTCCACGCCGGCGAGGTGTTCGGCCTGCTCGGTCCGAACGGTGCCGGTAAGTCCACCGCAATCAAGATCCTGACCACGCTGGCCAAGCCGGACTCCGGCCGGGCCGTGATCAACGGTCACGACGTGCTCCGCCATCCGAACCGGGTTCGGCGGGAGATCGGGGTCGTGGCCCAGCGGACCGGTGCCGATCCACAGGCCACCGGCCGGGACAACCTGATGCTGCAAGGCCGGCTGTACGGAATGCGTGGCGGCCGGCTCGACGGACGAGTGACCGCACTGCTCGACCGGTTCGGTCTCGCCGAGGCCGCGGACCGTGCGGTTCGCACGTACTCCGGCGGAATGCAGCGGCGGCTGGACGTCGCGCTCGGCCTGGTCCATCGCCCGCACGTGCTGTTCCTGGACGAGCCGACCACCGGGCTCGACCCGGAAACCCGGGCCGAGTTGTGGGCGGAGATCGGTCGGCTGGCCCAAGACGGGCTCACCATCCTGCTCACCACGCACTACTTGGAGGAGGCCGACCGGCTGGCCGACCGGATCGCGCTGGTCGACCGGGGCACGGTGGTCGCGTCCGGCACCCCGGACGAGTTGAAGGATCAGCTCCGTGGCGATGCCGTGCACGTGGAGCTGAGGTCCGTCCTGACCGAGGCGTTCGAACCGGCGGTCTACGGAGCGATCGCGGCACTGGCCGGGATCCGGGAAATCTCGGTCGACGGCCGCCGGGTGAGCGCCCGGGCCGACGACGGTGCGGCGGCGGTGCCGGCCGTGCTCGCCGCGCTTGACCGGGCCGGTGTCCCGGTCGCCGCGGTGACCGTTGCCCGGCCCTCGCTGGACGACGTGTACCTGCGGCACGTCGGGCGCCGGTTCGCGGAGGCGGACGCCGACGCCACCGACGCAGCAACCTTGATCACTACAGGAGGATCCCGATGACCGCGACACTTACCCAGACCTGGTGGCTGACCCACCGGCAGCTCAAGGCGATGCTGCGCCAGGCCGGCTTCGTAGTGATCACATTGGTGCAGCCGGTCATCTGGCTGTTCCTGTTCGGCAGCCTGTTCCGGCGGATCGTGGAGCTACCCGGCTTCGGCACCGGGTCGTACCTGGACTACCTGGTGCCCGGCGTGGTCGTGATGAACGCGGTCTCGTCCAACATGTGGACGGGCATGGGCGTGCTCGAGGAGATCGAGCGCGGGATCACGAACCGGTTCCTGATCACTCCGGTCAACCGCGGCGCCATCATGAGCGCCTCGGTGATCACGGCCGGGATCAGCACCGCCGTCCAGTCGGTGATCATCGTCCTGCTCGGCTGGGCGGCCGGCGCGCACTACCCGGGCGGAGTGGGTGGCGTCGCCGTGCTCGTGATCACATCGGTGCTGCTCGGGACCGTGTTCAGCGCGATGTCCAACGCGGTCGGCATGACGCTGCGCCAGCGCGAGACCATCATCGGGCTCAGCGTGTTCCTGCTGCTGCCGCTGACGTTCCTGTCCAGCGCGTTCATGGCCGAGGACCTGATGCCCGGTTGGATGCGGGACGCAGCCACACTCAACCCGGTCAACTGGGCGCTCGACGCGGCCCGCGGGGCGCTGTCGGCCAGTCCGGACTGGGCGGTCGCGTTCGGGTACAGCGGCCTGCTGCTCGGTCTCGCGGTGCTGATGGTGTGGCTGTCCACCCTGACGTTCCGCGGCTACCAGAAGGCGGTCTGAGGTGGCCGGCCTCGGCTAGCGATTGCGGTCCAGCCGGGCGCGCAGCAGGTCCCGGACGGCCGGCCATTCGGCGGCGACGATCGAGTAGTACGCGCTGTCCCGAATGCCGCCGTCGATGGCCGGCAGGTGCGCCCGGCGGACCCCTTCGAAGGTCGCGCCGATGGCGGCGATCGCGGTCCGGGATCGCTGGTTGCGAGCGTCGGTCTTCAGCGTGATCCGAAGGCACTGCCAGTCGTCGAACGCCAGGGTCAGCATGAGCAGCTTCATCTCGACGTTGATCCCGGTGCGCTGGGCGCTGGCAGCGAGCCAGGTATGGCCGATCTCGGCCACGGTCGGCGTCGCGCCCAGCGCCATCGCCGCGGCGGCCGGTTCGACGATCCACGGTGGCCCGCTCCAGCAGTCGATGTCCAGGAACCGGGTGGAGCCCGCGACCTTGTTCCGTCGTAGGTCGATCACCGCGTACGGGATCGACTCGCCCTGGTCGCGCTCGGTCAGCGCGGTACGGATGTACCGCTCGGCGTCCTGGACGCCGTGCGGGATGGGGGAGTAACCGAAGTGCTCGCGCGACTCCGCGGCGGCCTCGGCCAGGCCGGCCGCGTGCCCTGGTGAGAGCGGGTCGAGCCGGACCAGGGCGCCGGTGAGCGTAGACATCCGCGCACTATACGGCGCTGTCCGACTCCCCGTGGGGGAGCGGCTCGGGAGTCCGGCGAGCTCGCACCGTGATCAGGGGTCCGCGATACCGCTATCCGGCGCCGGGAACCCCTGATCATGGAATGGCGTGGGCCTGGTTCGGGGAGCGTCGCGGGCCCGTAGTCCACCGAGCATTCGTATGCCTTGACAGGAATATGCTGTCAGAGGCATATTACCCATGTGCTTGATGACGCGTTTGTCGTGCTTGCCGAGCCCACCCGACGGCGGATCCTCAGCGAGCTGCGCACCGCTGACAGCAGCGTGGGGGAGTTGGTCGACGCGCTGGGCGTTCGGCAGCCGACGGTGTCCAAGCACCTGAAGGTGTTGCGCCGAGCCGGCTTCGTGTCCAGCCGAGTGGCCGCGCAGCGGCGGATCTACCGGATCGAGCCCGGCCAGTTCCAGATTCTCGACGGCTGGCTCGAGCCGTACCGGCAGTTGTGGACGCGACACTTCGACGCCCTCGAGCGCCATCTCGACAATGAGGAGCAGCGATGAACCGGAAGTCCTATCAGCCAGGCCCGATGGTGGAGGTCAGTGCGCAAGCCGGTCCCGAAGGCTGGACCCTGACCTTTGTGCGGGAGCTGCGACATCCGCGTGACGCGGTCTGGGCGGCGCTTACCGACCCGAGGCAGCTGGGGGAGTGGGCGCCGTACACGGCGAGCCGGGATCTCGGCACGGTCGGCGACGCAACCTTGACGATGATCGACGGGGATACCGCCGAGGAGGTGCCGTCCAAGGTAACCCGGGCCGATCCGCCTGAGTTGCTCGAACATACGTTCGGTACGGATCTCCTGCGCTGGGAGCTCACCGGGACCGACTACGGCACCCGGCTGACCCTGTGGCACACCGTCGGCGATCGGGACTGGCTCGCCAAGGTGGCCGCCGGCTGGCACATCTGCTTGGACGTGGCCGAGCGGATGCTCGACGGCCGCCCGGTTGGCGCGATCCGCGGCCAGGAAGCACTGCAGTACGGCTGGGAAGAACTGCGCACCGCGTACGCCGATCGGCTCGGCTCCGCCGTCGGGTCAGGGTGACGGCGACCAGAACCGAGTAGCTCGGCGAACGTCGCGGGATCACGTGCCGACGCGCGCACGTGCCGACGCGCAACGCAACGGTCGAGGCGGCGGTGGCCGGCTGCCCACCGGAGGAGAGCGCCTAAGCAGCGATCGCCTGACACAGCTTTACATAATGTCCATTATCGGATCAGGGCAGCTGTCGAACAGAGCGAGCAGGGTCGCCGCGCTGTCTGCGAGCCCCCTGGTCAGGCGCCGACGTAGGCCGCGAGATGCTGGCCGGTAAGTGTGGAGCGGCTGGCGACCAGGTCGGCGGGCGTGCCCTCGAAGACGATCCGGCCGCCGTCGTGGCCGGCGCCTGGCCCGAGGTCGATGATCCAGTCCGCCTTCGCCATCACCGCCTGGTGGTGCGCGATGACGATGACCGACTTGCCGGAGTTGACAAGCCGGTCGAGCAGGCCGAGCAGCTGTTCGACGTCGGCGAGGTGCAGGCCGGTGGTCGGCTCGTCGAGGACGTAGACGTTGCCCTTCTCGCCCATCTGGGTGGCCAGCTTGAGCCGCTGTCGCTCGCCGCCGGACAGGGTGGTGAGCGGCTGACCGATGGTGAGGTAGCCGAGCCCGACCTGGGCGAGCCGTTCGAGGATCTTGTGCGCCGCCGGAGTCCGAGCGTCGCCGGCGCCGAAGAACTCCTCGGCCTCGGTCACCGACATCGCCAGCACGTCGGCGATGTTCCGGCCGCCCAGCCGGTAGTCCAGCACCGATGCCTGGAACCGCTTGCCCTCGCACTCCTCGCAGATGGATTCGACCGTCGCCATGACGCCCAGTTCGGTGTAGATGACGCCGGCCCCATTGCAGGCCGGGCAGGCGCCCTCGGAGTTCGAGCTGAACAACGCCGGCTTCACGCCGTTGGCCTTCGCGAACGCCTTGCGGATCGGTTCGAGCAGCCCGGTATACGTCGCCGGATTGCTCCGGCGCGAGCCACGGATCGCACTCTGGTCGATCACCACAACGTCGTCCCGGCCGGCGACCGAGCCATAGATCAGCGAGCTTTTGCCGGAGCCGGCGACGCCTGTGATCACGCAGAGCACCCCGAGCGGAATGTCGACATTTACGTCTTGGAGGTTGTGCGTCGACGCGCCGCGGACATCCAGCGTGCCGGACGACGGACGCACCGACGCCCTCAGGGTCGCCCGATCGTCGAGGTGCCGGCCGGTCGTCGTGTCGGTCCCCCGCAACCCATCCACGGTGCCCTCGAAGCAGATGGTGCCGCCTCCGGTGCCGGCGCCGGGTCCCAGATCCACGACATGGTCGGCGATCGCGATGGTCTCGGGCTTGTGCTCCACGACCAGCACGGTGTTGCCCTTGTCCCGAAGCTGCAGCAGCAGTTCGTTCATCCGCTCGATGTCATGCGGGTGCAGACCGATCGTGGGCTCGTCGAAGACGTAGGTGACGTCGGTGAGGGACGAGCCGAGGTGCCGGATCATCTTGGTGCGCTGGGCCTCACCCCCGGACAGGGTGCCCGCCGGCCGATCGAGCGAGAGGTATCCCAAACCGATCTCGGCGAACGAGTCGAGCAGGTGCTGCAGCCCGGTGAGCAGCGGGGCCACCGACGGCTGGTCGAGGTCCCGGATCCAGTCGGCCAGGTCGGTGACCTGCATCTCGCAGAGGTCGGCGATGCTCTTGCCGTTGATCTTCGACGACCGGGCCTGTTTGCTGAGCCGGGTTCCGTCGCACTCGGGACAGCTCATGAACGTCACCGCTCGCTGCACGAAGGCGCGGACGTGTGGCTGCATCGCGTCGACGTCCTTGGACAGCATCGACTTCTGGATCTTCGGGATCAGGCCCTCGTAGGTCAGGTTGATCCCTTCGACCTTGATCTTGGTCGGCTCCCGGTACAGCAGGTCGTGCAGCTCCCGCTTGGTGAACTTCTTGATCGGCTTGTCCATGTCGAAGTAGCCGGAGCCGCTGAAGATGCGGCCGTACCAGCCCTCCATGCTGTAGCCGGGGACGGTTAGCGCGCCCTGGTTGAGCGACAGGCTGTCGTCGTACAGGGCCGACAGCTCGAAGTCGGTGACCGAGCCCATGCCCTCGCAGCGCGGGCACATGCCGCCCTGGTAGACGAGGTTGCGTACCACGATCCGCTCGCCCTGGCCCTTGTCCACGTCCATCGCCCCGGTCGCCGTCCGGGTGGGGACGTTGAACGAGAATGCGGTGGGTGAGCCGATGTGCGGCTCCCCGAGCCGGCTGAACAGGATGCGCAGCATCGCGTTCGCGTCGGTGGCGGTGCCCACGGTGGAGCGTGGGTTCGAGCCCATCCGCTCCTGATCGACGATGATCGCCGTGGTCAGGCCCTCCAGCAGGTCGACCTCGGGCCGGGACAGCGTCGGCATGAAGCCTTGCACGAAAGCGCTGTAAGTCTCGTTGATCAACCGCTGCGACTCGGCGGCGATCGTGTCGAAGACCAGCGAGCTCTTACCCGACCCGGAGACTCCGGTGAACACCGTCAGCCGGCGTTTCGGGAGTTCGACGCTGACGTCCTTGAGGTTGTTCACGCGCGCGCCTTGCACCCGGATCAGGTCGTGGCTGTCGGCACCGTGCCAAGCGGGCGACGGCGTCCCCGTATTCGTGGCCATGCTCATACTGTCTCCATCCGACTCATGGTGTCGCTACCAGTCTGGCGGGCCCCCGCAGGTGAGCTACCTCGCAGGGCGGCGGGTCGCAGCACGGCAAAAGCCGCGATCGGAACCAGCAGCAAGGTCAGCCCGCCGGACAGGACCAACCCTCCGGTGGTTCCGGCCAGCTCGATCAAAGGTCCGCCGATCATTAGGCCGAGCGGGGCGGCCACCGTCGCGCCGGTTGTCCACAGCGTTACCACCTGCTGTTGCTCGTCAGGCGCCAGGTCGGACTGCAGGAAGCTGTACGCGACCGGGGTGAACGGTGCCCACACCAACCCGCCGAGCCCAAAAACGATCATCGCGGCGGTAAGGCTTTCAGCCGCGGCGAGCGCGATCGGGCACACTGCCCACAACGCGATGATCGCGATGAGCAGATGCCGTTGCGGAAGGTTCCGGAGTTGGTTCACCAGCGCGGCACCGACGAACGCGCCAGCCCCCAGTGCACCCCACATGAGGCCCAGGCCGGTTGCGTCCGCGCCCAGAGTTCCGCGGACGAACAGCGGCAGGGCGATCTCGATCGGCATGTAGAGCAAGTTGAAAAAGAACACAACGACCAGCAGATTGGCGGCCACCGGGCGCCGGCGCAGAACCCGCCAGCCCGACTCGCGGGCAGGTCGGCGTCGGGGCGCGTCGGGGTCCCTGGCGACGCGCGGGACCGATGCGACGACGGCGGCCAGCAGTATCAGCGCACCGCCGGCGTCGACGAACAGGGCCACGGCCGGGCTCGTGGCCGCGACGACCACCCCGCCCAGGACCGGGCCCACGATGTAGAGCGCGAATGTGGCGTCGAGCCCGAGCAAGCCGTTGACCGCCAGCAAACCCGTGTCGTCCACCATCGATGTGGCTAGGAGCCGCCGACTGCTCGAGCCGGCCATTCGGAAGGTTGCGCCAAATAGAAGTCCGATGACGAGTACCGGCAGCGTGAGGCGACCAGTCAAGGCCAGCAAACCGAGGCACGCGAAAGTCAGTGACCGCAGCACGCAGTCGGCAAGCAGAAGCGTCCGCGGTGGAATCCGTACCCGGCCCAGCCCGATGGCCAGCGCCAGCGGGGTGGACAGGATGAACGGTGCGGCTTCGACCATGCCGATAGCGATCGCCTTCGGGACGTCGCCGCGGATGGCGAGCGTCTGCACCGGCATGGCCACCAGGATCATGCCGGTACCGATGTTGGCGAGCAAATCGCCCAGCAGGAGACCGGCTACTCGCCGGTTGCGCAGAACCTGGCGATAGGACTGGTTGTCCGCGCGGGAGGACTGGTCGCTCTCGCGGTGGGACCGGCCGTTCTCGCGGGTTGCGGTCGCGGACATGGGCTGGGTCTCCTGGACGTCGGCCGACCCGCAGCCCGGGTCAGCGGGCGCGCGGAGCGCTCGTCTCAGCGTCGGCGGGATGCGGACGGTGGCGCGCCTCGCCTGGACGGCTCAGCGCAGCTCGTTGATGCGGATCAGGTTGCCCGCAGGATCGCGGACCGCGCAGTCGCGCCGCCCGTAGGGCTGATCGGTCGGCTCCTGGACGACCTCGGCGTCACTGGCCTGTACCCGCTCGAAGGTGCCATCCAGGTCGGCGGTGGCAAGGTTGATCGCGGCATAGGTGCCCTTGGCCATCATTTCGACGATGGTGCGGCGCTCGTCGTCGGTGATGCCGGGGGCAGCACCCGGCGGGTACAGAACGATGGACGTGCCGGGCTGGTCGGGCGGGCCGACCGTAATCCAGTGCGACCCGGCGTATTCGACCTCGTTGCGTACCTCGAAGCCGAGGGTGTCGCGGTAGAAGGCCAGGGCGGCGTCCGGATCGTCGTGCGGGAGGAAGGTCTCGTAGATGGTGAGGTCCATGGCGATCACGCTAGCTGCGGCTGGCTGACCCGCGCTTCTCGATTCCTGACCGGTCTGGTCACCTGCTTCGCCACGCAGGGCGGGATCCCCGCGATCGCACCCGCCGCCTGCTCTCGATACGTGCTTGGCGGCATCCCGACCAACTCGGTGAAGCGGGTGCTGAACGTACCAAGGGATGAGCAGCCGACCGCGAAACACACCTCGGTGACGCTGAGATCACCACGACGCAGCAGCGACATCGCGCGCTCGATGCGCCGGGTCATGAGGTAGCTGTACGGCGATTCGCCGAAGGCGGCCCGGAACTCGCGACTGAGATGTCCGGCCGACATGTGCACGCCGCGGGCGAGCGCCTCGACGTCCAGCGGCTGTGCGTACTCCCGATCCATCCGGTCGCGCACGCGGCGCAACCGGGCAAGGTCGCTCAGGCGCTGCTCCGCGACGGGACGGCCGGTCACCTGAAAGATCGTGCCACGTCCCAGCCGGAGTTGCCCAGCGTTGCCGGCGGCAGGAAGTGAAGACCTTAGGCCCGGATCGGGACTACCGAACCCGGCTCGTAGGTCGCCATGTCGAGCCGCCAGTGGTTGGTGCGGAACTGACGCCCGCGGTATTCGCCGTCGCGTTCACCGAGCAACTCGAACCCGAACTTGCGGCAGATCGCGTTGGACGCCGGGTTCTCGATGTTCGGGAACGCGTGCACGGCGTCCACCCGGCTGTCGGCCTTGGCCCGGTCGAGCACCATCGCCAGCGCCTGGCTGCCGATGCCGCGACCCTGGAACGTCGGCAGCAGCATCCACCCGGTCTCGTACAGGGTGTGACCCTGCCACTCGAGCTTCCAGACCCCCACGGTGCCGACCGGGCCGGTCGCCTCGTCCGGAATGATCACGAAGTAGCCGACGTCGTCTGCGGTGTGCACGATTCGCCGGGAGTGGATCGGCGGGATCTCGGCCGGCGACAGCGGGCCACCCAGGTGTGCCATCACCACCGGATCGCACTCCATGGCCTCGGTCAGCCACTGATCCTCGTCGGCGTACAGCCGCAGCCTCATCCGTGCACCTCCTGGTCCGCCGTGTTGCCGCTCGTGCAGTCGTACCAGTGCCGTCCGACAGGTCCGGTGTGGGGCTACCCGGCGCTGTCCGATTTGTCCGGTGCTGCCCCGGCGATGTAACCGAGCAGGGATGAGTAGTC
>Ga0066905_100000713_pt1 | contig 10027 bp, 9 predicted proteins | sample PanSoiMetaPlot36_FD_67483 | JGI IMG/M metagenome (GOLD analysis project Ga0066905, IMG submission 67483) | Tropical forest soil microbial communities from Panama analyzed to predict greenhouse gas emissions - Panama Soil Plot 36 (version 2) | ecosystem: Environmental > Terrestrial > Soil >... | reverse complement strand
GCACGACCATGTGATTCTTGGCACCGCCGAGCGCTTGCACGCGCTTTCCGTGCGATGTGCCTGTCTCGTACACGTATCGAGCGATGGGCGTCGAGCCGACGAACGAGACGGCCCGTACGTCGGTGTGCGTGAGGAGCCCGTCCACCGCCTGCTTCCCGCCGTGAACGACATTGAAGACTCCATCTGGCAGCCCGGCCTCGGCCCACAGCTCGGCGAGCTTGATCGACGTGGAGGGATCTTTCTCTGACGGCTTGAGAACGAAGGTGTTGCCGCAGGCGATGGCTATCGGGAACATCCACATCGGCACCATCGCCGGGAAGTTGAACGGCGTGATGCCCGCGACCACGCCAAGCGGCTGCCGCAACGAGTAGGAATCCACAGCCGTTGACACGTTCTCGGCGAATCCGCCCTTGAGCAGGTGCGGGATGCCACAGGCGAATTCGACGACCTCCAGGCCGCGCTGGAGCTCGCCTGCGGCATCCTCAAGCGTTTTGCCGTGCTCGGCTGTGATCAGTCTCGCGATCTCCTCGCGGTGTTCCGTAACGAGGTTGCGGAAGCTGAAGAGAACTCGGGTACGCGATGACAGCGACGAGTCCCGCCAGCTATCGAATGTGCGCAGTGCCGCCGCTACGGCCAAAGCCACCTCGGCCTGACCCGCAAAATCGACATGGCCGCTGAGCTCTCCGGTCGCAGGGTCGTAGACCTCACCGGTCACGTCTGGCGGAGCCCCGTAGTGCTTCCCGTCGATCCAGTGGGTGATGCGTTTCATCTCCGCCACGTCGGCACCTCTTCGTTCTCATCTTGGGTCGCAGCCACTCTGGGCAACGCCGTCATCTGGATACGCGATCACCGGCGGCTGCCGTGGGTCAGCCTCGGCCCAGCTCGGCCATGGCATTGGCCAGGATCCGCAGACCGTCCTCGCACTCTTCGTCGGTGAGCGTGAGCGGTGGTGCGATTCGCAGGACATTCCCGAGCTGGCCGCCCTTGCCGACGAGGAGGCCGTCGCGCCGGCACGCCTCAAGCGCCGCCGATGCCGCTGCGGCATCAGGCGTCGTGGTGCCGGGCCGGCAGAGCTCGATTCCGATCATCAAACCTTTGCCACGCACCTCGGCAACAGTGGGACAAGTCGCGGCTGCCTCCCGCAGCCCGGCAAGCAGTCGCGCGCCCTGCTTCGCTGCGTTCGCCTGCAAGTCGTGCTCGAGGACATAGTCGAGGGTTGCGAGCCCGGCCCTGGTGGAGAGCGGATTCCCGCCGAAGGTGGAGATGGAGTTCGCGGTCAGGCAGTCCATGATCTCGCCGCGTCCGACGACGCCACCGATGGTCAGGCCGTTGCCGAGACCCTTGGCAAAGGTCATCAGATCCGGTGTGAAGCCATGAGCCTGGATACCCCAGAAATGGTCTCCGGTCCGCCCCCAGCCGGTCTGGACCTCATCGGAGATGAAGAGGATCCCGTACTCGTCGAGGACGGGCTTCATCGCGCCGAAAAGACCGTCCGGTGGAACGGCGAAGCCACCCACGCCCTGTACTGGCTCCGCGATCATGCAAGCAACATCGCCTGACGTCGTCACGTTGATGACATCCCTTAGGTCGTCCACACAAGCGGCGATGTACTCGTCGTCTGGCCGGTGACCGAAGGGGCTTCGCAACCGATAGCCGCCGTGCACGTAACTGACGTTCACCGGGGTCAGCGCCGAAGCGGACCAGCCGCGGTTGCCTGTGATACCCATCGCGGCATAGGACCTGCCGTGGTAGCTGTTGCGGATTGCCAGCACCTGGTTGGACCGGCGGAACTGGGTCGCAAGCAACAGGGCGGCCTCGTTCGCCTCGGTGCCTGATGCGGTGAAGAAAACCTTCGCATCGGCGATCCCGGACAGCTTGGCGATTCGCTCGGCAAGGGCGATCTGATTCTCGATCAAGTACAGGGTCGAAGAATGCACGATCTTGCCCGCCTGATCGTGCACCGCCGCCGCGATCTCAGGAACGTTGTAGCCGACCATGTTCGTGAGAATCCCGGCGAAGAAGTCAAGGTAACGATTGCCCTGCGCGTCGACGACATGACGTCCCTCGCCGCCGACCAGCGCGATTGGCTGCTGGTAGTAGAGGGCGAGCCAGTTCGGCAGCACCGCGCGGTGCCTCGCCAGTAGCTCCGCGTGCTGGTGCGCGTGCTCAGCCATGAGGAGTCTCCAGAGGATTCAAGTGCCTGCGCCGGGCCGTTGTTCGCAGTGTGGTTCGGCGACCTGACTGGCTCAATGACCAGGCTGGCGAGGGTAGTCGGCCCACGCTGACACACTGTCACAGTCCAGAGGGCGGGACGACCTCAGTGCTTGCGCAGTCGGGCGATCTCGTACAGCGCGATTCCGGCCGCGACGCCGGCATTGAGCGACTCAGTACCGGCCGCCATGCGAATGCGCACTTGCAGGTCGCAGCTCGCTGCGATGAGGCGGGACAATCCCCGAGCCTCAGACCCGACCACCAGGGCGAGGGGATCCGCGGCCAACTCGACCTCGGCAAGCTCGGGGTCGGCGTCAGCCGACAGGCCGATCACAAAGACACCAGCCGATCGGTAGCCGTCGAGCGCTCGGGTCAGGTTGGTCGCCTGCGCGACCGGCAGCCTGGCCGCTGCGCCGGCGGAGGCCTTCCACGTCGCGGCCGTCACTCCCGCGGACCGGCGCTGCGGTACGAGCACCCCGTGTGCGCCGAAGGCGGCCGCCGATCGGATCACCGCGCCGAGATTCCGCGGATCGGTCACGCCATCGAGCGCGACGATCAGCGGTGGCTCCGCCGCCGCATGCGCCCGTTCAAGCAGATCGTCGGGATGGGCGTAGTCGTACGGGGGCACCTGAGCGGCCAGGCCCTGATGCACTGCACCGCCGCTGATCCGATCGAGCTCCGGCCTCGGCGCCTCGAGCAAGGGAATGCCGCGGTTAGCCGCCGTCTTCAGCACCTCACGAACACGGTCATCTGTGTCGATGCGCTCGGAGACGTATACGTGGGTGATCGGAACGCCCGCGCGCAACGCCTCGACGAGCGCATTGCGGCCAACGATCACCTCGGTGGCTCCGCGGCCAGATCTGCGGCTAGGTTTGCCGCCGCGGTCCTTTCCTACGGTGGCGCGAGCGCCACTCCCGTCCGTGCTACTGACGCGAGCGGCTCGTGCGGCGCGCCGCGCAGCGGGGTGACCTTTGCGCGCCTCGGCCAGCGGCGTCGGGCCCTTCCCCTGCAGACCGCGCCGGCGCTGACCGCCGGAGCCGACCCCAGAACCCTTCTTCGCGGTTGACTTCCGCCGCGCACCTTGGCGCTTGCTGTTACCGGCCATCGCCGCGACCCACTAGTCCAGTTCCCAGCGCGGGCCCGAGGCAGTGTCCTCGATGCGGATACCAGCAGCGGCCAGCCGGGCCCGGATCGCGTCAGCCGTCGCGAAGTCTTTGCGTGCTCGCGCCCCCTCGCGCTGTTCGAGCGCGACGGCGACCAGCGTGTCGACGGCGGCCCGAAGGCGCGCATCCGTACCAGAGTCCGCGCCGGCCCAGTGAGGGTCGAAGGGATCCAGGCCAAGCACTCCTAGCATGGCGCGGAGCTCCGCCAGGTGCTGAGTCACCGCATCCTTGTCGCCGGCGGCCAAGGCCAGATTGCCGTCATGGACCGCGGCGTGCACGAGGGCGAGGGCTTGCGGAACGGCGAGATCGGCATCGAGAGCGTGTGCAAATTCCTCGGGCACCTCGGCCGCGGGGTCAACCTCACCGACGAGGTCGCTCGCGCGGCGGGCGAAACCTTCGATGCGCGACCAGGTCGCCGCCGCCTCGCTCAGCGCCGACTCGGAGTATTCGACGGTGGACCGATAGTGCGGTGCGGCGAGGTAGTAACGAAGCACGACCGGTCGCCACCGACGCACCATTTCGGAGACCAGCAGGGAGTTGCCGAGCGACTTGCTCATCTTCTCGCCGGCCAGCGTTACCCACGCGTTGTGCATCCAATATCGGGCGAAGTCGTCGCCGGCAGCCTTCGATTGGGCGATCTCGTTCTCGTGATGCGGAAAGATCAGATCTCTGCCTCCGCCGTGGATGTCGAAGACTGGCCCGAGGTACTTCGTTGACATAGCCGAGCACTCGATGTGCCAGCCCGGTCGGCCAGGTCCCCATGGCGTGTCCCACTTGGGCTCACCTGGCCTGGAGCCCTTCCACAGCGCGAAGTCCCGCTGATCGCGTTTGTGCGGCTCCACCGGCGTGTCGGCGGCTGGCTGCAGAGCATCGAGTCGCTGGCCGGACAGTGCGCCGTAGGCGGGAAACGAGGTGACATCGAAGTAGACGTCGCCACCCGATGCGTACGCATGGCCTCTGTCGATCAACCGCTGAATCAAGGCGATCATCTCGGGTACGTGCCCGGTGGCGCGTGGTTCAACGTCGGGCGGCAGGCAGCCGAGCACCGAATATGCCTTTGAGAATGCCCGCTCGTTGCGCTCGGCGACGATCCAGAATGGAACGCCTTCGTGCTCGGCGGCGTGCAGGATCTTGTCTTCGATGTCGGTGACATTCCGGACGAAGGTCACCTTGAACCCACGATAAGTGAGCCAGCGGAGCAAGATGTCGAAATTGATGCCGGACCGGATGTGGCCGATGTGCGGCGGCGCCTGGACGGTGGCGCCACACAGGTAAATCGTGGCCCGTCCCGACTGCAGGGGCACGAAGTCACGAACCGCACGCGCGGCGCTGTCGTACAGCTGGATACCCACCGGTCAAGCCTACGAGATCACCGAGCCCGCCTCAGCGCTCCTGCGGTCGGGACATCACCAGCGCAGTCGCCACCGCGGCGACTCCCTCACCCCGGCCAGTCAGCCCAAGCCCGTCTGTGGTCGTCGCGGCAACGCTGACCGGGGCTGCGACCGCGGCCGACAGAACCTTCTCCGCCTCCGCCCGCCGAGCCGAGAGGCGTGGCCGCTGTCCGATCACCTGAACCGCGACGTTGCCGATCTCGAAGCCCGCTGCTCGCAGTCGTGCCGCTGCCTCCTCGAGCAGGGCAACGCCCGAGGCGTCCTTCCACCTCGGGTCGCTGGTACCGAAGTGAATGCCAAGATCACCCAGGCCGCTCGCGGAGAACAACGCGTCGCACGCGGCGTGGGCAGCGACATCCCCGTCGGAGTGCCCTGAGAGTCCCGCCGGCTCAGTCGGCCACTCCAAGCCGGCGAGCCTCAGCGGGCGACCTTCCTCGAACGGGTGAACGTCAACGCCGACACCGACGCGAAACGAAGCATGCGGGAGTGGCACTGCATCGTTGCTCACGGACACAAGAGGATCCATCGCCGCAGGACGAGGTGCCGGCGCCCGGTCAGGAAGCGAGAACCTCGTCCAGGATGGCTTCGGCCTTGTCCTCGTTGGTGTTCTCGGCTAGCGCAAGCTCGCTCACGAGAATCTGCCTGGCCTTTGCCAACATGCGCTTCTCACCGGCAGAGAGACCGCGCTCGCGCTCCCGCCGCCAGAGATCACGGACGACCTCGGCGACCTTGATCACATCGCCCGAGGCGAGCTTCTCCAGATTGGCTTTGTAGCGCCTCGACCAGTTGGTCGGCTCCTCGGTGTGCGGCAGGCGCAGCACCTCGAACACACGGTCGAGGCCGTCCTGGCCAACGACATCGCGGACACCGACGAGGTCGACGTTGTCTGCGGGTACGCGTACGGTGAGATCCCCCTGAGCGACCTTAAGGACCAAATAGATCTTGTCCTGGCCTTTTATGGTGCGGGTCTCGATGGCCTCGATTCGGGCCGCCCCGTGATGCGGATAGACGACAGTCTCGCCGACCTTGAACGTCATGTGTCAGGTACCCCTTCCTTCGAATACAAGCGTAACACGGGGGCAGTTCACCTCGATCTCTGTTTGTCCTGGTCAGCCGCCAAAACGATGTGGCGCTCAGGCTTGACAAAAGCCCGACAAGGTGCATGCCGCGCCGCAGCTAAGCGGCGCTCACCGGGCCGCAGACCGCCACCTTGGTCCCTGCGAAGGTGCGGCTTTGTGGTGGCCCCCGCGGTGCTGTCTCGCCGCCTCATGGATGGCCACTGTCGGACCTGCGGTGAGCCTCGTCGCACCATGCGAGCGCCTCAGGCGATGGCGAGGTAATCCCATGCGGCGGACCTGAAGCGGCGGAAAAGGAACATACTGGCAGGGTGGGAACTCAGGGCCACAACGGACCGGGTCGTGACGACGGACGGTTCGACGACCTGCCGCCGGTCAACGTTGTGGTCCCGGACGACGCCAGCGAGCTCGATCCCGACGTACGTGCCTATTACCGAGAGCGCCGGGTGGCCCGAGCCCGTGGGCTCATCTCGAAGAGCTTCCTCACTCGCCGCTGGGGTCGGTTCGGACTGTCGGGGTCGATCCTTATGGCCGTCCTCCTGCTCGTCGGGCTGGTCGCCAGCATGCTCGCGATCCTTGAACCCCACCAGGTACGCGGAACACAGCAGAGCCTGCCACTTGCCCAGCAAACGTCCCCTCCTGCAGGTGAAATCGGCGGGTTGCTGCCGGCGACCGAGCTGCTTGTCGGCGGGTTGCCGAGAAACAGTCGCGAGCTGCGCCCGGGCGTCCTCGCCCTGATTCCACCTTCCTGCCAATGCGTGCCCGTGCTCGACGAGCTATTCCGGCAGGTCAAGGAGTTTGGCTACCCGATGTATCTCGTCGGCAGTCAGGCGATGCGGACGGAGGTCGCACAGACCGCGAGAGACGTTGGCAACGGAACCGCAGTTCCCGTTGTTGATACCAACGACACGCTGGCGACGACCTATGCGCCGCGCGGGGTTACCGTGGTGCTCGTCCATGCCGACGGCGTGGTCGGCGGCCTCGTGCACGAGCTTGCGTCGGGTGAACGGCTGGAGCCACAGCTGGCCACGCTGAGCTCGCCAGGCCAAACCTCGCCGCCACCGAACATCTCCAGCGCACGGTCCAGTGGATAGGGCCATGGATCGCGACGGTTTGTCGCGCGCCTGGCTCGGCCTGATTCTCGCCTGCCACCCACTGCCCTCCATCGCCGTGACTGCCGTCGCGACGACGTTCGCAGCGGCGGTCGGGCGCGGGGCCGCAGGCTCTGCCCTGGTCGCGGTGACGGTATTAGCCAGTCAGCTCTCGATCGGCTGGGAGAACGATTACCTCGACCGTGATCGCGACCGGCTCTCCCACCGCGCTGACAAGCCGATAGCAACCGGTATGGTTTCTGCCCGCACTGTTGCAGTGGCCGCGGCCGTCGCAACCCTGGCGCTGGTGGTATCGCTTCCCTTCCACGGCTGGCGGGCGGGTCTGGTCGGCTTCCTCGCCTGGCTGTCCGCCGAGCAGTACAACCGGTGGGCCAAGCGAACGGTGGTGTCCTTCCTGCCCTACACAGTCAGTTTCGGACTTCTTCCCTCGTTCGTCCTCCTCGGCGGCGACGACGCCGAATGGGCTCCGTTGTGGTTAACGGCGGCTGCCGCACTGCTCGGCGCTGGCGCACATTTCGCCAATGTGCTCCCTGACATCGCCGACGACCTCGCGACCGGAGTCAACGGCCTACCCCAGCGTCTGGGCAGGCTCCGCTCGGCGGCGGTGTCGGTCGCGGCGCTTGCGACTGCCTCGGCGTTGTTGATCCTCGGTCCCTCGCACGCTTGGGTGCCTGCGGCCGTCATTGCCGCAGCGGCGGTAACGGCCGGAACGGTCGGAGTCATGGTCGGCAGGCGGCAGGCGGAAGCGGGTCGGCGGTCATCCGCGCCATTCCTCGCCGCCATTGGCATCGCCATGGTCGACGTCGCGCTCTTTCTGGTGTCCGGCACCAGAGTGAGCTAGTGGTGCTGCTAACGCCGTTTCCTTGCAGCCGCCCGGCCCCGCCGCGCGTACCCCACGTCATCGCAATAGACCTCGCGAGCAGACGCGAACGGGAGCCGGAGGCGCCGGCGCGGATCATCCTCGCTACGCTGGGCGACCAGCAGTTCGCCACGTCGCCCAGCAGACTTGGCCAACGCCGGAGGAGTTCGTCGCAGTGAACCTTCGCATTCGCCGTGCCGCGGCCACCGCGGCTGTTGTTCTTGCGTTGTCGACTGCACTTGCCGGTTGTGGCGTCGGCTTCGACGCACCCACCGAACAGATCTCACCACCTCACCCGAGCGGTGATCTCGGCCCGATGGAGATCCGCTCCTTCATGCTCATCCAGCGGGAGGGCGGTGGTCCGGCGGCGGCGGTCGTGACCCTGGTCAACACCAGCGACGAGCCGCAGGCGCTGCGCTCCCTGCAGATCGCCCCGTCCCCCGCCGCCGGCGGCGGGTCGGCGGCCGGGAGCTTGGCGACGCCACTTGACATTGCGACGGCGATCACCATTCCGGCCAACGGTGCGGTACACGTGGGTGCTCAGGGACAGCCGACGGTGACCGTCGATGGGCTTGACACAGTTGCCAGGCCGGGCCAGCTCACGCAGGTCACACTGATCTTCGACAAGGCAGGCAGGATCACCTTCAACGTCGTCGTCCAGGCGGGCACGGGCGCCAATGCTTCGTTCGCCCCAACGGCGCAGCCAACGCTGGCGCCGAGCATCTCGCCAACCGCCTCATCAAGCGGCTGAGGCTCAGATCACGCGAACAACTTGAGCAGCAGATCTCGGAGTTGGCGGCGGACTGCCGGCCGCGAGGCCCCGCGTCGCTCGCCGCCGCCGAAGGCTCGGAGCCTGCACCGGTGCCAGCCAGCGGGCGGATTGCGGATGACGCTCGATCGTTCCTGGGGTCCTAAGGCTCGAACTTGTAGCCGAGGCCACGCACGGTCACGATGTAACGGGGCGTGCTCGGGTCTGGCTCGATCTTCGCGCGCAGCCGCTTGATGTGGACATCGAGGGTCTTTGTGTCCCCGACGTAGTCACTGCCCCAGACACGGTCGATGAGTTGCATCCGCGTGAGCACCCGACCTGCGTTGCGCAGGAGCAGCTCGAGGAGCTCGAACTCCTTGAGCGGCAGTTGTACGGCGGCGCCACCCACCGTGACCACATGCCGGTCCACGTCCATGCGCACCGGACCCGCCTCGAGCGTTGCGCTCAGCAGTTCCTCCGGTTCGCCGCGGCGGCGCAAGACCGCTCGGATGCGAGCGACAAGCTCCCGTGAGGAGAACGGCTTGGTTACGTAATCGTCGGCACCGAGCTCGAGGCCGACCACTTTGTCGACCTCGCTGTCCTTTGCGGTGAGCATGATCACCGGAACGTTCGACCGCTGCCGCAGCTGACGGCATACCTCCGTACCAGGAAGGCCAGGCAGCATCAGGTCGAGAAGCACGAGGTCGGCGCCGGTGCGGTCCATCTCGTCCAGTGCGGCCGGACCGGCATTCACCACGGCGACCTCGAAGCCCTCCTTACGGAGCATGTACGAGAGGGCGTCGACAATCGACTCCTCGTCCTCGACGACTAACAAGCGGGTCAACGGAGATCCTCCTGAGCGGGTCTGATTCGTCTGAGCGGACTAGGTGACAGGCTCTGCTGGCCGGCGGAACCGACTCCAGACGCACCTCCTCCGGTGTCGGTAAGCAGGGGAAGCCTGATGGTGAACGTCGACCCCGACCCCTCGACGCTCCAGACGCGGATCTCGCCGCCGTGGTTCTGGACGACATGCTTGACAATCGACAGGCCGAGGCCGGTTCCACCGGTCTCCCGCGAGCGCGCTGGGTCCACCCGGTAGAACCGTTCGAAGATCCGGTCACGATCGCGCTCAGGGATTCCGATGCCCTGGTCGGTCACGGAGATTTCCACCAGGTCCGCGGATCGGCCGACACCAATCGCCACTCTGGTCTGTTCCGGGCTGTAGTTGACGGCATTCTCCACAAGGTTCCCGAGTGCGGTCACAAGTTGGGCCTCGTCCCCGAGCACCTTCAGCCCATGCTCACCGCCGATCGCGATCTCGATATCCTTCACGACCGCGATCGCCTTCGTGCGTTCGGCAGCGGCATGAACCACGTCGTCGACGAGCACTGCGGCTGCGGCCCGGTCTGGATCAGGGGCCTGCAGCCGCGACAGGTCGATAAGCTCCTGCACAATCTTGGAAATGCG
>Ga0066905_100000710_pt1 | contig 10047 bp, 4 predicted proteins | sample PanSoiMetaPlot36_FD_67483 | JGI IMG/M metagenome (GOLD analysis project Ga0066905, IMG submission 67483) | Tropical forest soil microbial communities from Panama analyzed to predict greenhouse gas emissions - Panama Soil Plot 36 (version 2) | ecosystem: Environmental > Terrestrial > Soil >... | reverse complement strand
TTCGACCTGAAGCCGGCGGCCCCGGATAAAGTTCGCGGCGAACTCAAGCCCATCCCGACCACCGTTCCCGGCACCCAGATTAGCGAGCTGTACCCGCTCCTCGCCCGCCGGGCGGACAAGTACTGCATTGTCCGGTCGGTCACGCACGGGGACCGGGCGCACACGTCGGCCGGGTACACGATGCTCACCGGCGTCCCGCACCCAAAGGCCAATGTCGAGTCCGCTGGCATGGCCGCCCCGGGGCCGGGCGACCACCCACACATCGGTTCGCTACTCGCCAAGGTCCGCCGGCCCGGACAGGCCCCGACGTTCGTCGCACTCCCGGAGGTGATCCAGGACGCGGGCATCAACACTTTCCCCGGCCAGACCGGTGGCTTCCTGGGCAAGCCGTTTGACCCCGTGCTGATCGAGGCGACCGCCGACCGGACTGCCTTCCGCCTGCCGGACGTCTTCCTCCCGCCGGACGTGTCGGCCGACCGTCTCGGCGATCGGCAAGCCCTGCTCGGTCAGCTCGACCGCGGGCTCGGCCGACTCCCGCCGGCCGCCTTCGAGGGAGCCGACGCGAGCTTCAAGAAGGCCCTGGAGGTGATCCGCTCGGCCGCCGTCCGCCGGGCCTTTGCCCTCGACCAGGAGTCGCCCAAGACGCGCGAGCGCTACGGCAAGCACCTCTTCGGCCAGGGCTGCTTACTCGCCCGGCGGCTCCTGGAGGCGGGCGTCGGACTGGTCACGGTGTATTGGCACTACGAGGGGCCGGAGGATTCCCCCGTCTGGGACACGCACGCGAACAACTTCCCGCACCTGCGCAACCGGCTCATGCCGCCGACGGACGTGGCCGTGTCCGCGGTCCTGGACGACCTCGACAGCCGCGGGATGCTGGCCGACACATTGGTCATCATGATGGGCGAGTTCGGTCGCACCCCGCGGATCAACAAGAACGGCGGGCGAGACCACTGGGGCGGGGCGCAATCCATTCTGTTGGCGGGGGCGGGCAATCCCGCGGGGATGGTTTACGGCTCGACGGACCGCGACGGCGGGCTTCCGGCCGAGAAACCGGTCTCCCCGGCCGACCTGACGGCCACGTTCATGCACCTCCTGGCAATTCCGGCCGACCTCGAGATCAGCGACCGGGCCGGCCGGCCCGTCCGGGCCTGTCACGGCTCCCCGGTCACCGGACTCCTCGGGTGATACCCGCTTCGTTTCCCGCCCGCCCCGGCGTAGAATACACTTCTACCGACCCGCCCGAAGGTGCCCACCGCCCACCGCGTTCCTCCCCGGACGCCGACATGACCCGGTTGCTCCTGACGTGCCTCCTCTTGGCCCCGGTCGCGGCCCGTGCCGCCGACCGGCCGGTCGACTTCAACCGCGACGTCCGGCCGATTCTGTCCGACAAGTGCTTCGCCTGCCACGGCCCGGATGAAAAGCACCGGGCGGCCAAGCTGCGCCTGGACGTCGAGAAGGACGCCAAGGCCGACCGCGACGGGGTCCCGGCCGTCGTCCCCGGCAAGCCGGACGAGAGCGAGCTGGTCGCCCGGATCACGAACCCGGACGAGTCCGAGCGGATGCCGCCCAAAAAGGCGAACAAACCGCTCACCAAGGCGGAGATCGAGACACTCAAGCGCTGGGTCGCCGAGGGGGCCAGGTGGTCCGCCCACTGGGCGTATGTGCCACCGCAGAAGCACCCGGTCCCGGAGGTGAAAGCCGCCGGCTGGCCGGCCAACTGGATCGACCGGTTCATCCTCTCGCGGCTGGAGCACGAGGGGCTCTCCCCGTCCGCGGACGCCGACCGGATCACGCTCGCCCGCCGGCTCTACTTCGACCTGACCGGCCTGCCGCCGACGCCCGCCGAGGCCGAGGCGTTCGCCAAGGACACCGACCCGAAGGCGGTCGAGAAGTTCGTGGACAAGCTCCTCGCGAGCGAACACTACGGCGAGCGGATGGGCTCCTACTGGCTCGACCTGGTGCGCTACGCCGACACGGTCGGCTACCACGGGGACCAGGACCACCACGCCTCGCCGTACCGCGACTACGTAATCGATGCGTTCAACCTGAACGTCCCGTTCGACCGGTTCACCCGCGAGCAGCTCGCCGGCGACCTGGTGCCAAATAGCGGAGTCGATCAGAAAATCGCGTCCTGTTACAACCGGCTCCTTCAGACGTCGCACGAGGGCGGGGTGCAGGCGAAGGAGTATCTGGCCATCTACGCGGCCGACCGCGTCCGAAACCTGTCCGCGGCCTGGATGGGGGCGACGGTCGGGTGCGCCCAGTGCCACAACCACAAGTTCGACCCGTACACGCAAAAGGACTTCTACTCGCTGGCCGCGTTCTTCGCGGACGTGGACGAGGACAAGCACCTCCGCGGCGCCGGGACCGACACGGTGCCGACCAAGCGGCCGCCGGAGATCCCCGTGCTCACGCGCGGGGAGCGCGAGCGCGTTGCTCAGTTACAAGAGGTGATCGACAGGCTGCAGACGGACCTGGGTGGCGCCGGAGACGAAAACACGGTCAACGCGGTCGCGGCCCGGCTGGCCGACGCGGAGGAAGAGCGCGACCGCTGGCGGAAAAAAGCCAGGCTGGTGATGGTCACCCAATCGGTCGCACCACGGACGATGCGGGTCCTCCCCCGCGGGAACTGGATGGACGACTCCGGGCCCGAGGTCCAGCCGGCCATCCCCGCGTTCCTCGGCAAGGTCCCCGGCGATAAGCGGGCCACCCGGCTCGACCTGGCCCACTGGCTGACCGACTCCAAGGGGGCCGGCGGGCTGACGGCCCGCGTATTCGTCAACCGCCTCTGGTACCTGTTCTTCGGGGTCGGGCTCTCCAAGAGCCTCGAAGACTTCGGTGCCCAGGGCGAGGCGCCCGTCCACCCGGAGCTACTCGACTACCTGGCCGTGGCGTTCGTCGAGAGCGGCTGGGACGTGAAGCAGATGGTCAAGCTGATCGTCACCAGCCGGGCCTACCGCCAGTCGTCGGTCGAAACCGCACCCCTGCGCGAGAAGGACCCGGAGAACCGCCTGTACGCCCGCCAGTCGCAGTTCCGGCTCGCGGCCGAGATGGTCCGCGACAATGCCCTGGCCGTCGCCGGGCTGCTCCAGCTCGATGTGGGGGGCACCAGCGCCAAGCCGTACCAGCCGCCCAAGTACTACCGGCACCTCAACTTCCCGACGCGGGAGTACAAGGCCGACACCGACGCCAAGCAGTGGCGCCGCGGCGTCTACGTCCACTGGCAGCGCCAATATCTGCACCCGATGCTCAAGGCGTTCGACGCCCCGACCCGCGAGGAGTGCACGGCTCAGCGGCCGCGGTCCAACACCCCGCTCGCGGCCCTGGTGCTCCTCAACGACCCGACGTTCATCGAGGCGGCCCGGGCCTTCGCCGCCCGGGTCCTCGGCCAGGGCGGCATGGCGGACGCCGACCGCGTGACATTTGCGTTCCGCGAAACGACGAGCCGGCCGCCGGACGAGGTCGAGCGCGGGGTGCTGATGAAGCTCCTGGAGAAGAGCCGGGCCCGGTACCAGGCCGACCCGAAGTCGGCGGCCGAGGTGATCCGGTTCGGGCTGGCCCCGGTGCCCAAGGACGCCGACCCGGTCGAGCTGGCCGCCTGGACGGCCGTCTGCCGGGCCCTGTTGAACCTGAACGAGACGATGAGCCGGAACTGACCATGACCAATTTTACTCCGCACACTCGCCGCTCGTTCCTGGCCGCCTCCGGTCTCGGGCTCGGCTCCGTGGCCCTCAACCTGCTCCTGCAGCGCGACCTCTGCGCCAAGGGTACCCCAGACAAGTACCGCGGGCTCCCCGGCTTCCCGCACCACAAGCCGAAGGCCAAGCGGGTCATCTTCCTCTACATGTCCGGGGGACCAAGCCACCTGGAAACCTTCGACTACAAGCCGAAGCTCGCGGAACTCGACGGCAAGCCGATGCCCGAGTCGTTCACCCAGGGCCAGCCGATCGCACAGCTCCAGGGGCAGAAGCTCAAGGTCCAGGGTCCGCTCACCAAGTTCAAGCAGTACGGCAAGTCCGGGACGTGGGTCAGCGACTTCATGCCACACCACGCCAAGATGGCGGACGACATCTGCGTCCTCAAATCGATGGTGACGGACCAGATCAACCACGACCCGGCCCACACGATGATGAACACCGGCACGGCCCAGAGCGGCCGGCCGTCCATGGGCTCGTGGGTCACCTACGGCCTGGGAAGCGAGTCGGACGACCTGCCCGGGTTCGTGGTCATGACCAGCTTCGCCGGCCGCAACCCACAGCCGATCTCCCAGCGCATGTGGGGCAACGGCTTTTTGCCCGGCCGCTTCCAGGGGGTCGAGTTCAACTCCACCGGCGACCCGGTCTACTACGTCCGCAACCCGAAGGGGGTGTCCGGCGACCAGCAGCACGAGCTGGTCGATGCCGTCCAGGCCCTCGACCGGCACCGGAACGCGACGCTGAACAGCCCCGAGGTGGACACCCGCATCCAGCAGTACGAGATGGCGTTCCGGATGCAGGCCAGCGTCCCCGAGCTAATGGACATCTCGAAGGAGCCGAAGGAGACGCTCGATTTGTACGGGGCCAAGCCGGGCGACGGGTCGTTCGCGTCCAACTGCCTGACGGCGCGCCGATTGGCCGAGCGCGGGGTGCGGTTCATCCAGCTCTACCACCGCGATTGGGACCACCACGGCGACCTGGTCAAGTACATGAACATCTGCTGCGGGGCGACCGACCGGGCAACCTGGGCCCTCTTGACCGACCTGAAGCGCAAGGGCCTCTTGGACGACACGCTAGTTATCTGGGGCGGGGAGTTCGGCCGGACGCCGATGTTCCAGGGCAAGGGCGGGCCCGGCCGGGACCACCACATCAAGGGGTTCTCGATGTGGATGGCCGGCGGCGGGATCAAGCCGGGAATGACCTACGGGGCGACGGACGAGCTGGGCTACCACGCGGCCGAGGACAAGGTCCACGTCCGCGACCTGCACGCGACCATGCTGCACCTGCTGGGCATCGACCACAGCCGGTTCACGGTCAAGCACCAAGGGCTGGACATGAAGCTGACCGGGGTGGACCCGTCGCGGGTGGTCAAGGAGGTGCTGGTGTAACCGCATGGTCTTGGCGAGCGGAGCCGTGTCAGCGGCCCGATGATGGACAGACATCATCGGGCCGCTGATACGGCTCCGCTCGCGTAGGGTCTTGGGTTCCGCTCCGATCTGAGGTATCCTGGTAGCCCCACCCACCGGAGCCTCTCCATGACCACCCCCATCACCCGCCGGCGCTTCCTCCAGACTTCGGCCGCGGCCACCTTCCTCGCCGGGGCGCCCGCCTACGTCCGCGGGCGCGACCTGAACAGCAAGATCGATGTGGCCGTTGTCGCCTGCGGCGGCCGCGGCGGCGCGAACATGCGGGAAGTATCCAAGTCCGAGTACATCACCGCTCTCTGCGACGTCAACGCCGACGCGGTGGACAAGGCCAAGGCGATCCACAAAGAGGCCCGCGGGTTCACCGACTTCCGCAAGCTGTTCGACGACGGCAAGGGGTTCGACGCGGTCGTCGTCAGCACCTGCGAGCACACGCACGCCTTTGCCACCATGCGGGCTCTCGCCCTCAACAAGCACGTCTACTGCGAAAAGCCGCTCACCCACAACATCTGGGAGGCCCGCAAGGTCCGCGAGGAGGCCGCCAAGCGGAAGGTGACCACGCAGATGGGCATCCAGATGCACGCCACCGACACCTACCGCCGGGCGGTCGAGATTATCCAGGGCAACATCATCGGCCCGGTGAAGGAAGTTCACGTCTGGGTGTCGCGGGCCTGGGGTCTCCAGAGCAAGGAGGCATCCGACCGGAACAGGGACATCGTCTACGTCACCGAGCGGCCGAAGGAGGCCGATCCGATCCCGAAGGGCCTCGATTGGGACCTGTGGCTGGGGCCGGCCCCGGAGCGGCCCTTCAACAACGTCTACTGGCCCGGGCCGAAGTGGTACCGCTGGTGGGATTTCGGCAACGGGACCATGAGCGACCTTGGCAGCCACCGCAATGACTTGCCGTTCTGGGCGCTCAAGCTCCAAGCCCCGCTCACCGTCGAGGCGAACAGCGAGGTCTCGCCGCACCCGGAGATCGCCCCGGCGTCTATGACCGCGGTCTACGAATACGGCCCACGCGGTGACCTTCCGCCGGTCAAACTGACGTGGTATCAGGGGGAGCCCAAACCGAAGGCCTGGACCGACGGCACCATCCCCAGGGATAAGGACAAAAAAGGCAGGTGGGGCGACGGCATCCTGTTCGTCGGCGAGAAGGGGATGCTCCTGGTCGATTACGGGCGCTGGGTCCTGCTGCCGGAGGAGAAGTTTAGGGGTGTGAAGCTCCCGGAGCCGACTCTCCCGCGGCCGGCCAGCCACTACGCCGAGTGGCTGGAGGCCTGCAAGACGGGCAAACAGTCGTCGGCCAACTTCGAGTACTCCGGCTGGCTGACGGAGGCGAACCACCTGGGGAACGTCGCCTACCGCGCCGGCAAGAAGCTCGAGTGGGACCCGGTGAAACTGCGGGCCACGAACGCCCCGGAGGCCGACAAGTTCATCCGTCGGGAGTACCGCAAGGGGTGGGTGCTTTAATCGGGGCGAGCGGAGCGGCGTAAGCCGCCCGATCCGGCGCAGGATCGAGCGGCTTACGCCGCTTCGCTCGCCTTTTCGGTTCGAATGAGCGATAATCTCCTTATCCCGCCTGCCCGCTCGCCCCCTGCCCGCCTGCCGAGCCCCGCATGAACCGGCCCCGCCTGCTGACAACGGCCCTCACCCTCGCGCTCGCTGCCCCGGCCGCGGCGCACGAGAAGTTTTTCGAGACCCGCGTCCGCCCGCTGTTGGCCCTGCACTGCTTCGAGTGTCACGGCCCGGACAAGCAGAAGTCCGGCCTCCGGCTCGATTCCGCCGAGGCGCTCCGCAAGGGCGGGTCGTCCGGCGAGCCGGTCGTCGTCCCCGGCGACCCGGCGAAGAGCCTGATGATCAAGGCCGTGCGCCACACGGACGGCGTCACGGCCATGCCGCCCAAGAAGAAGCTCGCCGACCGCGAAGTCGCCGACCTGGCCCGCTGGGTCGCCGAGGGAGCCGTCTATCCGACCGCGACCGCGTCCCGGGCGGACGCCACCCACTGGGCCTTCGTCCCGCCTGCCGACCGACTGCTGCCCGCGGTGAAGGACCCGGGCTGGGTGAAGTCCCCGATCGACCGGTTCATCCTGGCCGAGCTGGAAGCGAAGGGCCTGCGCCCGGCCGGCCCGGCCGACAAGCACGCTTTGATTCGTCGCGTCGCGTTTGACCTGACCGGGCTGCCGCCCACTCCGGAAGAGGTAGAGGCGTTCCTCGCCGACTCCTCGCCGGAGGCCTTCGCCAGAGTCGTGGACCGGCTGCTCGCCTCGCCGGCTTACGGAGAGCGCTGGGGGCGGCACTGGTTGGACGTGGCCCGGTACGCCGACTCCAACGGCCTCGACGAGAACGTCGCCTTCGGCACCGCCTGGCGGTATCGCGACTACGTCATCGCCGCCTTCAATTCGGACAAGCCGTACGACCGGTTCCTGACCGAACAGATCGCGGGCGACTTGCTCCCGACCTCGGACACGGCCACGCGCTACGAGCGGCTCATCGCCACCGGCTTCCTCTCCCTTGGGCCCAAGGTGTTGGCCGAGGTGGACGAGAAGAAGATGGAAATGGACATCGTGGACGAGCAGCTCGACACCCTCGGCCAGGCAGTCATGGGCGCCACCCTCGGGTGTGCCCGGTGCCACGACCACAAGTTCGATCCGTTCACCCAGGAGGACTACTACGCCTTGGCCGGGGTGTTCGTCTCGACCAAGACGATGGACAACTTCACCAAGATCGCCCGGTGGCACGAGAACCCGATCCCCGGCCCGGCCGACCTGGCGAAGCAGGCCGAGTACGACAAGAGGGTCGCCGCAGCGAGCGAGGTCATCAAGACACTCACCACCAAGGCGGATGAAGAGGTGCGGAAGAGTGCGAAGCCCGGCGAGAAGCTGCCGGACAAGCTCGAGCCCCGCTACCCCGACGCGACTAAGGCCGAGCTGAAGAAGCTTCGCGACGAATTGACTGCCCTCCAGAAGGCCGCTCCCGACCTGCCGACCGCCCTCGGCGTGACCGAGGTGAAAGCGACAGACGTCGCGCTCCTCAAGCGCGGCAACCACCTGACGCCCGGCCCGGTCGTCCCGCGGCGGTTCCCAAATGTCCTCGCGGGGGAGAAGCAGCCGCCGCTCCCGTCCGCTGAGAGCGGCCGGCGCGAGCTGGCCGCGTGGCTGACGAGGCCCGACCACCCGCTGACGGCCCGTGTCCTCGTGAACCGCCTCTGGCGGTGGCACTTCGGCCAGGGAATCGTCCGGTCGGTGGACAACTTCGGCCGGCTCGGCGAGAAGCCGACCCACCCGGCGCTCCTCGACTGGCTCGCCCGCCGGTTCGTCGAGGACGGGTGGTCCATCAAGAATCTGCACAAGCTGATCGTGATTTCGGCCACGTACCAGCAGGCATCACAAGTGACGAGTGACGAGTCACGAGTGACGAGTAAAGACAAGACTCGTCACTCGTCACTCGTCACTCGTCACTCGATCGACCCGGAAAACCACCTCCTCTGGCACTTCCCCCGCCGCCGCCTGGAGGCCGAGGAGATCCGCGATTCCTTGCTGGCCGTGAGCGGGCGCTTGGACCGCACCCCCGGCGGGCCGGCGATCACGCATGTGAAGAACCGCGAGTTCCTGTTCGACCACACCTCCAAGGACGGGACGACCTACAACAGTACGCGGCGGTCGGTCTACCTGCCGGTGGTCCGGAACAACCTGTACGATCTGTTCCAGCTGTTCGACAGCACGGACGCGACCGTCAGCAAGGGGGACCGCGCAACCACCACGGTTCCGACGCAGGCCCTCTTCTACCTGAACAGCGACCTCATCGCCGGCTGCGCGACCGAGCTAGCGAACCGACTGGCCTGGGAGAAGGACGACGCGGCCCGCGCCGAGCACCTCTACCGCATCGCCTACGGCCGCCCGCCGACGGCCCGCGAAGTAGAGCGGGCGGAAAACGCCGCGTCGGGGTTCGAACTGGACCTCGAGAGCCGCGAGCCGGACCCCGCGAAGCGCCGCGCCAAAGCGTGGGCCCTGGTCTGCCAGGCGGTGCTGGCCGCCAACGAGTTCGTGTATGTGGAGTGACATGACCCGTCTGACGCGCCGCCACCTGTTCAAGCACTCGGCCCTCGGGTTCGGGGCGCTGGCGCTCCACTCGCTCCTCGCGGAAGCCGGCGAGCCGGGGACATCAGCCCCCGGAGTCTCGCCCAAACTCCACTTCGAGCCCAAGGCCAAGCGTGTCATCTTCCTCTTCATGAAGGGCGGGCCGAGCGCGATCGACACGTTCGACCCGAAGCAGCTCCTCGACCGCGACCACGGCAAGCCGTACCCGCTCGCCCGCCCGCGGGTCACGTTCGCCAAGACCGGCACCCTGCTCCGGTCCCCCTGGAAGTTCAAACAATACGGGAAGTGCGGCCAGCCGGTCAGCGATCTGTTCCCGAACGTGGCGAAGCACGTGGATGACCTCTGCTTCATCCACTCGCTGCACGGGACCAACCCGGCGCACGGCGGGGCGGTGCTCAAGCTGCACACCGGCAGCGACAACTTCGTCCGCCCGAGCATGGGCGCCTGGGTCGCCTACGGCCTCGGCACCGAGAACCAAAACCTGCCCGCGTTCGTGACCATCTGCCCGACGCTCGCCCACGGCGGGGTGAACAACTGGGGGTCCGCGTTCCTCCCGGCCCACTGCCAGGGCGTGCCGATCGGTAATGCCAGCATCCCAGTGACCCAGGCCCAGGTGCGCTACATCAACCCGAAGGCTCCTGCGGATGTGCAGCGGCGTCAGCTCGACCTCATGGCCGAGATGAACCGCGACCACCTGGCCCGCACCGGCCCCGACGCGGCCCTCGAAGGTCGCATCGACTCATTCGAGCTGGCATTCCGCCTCCAGCGATCGGTGCCCGAGGTTGAGGACCTGACCCGTGAGACGGAGAAGACCAAGGCCCTCTACGGCCT
>Ga0066905_100000709_pt1 | contig 10052 bp, 10 predicted proteins | sample PanSoiMetaPlot36_FD_67483 | JGI IMG/M metagenome (GOLD analysis project Ga0066905, IMG submission 67483) | Tropical forest soil microbial communities from Panama analyzed to predict greenhouse gas emissions - Panama Soil Plot 36 (version 2) | ecosystem: Environmental > Terrestrial > Soil >... | reverse complement strand
GTGCCATTGAGCCCCGTGCCACCGAACCTCGTCCCACTGAGCCCCGCCCCACCGAACCTCGTCCCACTGGCCCCCGTACCACTGAGCCCAGCCCCGGCGAGCCGGCACCACCCGTACCGGAGGTGACCAAGCCCGCCGGGATGCCGCCCTGGCTGTCGGACAAGCTGTTCGCCCGACGGGTGGTCATGATGTCCGGGTGGCTCGATGCCGAGCGGGCAAGCCGCGCGGCCGGCGAGCTGATGCTGCACGATGCCGACTCCGACGATCCGGTCGAGGTGCATCTCACCGACGTCGATGCCGATCTGGACGCGGCGCTCACACTGCTGGATGTCATCGAGCTGATGGGGGTGCCGGTCCGGGTCAGCGTAGCCGGCCGGCTGCGCGGTCCGGCGGTGGCCCTGCTCGCGGCCGGAGATCAGCGCACGATGCGCCCGCACTCGACCGTGGAGCTGTGCGAGCCGCGGCTGGAGGTCGCCGTGGGCCGGGCGAGCGAGCTCGCGGCCCAGGCCGCCGACTACGAGCGGCGGCTGCGGCGGGTCCAGGAGCGGATCGCCGCCACCTGCGGCCGGCCGGTCGACGAGATCGCCTCCGACATGCGGACCGGGCGCTTTCTGGACGCGAGCGCGGCCGCCGGCTACGGCCTCACCGGCTGAGCGGGTTCCGGCACCGCGCGCTTCGGCAACGATCGATCATTGGACCGTGAGAGCGCTGGTCACGGCGTGTCGCGCTCGGCGTGCCGAGAAACGGCGTCCAATGATCGATCATTGCCAGCGCCTGGCAGAGGCATCGGCCGCTCGCCCGAGGCCCTGCGCGACAGGCGAAGGGGCGGCGATCCCGAGTCACTACGCCCGAGCGCCTGCGCGACACGCGGAGGGGGCGGCGATCACGAGCCGGTCTAAGGTCGGCCGCGACGGCGTTTCGGCCGGACCGGCTCGGATCGCCGCTACCCGGGAGCGGGGGAGGGGCCCCCGAGTTGCCCCGCTGCCCGGCGATGCGCCGGCAGCTATTAGTTGAACGCGCCGCGAGCCCGCTCAGTTGCATGCGATGCAGCGGGAATCGCGGTCGAAGATCATCGAATTCCGGGTGCCTTCGGCCGATAGGCTCCCGCCATGGCAGCCATCCACGCGGCGCGCCGGGATCGGTTGCGCGGCCTGCTTGCCGCCCACGATCTGGACGCCGCGCTGGTCACCCGGCTGGTCAACGTCCGGTACCTGACCGGGGTGGCCAGCACGAACGCCGCGCTGCTGGTCACCGGCAAGGACGACGTACTGGCCACCGACGGCCGCTACGCCGCCGTGGCCGCCGAGCAAGCCGGCGACGTGGAGCTGCTGGTCGATCAGCAGGTCGCCGCCGCACTAGCCGAGCGGGCCGCCAAGGAGCGAGTGCGCCGGCTCGGCTTCGAGTCCCACGAGGTCACCGTCGACCTGCACCAGCAGTTGGTGCAGGCCGCCGCGGGCGTGATCTGGAGCACCGTCGGCTCGATGGTGGAGAGCCTGCGGGTGGTCAAGGACGACGATGAGATCGCGCTGCTCAGGGAGGCGTGCGCGATCAGCGACCGGGCTCTGACCGAGCTGACCGACGGCCTGGTGCTCGGCCGGACCGAGCGGCAGATCGCCCAGGAGCTGGAGCGCCGGATGATCGACCACGGCGCGGACGGGATCGCGTTCGAGACGATCGTGGCGTCCGGGCCGAACTCGGCCCGCCCGCACCATCTGCCGGACTCCCGACGAGTGGAGGCCGGCGACTTCCTGAAGATCGACTTTGGCGCGCTCTACCGCGGCTACCATGCCGACGAGACCCGCACCTTTGTGGTCGGCCGGGAGCCCGCGAACTGGCAGGTCGAGCTGTACGACCTGGTGTTCGCCGCGCAGAAGGCCGGCCGCGAGGCGCTGGTCGCCGGCGCCGACGTCCGGGATGTGGACGGCGCCGCACGCTCGGTCATCGAGGAGGCCGGGTACGGCGGGCAGTTCCCGCACGGTCTCGGCCACGGGGTCGGGCTGGAGATCCACGAGGCGCCGCTGATCGGCGCCGCCACGACGGGTAAACTTGCCGCTCGCACACCGGTCACCGTCGAGCCCGGCATCTACCTGCCGGGGCGGGGCGGGGTTCGCATCGAGGACACGCTCGTGGTCCGCGACGCGGCCGACGGTCGGCCGGAGCTGCTTACCATGACGACCAAGGAGCTGCTCGTCCTGGACTAGCCGGCCACCTCGGCCGGCCGTTTGGGGTGCCGCTCACCCGAAGCTGGAGAGATCAACACTCGTGGCCACCACCAACGACCTCAAGAACGGGCTAGTGCTCAACCTCGACGGTGCGCTCTGGACCGTCGTCGAGTTCCAGCACGTCAAGCCCGGTAAGGGCGGCGCCTTCGTGCGCACCAAACTAAAGAACGTGCTCTCCGGCAAGGTCGTGGACCGGACCTTCAACGCCGGGGTCAAGGTCGACACGGCGAACGTCGACAAGCGCGACATGCAGTACCTGTACCGCGAGGGCAGCGACTTCGTGTTCATGGACATGCAGTCCTACGACCAGATCCATGTATCGAACGCCGTGATCGGCAAGGCGGCCGACTACATGCTGGAGAACCAGGACGCGGTCATCGCGCTGCACGACGGGGTGCCGCTGTACGTCGAGCTGCCCGCAGCGGTGGAGCTGACGATCTCCTACACCGAGCCCGGCCTGCAGGGCGACCGGTCCACCGGCGGGACCAAGCCGGCCACGCTGGAGACCGGGGCGGTCGTCGCGGTTCCGCTGTTCATCACCACCGGCGAGAAGGTCAAGGTGGACACCCGCTCGGGTGAGTACCTCGGCCGCGTCACCAGCTGACCCGACCGATGCCGGCCCGGTCGAAGGCCCGCAAGCGCGCGCTCGACATCCTCTACGAGTCCGACCTGCGCGGGCGGGACGCGCTTGAGACGCTCGCCGAGCGGGTCGCGGCGAGCGATCCGCCGGTCCCCGAGTACGCGGTCCGGCTGATCGAAGGCGTAAGCGCGCAGCGCGCCCGAATCGACGACCTGCTCGCGTCGTACTCGATCGGCTGGACCCTCGACCGGATGCCGACCGTCGACCGGAATATCCTCCGGCTCGGCACCTACGAGCTGCTCTGGGCGGCGGAGGTGCCGGACGCGGTCGCGGTGTCCGAAGCGGTGGAGCTGGCCAGGCAGCTGTCCACCGACGACTCGCCCGGGTTCGTCAACGGACTGCTGGGCCGGCTGCTCGAGCTGAAGCCGACGCTGACCGTCTGACCCCGATCGGTGATCATTACGCGCGGAAGGTAGCGCCATCTGCCGGGATTACTCTGGTTTGTCCGCGGTCTAGCGCGCGTAATGATCGACCTGGTTGGCATGCACCAAGCTCGATGCGCATACGCGCGCGACGGTGTCAGCGTGGCTCGATGTACTCGATCGCGCGCCGCGCCTCCGCGTCCAGCACTCCCCAGGAGATCAGGTCCTCGGTCAGGATGCCCGGTGCCATGTCGTAGATCACCGCGAGCGTACGCAGGTCGTCCTGCCGGATCGACAGCACCTTCCCGTTGTAATCGCCGCGCTGGCTCTGAATCGTCGCGGCGTAGCGCATCAGCGGTCCGGCCTTGTCGGTCGGCAGCTGGTTGAGCCGCTCCAGGTTGATCACGAGCTTCGGCGGCGGCTCGGCGGCACCGCCGGGCATCCCGCCCGGTAGCAGCTCGGCGACCGGCACGCCGTAGAAATCGGCGAGCTCGGCCAGCCGCTGGACGGTCACGGCCCGGTCGCCCCGCTCGTACGAGCCGACCACGACCGCCTTCCAGCGACCCTTCGACTTCTGCTCAACGCCGTGGAGGGACAGACCCTGTTGGGTGCGGATCGAGCGAAGGCGAGCACCTAGCTGCTTCGCGTACTCAGACGGCATCGGACTCCCAAGGTAAGAATGACGCAATGCAACCACCTGCCGTGGTTACGCTGGGTAACGCTACGGAGCGTGACAACGGCGCGTCAAGCCCCTTGTCGCGAATATGTCCTCCAACGCTGCGTTACTATCGGTCCGGCAACCGTCCTTTAACGACCCGTCCGGTGAGGCGGAGAAGGAGGTCCTTTTCTATGCCTGCGTCCAGCCAGGAGCGGCTCCCGGCGGCGACTCCGCCGACCACCGGCGCGCCGACTGCCGGTCCACCGACTGCTGGTTCACTAAGCGCTGCGGGCACCGTTCCGACCGCCGCGGACCTCCCGGCGGCGCGCGAGGTGCTCGAAGCCGCCGACATCGCCCGGGCGCTGACCCGGATCGGCCACGAGATCGTGGAACGCAACAAGGGCGCGGACGACCTCGTCCTGCTCGGCATCCCGACTCGCGGCGTGGCGCTGGCCCGCCGGCTGGCCGACGGCATCACCGCGATCGAGAGCACCCAGGTTCCTGCCGGCGCGCTCGACGTCACCATGTACCGCGACGATCTCCGGCTGCGCCCGGCCCGCTCGCTGCGCCACACCGAGGTGCCGGCCGGCGGGATCGACGACAAGATCGTGGTGCTGGTCGACGACGTGCTGTTCTCCGGGCGGACCGTGCGGGCCGCCCTCGACGCGCTCAACGACCTGGGCCGACCGCGCGCGGTGCAGCTGGCGGTCCTGGTCGACCGCGGCCACCGCGAGCTGCCGATTCGCGCCGACTTCGTCGGCCGGAACCTGCCCACCTCGATGAGCGAGTCGGTGCGGGTGCTGCTGACCGAGGTGGACGGGACCGACGCGGTCCGGATCGCCCACACCCGAAGGGGGGATCCGGCCTGATGAAGCGCCATCTGCTCTCCGCCGCCGACCTGTCCAGGGACGATGCGCTAGTGGTCCTGGACACCGCGGAGGAGCTCGCCCTGCTGGCCAACCGGCCGATCAAGAAACTGCCCACGCTGCGCGGCCGTACCGTGGTCAACCTGTTCTTCGAGGACTCGACCCGGACCCGGATCTCGTTCGAGGCGGCGGCCAAGCGGCTGTCCGCCGACGTCATCAACTTCTCCGCCAAGGGGTCCAGCGTGTCCAAGGGCGAATCGCTCAAGGACACCGCACTCACCCTAGAGGCGATGGGTGCGGACGCGGTCGTGATCCGGCACAGCAGCTCCGGCGCGCCGCACCGGCTCGCGTACTCCGGCTGGATCCGCGGCTCGGTGCTCAACGCCGGTGACGGCACTCATGAGCACCCGACCCAGGCGCTGCTGGACGCGTTCACGATGCGCCGGCATCTGGGCGGCTCGATCGACGGCCGCCGGATCACCATCGTCGGCGACGTCCTGCACAGCCGGGTGGCCCGATCCAACGTGCTACTGCTGGCCACGCTCGGCGCCGAGGTCACTCTGGTCGCACCTCCGACGCTGCTGCCGGTTGGCGTGGACGGCTGGCCGTGCTCGTACGGCTACGACCTCGACGCGGCGCTCCCCAAGAGCGATGCGGTGATGATGCTGCGAATACAGCGGGAACGGATGCAGGCGGCGTACTTCCCGTCCGCGCGCGAGTACAGCCGGCGGTACGGCCTGGACGCCCGGCGGTTCGGTCTGCTGCCCGAGCACGCCATCGTCATGCACCCGGGTCCGATGAACCGCGGGATGGAGATCGCCGCGGAGGTAGCGGATAGCGACCGCTCGGTCATCGTCGAGCAGGTGACGAACGGAGTCAGCGTCCGGATGGCAGTGCTCTACCTGCTGCTCGGCGGGCGCGAGCCAGCGGAGGTGAGCGCATGACTGGTACCTGGTTCGTTCGCGGTGCCCGGGTGCTTGGCGGCAAGCCGGCCGATCTCGTCGTGTCGGATGGTGTGATCGCGGACGCCGGGCCCGGGCTTGCCGTACCGGCCGGTGCGCAGCTGCTCGACGCGTCCGGCCTGATCGCGCTGCCCGGCCTGGTCGACCTGCATACGCACCTGCGCGAGCCCGGCCGGGAGGACGCCGAGACGGTGGAGTCCGGCACGCTCGCGGCCGCGCTCGGCGGCTACACGGCCGTGTTCGCGATGCCCAACACCGACCCTGCGGCGGACACCGCCGGCGTGGTGGAGCAGGTCTGGCGGCTGGGCGCGGCGGCCGGTTACGTCGACGTCGCCCCGGTGGGCGCGGTCACCGTGGGCCGGCGCGGTGAGACGCTCGCCGAGCTCGGCGCGATGGCCGACTCGGCGGCCGCGGTCCGGGTGTTCTCCGACGACGGCGACTGCGTATCCGACCCGCTGCTGATGCGCCGCGCGCTCGAGTACGTCAAGGCTTTCGACGGCGTGGTGGCCCAGCACGCGCAGGACCCGCGGTTGACCGACCAGGCGCAGATGAACGAGGGGCCGCTGTCCGGAACGCTTGGCCTGACCGGCTGGCCGGCGGTGGCCGAGGAGGCGATCATCGCCCGCGATGTGCTGCTGGCCGCGCACGTCGGCTCCCGGCTGCACATCTGCCACGTCTCGACGGCCGGCTCGGTCGAGCTGATCCGGTGGGCGAAAGGCAAGGGCTGGCAGGTCACCGCCGAGGTCACCCCGCATCACCTGCTGCTCACCGACCAGCTGGTCAGCTCGTACGACCCGGTGTACAAGGTCAATCCGCCGCTCCGGTCCGGGGCCGATGTCCTTGCACTACGCGCGGCGTTGGCCGACGGCACGATCGACGCGGTTGCTACCGACCACGCGCCGCACCCGGTCGAGGACAAGGACTGCGAGTGGTCGGCGGCCGCGTTCGGCATGCTCGGACTGCAGACCGCGCTCCCGGTCGTGCACCAGGCGATGGTCGAAACCGGGCTGCTGGACTGGGCCGGGGTGGCGGACCGGATGTCGATCCGGCCGGCCCGGATCGGCCGGCTGCCCGGCCACGGACGGCTGACCGGCGACGGCGGGCTGCCCGGTTACGGCGGGTTGCCCCGTTCCGGTGAGCTGGACCGTTCCGATGAGCTGGACCGGCAGTTCGAGGTCGGCGCGCCGGCGAACCTCGTGCTGTACGACCCGGCGGCGTCGTGGGTCGTGGATGCGGCCGCGCTGGCCAGCAAGAGCCGCAACACCCCGTTCGCCGGGCGGCGGCTGCCCGGCTCCGTGGTGGCGACGTTCCTGCGCGGCCGGCCGACCGTGCTGGACGGGAAGCCGGCTTGAGCACCCCGGCTCCGGTCCAGCAGCTGGCCGAGGTCGTCGACGTTCGCCCGGTCGGGGCATACCTGGAGATCGGGTTGCGGTTGCCGGTCGCGGTCGACTTCGTACCCGGACAGTTCGCGGCGCTTGCGGTCGGTGGTGACCGGTCGAGCATGCTGCTGCGCCGGTGCTTCTCCATCTACCGGATCGACCGCGGGGTGCTGTGGATCGTGTTCGCCGCGCAGGGCGCGGGCACCCGATGGATGGCCGCGCGCCGGCCGGGGGATCCGGTCGACGTGATCGCTCCGCTCGGCAGGCCGTTCCGGCCGCCTTCGGCTACGGCTGCCGCCGGTCCGGTCACCCTAGTCGGCGGCGGGTACGGCAGCGCGCCATTGTTCAGCCTGGCCGCGACCCTGCGCGGGCACGGATTGGCGGTGCACTTCGTGCTCGGCGCCGCTACCGCCGGACGACTGTTCGGGGTGGCCGAAGCCAGCCGGCTCGGCGACTCGGTCACCGTCACGACCGACGACGGATCGGCGGGAACCCAGGGCTGGGTATCGGATGCGCTCCCGGCCGTGCTGGCCTCGACCGGCAGCACCGTGGTGTACGCGTGCGGGCCGATGGCCATGCTGCGGGCGGTGTCCGAGCTCGCCACGGCATCGGGCGCAACGGCCCAGGTCGCCGTCGAGGAGGCCATGGCGTGCGGGATCGGGGTGTGCATGACGTGTGTGCTCCCGGTGGTCGGCGCCGACGGGGTGACCCGGATGACCCGCTCGTGCGTCGACGGGCCGGTGTTCGACGGCACCGCCATTCGGTGGCCGCAGGCCGCTACCGGTGCGGTGCCCGTGGACGCACTCGGCGCGGTGGTGACGGGACCGCCGTAATGGTCGACATGTCAACTTCGCTATCTGGAGCGACGTTTCCGAATCCGGTCATGACCGCGTCCGGGTGCGCGGCGGCTGGGCGTGAGCTTGGCCAGTTCCTCGACGTCGCCATGCTCGGCGCGGTGGTGACCAAGTCGATCATGCTGGCGCCGCGATCCGGGCGGCCCACCCCGCGGATGGCCGAGACGCCGTCCGGGATGCTGAACTCGATCGGCCTGCAGGGTCCGGGGATCGACGCGTTCCTGGAGCGCGACCTGGGCTGGCTGGTCGACGCCGGAGCGCGGGCGGTGGTATCGATCGCCGGTGGCAGCGTGGCCGACTACGCCGCGCTGGCCGAGCGGCTGCCCGGGTCCGCCGGGGTGTCCGCGATCGAGGTGAACATTTCCTGCCCGAACGTCGAATCGCGCGGCGAGGTGTTCGCCTGCGATCCGGTGGCCGCGGCTGCGGTGCTGGCCGCGGTCCGGTCCGCGGCCGATCCGGCGGTGCCGGTGTTCGCAAAGCTCTCCCCTGACGTGACCGACATCGTCGCGGTGGCGGTCTCCTGTGCGGAGGCCGGCGCGGACGGGCTAACCCTCATCAACACGCTGCTCGGGATGGCTATCGACCCGATCAGCATGCGGCCGGCGCTGGCCGGGACGACCGGCGGGCTGTCCGGACCGGCGATCCGGCCGGTTGCGGTGCGGGCGATCTGGCAGGTGCACCGGGCACTGCCCGCGGTTCCCATCATGGGCGTTGGCGGGGTGCGGACCGGGCTGGACGCGCTGGAACTGGTGCTGGCCGGTGCGGCCGCGGTCCAGGTGGGCACCGCGATCTTCGGCGATCCTTCGGCGCCCGTTCGGGTCCTCGCCGAGCTCGAGTCCGCACTGGCGGAGCGTGGGTTCGCGAAGTTCACCGACGCGATCGGGTTCGCACATCGGGCGGGCGGATGAGCCCGGCGCCGGTCGGTGCCCGGACGAGCCCAGCACCGTTCGGCGCACGGGTCCGCGCGGCGTTGGACGCTCGCGGCCCGCTGTGCGTCGGGATCGACCCGCATCCGGAACTGCTGGCGGCCTGGGACCTGCCCGAATCGGTGGCCGGACTCGAGCGGTTCGGGATGACCGTAGTCGATGCGCTGGCCGACCGGGTCGCGGTGATCAAACCGCAGTCGGCGTTCTTCGAGCGGTTCGGCGCCGGCGGGATCGCGGTGCTGGAGCGAGTGCTGGCGGCGGCCCGGGCCGGTGGCGCGCTGGTCCTGCTGGACGCCAAGCGCGGTGATATCGGATCGACCGTGTCGGCGTATGCGCGCGCGTATCTGGATCCGGGGAGCGCGCTGTTCGCCGACGCGGTGACGGCCTCGCCATATCTCGGCTACGAGTCGCTGCGCCCGATGCTGGACACTGCGTTGCGGCACGGCGGCGGCGTTTTCGTGCTCGCCTACACGTCCAATCCCGAGGGACTTAGCGTGCATCGCTCGGTCGACAGCCGCGGGGCCGAGGTCGGGGCGCGGATTCTGGCGGCGGTCGCGGCCGACAATGCCGGGGAGCGGCCACTCGGCTCGATCGGGGCGGTTGTCGGCGCCACCGTCGATCGGGTCGGCTACGACCTGGCCGCGGTGAACGGGCCACTACTGGCTCCTGGTTTGGGCGCGGCGCAGGGCGGCAGTCCGGCCGGGCTGCGGTCGGTGTTCGGCCCGGCGCTGCCCAACGTGGTGCCGTCGGTGTCGCGTGAGGTACTGGCCCACGGTCCTGACCCGACCGCGCTGCGTCGCGCCGCCGATCGCCTGGTTGACGAGCTGTCGGCCCTGCTGCGGTAGCTCCCCGGTGCGCCCGGCCGATCGAGTTCAGTGGAGATGTCCACAGGCAGGGGTTTGTCCACAGATGGCGTGTCCGCAGGAGCGTTCGTCGGTGGTTCTCGCTACGCTTGTTGTATCGAACAAACGTTCGAGATGGTCACTCATCACGGGGGAGTGGAATGGATTGGGCTTCGGATCCCGGCGGTAGCCGGGAGCTTGACCGGCCGCCGGATCCGCCGCTGGCCGCGTTGGTCGCGGCGATCGGTGAGCTGGTGAGTTGCTCAGCGGAGGAGCTGCCGGCCGCGGCACGGCACGCGCGGATTGTGGAGTTGGAGCGGCTGTCCGCCCAGCTTGCCGCG
>Ga0066905_100000707_pt1 | contig 10060 bp, 7 predicted proteins | sample PanSoiMetaPlot36_FD_67483 | JGI IMG/M metagenome (GOLD analysis project Ga0066905, IMG submission 67483) | Tropical forest soil microbial communities from Panama analyzed to predict greenhouse gas emissions - Panama Soil Plot 36 (version 2) | ecosystem: Environmental > Terrestrial > Soil >... | reverse complement strand
GTCCATCGGCTCGTCCGTGCTCTGAGCCGCGTCGCGGATTGGCAAACGCCGCTGATCGTGACGCCCGCCGTGGAGCGATCATTCCGCGATCTCGCCACAATCGAGCGGGACACGACGATGCGAGGCTGGTTTGCCGACATCAAGACGGCGCTGCGCGATTCTGTTGCGGTTCGCGTCCTGACATCCGATCGCACCTACAACGCGCTGCTGCGCAACACGATCTCGGTCACGGGCCTCAAGGGCAGCGACAAGACCAACGTGATTCCACCTATCGCAACCGCGGCGCTCGACGTACGGCTACTGCCGGGGCAGGAGCCCGCAGCATTTCTTGCCGATCTCGTCCGCGTGGTGGGGGACACCGGCGTGACATTCAAGCCGCAAGGTCCAAACTGGCCCGCGACTGAAAGCTCGACCGAGACGGAGATGTTTCGCGCGATCACCGCCGTGGCGCAGGCGCGGCAGCCTGGTGCGCTCGTCACGACGCTCATGCTCGCGGGCTTTACCGATAGCCATTATTTCCGGCGACTGGGTATTGCGAGCTACGGCTTGAGCCCGTTCCCCCTGACAGACCGCGACTCGCGCGGGGTGCACGGGAACGACGAGCGCGTGAGCCTCGACGCACTCCGCATGGGAGTGCGGTTCTACTACGACGTCGTGTCTCGCGTCGCCGCGAAGTGACGCCTTAGCGGCTGTCCGAGCTCACACCCGCCGGGCGGGGCGGCGCGTTCTTCACGTAGCGGTCGAACCAGTCGATCATCTCGGCCAGTGTGTGCAGCACCGATTCCCGCGCCGCGTATCCGTGCGCCTCGTTCGGCAGCATCACGAGCCGGCCCGTGCCGCCCAATCCTTTGATCGCCGCGAACAACCGTTCGGACTGAATCGGATACGTCCCCGAGTTGTTGTCGGCCTCGCCGTGAATCATCAGAATCGGCTCGTTGATGCTGTCGGCTGAGACAAACGGCGACATGGCGAGGTACACGCTCCGCGCCTCCCAGAACGTGCGTTCCTCATTCTGGAAGCCGAAGGGGGTCAACGTGCGGTTGTAGGCGCCGCTCCGGGCGATGCCGGCGCGGAACAGGTTCGAATGCGCGAGCAGGTTGGCCGTCATGAACGCGCCGTAGCTATGGCCGCCGATCCCGATACGAGTCGAATCCGCGACCCCCATGTCCACAACGGCTTTCACCGCGGCGCTGGCACTCGCGACGAGCTGCTCGACGTAGTGGTTGTTCGCCGTATCGCCGCCGATGATCGGCATCTTGGGATCGTCGAGCACCGCGTAGCCCTGCGTCAGGAAGAACAGGTGGGACGGACCGCGAATGATATTGAACCGGTTGGGCGCCGCGAACACCTGGCCGGCCGCGGCGGCCGAGGCGAACTCAGTGGGATACGCCCACATCACGACCGGGAGACGGTTACCCGGCGTGTATCCCGGCGGCAAATAGAGCGTTCCGGACAGATTCGTTCCGTCGGCTCGTTTGTAGGTGATCAGCCGCTTCTGGATGCCGGTGAGCTGCGGTGCCGGATCCTTGAAGGTGGTGAGCGCCCGGAGCGAACCGCGGCGGACATCACGGACGAAATAGTTCGGGGGCTCGGTCCGCGACTCGCGGCGCGTGACGATCCTCGTTCCGGCGTCGTCGAGGACCGCCACGACGCTCTCGTAATGCACGGTATCGGCACGCCAGAGACGCTCCATTTTGAGCGTGCGCAGATTGAAGCGGTCGAAGAACGGCCGATCGCCCTGCGGGGATGCGCCGAGGCCCGTGAAGTATGCCCAGTCGCCACTACGCCGCATGACCTGATCTCCCGCGGCTGTCGTGCGCGTCAGTGGGAAGCCCGGGTCGCCGTAGCGATCTTCGGCACTGCGATCCCAGACGACGCGCGGCGCCGCCCCCGGCCGGCCGGCATCGGCCAGCCACGTCTTGGCCCAGCGCCGCTCGCGGTCGTACTCGACAACCAGCGTGCGGCCGCCCGAGTCCCACGCTAGCCCGGTATAGCGCTTCTCGAGCTTCAGGAGCTCGACGGGCTCGCCGGTGAACGGCGCCGCGAGCATCACGACGTGATCCTGATACGCGACTTTGTTCTTCGGGTCGCCGCCATCCAGCGCCTCGGCCCACACCAGCGTTGCCGGCACGTCCGGGCGCCAGTTCACGGCGCGTGGGCCGGCTCGCACGCCCCGGATCGGCACGTTCTCAGCAAGGGGCTGCTGCGCGACGCGCGCCACCACCTCACCTCGAGAGTTCCAGACCTCGATCTCCTTGGGGAAGCGTCCGGCGGGCACGAGGTACGAGTAGGGACGCAGCGTGCGGGAAACCAGCACGAACTCGCCGCTGGGCGACACATCGACGTCGTCGAAGATCGCGGGCCGGCCGATCGGCGTCCGCCGGCCACTCGCGACATCCACGAGAGCGAGCTGCGCGGTGAAGTAATAGGTGTAGAGCGCCTCGTCCTGCGCGTTGTCGAGGAGATCCTGGAACGTCGCCGCCGGCGCCGCGCGGCCAGTCGCGTCTTGCGTCGTTGGTCCGATCGGGGCCGCCGGCGCCACGGGAGGCGCCCCACGATCGTCAGGGACGAAGCGACAGAGCAGCCGCGCCCCGTCGGGCATCCACTCACAGGGCGCGCCATCGGTGGCGTTGAGGCCGGACCCACCGCTCGTGAGCTCCCGCGCCTGGCCTGTGGCGACGTCCGCGATCCACAGGGTCAATCCGGAATCGCGCGTCTGGACGAAACTGACGAGCCGTCCGTTTGGAGCCCAGCTCACGAACGACAGCGCAGCCGGCGTCGGGACGATGATGCGCCGCTCCGTGCCGTCCTCGATCCGCTTGAGCAGCAGCCCGGTGACCGACCCGGGGAGCTGCGGACCGCTGGTGCGCGGGTTGATGCGCGCTCCCGCGAGCCGCAGCATCGGTTGCGCCAGCTCGGCGATCGACGGCATGCTGCGCTGCTCCAAGAGCAGCAGCCATTGCCGATCGGGCGACACGTTCGCGCTTGGCAGCGGCGGCGCGTCCAAAATGTCGACGATGACTTGTGGCGGTGTCTTGTAGGGCGTCTGGGCGAAAACGCTCGGTGTGTTCAGCACCAACCCAAAAACGAACAGCATGCGGCGCATAGGACATCACTCGATGGCGGGAACGGAAACCTGTCGTCGCGCACACCGTGCCGCAATGGCTATTTGAGCTGCACGACAAACCGCACGATGATGTGCTCAGCGTTCTGCGGACTGATGCTGCACGAGCATTCCCGCCCGATCACTCGTTTCACGCCGCTGAGCTCCGCGTCGGCGATTCCCGCGACGTCACGGTAGGTGATCTCGAGCGTCCGGCCATCGATCACGCCGTAGCTAACCGGCCGGCCCAGCAGGCGATGGTGCGGATCGATTTTTGCGAGTCCGTCCGCGAGCTTGCGCTGCAAATCGGAAATGAGTTCGGCGGAAGTCATCGGCGCCGCGCTCGCAGTGCGGCGGCGTTGCGCCGCATGCCGGCCAAGCCGGGGCGCGCAAAGGGCGTGTCGCCATATTGTCGCGCGAAGTCTTCGTCGCTCATCGTCGCAACGGCTTGGGGGTCGGGGGCCATCACTTCTGGTCGCGGCACGAAGCCCGCGTCGGCGGTCGCCTGCGCAAAGCTGACATTCCAGGGACACACGTCCTGACAGATGTCACAGCCAAACAGCCACTCGCCGACTTGCAACTGTTCGGCTGCGGTGAAGTCACCGCGCCGCTCGATCGTCAAATACGAGATGCAGGCGCGCGCATCGAGATCGCGGGGCCCGACGAACGCCTGTGTCGGACACTCATCCAGACAACGCCTGCAGGTGCCGCATCGGTCCGCTTCGAAGGGCAGGTCCGGCTCGAGCTCCGCGTCGGTCAATACCACGCCGATGAACGTGAACGACCCGATCTCCGGATGGATCAGCATCATGTTCTTGCCGATCCACCCGAGCCCGGCGAGCTGCGCCAGCTCGCGCTCGGGCATTGGCCCGGCGTCGACGTAACAGCGGGTCCGGGAGCCGGGAACGAGGAGCCGGATTGCTTCGGCGAGTTTTTCGAGGCGCGCGCCCAGAACGTCGTGGTAGTCTGAGGACCAGGCGTACTGGGCGACGCGTGCACTCACCCCGGGCGCTAGCCGGGGGTCCGCGCCCTGCCGCCCGGGGGTAGCAGAGCCGTGGTAGTAGTTCGTGAGCGTCACGACGGCCGCGCGTGCGCCCGGCATGATGAGCCGCGGATCCTTCCGCTTTTCGGCTTGTCGATGGATATAGGTCATCGTGCCCGCGTGGCCGGCCGCAAGCCAGGCATCGAGCTCCGCCGCGTGCGGGTTGCGATCCAGCCGCGCGATCCCGACGGCCGAAAAACCGAGCGCCGTGGCGCGTCGCTTGATTTCGATCACAGGCCCATCGTTTCGCGCCGCCAGCGCGCGAAATTCACCACATCAGCGACGGGTGGGACCGCCTCCGGGTCGCCGTACGCAGTAAACATCCGCCACCGGATGTATTCGCGAGGCGGGAGCGGAAGAAATGGCGGGCGCCGCCACCAGCGGCGCGACCGGAAACTCCAGGAGAGCCGCAACAAGTCGATGGCGAGTTGCGGGCGCAACAACGCGCGCAGCCCTACACGCAGATACAGTACCGGCCAACTCGCAATACGCTCCATTCCTTCTGTATATTCCCGGCCTATGACGCTCGCAAGCAGCGTACAACGGCGCGCGCTTGGACTCGTCCGCTATCGGGACGAGTTTCCCATCTTTAGGGACAGCGTCTATCTCAACACCTGCTCGCTGGGAGCGCTGGGCGAGCGGTCTCGCCGCAAGGTAGCGGAATTCCTCGACATCTGGCAGGCGCGTGGCGCCGCCGCGTGGTACGACGTGTGGTGGGAGGCATTAAGCGATCTGCGCGCGCGCTACGCCCGGATCGTCAACGCCGCGCCGGGGGAGATCGCGCTCGCGCCCAGCGTTTCCGTCGCGCTCAGCGCGGTGGCCGAGTCGATCGACTATCGCCGGCGTCCCAAGGTGGTCGTCACATCGCTCGATTTTCCGACCGTCGCCTACCAGTGGCTCGCGAAAGGCCGTGAAGGTGTCGAGTTGGTCGTCGTCGAAAGCCCTGACGGGATCGGTGTCCCGCCCGAGGCGATTGCGCGCGTCCTCGACGATCGGACTGCACTGGTCGTGACCTCGCACGTGTACTTCACGAGCGGTGCAATCCAGGACATCAAACGCGTCGCAGCAGCGGCGCACGAGCACGGCGCGCTTTGTCTCATCGATGCCTATCAAGCCGTCGGGCAGATTCCGGTGGACGTGCAGGACGCCGGGGTCGACGCGCTCGTCGCCGGCGGCCTCAAGTGGCTGCTCGGCGGGCCTGGCATCGTTTTCCTCTACGTGCGTGACGCAGTCGCCCGGGATCTCGAGCCGGCCATCGCCGGTTGGTTCGGGCAACGGGATCAGTTTACGTTCGACCCGCGCCGATTGACGTTTCATGAGGACGCGCGCCGCTTCGAGCTCGGCACACCGGCGTTACCGTCGATCTATGCGCAGTTGGGAGGCCTCGAGTACATCGAGGAGATCGGAATCCCGGCCATTCGGGCCGCGACGGCGGCGCTGACGGAGGATCTGATCGAGCGCGTGCGGGCTGCGGGATTCCGCCCCAAGGTGGCCGCCGATCCCCAGCAACGCTCCGCGATCGTCATGATCCCGATGCCGGACCCGGCGGGAGCAGTCCGTCACCTGGCCGCGGGTGGCATCATCGCGGACAGTCGGCCCGGTCACGTTCGACTCTCGCCTTTCTTCTACAACCTGCAGGATGACAATGTCAGAGCAACCGAGCGCCTCGCCTCGCAGTCCGCTCACTGAAGACGAACAACTACTCATACCGCCGCAGGTCGTTCCCATCGAGCGGCGTGCGTCCTTCACGAGCACAGACCCGTGGCGCGTGCTGCGCATCATGGGGGAATTCGTCGAGGGCTTCGATACGCTATCTGACGTGCGCAACGCGGTGACCGTTTTCGGCTCGGCGCGCACGCTCGAAGGAGATCCGTTTTACAAGGCGGCGTACGAGACCTCCAAGATGCTTGCGAAAGAAGGCTTTGCCGTGATTACCGGCGGCGGACCCGGGATCATGGAAGCCGCCAACCGCGGGGCGAAGGAGGGCGGCGGACTCTCGATCGGCTGTAACATCGAGCTACCCTTCGAACAAGGCACCAACCGCTGGGTCGAGCGCTCGATCAACTTCCGCTATTTCTTCGTGCGCAAGACGATGTTCGTGAAGTATTCCACGGCGTTCATCACGTTTCCCGGCGGGTACGGCACCATGGACGAGTTGTTCGAAGCGCTGACACTCGTTCAGACGGGTAAGGTCAAGCAGTTCCCGGTTGTGCTGTTCGGCAAGGACTATTGGGGCGGCTTGGCCGCCTGGCTCAAGGAGCGCGTCGCGGGTGAAGGCAAAATCTCGCCGGAGGATCTGAATCTGTTTCTCGTCACCGACGATCCCAAAGAGGCACTCGGATGGATTGTTGAAGCCCGAGAGCGCCGCACGCGCGCGTTCCGTGCGATGCATTCGCTGAGCCAGTCCAGGCGATGACACAAAACGAGTTCCTGCGTGGGCAGCGCATCAGCCCCAAGCCGATCAGCGGCAAGGAGACGGTCGCCGACTTGGTCGATAACGCGTTTCTGGCGTACAACGCAGGCCGGCTCGGCGAAGGGTGCCGTCTCTTCAGCGAGCGCATGCTCGAAGCCGATGTGACGGTGGGCATGAGCCTCACCGGCGCGATGACGCCCGCCGGCCTCGGCATGTCCACAATTATCCCTCTGATCGAAGCGGGATTCGTGGACTGGATGGTTTCGACGGGCGCAAATCTCTACCACGACGCACACTTCGGCCTCGGCATGGCGATGCACCGCGGCACTCCCTTCGCAAATGATGTCGTGTTGCGCGAGGAAGGCGTCGTGCGGATCTACGACATTTTCTTCGACTACGACGTGCTGCTCTCAACCGATCGCTTCGTGCGCGAAGTCTCGGCACGTCCCGAGTTCCAGCGGGCGATGAGCACCGCCGAGTATCACTACTTGCTGGGCGGCTACGTCCTCGAACGTGAGAAGGCACTCGGTCTCTCACGCAAGTCGGTACTCGGTGCGGCCCACACGGCGGCCGTGCCGATCTACACATCCTCCCCTGGTGATTCGTCCATCGGCATGAACGTGGCGGAGCAGGCGCTGTCGGGAAGCAAACTGCGGTTCGACGTCAGCGCGGACGTCAACGAAACCTCGGCCATCGTCTTCTCGGCGAAAGTCCAGGGCGGCAAGAGCGGCGTGCTGATCATCGGCGGGGGCAGCCCGAAGAATTTTGTCTTGCAGACCGAGCCGCAAATCCAGGAGGTCCTGGGCATCAGCGAGAAGGGTCACGACTACTATCTGCAGCTCACGGATGCCCGGCCCGACACGGGTGGACTGTCGGGAGCGACGCCTTCGGAGGCGGTGAGCTGGGGCAAGGTCGACCCCGATAAGTTGCCGGGCACCGTGGTCGCATATCTCGACAACACGGTGGCCTTTCCCATTCTCGCATCGTATGCGCTCGCCCGCCGCAAACCCCGGAAACTGAAGCGTCTCTACGAGCGGCGCGCCGAGATGATGCGTGAGCTGACCGATTCCTACCTCGAAGCGAAGGCCGACCGCGATGCTCGCGCCGGGGCAGCCACAGGCGGGGGTGAGCGCGCCACCTGATCGTTCGCAATCGCGTCGTCCATCCGGGGCGTACGGGATGTACGTCCTGGGTCTTCTGACCCTGGTCAATTTGCTCAACTATCTCGACCGCAACGTGGTGTACGCGGTCTTCGAGCCAATCAAACGTGACCTCAACCTCACCGACGCACAGCTCGGCTGGCTTGGCTCGGCATACATCATCGTGCTATCACTCGCGGCGTTGCCGCTCGGGGTGATCGGCGATCTGCGGTCGCGGCGCGCAGTGATCACCTGGGGCGTGGCCATCTGGAGCGGCGCGACCGCACTGGGTGGATTCGTCAAGCATTTTTGGCAGCTGTTTGCGTGCCGCGCGCTTGTGGGCTTCGGTGAAGCCGGTTACAACCCCGCGTCGCAGGCGATCATCGCGCAGTACTACAAGGGCCGTCGTCGGGCCTTCGCCATTGGTGTCTTCTCAGTCGGCATGGCGCTCGGTGGCGTGCTGGGAATTTGGTTCGGCGGCATCATCGCCGAAGAATACGGCTGGCGCTGGGCGTTCATCTGGATGGGAATCCCGGGCCTCATACTAGCGGTGCTCGCGTCGCGCCTGCGCGAGCTGGATCGTCGACCACCTCCCCCAATCCTGGAAACATTGCGCGAGTGGTGGCGACACGGCATGCGCGGCGTGACGTACTATGTCTCGCCGCTCGCCATCTGCGCCGGGGTCGGCGCCGCCATCGCCGGGGTGCTGGCCTTGTTCGAGGCCATTCCCCCGTTGATCGAGACGGCCGTTTTTGGCGTTGCTGTCAGCATCGGTATCGCCTGGACCGTGTGGCGCCTCGTGCCGTTGGCCGTGCGCCGTACAACGGCGGCCGGCGCGGTGGCCGCGGGCGCGTTGGACGACTTTCAGGATGCAGCCGTGCTGGTGCTGCGGACTCCGACGTTGATTTGGGTATTCCTCGGTGGCGCGATGATCACGTTCGCGGTGAATGGGCTCGTCGCCTGGGCGGCCGCGTTCATGCAGCGAACCCATGGCCTTTCCGTGGCGCGCGTGGGCGCCGAGTTCGGAACGTGGGCGCTCAGTGGCGGCATCCTGGGCGCGCTCATCGGCGGCCGGATGGCCGACCGCTTGCACCAGCGCTGGCACGGAGGCCGCGTGCTCGTGTCCGGTGCCGGATTCGTCCTCGGAGCACCGGTCTGCGCCGCGTTGATCCTCGTCGAGGATCTGCGATGGTTCGGCCCGCTGATCATGGCGACCTACTTCCTCTATACCTGGTACAACGGCCCGCTCGTCGCCGTCATTCTCGATGTCGTCCCGGCAGCCGTGCAGGCCTCGGTACTCGGGGCGTACGTGCTGTTTTCGCATTTGGCCGGTGACGCGTTGGCGCCGCCGCTGATCGGCTACCTCTCCGATCGCACGGGGAGCCTGCGTACCGCGATGCTGTTGCTCCCGGCCGTCGGCATGCTGGGCGGGCTCGTTATTCTCATCGGCTTGAGAACCGTGGCGGGCGATATCGGTAGGGTCGGACTGTCGCACGGTCGGACGGTCGGACCATGAAGATCGCCGTGATCTTCGACTCGCTGCATCCGGAGTGGGCGGATGCCGACTATAAGCGCGAGATCGAGCAGAAGGTTGAGGAGGCGGAATACGACGTCGCCCGAGCATTGATGGCCGGCGGGCATGACGTCCTGATGATCGGAATCGGCGATGATGTGTCGCCCCTCCTCGGCAAGCTCGCGGAGTTTCAGCCGAAGACCGTCTTCAACGGCTGCGAGGGCTTCCGCAAGAACGCGCGTCACGAGTATGCGATCGCGGCGCTGCTCGACATGTACGGCTATCGCTACACCGGATCGTCGCCTACGGCACTCCTCGTGGCCCGCAACAAATCCCTCACAAAGAAAGTTCTCGCCTATCACGGGATCCGTGTTCCGGCGTTCGCCGAGTTTCACGAAGGGGATGAGCTGGTACGGCCGTCGGAGCTGCGCTTTCCGTTGATCGTGAAGCCGCTGCTCGAGGACGCGTCGATCGGTATCGCTCAAGCGTCCGTCGTTGAGGACGACCAGAGTCTCGCGCAGCGCGTGGAGTTCATTCACGGCAAGTACCACCAGGCCGCAATCGTGGAGGAGCTCGTAGAAGGGCGCGAAGTCTACGTCGGGCTCATCGGCAACGACAAGCTCGAAGTTCTGCCGCTTACGGAGATGACGTTCGGAGAGCCTGAAATGGGGGAGCATCGCATCGCGACGTACAAAGCCAAGTGGGACGAGGACTACCGCAAGAAAAAAAAGATCCGGAACGTGTTCGCCAGGGGTGTCTCCGACGACCTCACACGACGCATTGGCGAGATTTGCAGCACGGCGTTTCACGCGCTCTGGCTTCAGGATTACGGGCGCGTAGACGTGCGCCT
>Ga0066905_100000706_pt1 | contig 10064 bp, 9 predicted proteins | sample PanSoiMetaPlot36_FD_67483 | JGI IMG/M metagenome (GOLD analysis project Ga0066905, IMG submission 67483) | Tropical forest soil microbial communities from Panama analyzed to predict greenhouse gas emissions - Panama Soil Plot 36 (version 2) | ecosystem: Environmental > Terrestrial > Soil >... | reverse complement strand
CAGACACGGGCAAATGGTAGCGGGAGGCGATCGCGGCAGCCCCGAAGGCCCAAGTCGCGCGCTCCGCTCCACGGCTTGGAGGTATGGTTTCCTATTCGTTAACGGACGGTCGTTACGGTCGAATCCGAGCTTGATTTGGCCTCGATTCGCCGATGCAGATCGTCTGTCCGAATTGCGCAACCAACTATCAGATCGAGTCATCGGCGCTCGGCGCTGCCGGACGCCTGGTCCGCTGCGTGCGCTGCCGCTACGTCTGGTTTGCCCGCGACCCCGAGGCCCTGGCCTCGATCGCACAAGCTCACCGCAGCGATGTCCAGGCGCTGGCCGCCTCCATAGCCGCGGCCGCCCATGGCGATCAGCCGCTCGGGACCGCCCCCTACGACCCGTCACCAGGCGAGGCGACGCCTCCCTTCGACGATGAGAACCCCTACCCGCTTTCGGACGAACCGCTCGAGATCGCCGATGCGCCAACCCTGGCGCCGACGGACCAGGACACGGCAGCGCCAGCGGTCGCCGCGCCCGCAGAAGATCTCAAGACCGGCATTGCCCGGCGCGTGATGCGCCGGGCCGGCCGCACCTTCGGCTGGTGGCTGCCCGGCCTGCCGGTCGCCATCCTCGCGCTGCTCGCGCTCGATGCCGCTTTGATCGGCTGGCGCGCGGACGTGGTCAGGGCGGCGCCGCAGACCGCATCGCTCTATGCGGCGATCGGCCTGCCGGTCAATCTGCGCGGGCTGACATTCGCCGACGTCACGACCGCTACCGAGACCCACGAAGGCGTTCCCGTGCTGGTGGTCGAAGGCACGATCGTGAGTGCGTCGCCGCGCATCGTCGAGGTGCCGAGGCTGCGCTTCTCGGTTCGCAACCGCAGCGGTCAGGAAGTCTATGCCTGGACCGCGGTGCCGAGCCGCAGCGTGCTGGGTCCGGGCGAATCGCTGTCGTTCCGCTCGCGGCTCGCCTCGCCTCCTCCCGACGCGCGTGAGGTGCTGGTGCGATTCTTCAATCGCCGCGACCTCGTCGCCGGCATCCAGTGAGGCTCCCATGGCCCGCATTCTGGTCGCCGAGGACGAGGAAGCGCTGCGCAGCCTGGTTGTGCGCGCGCTGCGGCAGGACGGTCACGAGGTCATGACCGCCAACGACGGCGCCGAGGCGCTTGACGTGCTCACACGCGAAAAAGGCGATTTCGAGCTGCTGCTGACCGACATCCGCATGCCGGTCATGGATGGCATCGCGCTGGCGCTGGCGGCCGCGCGCGACCATCCCGCGGTGACAATCCTGCTGATGACGGGATATGCCGATCAGCGCGAGCGCGCCCACGGCCTCGATGCGCTGATCCACGACGTGATCACCAAGCCGTTCTCGCTCGGCACGATGCGCTCGGCCGTCGAAGGCGCGCTCCGCATCTCGCCGCGGCCGGCGAATTAGGCGAAGCAGCGCCTCTCGCGATCGTTCGCTAGAAGTCGCGCAGCAGCCGCTCGATATATTCGAGCTCGAGTTGCGGCCGGAAATTCTCGCCGAAGCGGCGGCGGAGCTCCTCGAGAATGCGGCGCGCACGCTGCACGTCGATCTCGCCCGGCACCTTGACCGTGGTGTCGTCGCCGTAGTCGCGGCCGCGCAAGGGCCGGCCCAGTGGATCGGTCTCCTGCTGCGCGCGCGACTGTCCGAGCCGGCCGGGCTGACCGTTGGGTCCGGGGCCCATCATGCCCTGCTGCTGCATCGACTGCGCGAGATTCTGGGCGCCGCGGCGCAGCGCTTCGAGGGCACGGCCCTGGCTGTCGACGGCGCCGTCGGCATTGCCCTGGCCGAGCTGGCCTTCGGCGTCGCCCATGGCCTCGCCGGCGCGGCCGAGCTGATCCATCTCGCCCTGCCCCTGCTGGCCCTGGCCCTGACCCAAGCCTTTCTTGCGCAACTCCTCCAGCATCCGCTTGAGCTGGTCGCGCAGCGCCTGCTGCTGCTCGCGCAGGTCGCCCATCTGATCGCCCTGCTGGCCCTGCTGGCCTTGCTGACCCTGCTGCCCCTGTTGTCCTTGCTGGCCGCGCTGCCCGCGCTGGCGGTCGCGCCGCTGGTCCTGACCCTGCTGGAAGGTGCGGTCGCGCAGTTGCTGCTGCTTGCGAATCATGTCGCCGAGCTCGTCGAGCGCGGACATCATGTCGTCGTCGCCGTCGCCGTCCATCTGCTGCCCGGGCCGGGCCATCTGCAGGTTCTCGAGCATCTGCTGGAGCTCCTGCAGCATCCGGCGCGCGGCGTCCTTGGCGCCGGAGCGTGCCATCTGCTCGAGCTTGTCGATCATGCTGCGCAGATCCTGCGGGCGCAGCTGGCGGGTATTGGGATCGAGCGGCCGGGCCAGCTGTTGCGGATTCTTGCGCATCTGCTCCGCCAGCGCCTGCAGGAACTTGTCGAGCGCCGCACGCAGCTGATCGGTGAGCTTCTTGATCTCCTCGTCGGTTGCGCCGCGCTCCAGCGCCTGGCGCAGCGCCTCTTCGGCGGCACGCAGCGCCTGCTCGGCGTCGGAGACGCTGCCGTCCTCGAGATGCACGGCCATGTCCCACATGCGCGCCACGACGTCGCGCAACTGGTCGTCGGTCTTGGCGCGCGCGAGCTGCCAGAAGATCGAGCGCAGGCCGAGATAGACGTTCTTCTCCATGTTGAACTGCTCGGGCGCCAAGGTGAGCGCGTCGAGCGCGGTGAGCACATTCGCCTGCGCGTCGCCGTCGAGCGCGAGCACGCGCCGCTGCTCGATCAGCGCGCGCGCCATCGGCTTGGCGAACGGTCGCTCCGGCAGGCGCAGCTCGAACGCGGCGCTCTGGCCTTCATTGCCGGCCTCGTCGCGCGCGGTCAGGATCATCGCCACGTCAACGCCCGCCCAGGGATGCTCGGTCAAATCCTTGGTGGTCTGTCCGACACCGCTCTTGGTGCGCGCCTGCGGCAGCGACAACGGGAAATCGGGCGCGTCATAGAGCGCGCGCGGCGGCTGGCCGTTGGTGCCGACGCCGCCCTGCAGCTTGAAGATCGCCTGTGCGCCGACGACGCCGTAGTCGTCCTCGAGCTTGTAGTTGAGCTGCAAGGCGCCACGCGCCTGGCCTTCCGGATCCTTGGCCAGCGCAATGGTCGGCGGCTTGTCCGGGATGGCGGTGAACTGCCAGCGCACGTCACGCGAGGCGGCGCCGCGCACGGTCGCCACGCCCGCATCGTTGATCACGAAGCGGCGCTCTTCCGTGCCGTTGGAACTGACGGATTGGCCGCCCGCCGGAGGCTCGGCAAGTCCGCCGCTGGCGACCACGTCGAGGTGGATGCCGGTGGCGCGGATGATCAGCGTGCTGCCCGCTGGCACCGAGATGGCCGACGCGTTCTGCACCGGCTCGCCCGGCCGCAGGCCCTGCAGGATCAGCGGCGGCCGGCCGGTATAGGTGGGCGGGCTCACCCAGGCGTCGATGCGGAAATTGGCCGGCACCATCACGCCCTGCCAGTCGAAGGCGGCGGCGACGCGCTTGAGCCGTTCGCCGCCGGCGGCGACGAAGGTGGCAACCACCAGCATCGCGACGAGCGCGCGAACCGCAAACGGATCGCGCAACGCCAGTCGCGGCATCGGGATTCCGGCCCGCAGCGTCTTGGCCGCGCGCAAGGCGCGCTCGACGTGGGCGCGCCAGAGCGCGATCGAGAAGGAGTCCTGCGTCGGGGCGGCGATCTCGTCGGCGATCGCGGTCGCCGGCCGATGCGGCAGCCCGGAATTGCGATCGAGCCGGCGCAGGCCGTCGATCTTGCTGGGTACGCGCACCATCAGCAGCGGCGCGAACGCCGCGGCGGTGAGCAGGAAAAAGGCGCCGAGACCGATCGCCCGCCCGATCGGCGGCAGCCAGAGCCAGAGCCCGAGCCAGGACAGCGCCAGGAACAGGCCGATCACGGTCGCGATCGACGCCAGCGCCGGCCACAGCCGCTCCCAGAAGATCGTCCACCGCGCCCGGCTCAGCGCGCGGGCGAGCACATCACCCCGCCCCTGCTCCGGTGGGGGAACCTGGCGGGAGGCCGTGGCGTCCTGGAACCTGTCGGTCAAGTACGTCTCCAGCAATGAGAATCTGCGCAGATACTAGCATAAGTAGACCGGCGCCAACGGGCAAAACGAAGGCACCCACTGATCAAAACGGCGACAACATAATATAGTTCAGTAGGTTCACAGACGGTTCAGAGCCACGCCGGCAGGCGGTCGAGCGCGATCAGGTCGACGACCTCCAGGCGCGGCCGCACCAGCGCCCATTCACCTTCCCGAACAAGCACTTCCGGCACCAGAGGCCGGGTGTTGTAGGTGCCGGCCTGCACCGCGCCATAGGCGCCGGCGGTCATGATCGCGATCAGGTCGCCCGCCCGCGGGGCAGCCATGTCGCGGCCGAGCGCCAGGAAATCGCCGGATTCGCACACCGGCCCGACCACGTCGGCCACGATGCGCGCCGCCCCTGCAGGCGGCTCCAGCACCGGCCGGATGTCGTGATGCGCCTCGTAGAGCGTCGGACGAATGAGGTCGTTCATGCCGGCATCAACGATGACGAACGTCTTGGCTTCGCCGCGCTTGAGATAGAGGACGCGCGTCACCAGGATGCCGGCGTTGCCGACGATCAGCCGGCCGGGCTCGAAGATCAGCGTGCAGCCGAGATCGCGGGTCGCGCGCTTGACGATATCGGCATAGGCCTCCGGATGCGGCGGCGGCTCGTTGTCCTCGCGATAGGGAATGCCGAGGCCGCCGCCGAGGTCGATGTGGCTGATGGCGTGGCCGTCGGCGCGCAGGCCGCGCACGAAATCGGACAGCAGCGCAAAGGCGTCATCGAACGGCTCGAGCTCGGTGATCTGGCTGCCGATATGCATGTCGACGCCCGCGACCTTGAGCCCCGGCAGCTTCGCCGCCTGGGTGTAGACCGCGCGCGCGCGGCTGATCGGGATGCCGAACTTGTTCTCGGCCTTGCCGGTCGCGATCTTGGCGTGGGTCTTGGCATCGACGTCGGGATTGACCCGCACGGAGATGTGGGCGACGCGGCCCTTGCCGGCGGCGATCGACGACAGCAGCTCGAGTTCGGCCTCGGACTCGACGTTGACACAGAGCACACCCTCGTCGACGGCGAGCGCGAGCTCGGCCGCAGTTTTGCCGATGCCGGAGAACATGATCTTCTCGGGCGGAATGCCGGCTGCCCGCGCGCGCCTGAGCTCGCCCGCTGACACCACGTCGGCGCCGGCGCCGAGAGCCGCCAGCGTCTTGACCACCGCCTGGTTGGAATTCGCTTTCAGCGAATAGCAGATGAGCGCGTCGACGTCGGCGAACGCGCCGGCGAACACCTCGTAGTGTCGCCGCAGCGTCGCGGTCGAGTAGCAGTAGAAGGGAGTGCCGACGGTCTGCGCGAGCTCGGCGAGATTGACCGCCTCGGCGTGCAACACGCCGTTGCGATAGGCAAAGTGATGCATGGCGTCCGGCTTATAGCGTTTTTACGGAGAGCTTGTCCCGGACTTGATCCGGGATCGGGCCCGGTCCGCCGAAAGAATTAACGCGCTGAAAAGAGCCTCAGTTGATCAGCCAATCGATCGGCGTGGTCCGCCGCGGCGGTTGCGCGGGCGCGATCGCCCTGCCGTCCGGCCCGATCTCCGGCGCCGGACCAACCCCGGGGCCGGGTTGCGCGACCACGGCCGGCTCCGCGATCGACGCGCCGGGCGGCGGATCGAGCGGGCCTTTGCGGCCGCAGCCGGCCAGGCCCAGCGCGGCGACCAGCGCGCCGACGACCGCAATCCGGGTAAGCGTCTGGCAGGACGAGGAACTCAATTTCGGCACTCCTAAAGCGTTTTCCGGCAAGTGGACTTCCGGTTCGCCACCCAAGTCGGCTCTAGTCGACTTGGGCGGTATAGGGCCGATCTCGGGTAAACCCGCGATCGGTGAAAACGCGTCAAACGCGACCCTGACTCTCACCGCACCATAGCAGATCGCACCTAAGAGGCGAGAGCGTGGCCGTATTCCATCCCCATTCCGGAACAACGAGACCGGCCTACCGGCGCACCTTCAACGCCTTGAGCCACCGGGCGGCCTCCCGCCGCACGTTTTTCGGCGCGGTGCCGCCGTGGCTGACCCGGCTTTTCACGGAATTGTCCACCGAAAGCACGGCGAACACGTCCTTGGTGATGCGTTTCTCGATCGCCTGCATGGCGGCGAGCGGAAGATCGCTCAGCGCGACGTTGTCGCTCGCGGCCTTGGCCACGATCCGCCCGGTAACGTGGTGCGCCTCGCGGAACGGCATTTTCAGCGTCCGCACCAGCCAGTCGGCAAGGTCGGTAGCGGTGGAATAGCCTTCACCGGCCGCCGCGCGCATGCGCGCGACGTCGGGCGTCATATCGCGGACCATGCCGGTCATGGCGGCGATCGACAGCATCAGGGCCGAGAAGGCGTCCATAGCGCCTTCTTTGTCCTCCTGCATGTCCTTCTGATAGGCGAGCGGCAGGCCCTTCATGACGATCATGAGCGCATCGAGCGCGCCGATGATGCGCCCGCTCTTCGCGCGCACGAGTTCGGCCGCGTCCGGATTGCGTTTCTGCGGCATGATCGAGGAGCCGGTGGTGAAGCGGTCCGAAAGCGAGACGAGGCCGGTGAGCGGCGAGCACCAGATCACGATCTCCTCGGCGAAGCGCGACAGGTGCACCGCCGTGATGGCGGCCGCCGACAGCGCCTCCAGCACGAAGTCGCGATCTGAGACCGCGTCGAGCGAGTTCGCCATCGGACGCTCGAAGCCGAGCGTCTTCGCCGTCATGGCGCGGTCGACCGGGAAGGCGGTGCCGGCGAGCGCGGCGGCGCCGAGCGGCGACTGGTTCGCGCGCTTGCGCGCATCGGCGAACCGGCCGCGGTCGCGTGCCGCCATTTCCACATAGGCCAGGAGATGGTGGCCGAAGGTCACGGGCTGCGCGGTTTGCAGATGGGTAAAGCCCGGCATCACGGTCGTCGCATGCTCGAGCGCCTTCTCCGCCAGCGCGCGCTGGTAGTCCGCCAGTGCCGCGTCGGCCGTGTCGATCGTCGCCCGAACCCACAGCCGGAAATCGGTCGCGATCTGGTCGTTGCGCGAGCGCGCGGTGTGCAGCCGCCCCGCCGCCGGCCCGATCAGCTCGGCCAGCCGGCTCTCCACGTTCATGTGGATGTCCTCGAGCCCCCGCTTGAACTTGAACTTCCCGCTCTCGATCTCTGACAGGATCGTGTCTAGACCTTGAGCGATTGCGCGGGCATCGTCGGCCGCAATGATGCCTTGTTTGGCCAGCATCGCGGCATGGGCCTTGCTCGCGGCGATGTCCTGGCGGAAGAGGTGCTGGTCGAAATCGATGGAGACATTGATGTCCTCCATCACCCCATCCGGGCTGGTGCGGAAGCGCCCGCCCCACATCTTGTTGCTCATGGCACGACCAAGGTTTCGCCTGATATGACCGGACCCGTGGAAGCAGCGCGAACCCACGCCAAGAAGCGGCTTGCCATGGTCGTGGCCGGCGGCATCGCCGGCCTCGCCGTCGGGCTGGCGGCGGTATACGGGATCGGACGGTTCCAACGCAATGCGGGTGATCCGGCCTGCGCTCCGGCGGTCGACCTGGCCCGGCGGCTGGCACCGCTGGCACACGGGGAGGTCGCCGCGTTCGTCGTCGCCGAGCGGCCGCTGCGCCTGCCCGATCTCGGCTTTCGCGATGCCGCCGGCGCCGAGAAACATCTCGCCGATTGGCGCGGACGGACGGTTCTGCTCAACCTGTGGGCCACCTGGTGCGTGCCTTGCCGCAAAGAGATGCCGGCGCTCGACGCGCTCGAAGGCAAGCTCGGCGGCCCTGCATTCGAGGTGGTTGCGATCAACATCGACACCCGCGCTACCGAGAAGCCACGCGCCTGGCTCAAGGACGTCGGCATCGGCCGGCTCGGCTACTACGCCGACCCCGACGCCAAGGTCTTTCAGGATCTGAAGGTCGTGGGGCGCGCGGCCGGGATGCCGACGACGATCCTGGTCGATCCGGCCGGCTGCGAGATCGGCGCCATGGCGGGCCCTGCCGAATGGTCGGGCGAGGATGCGGTCAAGCTCATTTCCGCCGCGCTCGGCCGGTCGTCCTGATCCGAGTGGGAAGACCTCGCAATGCTGCCGCCGCAATCAAGGCCTAGGGCATCACGGTAAATTTGGCGCATAACCCACGTTTGGAGCACGGCGATGACCTGGCCGACCATCGCATCCACATCGATGCGTCTCATTGTGGGGCTACTCGTGCTTTTGCCCTCGCCTGCTCCGGCGGAGCGGGCCACCACGCCGCGGGTGATCAAGTGCGAAGGACCGTTCGGCCGCGATGCCAGCCATGCCGATCTGGTCAAGGCCTTTGGCAGCGGCAACGTCGTCTACCAGGACGTCGACGGCGCGGAAGGCGAGAAGATCAAGGCCAGCGTGCTCTATCCGAACGACCCGAAGGCCAAGCTCGAAATCATCTGGGGTGACGAGCAGGCTCGCCGCCAGCCGACGATCCGAGCGAAGGATCAATCGACCTGGACCACCGCCAACGGCATCCGCATCGGCATGGCCATCGCCGAGGTCGAAAAGATGAACGGCAAGCCGTTCACGCTGTCGGGCTTCGACTGGGACTACGGCGGCCGCGTGAAGGACTGGCAAGGCGGCCAGCTGGCCAAGCCGCTGCCGGGCGGCTGCGTCATCGGCGTCGAGTTCGTCCATCCGGAGGACGCACCGGATGCCAACCTGAGCAAGGTTTCCGGCGACGGCGATTTCCTCTCCGACAACGCCGATATGCGCGCGGTCGAACCCTATGTCGCGGTGATCACGATTTCCTATCCGCAGCGCTGAGCGGCGCGGAAAGCCGGAAGATCAAACGCTGATGTCGAGATTGCCGCCGACGCCAGCGGCGACGTTGGCCAGCCGATTGAGATTCTGCGCCGAGGCATCCAGCATCGCGGCCACGGCCTGCTCGGCATTGGCGTTCATGCGCAGCATTTCCGCCGCGACGGCGGACTGGACGCTGCCGGCCTGGGCGCCGACGAAGGCTGCTGCGAGTGCGGTGGTATCCATGGCAGGACGATAGCGAGCGCAGGTTAACGGATACTGATGCGAAAGCTGCTCGCACCCTCCCGCGATCGGCGGCTTTCAGGGAAAACGGGTGGCGACGCAGCCCAAACGATGATTAGGGGCGGATTCCCTCGACTGCGCCGAGCTCCATATGCCTGAAAAATTAACCATGTCGGCGGCCGACTGGCTCCTGCTGGTCTGTCTGTCCGTGCTATGGGGCGGCTCGTTCTTCTTCGCGAAAGTCGCGGTCGAGGAGTTGCCGCCGCTCACGCTCGCATTCGGACGCGTCGCCATCGCGGCGGCGATTCTGGCCGTTCTGATGCGGGCACGCGGCGACAGCTTTGCACCTTTCGCCAGCGCCTGGCCGGCCTTCCTGGTCCTGGGTCTGCTGAACTGCGCGATTCCTTTCAGCCTCCTGTTCTGGGCGCAGACCCACATTTCGAGCAGCCTCGCTTCCATCCTCAACGCCACCACCCCGATCTTCACCGTGCTTGTTGCCGAGGTTGCGACCGCGGATGAAAAGCTCACCGCCGGCAAGCTCGTCGGTGTGATCGCCGGATTTCTCGGGGTCGCTGTCATGCTGGGGCATGACGCGCTCGCGGGCATCGGCGCGGACGTTTGGGCGCAGCTCGCCTGCCTCGCTGCCGCCGTTTGCTATGCGTTGGCCGGAGTTCATGGGCGGCGCCTCGCGGCCCTGCCGGCCGGCACCGTCGCGACGGGCCAGCTGATCGCCGCCGCCGTCGTGCTGGCGCCGCTGGCGGCGCTCGTCGACCGGCCCTGGACATCAGTGCGACCATCGGCGACTCCGCTCGCCGCACTGCTGGCGCTGGCGGCGCTCTCGACCGCGCTCGGCTACGTGATCTATTTCCGCGTGCTCGCGCGTGCCGGCGCGGTCAATCTGCTGCTGGTGACATTCCTCATCCCGGTGAGCGCCATTCTGCTCGGCACGATCGTCCTGGGCGAGCGGCTTGCGCCACACCATTTCGCTGGAATGGCGATCATCGCTTTCGGCCTTGC
>Ga0066905_100000705_pt1 | contig 10066 bp, 9 predicted proteins | sample PanSoiMetaPlot36_FD_67483 | JGI IMG/M metagenome (GOLD analysis project Ga0066905, IMG submission 67483) | Tropical forest soil microbial communities from Panama analyzed to predict greenhouse gas emissions - Panama Soil Plot 36 (version 2) | ecosystem: Environmental > Terrestrial > Soil >... | reverse complement strand
GCCTTCTACATCGCCTGGGACAAGATCGCGCGCGAGCGCGAGACGTTCCTTGCCTGGATGAAGGCGAACGTGCTGGAGCAGGGCCCGGAGGTGTTTGCCCAGCACGTGCAGCGCGCAAGGGCTGCCTAGGGGGCCGCATAGACCATGGCCGACTACAAATCGAACGAGATGATGACGATCGCGGCGGCACGCGCGCTGCGCAACAGCGACGTCTGCTTCGTGGGCATCGGCATGCCGTCGGCGGCCTCGAACCTCGCGCGCCTGACGCATGCGCCGGACATTACCCTGATCTACGAGTCCGGCACGATCGCCACCAAGCCGGACGTGCTGCCGCTTTCGATCGGCGACGGCGAATTGTGCGAGACCGCGCTCACCACCACGACTGTGGTGGAGATGTTCCGCTATTGGCTGCAGGGCGGGCGCATGACGGTTGGCTTTCTCGGTGGCGCGCAGGTCGACCGGTTCGCCAACCTCAACACCACGGTGGTCGGCGACTATGACAAGCCCAAGGTGCGGCTCCCGGGCGGCGGCGGCGCGCCCGAGATCGCGAGCGCCTGCGGTGAGATCTTCATCATCATGAATCAGTCGCGGCGCGCCTTTGCGGCGAAGCTCGATTTCGTCACCTCCATGGGCCACGGCGAAGGCGGCGACCATCGCGCCCGCCTTGGGCTCAAGACCAAGGGGCCGACCAAGCTGATCACCGACCTCTGTGTGTTCGAGCCTGATCCGGCGACGAAGGAAATGACGGTGACCTCGATCCATCCGGGTGTCGCGCAGGAGGAGATCAAGGCGCAGACTGGCTGGCCAGTGCGCTTCGCGGCGATGCTGACGGAGACGCCGAAGCCGACCGCGAACGAGCTATCCGTGCTGCGCGACTTGCATGCACGCACCGCCCGGGCGCACGGTACGGCGTGAGGACAACGACATGAATTGGGCACAGCGCTTGTTGCTGTCGTCCCCGCGAAAGCGGGGACCCAGTAAACACCGAGCGAGCAGGTGTGCTCCGACGTTACAAGAATCGTCCTGGGATACTGGGTCCCCGCTTTCGCGGGGACGACGCTGAGGATTTGGAACGGATAGAGCCATGCCCGAAGCCTTCATCTGCGATGGAATGCGCACGCCGATCGGCCGCTATGGCGGCGCGCTCGCCAAGGTGCGCACCGACGATCTCGCGACCGTGCCGATCAAGGCCCTGATGGCGCGCCATCCCAAAACCGACTGGTCGCGGCTCGATGAGGTCTATCTCGGCTGCGCCAACCAGGCCGGCGAGGACAACCGCAATGTCGCCCGCATGGCGCTTCTCCTCGCCGGGCTGCCGGATACGATTCCGGGCGTCACCGTCAATCGCCTCTGCGCCTCCGGCCTCAATGCGGTTGGCGCCGCTGCGCAGGCGATCCGCGCGGGCGAGATCGACTTCGCGATCGCGGGCGGCGTCGAGTCGATGACACGGGCGCCGTTCGTGATGGGCAAGGCAGGCGAGGCGTTCTCGCGCGCGGCCGAGATACACGACACCACCATTGGCTGGCGTTTCGTGAACCCGCGCATGAAACAGCAATACGGCGTCGACCAAATGGCGGAGACCGCCGAGAACGTCGCCGAGGAGATGCAGGTCGCACGGGCGGACCAGGACGCGTTCGCGCTGCGCTCGCAGGAGCGCGCCGGCAAGGCGATTGCGGCAGGGTTCTTCGAGGCCGAGATTGCGCCGGTCGAGGTGCCGGGCGGGCGCGCCGGCCCGGTCGTGGTGGCGAAGGACGAGCACCCGCGCCCCGACACCACGCTCGACGGGCTCGCCAAGCTCAAGCCGTTCGCGCGCAGCCCCGGCACCGTGACCGCCGGCAATGCATCGGGCGTCAACGACGGCGCCGCCGCGCTCATCATCGCGTCGGAGCAGGCCGCCAAGGAACATGGCCTCACGCCCTATGCCCGTATCCTCGGCATGGCGGCAGCCGGCGTGCCGCCGCGGGTCATGGGCATCGGCCCGGTGCCTTCGACCAGGAAGCTGATGGAGCGGCTCGGCCTCAAGATCGGCGACTTCGACTGGATCGAGCTGAATGAAGCATTCGCCGCGCAGGCGCTCGCCTGCCTGCGCCAGCTCGGTCTGCCGGATGACGCCGCGCATGTGAATCCAAATGGCGGCGCGATTGCGCTCGGCCATCCGCTCGGCATGTCGGGCGCGCGGCTTGTGATTACGGCGACGCATCAGACCGTATTGACCGGCGCCAAGCGCGCGCTCGCCACCATGTGCGTCGGCGTTGGGCAGGGCGTGTCGCTGGCGATCGAGCGGGTCTAATGGATCGAAGCCTCAATCGGCCTCATGCTGAGGAGCATCGCAACTCTTGCTGCGATGCGTCTCGAAGCACGAGGCCGCCCCCATCCTTCGAGACGGGTGCACGCAAGTGCGTGCACCCTCCTCAGGATGAGGGCGGAGAGAGTCAGGAGAACATCTCGTGCCGATGAGCGCTGGCTACATTCCGTTCCATCCCAATCCGTCGAAGCCGAAGTACAAGCCGCCGGCGGGCGCGGTCGATGCGCATTGCCACGTGTTCGGACCGGAAGCGACGTTTCCCTATGCGCCGGAGCGCAAATACACGCCCGGCGACGCGCCGAAGGAGAAGCTGTACGCGCTGCGCGACTTTCTCGGCTTTGACAAGAACGTCATCGTGCAGGCCTCCTGCCACAGCAAGGACAACCGCGCGATGGTCGACGCGCTCGACTCCTCGAACGGCAAGGCCAAGGGCGTGGCGTTCGTCGGCGAGGAGGTCACCGACGACGAATTGAAATGGATGGACAAGGCGGGCGTGAAAGGCGTGCGCTTCAATTTCGTGAAACGGCTCGTCGACTTCACGCCGCGCGCGGTGCTGGAGCGGATCGCCAGGCGCATCGCGCCGCTCGGCTGGCACATCGTCGTTTATTTCGAGATGCCTGATCTGCCCGAGCTTGAATCGTTCTTTACCGCGCTCCCCACCACCGTGGTGGTCGACCACATGGGCACGCCCGACGTGAAGAAGGGCGTCGAGCACCCCGAGAACCAGCGCTTCCACCGGCTGATGGAGAGCCACAAGAACTTCTGGGTGAAAGTGACCTGCCCGGAGCGGATGTCGGTCGCCGGACCGCCCTATGACGACGTGGTGCCGTTCGGGCGCTCGCTGGTCGAGAAATTTCCCGACCGGGTGATCTGGGGCACCGACTGGCCGCACCCGAACATGAAGAAGGAGGCCCCGGACGACGGCGTCCTGGTCGACCATATCCCGAAGGTCGCGCCCACCGCGGCTCTCCAGCAGAAGCTGCTGATCGACAATCCAATGCGGCTTTATTGGAGTTAGAATGATTCCGGTGTCGTCCCCGCGAAAGCGAGGACGAGAGCGGAGAGTGCGGCAAAGCCTTACGTTGCAGGCGCAGCGTGAGCTATATATGTCAGGCCCCACAGACCGTGGATGGAGAGAGCCGATGGCGCGCAAGGCGCAGGACTATGACGATATCCCCGGCACCTTCGTGTTCGACGCGGAGCGATCGCGGGAGGGCTACGGCATCAACATGTTCTGCATGTCGCTGATGAAGGACGCGAACCGCAAGGCCTTCAAGGCGAACGAGGCGGAATACCTGAAGAAGTTCCCGCTCACGCGTGAGCAAGCGGACGCCATCCTCAAGCGCGACTACAACCGTATGCTCGAGCTCGGTGGCAACATCTACTTCACCGCCAAGCTCGGCGCGACCGACGGCCATTCGTTCCGCCATCTCGCCGCAGTCATGACCGGGTCGACGCAAGAGGACTACGCCAAGATGATGCTCGACGGCGGTCGCTCGGTCGAAGGCAATCGCAGCAAGTCGGGACGCGCGGCGCGCAGCACGCTTGTCGCCGGTGCGAAGGCAACCAAATCGAAGGCATCCAGCAAGGCGAGGTCGAAACGTGGCTAGGATCGTCGCAGGGGTAGCGTCATCGCACGTGCCGGCCATCGGCGCTGCGATCGACAACAAGCAGACCGAGGAGCCGTACTGGAAGCGGGTGTTCTCGGGCTTCGAGAAATCGAAGGAATGGATGAAGGAGACCAAGCCCGACGTTGCGATCGTCGTGTACAACGATCACGCCTCGGCGTTCTCGGTCGAGATCGTGCCGACCTTCGCGCTCGGCTGTGCGGCCGAATTCCCGCCCGCCGACGAAGGCTGGGGCCCGCGGCCGGTGCCGACGGTGATGGGGCATCCGGAGCTTGCCTCGCATATCGCGCAATCGGTGATCCTCGACGAGTTCGATCTCACCATCTGCAACAAGATGGAGGTCGACCACGGGCTGACGGTGCCGATGAACCTCCTGTTCGGGTCGCCCAAGGAATGGCCGTGCCCGGTGATTCCGCTCGCGGTCAACGTGGTGCTCTATCCGCCGCCGACCGGGCACCGCTGCTACATGCTGGGCAAGGCGATCCGCAAGGCGGTCGAGTCCTATCGCGAGGATCTCAAGGTCGTGATCTTCGGCACCGGCGGCATGTCGCACCAGATCTCCGGCCCGCGCGCTGGCCTGATCAACAGCAAGTTCGACAAGGCCTTCCTCGACAACCTCACCAGGGATCCCAAAAAGCTCACACGCATCCCGCATCTCGAATTCATGCGCGAAGCTGGCGCCGAGGGCATCGAGATGGTGATGTGGCTGATCATGCGCGGTGCGCTCGACGACAAGGTGGACGAGGTCTACCGCTTCTACACGGTGCCGGCGTCGAACACCGCGGTCGGGCACATCATCCTGGCGAATCGCAAGCGTGCCGCCGGCAAGCGGCCCGCTGGCAAGATCGCCAGGATCAAGCGCGCAGCCGCGCGCAGCAAGGCAGACATCCGGAGAGGTTGAGTGATGAAGATTTGTGTTGCCGGTCAGGGCGCCTTCGGTCAGAAGCACCTTGACGCCCTGAAGCGTATCCCGGAGGTGGAGATCACCTCGCTCGTCGGCGGCAATCAGGACGCCACCGCTCAGGTTGCCAAGAAATACGGCGTCCCGCACTACACCGGCGATCTCTCGGAAGGCATCAAGCGCGCCGACGCCGTGATCCTGACCACGCCCACCAAGATGCACTTCCGCCAGGGCGAGCAGGTGATGCGGGCCGGCAAGCATGTGCTGGTCGAGATTCCGATCACCGACAGCGTCGAGGATGCCGAAGCGCTGGCGAAGATTGCGAAGGAAACCGGCGTCACCGCCATGGGCGGGCACGTGCGCCGCTTCAATCCGAGCCACCAATGGGTTCACAAGCGGATCGAGAAGGGTGAGCTCAAGGTCCAGCAGATGGACGTGCAGACCTATTTCTTCCGGCGCAAGAACATCAACGCGTCCGGCAATCCGCGCAGCTGGACCGATCATCTGCTCTGGCACCACGCCGCTCACACCATCGATCTCTTCCAGTACCAGTGCGGCGAGACCATCTCGGATTGCTACGCGGTGCAGGGCCCGATCCACCCGCAGCTCAACATCGCGATGGACATGGGCATCGTCGCCAAGGTGCCGTCCGGCGCGATCCTGACGCTCTCGCTGTCGTTCAACAACGACGGTCCGCTCGGCTCCTTCTTCCGCTACATCTGCGACACCGGCACCTACAAGGCGTTCTACGACGACCTCTCCGACGGCAAGGACAACAAGATCGACGTCTCCAAGGTCGACGTGTCGATGGACGGCATCGAGCTCGAGGATCGCGAGTTCATCGCCGCGATCAAAGGCAAGCGCGAGCCGAACGGAAGCCTGCAGCAGTTGCTGCCCTGCATGCGTGTGCTCGGCAAGCTCGAGAAGATCATCGATCCGCAGCGCAAGGCGCACGCGTAGCTTCTTCACCGTTTCTCCGTCATCCTGAGGTGCCCGGCCGAAGGCCGGGCCTCGAAGGATGCACGGCCCGGGCCGCACCCTTCGAGGCTCGCTTCGCTCGCGCCTCAGGGTGACGGGTCGAGCGATTGGGCCGCGGCCCATCGGCAGTGCGAGCGGTTGCTTGCCGCTTTCCTCCCGTCGCGTTCCGCGCTACGCAAAGGCGGAACACGAACGCCGGGAGCGTTGCTATGAGTGCCAGAACCAAGCCCCCCTTCCGCGCCGATCATGTCGGCTCGATCCTGCGCTCGGCCGCGATCCAGAGCGCGCGCGCCAAGGCCGCGAAGGGCGAGATCACGGCCGCCGAGCTCAAGGCGGTCGAGGATCGCGAGATCGAGACCATCGTCAAGAAGCAGGAGGAGATCGGGTTGCAACTCGCGACCGACGGCGAGTATCGCCGCTCCTGGTGGCACCTCGACTTCTACTGGGGGCTTACCGGCTGCGAGAAGATCACGCTGCCACACGGCATCCAGTTTCGCGGTGTGGAGACGCGGCCCGAGGGATACCGCATTACCGGCAAGCTCGACTTCCCGTCCGACCATCCGATGCTCGAGCACTTCCGGTTTCTCAAGGCGCACACCAAGGTAACGCCGAAGATGTGCATCCCGGCGCCGCCGGTGATGCACTTCCGGCTGCCCAAGGACGGCATTCCGAAATCCGTCTATGCAAATATGGACTCTTTCTTCGCCGACCTCGGGCAGACCTATGCCAAGGCGGTCAAGGCGTTCTATGACGCCGGCTGCCGCTACCTGCAGTTCGACGACACGGTGTGGGCGTATCTCTGCTCGCCCTCGGAGATGCAGGCGGCGCGCGAGCGCATGCCGATGGCCGACAATCTGCCGCAGATCTATCAGGACGTGATCAACACCGCGCTTGCCGCCAAGCCCGCCGACATGACCATCACCACCCATGTGTGCCGTGGCAATTTCCGCTCGACCTGGGTGTCGGAAGGCGGCTACGAGCCGGTGGCCGAGCGCCTCCTCGGGGCGGTGAACTACGACGGCTATTTCCTCGAATACGATACCGACCGTGCCGGTGGCTTCGAGCCGATGCGGTTCCTGCCCAAGGGCAACAAGGTGGTCGTGCTCGGGCTGATCACGTCCAAGAGCGGCACGCTGGAGAAGAAGGACGACGTCAAGCGTCGCATCGAGGAGGCCAGCAAGTTCGCGCCGCTAGAGCAATATTGTCTCTCGCCGCAATGCGGCTTCGCCTCGACCGAGGAAGGCAACGTGCTCGCCGAGAACGAGCAATGGGCGAAATTCCGGATGATCGTGGAACTCTCCAAGGAAGTCTGGGGCTGATGCTCTTTCCTACGACGCTGGTCGGCTCCTATCCGCAGCCCGACTGGCTGATCGACCGGGCAAGCCTCGCGAAGCAGATGCCGCCGCGGGTGCGCGCACGTGACCTGTGGCGCGTTGTGCCCGAGCAGCTCGAATCCGCGCAAGACGACGCGACGCTGATCGCGATCCGCGACCAGGAGCGCGCCGGTCTTGACATCATCACCGACGGCGAGCAGCGCCGTGAGAGCTATTCCAACCGCTTCGCCACCGCGCTCGACGGCGTCGACATTGAAAACCCCGGCAAGACCCCGAACCGTACCGGCGGTTTCGCCATCGTGCCGCGCGTCGTCGGACCGATCCGGCGCAAGCATCCGGTCGAGGTGCGCGACGCGCAGTTCCTGCGCGCCAACACCGACCGCACGATCAAGATGACGGTGCCGGGCCCCTTCACCATGGCGCAGCAGTGCGAGGATCAACACTACCGCGACGAGGAGGCGCTGGCGCTCGACTATGCGGCTGCGCTCAACGCCGAGATCAAGGATCTGTTCGCGGCTGGCGCCGACGTGGTGCAGCTCGACGATCCCTGGATGCAGGCTCGCCCCGACAAGGCGAAGCGCTACGGCCTCAAGGCGATCGAGCGCGCGCTCGACGGCGTCACCGGCACGACCGCCATTCACCTCTGCTTTGGCTATGCCCAGATGGTGAAGCAGAAGCCGTCCGGCTACTCGTTCTTGCCTGAGCTTGAGCAATCGTCCGCACAGCAAATTTCGATCGAAGCAGCGCAACCGAAGCTCGATCTGGCGGTGCTCAAGGAGCTGCCATCGAAGACGATCATTCTGGGCGTGATCGACCTCTCCGACCAGACCGTCGAGAGCGCGCAGACCGTCGCGGCGCGCATCCGCGCGGCGCTCGCTTTCGTTCCGCCTGAGCGCATTGTGGTCGCGCCTGACTGCGGCATGAAATATCTGCCCCGCGCCGTCGCCTATGGAAAGATGCGCGCGATGGCGGAGGGCGCCGCGATCGTGCGGCGGGAATTGGCTTCATCGTAGGAGTAAGACGACCCCATGACGCAACGGACCAAGCCGCCCTTTCGCGCCGATCACGTCGGCAGCCTGTTGCGCTCGACCGCGCTCAAGGAGGCGCGGGCAAAGCGCGAGCAGGGCGAGATCACGCCTGAGCAGTTGAAGGCGATCGAGGATCGCGAGATCGAGGCGCTGATCAGGAAGCAGGAGGCTGCGGGGCTCAAGTCGATCACCGACGGCGAGTACCGCCGCGCCTCCTGGCAAACGGACTTCCTGGTCGCGCTCGACGGCGTCGAATCCTACCACGGGGAACGCAAGTTCAAGTTCCAGGGGGCGCAGCCCCGGCCGATCCTGTTGCGCATCAACAAGAAGCTTGGCGGCTACGTGCCACACCCGATGATCGAGCACTTCAAGTTCGTCAAGTCGCACACCAAGGCGACACCGAAGATGACAATCCCCTCGCCCTCGACGCTGCACTTCCGCTATGGGCGCGAGGCGGTGCCGGAATCGATCTATCCATCGATGGATGACTTCTACCGCGATCTCGGCACGACGTTTCGCAAGGCAGTGCGTGGCTTCGCCGACGCCGGCTGTCGCTATCTGCAGCTCGACGAGGTCAACCTCACCTACCTTTGTGATCCGGAGCTGCGCAAGCAGGTGACCGCGCGCGGCGACGATCCCGACAAGCTGCCGATGGTCTATGCCGACATGATCAATGCCGCGATGTCGGACATCCCGGACGACATGACGATCTCGATGCATCTGTGCCGCGGCAACTTCCGCTCGACCTTCGTGGCCTCGGGCGGCTACGAGCCGGTGGCGGAGATCCTGTTCAACACCATCAAGGTGCACGGCTATTTCATGGAGTACGACAGCGCGCGCGCCGGCGGCTTCGAGCCGTTGCGGTTCGTGCCTAAGGGCAAGACCGTCGTGCTCGGCCTCGTCACCACCAAGACCGGGGAGCTCGAGAGCCGCGACGAGCTCAAGCGGCGGATCGAGGAGGCGGCGAAATACGTCGATATCGATCAGCTCGCGCTCTCTCCGCAATGCGGCTTTGCCTCGACCGAGGAGGGCAATCTGCTCGCCGAGAAGGAGCAGTGGGCGAAGCTGCGCATGATCGTGGAGCTCGCCGAGGAGGTGTGGGGCTGAAGTGGAGTGAGCAGCGAGTAGTGAATAGAAAGTTGAGCCGTCTTTCGTTACTACTACTACTCACTCTTCGCTACTCACTACTCACTGAGGGAGGTCTCAATGAGACGAATTGTCATCGCAGCTGTCGCCGCCGCCAGCCTTGGCAGCAGCGCGCAGGCCCAGGAGGTCAAGGTGGGCGTCAACCTGCCCTATACCGGTATCGGGGCGGAGATTGCGCAGCAGATGGATCGCGGCCTCGAGCTCTACCTCAAGCTCAACGCCGACAAGGTCAGGCCCTACACCATCAAGCTGATCAAGCGCGACGTGAAGAACCCGGGCGGCGCCGACGCGAGGGTCGCGGTCCAGGAGCTGCTCACGCAGGACAACGTCGACATCGTGACGGGCTGGCTCTACTCGCCCAACGCGATTGCGACTGCGCCGGTCGTGACCGCCGGCAAGAAGCTTGCCGTCATCATGAACGCCGGGACGGCGCACATCCCCAATCTGTCGCCCTACTATGTGCGGGTGTCGTTCAGCATGTGGCACGCTGGCCATGCTCTGGGTGAGGCGGCCGCAAAGGTCCTCAACGCCAAGACGGCGGCCATCGGCTACAGCGATTTCCCGCCCGGCAAGGACAGCCGCGATGCCTTCAAGCGCGGCTTCGAGGCAAATGGCGGCAGAGTGATCGACGACATCCCGATGGGGAGTGGCGCCGCGGTGCCGGACTTCACGCCGTTCTTCCAGCGCGTGAAGGACAAGAAGCCGGATGTGTTCTTCGTGTTCATACCGTCCGGCGACCATGCCGC
>Ga0066905_100000704_pt1 | contig 10077 bp, 11 predicted proteins | sample PanSoiMetaPlot36_FD_67483 | JGI IMG/M metagenome (GOLD analysis project Ga0066905, IMG submission 67483) | Tropical forest soil microbial communities from Panama analyzed to predict greenhouse gas emissions - Panama Soil Plot 36 (version 2) | ecosystem: Environmental > Terrestrial > Soil >... | reverse complement strand
GCGGCCGAGCACTCCAGCCGAACGGCGACTCACACCGCCTATGCTCCCCCCGCTGCGGTTTCACCGGTCACCTGAGCGTCCGCCTGTTGCCGGGTGCTGCTGCACGACTCCGTGCCCTGCTGCACGGCTCCGCGCCCCGCTGCACGGCTCCGCGCCCTGCTGCACGACTCCGCGCCCTGCTGCACGACTCCGCGCCCTGCAGCACGACTCCGCGCCCTGCAGCACGACTCCGCGCCCCGCAGCACGACTCCGCGCCCTGGGAGCATCGCGAAGATGGACATTTCGGACCGGATGTGATGCACCGCGGAGCGAAGTACGTCCGTCCGGGCGGTTCCAGATTTCCTGGCGCAAGTGCCCGTCCGCAGGCGGTTACCTCCTTCTGTGTTGCATGAGATTTGGAGCTTCTGCATACTCATACACCTGGAGGTGCGTCCGTGGGCATGCGAGCGGCCGTCGCTGGAGCGACGGGGTACGCAGGTGGTGAGGTGCTGCGCTTGCTCACCGCGCATCCGGAGTTCGAGATAGGCCCGGTAACCGCCCGGAGCAGCGCGGGTGACCGGCTCGGCGCGCTGCAACCACACCTGCCGAGCCTTGCCGATCGGGTGGTGGAGCCGACAAGTCCGCGGACGCTCGCCGGCGCCGACATCGTCTTCCTCGCGCTGCCACATGGTGCGTCAGCGCCGCTGGCCGCTCAGCTTCCCGCCGACCTGCCCATCGTCGACCTCGGTTCCGACCACCGGCTCACCGATCCGGCCGCCTACGCCGCCTACTACGGCGGCGACCATCCTGGCGCCTGGACCTACGGCTTGCCCGAGCTGCCTGGGCAGCGGGCCCAGCTTGCGGCCGCGACCCGGGTCGCCGGGACGGGCTGTCACGCGGCGGCAGCGATTCTGGCCCTCACGCCTCTGGTTGCCGCTGACCTGATCGACCGCGACGACGTCGTCATCACCTCGGTGACCGGAACCTCGGGTGCCGGCAGGAAGCCCGAGCCGCAACTGCTCGGGGCGGAGGTGATCGGTGACCTCAGCGCTTACAGCGTCGGCGCCCACCGGCACGTCCCTGAGATCATCCAGGCTACCGGCGTCCGGTCGGTGAGCTTCACCCCCGTTCTCGCGCCGCTGCCACGGGGAATCCTGCTGACCGCGACCGCAAAGGCTGCCGTGCCGGCGCTGACCGCGAAGGCAGTGCGCGAGGTGCTCGCCCGCGCGTACGCGGCCGAACCTTTCGCGTACGTGCTGCCGGAGGGGCGCTGGCCGCATACCAAGTCGACCTTCGGGACCAACGCCTGCCACCTGCAGGCCACCGTCGATGCAGGCTCGGGCCGAGTCATCGTCTGCACCGCGATCGACAACCTCGGCAAGGGAACGGCGGGGCAGGCCATCCAGTGTGCGAACCTCATGCTCGGCCTGGACGAGACCGCGGGTCTGACTGCGAGCGGGGTCGCGCCATGAACGAGGGCGGTGGGCTGGGCGATGAACGGGCCTGACCGCGAGCGGAGTCGCGCTATGAACGATGCCAGTGAGGCCGGCCGATGAATGTGATTGCGGCCAAGAGACGTCGGGCGGTGTCTCTCGTGGAGATCTTCACCCACGCTCGCGTCCGCACCGTGGTGGCTGCGGCATGACCGCTCAAGGACGGCTGGCCGCCTGGCCGACCCGCTACGAGATGTCGGTCATGGGAACCTATGGCCTGCCGAAGCGGCTGCTCGTTCGCGGCGAAGGCTGCTACCTCTGGGACGAGGACGGGCGCCGATATCTCGATCTGCTGGCCGGTATCGCGGTCAACTCGCTCGGCCACGCTCATCCCAACCTGGTCGGGGCCGTCACCGAGCAGATTGGCGTGCTGGGCCACACGTCGAACTTCTTCGCGACCGGGCCACAGGTCGCGCTCGCGGAACGGCTGCTCACCCTCGCTGGCGTCGGCGCAATCGGCCGGGTCTTCTTCTGCAATTCAGGGGCGGAGGCCATCGAGGCAGCGTTCAAGATCTCCCGCAAGACGGGCAAGCGGAAGCTGCTGGCCGCCCGCGGCAGCTTCCACGGCCGAACCATGGGTGCCCTCGCGCTCACCGGTCAGCCTGCCAAGCAGGCGCCGTTCAAACCTCTCCCTGCCGAGGTTGTCTTCGTCGAGTACGGCGATCAGGCTGCGCTATCCGCCGAGATCGACGAAGACACCGCAGCCGTTTTCCTCGAGCCCGTTCAGGGCGAGGGGGGTGTGGTGCCGCCACCGCCGGGATACCTCGCGGCCGCGCGCGAGATCACAGCCGCTCGCGATGCGCTGCTTGTTGTGGACGAGATCCAGACCGGCGTCGGCCGTACCGGCCGCTGGTTCGCGTACCAGAGAGAAGGCATCACCCCCGATGTCGTCACGGTCGCCAAGGGCCTGGCTGGGGGACTCCCGATCGGCGCATGCATAGGCATTGGCACCGCGGCGACCCTTCTGGCGAAGGGTGAGCACGGCAGCACGTTCGGCGGGAACCCTCTCGCCTGTGCGGCCGCTTTGGCCGTTCTCGACACCATCGAGCGGGATGGGCTGGTGGACTCGGCCGCAAAGGTCGGCGAGCACCTCGCCGCGGCGATCGAGGCAGTAGCCCATCCGCTCGTCACCGGCGTCCGCGGCAGCGGTCTGCTCATCGGCATCACGCTTGCCCAGCCGGTTGCCGCCCGGGTTGCCGCCGCCGCGCTCGATGCCGGCTACATCGTGAATGATGTAACGCCTGACGTGATCCGGCTGGCTCCGCCGCTCATCCTGACGACGGCACAGGCCGATGACTTCGCCACGGCGCTGCCCGCAATCCTCGACGGTGTCGCGATCCCCGCCGCCTCAGACCGCAAGGCAACACACCCGCTCAGCTCGCCTCTGGAGCACCGATGAACGACCGCAAACGACCATTCGAGACCACTGCTGCGCCCAGCGTCATTCCGCAGACGAAGGCTGCGCGGCAGCGCCGCATCGTCGAACTGCTCACCAGGACCACGGTGCGGGCCCAAGCCGAGCTGGTTCGGCTGCTGGCATCCGACGGCATCGAGGTCACTCAAGCAACCCTGTCCAGGGATCTCGAGGACCTCGGCGCGGTGAAGATCCGCGACTCCTGGGGACAGTTGGTGTACGCCGTGCCTGCCGAGGGAGGAGACCGGACGCCTCGGCTGGCTCCAGTACCGCGGGCTGGCCAGACCCGGTTGGCCAGGGCTGCGGGGGAACTGCTTGTCGCGGCGGAACCGTCAGCGAACCTCGTTGTGCTGCGTACCCCGCCGGGTGCGGCGCAGTTCCTCGCGTCCGTCATCGACCAGTCGGCGCTGTCGACCGTGCTCGGCACCATCGCGGGCGACGACACCGTCCTCGTAATCGCCCGGGACCCGGATGGCGGGCCGGCACTCGCCGCGCATCTGCTCTCTCTCGCGCAGTCCAACCGATGACCTGTCCGCACCCGCACCAAAGATCTCGCTGGCACATGCCAGCTGTGCCGGTGGCAACCCCCCGACGGTCGAGGCCGCAGCGACGCAGTCCGCACGATCCCGACAGGTAAGCAAGGAGCACCACGGTGAGCAAGCGCGTCGTTCTCGCCTATTCCGGTGGCCTCGACACATCCGTCGCCATCGGCTGGATCGCCGAAGCGACCGGCGGTGAGGTCGTCGCCGTAGCCGTCGATGTCGGGCAGGGAGGTGAGGACCTCGAGCTGGTGCGGCAGCGCGCACTCGCGTGCGGCGCGGTCGAGGCGGTTGTCGCCGACGCACGCGAGGAGTTCGCCGACGACTATTGCCTGCCGGCCCTACGTGCGGGCGCGCTCTACATGGACCGCTACCCGCTCGTGTCCGCGCTCTCGCGACCGCTCATCGTCAAGCACCTCGTGGCCGCGGCCAAGGCGTACGGCGCGGATATGGTCGCGCATGGGTGCACCGGCAAAGGCAACGACCAGGTGCGCTTCGAGGTAGGCGTCAGTGCGCTCGCGCCCGGGCTCAAGGTGCTCGCACCGGTCAGGGACGCGGGTATGTCCCGGCCCAAGGCGATCGCGTTCGCCGAAGAGAAGGGCCTGCCGATCGACCAGTCCAAGCGTTCGCCCTATTCGGTTGACCAGAACCTGTGGGGCCGGTCGATCGAGACCGGCTTCCTGGAGGATCCGTGGAACGCGCCGGTCGAGGACATCTTCGCCTACACGGCCGACGCTGGCATTCTGCGCGAGCCCGACCAGGTCGTGATCGCCTTCGATGCGGGTCGGCCGGTCGCTCTAGACGGCGAGCAGCTGACCATGCGCGAGGTCGTCGCGAGGCTGAACGAGCGCGCCGGCAGGCACGGTGTTGGACGCATCGACATGGTCGAAGACCGGCTGGTCGGCATCAAGAGCAGAGAGGTCTACGAGGCGCCCGCTGCGGTGACCCTGCTCACCGCCCGCAAGGAGCTGACGGCGCTGACGATCGACCGCGATCTCGCGCGGTTCGCCGGAACAGTGAGCCAACGATGGGCTGAGCTCGTCTATGACGGTCTGTGGTTCTCCCCGCTGCGCGAGGCGCTTGACGCCTTCATCGTCGAGACCAACGCCCACGTCACCGGCGAGGTCAGGGTCGTACTTCATGGTGGCCGCGCGGTTGTGACCGGTCGGCGCAGTGACGAGTCCCTCTACGATTACGGCCTCGCCACCTACGACTCGGGCGACACCTTTGACCAATCGCTGGCCCGGGGCTTCGTCGAGCTCTGGGGACTCCCTACCAAGATCGCGGCACGTCGAACGGTGCGAAACTCTGCGTGACGAGCCTGCCCCACCGGACCGGTGATCGGTCGGGCGAACCGGCTCGGACAGGTAAGGAGGCTCGGATGCGACTTTGGGGCGGGCGGTTCGAGAACGCGCCAGCCGAGGCACTCGCGCGCATCTCGCGTTCGGTTCACTTCGACTGGCGGCTGGCCCTGCACGACCTCACGGCCTCGCGCGCGCACGCGCGCGAATTGAACAGAGCGGGTCTGCTCACCAATGAGGAGCTCGCGGCCCTGCTGGACGGACTGGCGCAGTTGTGCGTGGAGGCGGAGTCTGGCGAGTTCGCGCCGATTGCGGCCGATGAGGACTGCCATACGGCGATCGAACGCGGACTGATCGAGCGAGTGGGTGCGGATCTCGGTGGCCGACTACGGGCGGGACGATCAAGGAACGACCAGGTAGCGACGCTCTTCCGGATGTACCTCCGCGATCATGCGCGGGAGACCGCCGTCGGCGTCAGCGACGTACAAGATGCTCTGATCGCGCAGGCGCGAGCGCATCAGCGGACCGCCATGCCGGGGCGTACGCATTTCCAGCATGCTCAGCCAATCCTGCTCGCGCACCACCTGCTCGCGCACGTCCACGCGCTGAGCCGCGATGTCCAACGGCTGCGCGACTGGGACCGGCGTTCTGCGGTGTCCCCTTATGGCTCTGGGGCGCTGGCCGGCTCGTCACTCGGGCTCGATCCCGACGAAGTAGCCGCCGACCTTGGCTTCGACTCAGCCGCCGACAATTCGATCGATGCAACGGCCTCCCGTGACTTTGCCGCTGAGCTGGCCTTCGTCCTCGCGATGATCGGCGTCGACGCATCTCGGCTGGCTGAGGAGGTCGTGATCTGGGCAAGCGTGGAGTTCGGCTACGTGACGCTGGACGATGCGTACGCCACTGGCTCCTCGATCATGCCGCAGAAGAAGAATCCGGACGTCGCCGAGCTCGCGAGGGGAAAGGCAGGTCGGCTCGTCGGCAATCTGACCGGGCTGCTGACCATGCTCAAGGGACTCCCGCTGGCCTATAACCGGGATCTCCAGGAGGACAAGGAGGCGCTGTTCGACTCGCTGGACACCCTCGCTTTGGTGCTGCCGGCCGTCGCAGAAATGGTGGCGACCCTGGAGTTCGACACCGAACGCATGGCCGCGCTGGCTCCCGCTGGCTTCTCGTTGGCGACCGACGTAGCAGAGTGGCTGGTATGCCAAGGTGTCGCGTTTCGCGACGCCCACGAGATCGCTGGTGCGGCTGTCCGGAGGTGCGAGGAGCTCGGGCTCGCTGATCTTGCCGGGTTGACCGATGAAGAGTTGGCGGCGCTGTCGCCGCATCTCACCCCCGGAGTCCGTGAGGTACTGACCGTCGAAGGGTCGATCGCCTCACGGGCCGCACACGGCGGGACAGCACCCGTGCAAGTGGCCGCTCAACTCGCCGCTCTTGAGCAGGAGGTCGCCGCGCAGCGCGGGTGGGCGAGCACTCATCCGCACGACCCGCGTTGGAGCGAACGATCCGCACAGCGCAGCCGCCACGACGGATGACGCGGCATGCCCGTGCCAGGGGACCTCGGGGTTGGCAAGTGGGGCGCAGAGCGTGGTCCCTCGCCACGGGTAACGCCGACCGCCAGAGCCCGCTGCACCGATGCTCTCGTTGCTGGATCGTCGGCGGACTATCTGAACGGATACGGGGCTGTCTAGCCTGCGGGCGGGCTAGATGGCCCCTCGTACATCGACAAAGGTGATCGTTTGAGGATGCCCAAACCGATGCGCGCACATGTCTGATTACGCCGCGGGCGGCGATCCGTTGGCTGGAAGGCACTCCTGAGCCGGCCGCCGCCGCGCGGCATACCGCCCCCTCCGCCGGTGGCGGAAGAGGCGAGTTCTGGCGCTCCCCTCAGGCCGATCCAACGGCGGGGGAGGATGGAGGGGTGACTGCAGAGAGTTCACCCGTCGAAATCATGCGTGAGCTGGCCGAGAATGACGAAGAGCTGGTGAAGGTACTGGCCCGCCGGGAGCGGCTGCTCAGGGCGTCGGCCGCCGACCCGTCCGGCCCAGTGCCGCTGGACGCTGGGGAGCTTGCAGCTCGGGCGAGGAATCTTGCCCTCGTCCACGGCCTCAATCCGAAGGTTGCCGAGCAGGTGTGGCAGGCGATGTTCGAAGGATTCGGGGGCATCTATCGCGGCGAGTTTGCGGGCTCATGATCCGCGGCTCGGGTCGTCCCTCCCGGCGGCGGACTCGCCGACGGCCCGTCCAGGAGCCCGTCTTTACCATCCCGGCAACCGAAACCGCCCCTGCTCAGACCGCCGCGGCCGTTTCTCAGACCGCCATGGCCACGGCTGGGGCCTCCGCGGCCGCCCTGGCTACCGAGGCGGAGGCCACGGCGGCCGCCCCGGCTTCCCACGCTGAGGCCACGACGGCTGCCCCTGCCGAGGCCGCCCCCGCTACCCAGGCTGAGGCTACGAAGCCCGCCCCCGCCGCGGCCACCACCGGCACCGACTACACGTGCTCCTGCGGCGGGGCGCGGTGACCCCCCTTGATGTGCTAGCCCTTGGCGGGGCTGGAGTCGCGGCCGGTGCGATCAACACAGTCGTCGGATCGGGGTCGCTCATTACCTTCCCGACCTTGCTTGCGCTTGGCTATGCGCCCGTGCTCGCGAACGTCACCAACACGGTCGGGATCTTCCCCGGCTCCGTAAGCGGCATCGTCGGCTATCGACATGAGCTGAGAGGTGGGGTGGGCCGGGCTGTGCGTTTCGGCGCGCTGTCCACAGTTGGGAGCATCGCGGGAGCTCTGCTCCTTCTCCAGCTCCCCGAGTCGGCGTTCGACGCGATCGTACCGGTCTTGATCCTGATCGCCTGCGTGCTCGTCGCCGTCCAGCCTCGCCTCAGCGGATGGTTGACCGCCCGACAGCGAAGGGGTCAGGACGGCGGGCCGCCGCTCTGGCTCGGCATTCTGCTCACCGGTGCCTACGGCGGCTATTTCGGCGCAGCGCAGGGCGTACTCCTGCTCGCGCTGCTCACGATCTTCATTGACGACGATTTGCAACGACTCAACGCCCTCAAGAATGTGCTCGCCGGGGTCGCCAACGGGGTGGCCGCAGTGGTGTTCATCTTGATCTCAGAGGTGGCTTGGGGAGCCGCCGCCTCGCTCGCCGTCGGGGCCATCATCGGTGGTCAGGTCGGAGCAACGGTCGGCCGCAGACTACCGCCGCCGATCTATCGGACGGCGATCGTGCTCGTCGGCGTTGTCGCCGCCAGCGTTTTGATCGTGACGTAGTTCGTCGGAGGATTGCCAAATGACACCAACCCGGGACCGGAGCGAGTGAGCGACGAGTCTTCTGTCCTCCCTCGCAAGGTCCTCGAGCGCTCGGCTCTCGAGGTCGCACCGCTCTTGCTCGGCTGCGTGGTCGTCCACGAGTCGCCCGAGGGCAGAGTGGCGATCAGGCTTACCGAGGTGGAGGCGTACGCCGGAGCGGGCGAAGACCCCGGCTCCCATGCACATCGCGGCGAAACCGCACGCAACGCGGTGATGTTCGGGCCGCCCGGGCACCTCTATGTCTACTTCACCTATGGCGTGCACTGGTGCGCGAACGTCGTCTGCCTGCCCCGCGGGAGGGCGTCGGCGATCCTCCTGCGCGGCGGCGAGGTTATCGAGGGGGAGCGGCTCGCCTGGGGCAGGCGACCGGCGGCGCGGTCATCTGCGGAGCTGGCCCGTGGACCGGCGCGGTTGGCGCAGGCCCTGGGGCTCACCGGTGCCGCAAACGGCCTGGATCTTTGTGACGGGCGCGGGCCGGTCTTTCTGTACGCGGGCGAGGCGGTCGACCGGTCGCTCGTCCGCACCGGGCCGCGAACCGGCGTCGGCGGCGATGGCGCGGCGAGGCCGTGGCGGTTCTGGCTGAACGGCGAACGAACCGTCAGCCCGTACCGCGCTCATATGCCCCAGCAACGAGCGCCGCGAGCCTCGGCGGCAGGAGCAGGCTGACCTCCTCTCCCCGCACGTGCCGCGCGGATTGCGCGCCCGGAACTGTGTCGCAGTGACCCTCCTCGATGGGGAAGAATCTTGCGGGTGACAGACATCCTCGACGACTTGCACTGGCGGGGCCTGATCGCACTGACCACCGACGAGCAGGCGCTCCGCACAGCGCTTGCGGCTGGCCCGGTGACCCTCTATGGCGGCTTCGATCCGACCGCGCCTAGCCTGCACATCGGGAATCTGGTCCTCATCCTGACTCTGCGGCGATTCCAGCTGGCCGGGCATCGCCCGCTTGGGCTTATCGGAGGCGCGACCGGCCTGATCGGCGACCCGAGCGGGAAGTCCACCGAGCGGGTGTTGAACGATCGTGACGTCGTTGCCGCCTGGGTCGACCGGGCACGGAGCCAGGTCGAGCCGTTCCTCGACTTTGATGGGCCGAACGCGGCGCGGATGGTGAACAACCTGGACTGGACGGCTCAGCTGTCCGCGATTGACTTCCTTCGTGACATCGGCAAGCACTTCCCGGTGAATCGCATGGTCAGCCGCGAGTCAGTCGCCGCTCGGCTTGACGCCGGCATCAGTTACACCGAATTCAGCTACCAGATTCTGCAGGCGATGGATTTTCTCGAGCTGCATCGCCGCTTCGGGTGCAGGCTTCAGGCGGGCGGCAGCGATCAATGGGGCAACCTCACCGCGGGGGTCGACCTCATCCGCCGAGTCACCGGTGAGCGCGTCCACGCCCTGGCGACGCCGCTGATCACGAAGGCGGATGGGACGAAGTATGGCAAGACCGAGGGCGATGCGGTGTGGCTCGACGCGGAGATGACCTCTCCTTACGCCTTCTACCAATTCTGGTTCAACCAGGCCGACGGCGACGTGATCCGATTGCTCAAGGTCTACAGCTTCCGCAGCCAGGACGAGATCGAGGAGCTGGAGAAGCAGACGGCGGAGCGGCCTGCGATACGGGACGCGCAGCGAGCGCTGGCCACCGAGCTGACCGCGCGCCTGCACGGCGACGGTGAGCTTGCTCGAGTCGAGGGAGCAAGCCGGGCGCTGTTCGGACAAGGCGACCTTCGCGAGCTGGACGAGCGTACGCTCGCGGCCGCGCTTGCCGAGGTGCCGTCGGCCGAGATGCCGCCCGCTGAGGGTGCGCTCCCGCCGGTCTCTGACCTCCTCGCTCTGACCGGCTTGGTACCGAGCAAGTCAGCGGGGCGGCGGACGGTGGCCGAGGGCGGCGCGTACGTCAACAACCGTAAGGTCACCGATCCCGAGGAGACCATCGGCGAGCCGGACCTGCTGTTTGGGCAGTGGGTCGTCCTGCGGCGCGGGAAGCGCAACATCGGCGCGGTGCGGGTGCTTCGCTGAGCTGAGGTCGGCCCCTGG
>Ga0066905_100000703_pt1 | contig 10089 bp, 7 predicted proteins | sample PanSoiMetaPlot36_FD_67483 | JGI IMG/M metagenome (GOLD analysis project Ga0066905, IMG submission 67483) | Tropical forest soil microbial communities from Panama analyzed to predict greenhouse gas emissions - Panama Soil Plot 36 (version 2) | ecosystem: Environmental > Terrestrial > Soil >... | reverse complement strand
CTCCCGCACGGCAGCAAGCACGCGCGCCGGGTCTTCAGACTCGACAGCAATCGTCCGCGTCGAGCCCTTGTCGCTCCGCACGTCGGTCAGCTCGGCCATGCAGCCGCCGACCGTGTAGTGCGCGCGCCGCTTGTGCACCGGCGCCGCGGCGAGCTCTGAATTCGGCCGCACGACCTCCTCGAGCAGTTCGTCGAGCGTGTAGGAGGTTCGATCGACCGGCGAAGGCGAGGTGCGCAGGGCGTCGAGCACGTCGGCCAGCGCCTGTGCCGAGAGCGGAAACGGAGCTTTCAGGACGGGCCGCCACTGCTCGAGCCCGTCGTCGTTCACCTGCTCGAGCTGCTTGACGTCCAGCAGGTCGTGACGGACTTTGACCGAATTATCGGACTCGTTCGAAAGGAGATACAACTCGTCGCTCTCCTGGACGTTCTCCGGGATGAACGCAGCTAGACGGTGCTCAGCGCCGCCGAAGCTCTCGCCGAACGTGCGCCACTCCCAGCGGGGGACGACCGGCACTACGTGTCAGGCGATCCAAGCCGTCGTCGCCATCTCTCCTTAGCTCCCGAGGGTCGCAACCATCACGGCCTTGATCGTGTGCAGTCGGTTCTCGGCCTCGTCGAAGACAAGCGACGCGGGCGATTCGAAGACCTGCTCGGTCACCTCGAGCGAGTCCATCCCGAACTTCTCGGAGATCTCCTCGCCGACCTGCGTATCCGCGTTGTGAAAGGCCGGCAGGCAGTGCATGAACTTCACGTCAGGATTGCCGGTCGCCGCCATCACCTCCGCGTTGACCTGGTACGGCTTCAGAAGCTCGATTCGCTCGGCCCAGACCTCGTCCGGCTCGCCCATCGAGACCCAGACGTCGGTGAGGAGGACGTCGCAACCGTGAACTGCCTCCTGGACGTCGTCCGTGATCGTGATCTCGGCGCCGGTCCCGGCCGCTATTGAGCGTGCCAGTTCGACGATCTCGTCGCTGGGCCAAAGTGACTCGGGGGCGGCGATGCGAACGTCCATCCCGAGCTTCGTTCCGCCGATTAGGTAGGAGTTGGCCATGTTGAAGCGGGCGTCGCCGAGGTAGCAGAAAGCGACCTCGCTGAGCGGCTTCGGAACGTGCTCGCGGAAGGTGAGAAAGTCGCCGAGGACTTGGGTCGGGTGGGCTTCGTCGGTCAGGCCGTTGTAGACGGGCACGCCGCCATAGCGCGCGAGCTCCTCGGCCGTTTCCTGCGCGAAGCCGCGGTACTCGATCGCGTCGTACATGCGGCCGAGAACCCGTGCGGTGTCCTTGACCGTCTCCTTGTGGCCCATGTGGGAGCCGGAAGGACCGATGAACGTGACGTGGGCGCCCTGGTCGTAGGCCGCGACTTCGAACGCGCAGCGCGTCCTGGTCGAGTCCTTCTCGAAGATCAGCACGATTGCCTTGCCGACGAGCTTCTGTTCCTCGCGGCCTTCTCTCTTGGCCGCCTTCAGCCCGGCAGCGAGGTCGAGCAGGTACGTGATCTCTTCCGGGCTGAAGTCGGAGAGCGCCAGCAGGCTTCTGCCGCGCAGGTCGACGGTCGTGCTCAGGGTCGAGCTCCTTTCCTCATGTCTTGCGTGAGACCCGGAGGTTATTCAGCGGCCGCCAAGCAAGGCGTGCTCGCCGGCCACCGGCGTGGCCGCGCACCCATGGCGCCATCACCCCGAGCGGACGATGCTCTGGGTAGCAGCCGCGGTAGCGTTCTGCTCGATGCCGAGAACGGTGAGAGCAGCGGGCGGGAGGACCTTCGTCGTCGTCGCCGTCGTCGCCCTGGGGGTGCTGGCCGCTGGGTGCGGCGGCAAGAGCAGTAGCAGCGGCACGACGTCCGCGGACAACTGGGCGAACAGCCTCTGCTCGTCGATTTCGAGCTGGTCGACTTCCGTGCAATCGACGACGAGCTCGCTGCAGGGGAACGTGACGAAGGAGTCGCTCGACTCCGCCTCCTCCGACATCGCGAAGTCGACCAACAAGTTCGTGGACGAGCTCAAGGGGCTCGGCACGCCCGAGACCGAGTCCGGCAAGAAGGCGAAGGAGAGCCTCGACACGCTCGCCGGCGAGCTGGAGCAGGACGTGAAGAAGATCCAGGACGCGGTCAAGAACGTGTCCGGCACAAGCAGCGCCTTGCAGGCGATCTCGACCGTCAGCTCGACGCTGTCGACGCTCGGCACCCAGGTGACGACCGCCTTCACGAGCATTCAACAGCTCGACACGAAGGGCGAGCTCGAGAAGGCGTTCAGGAACGCCGACTCGTGCAAGGCACTGAACAAACAGAATGGCTGAGGCGGAAGGCCGTCGCGTCGTCCTAGGAGCCCATCCTGAGTTCGCGACTAGCGAGCCCGGTTCACCCCTATGGGGTGACCACATGCCGGGGGCCTGTCCGTAGCGTCGGCTCAACCCATGAGTCCTCGATCCGAAACCGACGGTGGGCGGCCGCGCGTGCTCGTCCTGGGCGGCGGCTTCGGCGGTGTGGGCGCCGCTCAGAAGCTGAGGAAGAGCGACGTCGACGTCGTGCTCGTCGATAAGCACAACTACCACACCTTTCAGCCACTGCTGTACCAGGTCGCGACCGGACTGCTCGAGCAAACGGCGGTCGGCCATCCGATTCGTGACCTGTTCCAAAAGCAGGAGAACGCACGGCTTCACCAGGACGAGGTGACGGCGATCGACCTCGGCGCGCGAGAGGTTCGCTTCGCCAATATGGCGCCGATCGACTACGACTACCTCGTCCTCGCGCTCGGTGCCGAGGTCAACTTCTTCGGCGTCGAGGGAGCGGCCGAGCACGCCTTTCCTCTCTACACGTTGCCCGATGCGGCCCGGCTTCGGGACCACCTGCTGCAGAAGTGGGAGGCGGCCGATCGGGATCCGGCGCTCGTAGAGGACGGCGCGCTCGACATCGTCGTCGTCGGCGGCGGTCCGACTGGGATCGAGACCGCCGGCGCGCTGGCCGAGCTTTACAACGGCGTCTTTCGCAAGGACTACCCCGACCTTCCCCACGACGATGCCAGGATCGTGCTGGTCGAGGCCGGCCCGGTGATCTTTCCGATGTTCAAGCCGGACATTCGTTCGTACACCGAGAAGGCGCTCGCGAAGCGCGGGGTGGACGTGATGACCGGCGAGGTGGTCGAGTCGATCGCTCCCACCCGGGTGACGCTCAAGTCCGGGTCGGTCCTGCCGGCCCACACGCTCGTCTGGGGCGCTGGCCTCCAGGGCAACGCGCTCGTTCGGTCGCTCGGCCTCGAGCTCGAAAGAGGAGACCGGATCGGCGTCGACGCCGAGCTGCGAGTCCCTGAACATCCCGAGGTCTACGTGGTCGGCGACATCGGTGCGATCACGGATCAAAAGACGAGCCAGGTTCTGCCACAGCTCGGCTCGGTCGCGCTCCAGTCCGGCGAACACGCCGGGGAGACGATCTCCCGCGTAGTCGCCGGAAAGGAGGCAGAACCTTTCAAGTACCGCGACAAGGGAACAATGGCGACGATCGGACGGGGGTCGGCGGTCGTCCAGATGTTGGGCGGGAAGACGATGAAGGGCAAGGCGGCCCAGCTGGCGTGGGGCACGGTGCACCTGGCGCTGTTGCCGACGAACGAGGATCGCGCCAAGGCCGTCGTCGACTGGGCGGGAGCAGGCATGACCCACCAGCGGCAGGCCCGGATCACTGTCGAGACGTGACGGACCGGCAACGATGAGCGATGCGACCGCGGAGTTCTTCGGGTCGCTGACTCAGCGCGGGCATGTGCCGTTGCTGGAGAAAGCAAGAGGGACCGTCCGGTTCGAGCTCGCCGAGGGGAAGCGGACCGACCGCTGGCTCCTCGTGGTCGACCGCGGCGACCTGTCGGTTTCCCGGCGGAACGTCAGAGGGGACTGCACCATCCGGACGAACAAGGCGTTGTTCGAACGGATCGTCGACGGCGAGGTCAACGCAACCGCCGCGGTCCTGCGCGGCGCGGTCACGATCGACGGGGACATGGAGCTGCTCGTGCAGCTTCAGAAACTCTTTCCCGGCCCGCCGCCCAAGCGCAGGCGGCGGCGGAACGGTGCGGGCGGACGGGGCAAAGCGTGAGCGACGGGCTCGTCAAGATCCTGGACGGCAACACGTTCGTCGTCAGCGACTCGTGCGGGGACATCGAGGCGTCGCTGACCGACCCGACGGGCCTGTTTTCCTTCGACACTCGCTTTCTCTCGCACTGGGTGCTGACCGTGAACGGCCAGCGATTAAACCCACTGTCCACTGACGACCTGCAGTACTTCGAGACCCGCTTCTTCCTGGTTCCCGGGACCGGAACCGTCTACGTCGATTCCGAGCTCTCCGTGATCCGGCGCCGTGCGGTCGGCAACGGCTTCCGTGAGGAGCTCCAGATCCTCAACCACGACGAAAAGCCCCTCGACCTGACCGTTCGGATCGAGGCCGGGTCCGACTTCGCGGACCTGTTCGAGGTCAAGGATGCGCTGAAGAAGAAGGGAGCGTACTCGGCGCGCGTGACCAAGGGCCGGCTCGTGCTCGGGTACGAACGAGAGACCTTCAAGCGCGCGACGGACATCTCGGCGACGGCCCCTGCCCGCGTCGACAAGAAGGGGCTGACTTTCAAGACCCGGATCGAGCCTCACGGCGAATGGTCGACGAATCTCGACGTCGTCACCGCGGACCTCGGCACGATGGAAGGCCACGAGCAGCCGAAATTCGCCAGGCCCCGGGGCCGTCAGAACATGGAAGCGAACCTGAGGCGATGGCTCGACGAGGCCCCAACGCTCGAGTGCGACTGGGACTCGTTGCGACGGACGTACATGCGCAGCCTCGTCGACCTGGCGGCGCTTCGCTTCTCGCCGGCGATCTCCGGCTACAGGAGCCTGCCGGCTGCGGGGTTGCCCTGGTTCATGACCATGTTCGGCCGCGACAGCATCCTTACCAGCCTGCAGGCGCTGCCCTTTACGTCAGAGCTCGCGGCGACGACGCTGCAAGCCCTCGGGGACTGGCAGGGCACCCGGCTCGACGACTTCCGCGACGAGGATCCGGGGCGCATCCTCCACGAGATGCGGTACGGCGAGCTGGCGGCCTTCGAGGAACGGCCGCAGTCGCCCTACTACGGCAGCGCTGACGCAACGCCCCTCTTTGTCGTGCTACTCGACGAGTACGAGCGCTGGACCGGCGATCGGCGGCTCGTCCGTGGCCTCGAGTACGAAGCTCGGGCGGCCCTGAACTGGATCGACGAGTACGCGGACCTGATGGGCAACGGCTACATCTGGTACCAACGCCGCAACGAGAAGACCGGGCTCGAGAACCAGTGCTGGAAGGACTCGTGGGATTCGATCTCGTACCACGATGGCCGCCTGGCGGGGTTCCCGCGTGCGACGTGCGAGCTCCAGGGGTACGCGTACGACGCCAAGATCCGCGCTGCGCGGCTTGCCCGGGAGGTCTGGAAGGACCCCAAGTTCGCCTCCGAGCTCGAGAAGCAGGCGGCCGACCTCAAGCGCCGCTTCAACCGGGATTTCTGGATCGCCGACGGCGAGTACTTCGCTCTGGCTCTCGACAGCGACGGAGAGCAGGTCGACGTGCTCAGCTCGAACATCGGCCACCTGCTCTGGAGCGGCATCGTCGACAAGTCGAAGGCGACAGCGATTGCGCGCCATCTCCTCGGCCCGCGCCTTTTCTCGGGCTGGGGCGTGCGAACGCTCGCCGAAGGTGAAGGGCGCTACAACCCGATCGGCTATCACGTCGGCACCGTCTGGCCCTTCGACAACTCGTTCATCGCGTGGGGCCTGCGGCGCTACGGCTTCAAGGAGGAGGCCGCTCGGATCGCGGCCGGCATCCTCGCGGCCGCCGACTTCTTCGACGGCCGGCTACCCGAGGCCTTCGGCGGCTACGAGCGTGACCTGACGAGGTATCCGGTTCAGTACCCGACCGCGTGCAGCCCTCAAGCCTGGTCGACCGGGGCGCCGCTGCTGCTTTTGCGGACGATGCTCGGCCTGGAGCCGGTTGACGACCTGCTCGTCGTCGACCCGGAGCTACCCGTTGGGATCGGACACGTGGCGCTGCTCGACATCCCGGGCCGCTGGGGCCGAGTCGACGCATTCGGCCGCGGCCGCGAGAGCTCGAACGAAAAGGCACCCTTGCGGCAGTCCCACGAACCCGTGGCTGTCTAGTGGTTCACCCCATCGAGGCGATGCCCGGAACCAAGGGCCCGAGTAGCGTCGCAAGCGCCCGACGGCTCGCGAGAGACCGTCGCCGCCGGGTCCACCAAAGAGAGGAGAGACGCCGATGACGACGACCGTGGCTACACCGACCACCCGTGCCGAGACCGATCAAGTCGGCCAGCCCGCGGACGTCTTCGTGGCGTTCGGGATCACGGGCGACCTGGCGAAGGTGATGACCTTCATGTCGCTCTACCGGCTCGAGCGGCAGGGCCTGCTCGATTGCCCGATCGTCGGGGTGGCGGTCGACGACTGGACGATCGACCAACTGAAGGAACGAGCCCGCACCTCGATCGAAGGAGCCGGCGAGCAGATCGATCCCAAGATCTTCGAGCGCTTCGCTGACAGGCTTTCCTACGTCTCGGGGGACTTCTCCGACTCCTCGACCTACGAGCGAGTTGCCGAGGCGATCGACGGAGCCAGGCTTCCGGTCTTCTACCTCGAGATCCCGCCGTTTCTGTTCGGCACGGTCGTCAAGGGCCTTGCCGAGGCCGGACTGACCAAGAACGCACGCATCGTCGTCGAGAAGCCGTTCGGTCATGACCGCGCTTCGGCCACCGAGCTCGCGGACGAGCTTCATCAATACATCGACGAGTCGCAGCTCTACCGGATCGACCACTTCCTCGGGAAGATGGGTACGGACGAAATCCTCTATCTGCGTTTCGCGAACGCGATGCTCGAGCCGCTCTGGAGCCGCACCTATCTCGACAGCGTCCAGATCACGATGGCCGAGAGCTTCGGAGTCGAGGACCGCGGCCATTTCTACGACCCCGTCGGAGCAGTGCGCGACGTGGTCGTCAATCACCTGATGCAGCTCGTCGCGGCGTCCGCGATGGAAGTGCCCTCGTCGGCGGACGCGAACACGCTGAAGGACGCACAGGTCGCGCTTTTCCGGTCGATCTCCGACGCCGATCCCACCCACTATGTGCGGGGCCAGTACGACGGGTACCGCGAGATCGACGGCGTCGCACCGGACTCCCAAACAGAGACCTACGCGGCCCTGCGTCTCGACATCGACAACTGGCGCTGGGCCGGCGTGCCGTTCTTCATCCGCACCGGCAAGCGGCTGCCGATCACGCAGACCGAACTGCGTCTCGTCTTCAAGCATCCCCCGCGCCTCGGCTTCTGGCACGCGAGCCATCGGCCCGAGGCGAACCAGCTCGTCGTCAGGCTCGACCCTTCGACCGGCGTCCGGGTGGTCGTGGACGCGCGCCGGGCCAGTGCGCGGAAGCCCGAGCCGATCTCGCTCGACATGGAATTCTCCGAGGAGGGCGGTGAGGGTGCAGCCCCCTACGAGGTGCTGCTGCACGCGGCCATGGTCGGCAACAACATTCGTTTCACGCGCCAGGACGGGGTCGAGGAGGCGTGGCGCATCATGGAGCCGCTCTTAGACGAGCCCCCGCCGGTCCTTGCCTACGCGCCGGGTTCCTGGGGCCCCCAGGCAGCCGAGAAGCTGGTGGCCGGGCATTGCCAGTGGCATGAGCCGTGGGTGACGTCGTGACCGCCGTCGCGCCTACCACCGAGAAGCGGCCGCAGAGCGCCGCTGCGCCCTCGCCGTTTCCACCGATCGCTTCGTATGCGTTCCTGTCAGACTGCCATACTGGCGCCCTAGTCGCTCCGGACGGGGCGATCGACTGGCTCTGCGTCCCACGCTTCGACTCGCCTAGCGTCTTCGGCAGCCTGCTCGACCGCGAGGCCGGCTTCTTCCGTTTCGCGCCGTTCGGGATCAACCACCCGGCCTCGGTCGTGTACGTCCCGGGCACCAACGTGCTCGAGACGACCTGGAAGACCCCGAGAGGCTGGGTCGTGGTCCGCGACGCGCTGACGATGGCGCCGCGGGACCACGAGGACACAGTGACCCCCCACACCCGGCCGCCGGCCGATGACGACGCCGAGCACATGCTCGTACGGACGGTCGAGTGCCTCGAGGGAGACGTGGAGGTCGAGTTGGTCTGCGAGCCGGCGTTCGACTACGGCCGAGTTCCCGCCCAATGGACGCTCGCCAAGGAGAACCGTCATTCCGCGGACGCGACCGGCGCCGATCAGGCGATCCGGCTCGCAACCGACATGGAGCTCGGCATCGAGGAGACCCGCGCCCGGGCGCGGCATGTCCTCCAGGTCGGCGAACGTGCCTTCTGTGCGCTGTCCTGGGACGAGGGGCTGCCGGTGCCCGAATCAGTCGAAGACGCGTTTGCCCGGATCGAGACGACGACGCGTTTCTGGCGGGCCTGGCTCGGTCGTGCCCGGATACCCGACCACCGCTTCCGCGACGAGGTGCAGCGTTCCGCGCTGACGATCAAAGGACTGACGTTCATGCCGACCGGAGCGACGGTCGCGGCGCTGACGACGTCGCTGCCGGAGACGCCGGGCGGCGAGCGTAACTGGGACTACCGCTACACGTGGATCCGCGACACGACCTTCACGTTGCAGGCATTGCATTACCTCAATCTGGACTGGGAGGCCGACGAGTTCATGCAGTTCGTCGCGGACGTCGAGACAACCGAGGACGGGTCGCTTCAGATCATGTACGGCATCGACGGGCGGCGTGACTTGACAGAGTCGACGCGCGACGAGCTCACCGGCTACGCCGGCGCCCGGCCAGTCCGGATCGGCAACGGCGCGTTCGACCAGCGGCAAAACGATGTCTTCGGCGCGGCGCTCGACTCGATCCTCTTGCACTCGCGCCGCAGCCAGCGGCTCCCTCGCCGCCTGTGGCCGATCGTCGAGTCGCAGGCCGAGTGCGCGACGCGGGTCTGGCGGGAGCCGGACCAGGGGATCTGGGAGGCGCGCGGCAAGCCGCAGCACTACGTCTCCTCGAAGCTGATGTGCTGGGTGGCGCTCGACCGCGCCGCCAAGCTCGGCGAGATCCGCGGCGACACCGAAGCGCAGGCGAAGTGGGCGGCGATCGCCGAGGAGATCCGCGAGGACATCCTCACGAACGGGGTCGACGACCGAGGCGTTCTACGCCAGCACTACGAGACCGACGCGCTCGACGCTTCGACGCTCCTGGCGGCGATCTTCGGCTTCCTCCCCCATGACGACGAGCGCCTCAAGGCGAGCGTGATGGCGATCGCCAACGAGCTGACCGAAGACGGCTTCGTCCTCCGCTACAAGACGGACGAGACGGACGACGGCCTCTCCGGCAAGGAGGGAACGTTCCTGATCTGCTCGTTCTGGCTCGTCTCCGCGCTCGCGATCATCGGCGAGCTGCAAATGGCGCGCGATCTGATGGAACGGCTGCTTCGAGTCGCCTCACCGCTCGGCCTGTACGCGGAGGAGTTCGACGCGGAGACGGGGAGACACCTCGGCAACTTCCCCCAGGCGTTTTCGCACCTGGCACTGCTCGAGGCTGCCGGGCGGATCATGCTTCCGGAGCTGACGGCGGAGATGGCGTGATGGACGCCTACGACGTCATCATCGTCGGTAGCGGGGCGGGCGGAGGAACGCTTGCGCGCCACCTGGCGCCCTCGGGCAAGAAGATCCTCATCCTCGAGCGAGGCGACTGGCTGCCACGCGAGCCTCAGAACTGGCTCGCGCAGGACGTGTTCGTCGACAACCGTTACGTCTCGGAAGACACCTGGTACGACAGCAAGGGGAAGCCGTTCCAGCCGCAGATTCACTACTTCGTCGGCGGCGCGACGAAGCTCTACGGAGCAGCGCTCTACCGCCTCCGCGAGGAGGACTTCGGCGAGCTTCGCCACCACGACGGGATCTCGCCGGCCTGGCCGATCTCCTACGACGAGCTCGAGCCGTACTACACGAAGGCGGAGCACCTCTACGAGGTGCATGGAGCGCGCGGCGAAGACCCGACCGAGCCGCCGGCCAGCTCGCCGTACCCTCATCCCGCCGTCTCGCACGAGCCGCGGATCCAGCAGCTCTCGGACCAGCTGGAG
>Ga0066905_100000702_pt1 | contig 10096 bp, 10 predicted proteins | sample PanSoiMetaPlot36_FD_67483 | JGI IMG/M metagenome (GOLD analysis project Ga0066905, IMG submission 67483) | Tropical forest soil microbial communities from Panama analyzed to predict greenhouse gas emissions - Panama Soil Plot 36 (version 2) | ecosystem: Environmental > Terrestrial > Soil >... | reverse complement strand
TGCAGCACGAAGCGGCGCACCGACTCCGCCCGCTGGCATGCGGCCAGCAGCTGCATGGTGCCGATCAACGCGATCTCCCGGCCGGAGGCGCCGCGCCCCGGACCGGATGGGGGTTGCAGAGTGCCCAGATGGACGACGGTCTCGATCTCGGTCGCCTCGACTACCTTTGCGATCATCGGGCTGCGGATGTCCGCACGCACGAACTCCACGTCGCCGAGATCATCCGACGGGGAGGTGAGATCGACTCCGATCACCCGGTCGATGCCGGGCGCGGCCAACAGCCGGCGGGCCAGCTCCGTTCCCGGGAGGCGTGAGACGCCCGTCACCAGGACCGTGCGGCTCATCGAGGCTCCCGCGGTGGCGTCACTTCTTGTTTCGGCGCTGCACGCGAGTGCGCTTGAGCAGCTTGCGGTGCTTCTTCTTGGCCATGCGCTTGCGGCGCTTCTTGATGACTGAGCCCACGGGGCACCCTCGCAATATCACACATCAGGATCATGGTCGCGCGCAGATCCGCGCGCGGGACCGCACTAGGGTACCGGTGCGCCCGGCATCCTGGGGAAACGCGTCGAACGTCAACTGGCAGCGGATCGGGGCACCGCCGAGCCGAGTCGGCTAACCGGCCGCCTCGACGTAGGCGTGGCGCAGGTAATCGTGCACGGCCTGCTCGGGAACCCGGAACGACCGGCCGACCCGCACCGCGGGCAGCTCGCCGGAGTGCACGAGGCGGTACACGGTCATCTTGGAGACCCGCATCACCGCGGCGACCTCGGCGACGGTGAGAAATCGAACCTCTGGCAGGGGTCGATCATCCGCACTCATACCGCACCGACCTTCGAGCGGGCGGCGCCGGGGGAGTACCGGCGCTCTGCCAGGCGGACTGCCTGGCCTCAGAGTAGTGGCGGGTGTGTCCGGTGGGGAAGGGGTGATTTGTCGCACCTGCCGTTGCCAATCGCCGCCTGGGCCGGGCTATGACAAATTACCGCAAACGACGTAACCGCCAGTCACTCGGAGCGCAGCGCGACCACCGGGTCCAGGCGCCCGGCCCGGCGGGCCGGAACCACCCCGAAGAACACCCCGACCGCGGCGGATACCCCGGCGGCCAGCACCGGTGACCACCAGGTCACCACTGCGGGCACCGGAGAGTACGCCTGCAGCGTCACCGCCCCGGCCACCCCGAGCGCGATCCCGATCAATCCGCCGAGCGTGGTCAGCAGCACCGCTTCGGTCAGGAACTGGGACAGGATGTCGCGTTGCCGGGCACCCAGCGCCTTGCGCAGTCCGATCTCGCGGGTGCGCTCCCGGACCGATACGAGCATGATGTTTGACACTCCCACCCCGCCGACCAGCAGTGAAATCGCCGCGATCGCGGCCAGGACCAGGGTGAGCAACCCGAGGATGCGTCCGATCGTGCCGAGGATCTGGGTCTGGGTAACCGCGGAGAACTCCTCGCCGGGATAGCGCTGCTCGAGCGCCTGAAGCAACCTTGGCTGCAGGTCGTCGACGGCGCCCGGCGAGTTCGCCTTGACCGCGAGCGCGTCGATCCGGGACACCCCGACCAGCCGCTGTTGGGCGGTGATCGGGATGTGGACCTCCTCGTCCCGGCTCACTCCGAACGTGGAGCCGACCTCTTCGTACACGCCGACGATGCGGAACCTGACGTCGGCGATGGCGAGCTGCCGTCCGATCGGATCGAGGTCGCCGAACAACCGGTCGGCGACGGTGGCGCCCAGCACGGCCACTCGGCGCCGGGTGTCTACGTCGGTGGCGGACAGGTAGCGACCGCGGGCCAGCGGCCGGTTGACCACTTCGGGCACGTTCTCGTTCGTCCCGACCACGTTCACGAACTCCTCGTGCGCGCCCACCCGGGCGAACTCACCCGAAGTCAGCGTCACGATCACCCGGCGCGGATCGCCGACCACCCGGCCCAGCAGCGCCGCATCGGACAGCTGCAGCCGGCTCACCGTCGGCGCGGCGCCGAACTGAACCCGGCCCGGCACCACCAGGATGAGGTTCGAGCCAAGACCCTCGACCTGGCTTTCCACCTCCTGCTTGGCGCCGTTGCCGATGGCCACCAGCGCGATGACAGCGGCCACCCCGATGATCACCCCGACCATGGTGAGCGCGCTGCGCAGCCGGTTGGCCCGCAGCGCGTCCAGCGCTACCCGCAGCGCCTCGGCCGCTCTCATCTGCGCGGCTCCGCCCGAAGGTCGTCGTCATCGGGGCCGCCCGGCAGCCGGGGCTGTACCCGGGACACGTTCGGCTCGTCCGAGGCGATCAGGCCGTCCCTGACCCGGATGATCCGGCGGGCGTGCGCGGCGATGTCCGGCTCGTGGGTGACCAGGACGATCGCTACCTGCCGGTCGGTGTTGAGCCGGTCCAGGATCGCCATCACCTCGGCACCGTTGCGGGTGTCGAGGTTTCCGGTCGGCTCGTCGGCCAGCAACAGCTGTGGCCCGCCGACCAGAGCCCGCGCGATCGCTACCCGCTGCTGCTCACCGCCGGAGAGCTCGGATGGCCGGTGCTCGAGCCGGTGGCCCAGCCCGACCGACTCCAGCGCCGCCACCGCCTGCCGGCGGCGCTCGGCGCCGCGCAGCCCGCGGTAGACCAGGGGTAGTGCGACGTTGTTCACCGCGGTGGTCCGGGCCAGCAGCTGGAAGGACTGAAACACGAAGCCGATGGTCCGGTTGCGCAGCCGGGCCAGTTCGTTGCCGGCCATGGTCGCGATGTCGCGCCCGCCGACCCGCAGCGCGCCGGCCGTCGGTCGATCGAGGCAGCCAAGCAGGTGCATGAGCGTGGACTTGCCAGATCCGGACGGACCGACGATGGCCAGGTACTCACCGGGGTCGACCCGCATCGAAACCCCGCGCAGCGCCTCCACCGCGACCCCGTCACCCTTGTACACCCGGGTCACGCCGATCGCCTCGACCGCCGGCGCCAGTGCGGCCGATCCGGGCGGCTGCGTCATGTGACCTTCTTGCCTTCGCTGACCTGATCCGCGCCGGAAACCACGATCTCATCGCCGAGTTCGAGCCCGGACAGCACCTGGACGACGTCCTCGCCCTGCGCACCGAGCGTGACGGTGCGCCGCCGAGCCCGCCCGTCCTGCACGAACCAGACGGTGTCCTCCAGCCCTTCCCGGACGATCGCGGCGGCCGGCACCGACGTGGCGTCGACCGCGGTTCTGACCTGCAGGTCGGCCACCGCGCTCATGCCCGGCCGCGGTTTGGGCGCGGTCTGCCCATCGGGCAGCGTGCCGGCTCCCAGGCCCAGCCGCACCACGTAGGACACCCCGCCCCGGGTGGACGTGGTGGGCGCCAGCGAGACGCTGTCGACGACCGCCGAGTAACGTGCGCCCGGCACCGCGTCCAGCTCCACGTTCGCCTCCACCCCGGGCTTGACCAGCAGCACATCGGTTTCGTCCACCTCGGCCGCCAACGACAGCTCCGACACGTCGATGATCGAGACGAGCGCGCTGCCGGTGCTGACCGGCATGCCTTGGTAGGTCGTCGTGTCCACCGCGGCGCTGATCGCATCGCTGGTCCCGGCCGAGCCGCCGCTCTCGCCCGAGCCGGAGCCGACCAGGCCGGCGGCTTCCGGCGGCAGCTGGCTGAGCAGACCGGACAGGTCGCCGTTGGGCTGTGCACCCGCCGGGGCCAGGCTGACCGTGCCGGAGATCGGAGCCCGGACCGTCAGCGCGGCCACCTGCCGGCGCGCCAGGTCGAGAGCGGCCCTGGCCTGGACCCGCTGGGCGGCCGTCAACGAGCCGAGTGCCCGGGACAGGCTGCCCAGACCCGCGTTGAACTGGTCCACGGCTTGTCTGGCGTCCGCGGTGACCGCCGCGTATGCCTGCGCGGACTGCTCGATCTGGGCCAGGAACGCGTTCCTGAGCTGCGGGTCACCGATCTGCTCGGCGGCGGCCGTGGCCTGGTCGAACGCGTCCTGCGCGGCCTGGTCGGTGACCGCCTGGGTGGTGGCGAAGTCGGCGGCTGGGATCGCGCCGGTCCCGCTGGCCAGGGCGTCCTGATAGGCGGTCCGGGCCGCGGCTAGCTGTCGCCTGGCCTCCGGGGCGGCCAGGACGAGCAGGACCTGTCCCCGCCTGACCCGCTGTCCGTTGCGGACCCGCAGTCGATCGACCGATCCGGCGGCCGGCGCGGTCACCGTCGTGGCCGCCCGGGCCACCACGGTTGCCGGCGCCTCGACCACCTCGACCACGGTGCCCCGCGACACTGTGCCCAGCTCGATGTCGCCGTTCTCGTCGCCGGTACAGCCGGCCAGCACCGCCGCCATCACCAGCAGGAACGCAGCGCCTCGTACCGACCGGTAGCCCATCGCCACATCGTAGGTTCACCGGCTGGCCCGGCCGGCGACCGGAGGTCGCGGCTAGCTGACGGCCGCGGTCCCCTCCAGGATCGCCTCCTCCATGCTGCGCGGGCCGAGCATGTCGCCGGCCCGGGTCACCCCAGGCCTGCTCTCCAGCTCCGGCCACAATCCGTCGTTCGGCACCCGGCCGGCGGCCAGCACGAGCGTGCGCAGCTCGGGTAGCTCGCTGGTCCGTCCGGAGTACACATTGCGCAGCCGCAGCCGGCCGTCGGCTACGGCCAGCTCGGTGCCGGCGAGCACATCGACCCCGAGCCGGTCGAGCCGGCCCAGGTAGAGGTTGCGCTGGTACTGATGCAGGGTCTGGCCCGGATGGGTGGCGGCCACCGCGAGCACGACCCGGCGGCCGTGGCCGGCCAGCACCTCGGCCGCATCCACACCGTCCCAGCCGCCGCCCCAGTCCGCGACCAGGACCGGACCGCTGACCAGCTCCGGTCCCTCGATCGCGTCCCAGGCGTTGATGATCGTGAAGTCGGCCGGGACCAGGTCGGGCCGGTAGGGCAGAGCTCCGGTGGCCAGCACCACCCGGTGCGCGTGCGCACAGTCGGCCGCGGTGGCCGGTGCCCCCAGTGCGACCTCCACACCGCGCCGACCCAGCTCCGCGGTCACCCACCGCAGGTATCGGCTCCACAGCTCCTGATGGCCCGGCGCCTTCCCGGCGATCCGGAGCTGGCCGCCGAGCGCCTCTGCCGCCTCGATCAGGCGGACCCGGTCCCCGGCGGCGGCCGCCTCCAGCGCGGCAGCGATCCCCGCGGGTCCGCCGCCGACCACCAGCGTGGTGCGATCGGACGCCTGCGGGGGGTCTGGCCGGCGCGGCACGCTCCGCTCCCGGCCGGTTCGCACGTTGACCGTGCACGCGATCGGCAGGCCGGCGTGATAGTGCCCGATGCAGCCCTGGTTGCAGCCGATGCACGGGATGACCGGCCGCCCGGCCGCCGACTTGCTGACCAGATCCGGATCAGCGATGTGCGCGCGGGTCATCCCGACCAGGTCGCACCCGCCGGATTCGATCAACGCCTCGGCCTGCGCCAGCTCGGTCACTCTGGTGGTTGCGATCAGCGGCACCGACCGCGGCAACGCCCGCCGAACCTGCCGGGCCGGGCCGCCGACCGCGACCGGCTCCGCCGGCGGCGGCGGCACGATGTACGTGGAGCCCAGGTAGGTCGACGAGTGGCCGAGCGCCGCACTGACGAAGTCCACCAGCCCGGTGGCGGCGATCGCGCCGGCTATCCGCGCACACTCCTCGGGTCCGGCCTGGTCGAACGCGATCTCGTCGGCGGACAGCCGGACTCCCACCGCGAGCCGGCCGCCGGCTCCCTTGCGCACCGCGGCCAGCGCCTCGGTGAGGAACCGCAGCCCGCCCTCGACGGTGGCCGCGTAGGAGTCGGTGCGCCGGTTGGTACGGGGCGTGAAGAACTGGGCGGCCAGGTATCCGTGCGCGGCGGATATCTCGATGCCGTCCAGCCCACCGTCCCTGGCCAGGCGCGCGGCTCGCTCGAAGCCGGCCAGGATCTCCTTGATCTCGCGCGCGCTGATCGCGCGCGGTTCCACGTGAAACCGCTGGGTCGGAACCGCGCTCGGGGCCAGTGCCGGCGGCCGCGGCGGCACCGAGATCTGCTCCCGGCCGCCGTGGAACAACTGCACGAAAACGGCCGCACCATGGCCATGGATGACGTCGGCGAGCCGCCGGTAGCCGTCGACGATCGCCGGCAGGTAGCCGCCGAGCGTGTGCGAGGTGAGCAGCCCGCTCTCGTGCACGGCGGTGGCTTCCAGGAAGATCGCGCCGAGCCCGCCCTCGGCCCGCGCGGCGTGATAGGCGACCATGTCGTCGGTCGGCAGATGATCGTGCACGAGCGTGGTCTGGTGCGCGGTGGACACGATCCGATTGCGCAATCTGAGCTGGCCGAGCGTGAACGGGGACAGCGCGTTCGGATACAGGGCCGCCACGTCGGGCAGGTTATGGCCGGCTATCGGGTTTGACCAGCCTGATCAGTCGCCCCGGTACAGTTCGGCGCCATGACCATCGCGGTCCAGTTCGTGACGATATTCCTTGGCGCGTTCCTCGCGTTCGGGCTGGAGAACTACCGCGAGCAGCGGCGCACCCGGCGCTGGGTGTACGCGTACCTAGATCACCTCCTGGCCGATCTCGAGCCGGCACTCGGCCAGGCCAGGACGGTCAGGGACGATCTCGATGCCACGATCGCCGCTGCGGCGGGCTGGCAGCAGGCCGGGCGGCCGGGCGGGCCGGATGAGCTCGATGAATCGAGCTGGGATCGGCTGGCCGAGGTACCGACCTCGTCCGCGATCGACCTGTCGGCCGTGCTGCGGACCGAGGCCATCATTGCGTTGCCGCACCCATTGGCGCTTGCCCTGGCGGATGTGGAGCGGGCCGGACGCCTGCTGGAGCTCAGCACGGCCCAGCTCATCGGACAGCACGAGCGTGATGTGCTCCCGCTCTGGTACCAGCGCAAGATCCCGCTCAATCCGGAGGAGGCGCGGCGAGTCGCCTGGTTCCAGAGCTCGGTGGCCGGCCTGGCGCGGATCACCGACGAAGCGCTACTCGCGGTCCGGTACTACCTGGTCAGCTACCGCGGCCAGAACCGGCCCCGGCCGGCGGCAGGGCCGGGTTCAGCAGACGCGGCTTAGGACGTGTCTCCGAGCTCCTTGGCGCGGTCTCTGGCCGCTTCGATGGCGGTGAGGAATGCGGCCCGGACCCGGTGGTTCTCCAGCTCACGGATGGCGTTGATCGTGGTGCCGCCCGGCGAGGTGACCGCTTCCCGCAGCTTGACCGGGTGCTCACCGGAGTCGCGCAGCATCACCGCGGCGCCGATCGCCGACTGGACGATCAGGTCGTGCGCCACCGCTCGCGGCAGCCCGAGCAGGATGCCGGCGTCGGTCATCGCCTCGACCAGGTAGAAGAAGTAGGCCGGACCCGATCCGGACAGCGCGGTCACCGCGTCCTGCTGCGACTCGGGCACCCGCAGCACCTTTCCTACCGGCACCAGCAGCTCCTCGGTGCGGCGCAGGTGTTCCTCGTCCGCGTGCGCACCGGCAGAGATCGCGCTCATCGCCTCGTCGACCAGCACCGGCGTGTTGGACATGACCCGTACCACCGGAACGCCGTCGGCCAGCCGGCTCTCGATGAACGCGGTCGGGATGCCCGCGGCAACCGAGATGACCAGCCGGTCGGCCGGGATCCAGGAGCCGAGCTCCTCCAGCAGGGCGGCCATATCCTGCGGTTTCACGGTGAGGATCAGCGTGTCGGCGGCCTTGGCCGCTTCGATGTTCCCGACCGCCACTACCCCGTACCGCTGCTGCAGCAGCTCGGCCCGATCTCGGCGGCGCGCGGTCAGCACCAGGTCGCCGGGCGGCTTGCCGGCCCGCAACATGCCCGAGAGCAGCGCCTCCCCCATCTTGCCGGCGCCCAGTACGGCAACCCGCGCAGTCATCAGCCGGCCTCACCCCTTGGTCAACAGCGCCCGCAGGAAGAACGCCACGTTCGCCGGCCGCTCGGCCAGCCGGCGCATCAGGTAGCCGTACCACTGCTCGCCGTACGGCACATACACCCGGACCCGCTCGCCGGCGCCGGCGAGCCGGCGCTGCTCGTCCGGACGAACCCCGTACAGCATCTGGTACTCGTAGCTGCCCTGCTCGCGCCGGTTCTGCGCGGCCAGCACCCCGGCGATCTCGATCAGCCGCGGGTCGTGGGTGGCGACCATCGGGTAGCCGGGCCCGGTCATGAGGACCTTCAGGCAGCGCACGTAGGACCGGTCGACCGCGGCCGCGTCCTGGTAGGCGACCGACTCCGGCTCGTTGTACGCGCCCTTGCACAGCCGCACCCGCGAGCCGGCGGTGGCCAGGTCGCGGCAGTCGGCCTCGGTCCGGTACAGGTACGACTGGAGCACGGCCCCGGTGGACGGGAAGTCCTTGCGCAGCTCGGCCAGGATGCTCAGCGTCGAGTCGGTGGTGCTGTGGTCCTCCATGTCCAGCGTCACGGTGGTGCCGGCGGTGGTCGCCGAGGTGCAGATGGCCTGGGCGTACTCCAGCGCGATCTTCTCGCCGTCACCGGGGAGCACCTGACCGATCGCGGACAGCTTCACCGAGATCTCGGCCGAGCCGGTCAGCCCGGCGTCGGACAGCCGCGCCAGCAGATCGAGGTACGCGTCCCTGACCCCCTCTGCCTGAGTTCGATCGACGGTGTCTTCGCCGAGATGGTCGACGGACACCTTGAGGTCGCTGTGGATGAGCGTCTGGCTGGCCCGGACCGCGTCGTCGGGCCCTTTGCCGGCGACGAATCGGGCCACCACGTTGCGTGAGATCGGTGCCGTCTCGACCAGATGACGCACTCGCTCCGAATGCGAGAGGGACAGCAGGGCACGGCCAAGCACGAGCGCAACCTCCTTGAATCCGCAGATCGGCGTCAACCTGCGTGGATCCAGGCTACGCAACCACCGCACCGGCAATGCCGACCGGCCGGACCCTACCGGTCGGCGCGGCCGGCGTCAGGCGGTACGCCGGCGTCAGGCGATACGCCGGCGTCAGGCGGTACGCCGGCGCAGCGTCGCCGCGCCGAGCACCAGCGCGAGCAGGATGCAGCCGACCACGATGGCGATATCCGACACGAACGAGCCGGTGATCTCGGTACTTGTGGTGACGTGCCGGATCGCGTCCACCGCGTAGGACAGCGGAAGCACGTTGGAAATCAGCTCGAGCGGCCGATCCAGATTCTCCCGCGGGATGATCAGGCCGCACAGCAGCAGCTGCGGGAACACGATGGCCGGCAGGAACTGCACGGCCTGGAACTCGGTCCGGGCGAACGCGCTGACCAGCAGGCCGAGCGCCATCCCAAGCAGGGCGTCCGCCACCGCAACCGCCACGACCAGCCACATCGCGCCCTGCACCTGCATGTCGAGCAGCCCGATCGCGACCCAGGACGCCAGGCTCGCCTGCACGATCGCGACCAGGCCGAACCCGATCGCGTAGCCGGCCAGGAAGTCGAACTTGCCGATCGGCATCGTGAGCAGCCGCTCCAGCGTGCCCTGGGTGCGCTCGCGCAGCGTTGCGATCGAGGTGACGATGAACATGGTGATGAACGGGAACAGCACCAGCAGCAGTGGGCCGATCACGTTGAACGTCTGCACCTGGTTTGCGAACACCCAGCGCAGCAGACCGAGCAGCAGGCACGGCACGAGTAGCAGCATGGCCAGAGTGCGGTGATCATGGCGCAGCTGGCTGAGCACCCGCCCGGCGGTGGCGAACATCGCGACTGTGTTCATCGGTGCACCTCCCGCTGCGCACGGTCGATGAGCTGTAGGAACGCTGATCCGATATCGACCGTGCCGGTCCGCCCCAGCAGCTCGGCCGGGGTCTCGTCGGCGAGCAGCCGGCCGTCGCGCATCAGCAGCAGCCGCTGGCAGCGTTCCGCCTCGTCCATCACGTGACTGGAGACGACCAAGGTGGCCCCATCGGCGGCGAGCCGCCCGAACAGCTCCCACAGATCCCGCCGGAGCACCGGGTCGAGTCCGACCGTCGGCTCGTCGAGAACGAGCACCTCGGGCCGGCCGAGCAGGGCGACCGCCAGCGACACTCGCGCTTCCTCGCCCCCGGACAGGCGCATCACGACCTGGTCGGCGTGGCTGGTCAGATCGACGATGCCGAGCACCCGGTCCACATCGGCTGCCGGCGCACCGAGCACCCGGGCGAAGTATCGCAGATTCTC